>Ga0307373_10010322_pt1 | contig 13758 bp, 11 predicted proteins | sample OX2MG_FD_202534 | JGI IMG/M metagenome (GOLD analysis project Ga0307373, IMG submission 202534) | Soil microbial communities from Risofladan, Vaasa, Finland - OX-2 | ecosystem: Environmental > Terrestrial > Soil > Coastal area > Acid sulfate soil | place: Finland: Risofladan, Vaasa | collected... | reverse complement strand
TCCCACCCCGCCTGGTTCTCCTCCGAGCCGCGATGGTGGTCCACAGTGAAGACGAGGCCGTCGGCTTCCTTTGCGGCGGCGCCGAGGTAGACGGTCGACTTGCCGCAGTAGGTGCCGACCTCGAGGATCGGGCCGAGCCTCGACCGTGTGGCATGAAGCCCGGCGGCGTAGAGGGCGAAGCCCTCGTCGTCGGGCATGAAACCCTTGACCTCCCTCGCAAGCACGAGGAGCTCGGGTGTCAGCTGCGCCTACCCGGGGAGGCTGGCGCCGGCTGGTTCGCCCGTTCTCATGGAACCACCGTGAGCCTCGTGGTGGTGGTCGCCATGGGGGCGGTCCTGATGGGGGCGGTCCTGATGGTGGCGGTGCACGAACATCACCTTGTTGAAGATGATGAACTTGGCGACCCAAAGGACGCCGAACGCGGCGATGTAGACCACGGCCACACTCGCGGTGGTCCAGAAGTGCGAAACGTGATGGTGCTTGTCGTACTGCTCCATCAGGTACACCGAGAAGGTCGAGAGCGCCCAACCCACGAAGGCCAGCACCCAGAAAGGCACGACCTCCCTCCAAACGTGGCTGCGCCCGTGCTTGCCCCACGCCCACTTCCGGTTCATGTAGTAGTTGGGCAACGCCGCGATGGCGGTGGCAAGAGAGCTCGACACCCATGCGCTCATACCGACGACACCGTTGAACACGACGAGGCAGACCTCGCTGATCACGACGGCGACGATCGACGCAACCGAGTACTTGACGAGCTTCTGCCCCTCCGGGCCGCTAAGCCGGCGGATGAGTTCGCGGGGGGCTAGGACCACGACGTTGAAGCTTACCGCAGATGCCCCCATCCGAATCGTTCAGCCATGATGGGGCCGTGACCGCTGCCCTGGACCACCTGGTGGATCTGCTCGACCTCGAATCCCTCGAGGTCGACCTCTACCGGGGGTTCAGCCCCGACGAGCAGCGGATCCGGGTATTCGGCGGGCAGGTGGCCGCGCAGGCGCTCGTCGCGGCAGGGCGGACCGTTGCCGACGGCATCGGGGCGGAGCGCCCTGTTCACTCGCTCCATGCGTACTTCCTGCGCCCGGGCGACCCCAAGACCCCGATCCTCTACCAGGTGGACCGAATCCGCGACGGGAGGTCTTTCACCACCAGAAGGGTGGCGGCGATCCAGAAGGGCGAGGCGATCTTCCATCTGTCGGCGTCGTTTCACGTGCACGAGGACGGCGTGAGCCACCAGTCACCCATGCCCGAAGCGCCCGACCCGGAAACGCTGCCCACCTGGACCGAGGCGATGGCCCCCTACGCCGAGATGCTCGGCGACTGGTACAGCCGGCCGAGGCCCATAGACGTGCGCCACATCGGCGGCCCGGTGCGGACCTCGCCGGTCTCTACGGCCGAGCAGCGCCCTCCGTCGCACCAGGTGTGGCTACGCGCCGACGGCAAGCTTCCCGACGACCCGCTGCTGCACGCGTGCATGGTCGCCTACGCCAGCGACATGACCCTGCTCGACACGATCATGCTCCCCCACGGCCTGATCTGGACAGAAGGCACCCAGGCCAGCCTCGACCACGCGATGTGGTTCCACCGCCCCTTCCGCGCCGACGAATGGCTGCTCTACGACCAGCACAGCCCGTCGGCTTCAGGGGCGCGCGGTCTGGCGACCGGAACCATCTTCACCCGCGAGGGCGCTCTGGCAGTGTCGGTCGTGCAGGAGGGCCTGATCCGCACCGGGATCAGGACGAAGATCTGAAGAGGTCCTCCGCAGGACCTCTCTAGCCGGTTTGGCCGGCGCGCTGCTCGATCGCCGTGTAGGGCCGCTCGTCGGGGCCCGTCCACAGCTGGCGGGGGCGGTAGATCTTGGAGTCCTGTTCGATCAACTCCTGCCAGTGGGCCAGCCATCCGGCCACCCGTGGAATCGCGAACAGGACGGTGAACATCTCGGTCGGGAAATTCATCGCCTGGTAGATCAGGCCCGAGTAGAAGTCGACGTTCGGGTACAGCTTGCGCGAGATGAAGTACTCGTCGGAGAGGGCGACCTCCTCGAGCTTCAGCGCGATGTCGAGAAGCGGGTTCTTGCCCGTCACGTCGAAAACCTCGTCGGCTGTCTGCTTGATGATCTTCGCCCTGGGGTCGTAGTTCTTGTACACGCGGTGGCCGAAGCCCTGCAGCTTCCCCTTGCCGGCTTTGACGTCAGCGATGAAAGCCTCGACGTTGTCGATGGAACCGATTTCGGTGAGCATGCGGAGGACGGCTTCGTTGGCACCGCCGTGGCGCGGCCCGTACAGGGCGGCCGCCGCGGCGGCAGCAGCGGAGTACGGGTCGGCGTGCGACGAGCCCACGGTGCGCATGGCCAGGGTGCCGCAGTTCTGCTCGTGGTCGGCGTGCAGGATGAACAGCACGTCGAGGGCGCGTGCGAGCACGGGGTCGGGCTCGTAGGTCGGTTCCGCGACCTTCCACATCATGGACAGGAAGTTCTCGGTGAAGCTCAACGAGTTGTCGGGGAAGACGAACGGCATCCCCCTGCTGTAGCGATACGACGCGGCGGCAAGCGTCGGCACCTTCGCGATGAGCCGGATGATCTGCGCCGCTCTCGTCTCGGCGTCCTCGATGTCCTTGGCCTCGGGGTAGAAGGTGGACAGAGCCGCGATCCCCGAGATGAGCATGCCCATCGGGTGGGCGTCGTAGTGGAAGGCATCGACGAAACGCTTGCGGAAGTTCTCATGGATGTAGGTGTGGTAGCGGATGTCCGTCGTCCACTTGTCCAGCTCGCCGGACGTCGGCAGCTCACCGTGGATGAGGAGGTAGGCGACCTCCAGATAGGTGGACCGGGCCGCCAGTTGCTCGATCGGGTACCCCCTGTAGCGGAGGATGCCCGCCTCGCCGTCCAGATAGGTGATGGAACTCGAGGTGAGGGCGGTCGTCATGAACGCCGGGTCGTAGAACCACACCCCGGGCAGTAGCTTGCGGAACTCGTCGGCCGACACCCCGCCGTCGACCAGCGGTATCTCAACTACCTCACCGGTGCGGTTGTCGGTCACCGTGATGGATTCAGCCACTGCTCCCCCTAAGGGCGGATCGTCATGTCTTCGTGCCTGAGCATGCTACCCCCGGCAAGCCAGAAGCCCCCAAGGCGGTGCGGTGGGTGTCGCCTGCGGCATGATGCTCAGATGACCGATGCGCAGGGGGGCATCCCCGACCTCGAGGACATCCGCCGGCAGATCGACGACGTCGATCGCCGGCTGATCGGATTGCTCGCCGAGCGGGCCCGCCTCGTCGACGGCGTGGTGCGCTACAAGCGCGCGAACCATATGCCCGTCGTGGACCGCGGGCGCGAGGACCGGATGATCGCCCGCATCGCGGAAGTCGCCGAGGACGCCGGCGTGGACCCTCGGGTCGCCCAGCAGGTGCTGCGAACCATCATCGACGGGTTCACCCTCCTCGAGGTGGAGGAGCTCGGCCCCGATACCTAGGTCGCGGCCGGTCGAGGCCGGTCGAGGCCGGTCGAGGCTGGTCGAGGCTGGTCGAGGCTGGTCGAACGTCGGGAGCCCGGAGGGCCGAGAGGAGCGTTCTCTGTCCACTCTCCCCGCTCCCGACGCGCCTTGAGGGGACAGGGAACGGCGAAGCTGGGCCGCCTAGCGGATCACCTGCAACCCGCTGTCGACAACCCATACCTCGCCGGTCACCAGTGTCGAGGTCACCTGCGCCAGCACCAGGTGGGCAACGTCCGCCGGCTTGGCCACCCGTCGCATCGGGACGATCGCCGCGATGCCGGCGTGCACGTCGTGCCAGTCTGCCGTCCACGGGGTCTCGACCAGGCCGGGGGCCACGGCGTTCACCCGGATCTCCGGTCCGAGCACCGCGGCCAGCAAACGCGTCTGGTGGTGCAGAGCCGCCTTGCTCGCCGCGTAGGGGATCGACGACCCGGTGGGGCGGACACCGGCGAGGGACCCGATGTTGATCACGACACCGCCGGCCGGCGCCGCGGCCAGATGCGGCCGGGCAGCGGTCGTGAGGACGAACGGCGCGATGACGTTCGTCGCGTATATGTGCGCCCAGATCTCCGGCGTCGCGGCTTCGAGATCGGCGTGGGGGATGACGCGGGTGGTGCCGGCGTTGTTGACAAGAATGTCGAAACGGCCGAACTCGGCGGCGATCGATCCGATGAGATAGCGGGCCGCCTCGGGATCGGAGACATCCGCCTGCCGGTACACGCCGCCGATATCCCTTGCCACGGCTTCTCCGGCTTCGACGGATGACTTCGAGTTCACGACGACCTTCGCCCCTTCGGCCGCGAGCACCCTGGCCACCTCGGCGCCGATGCCGCTGCTCGATCCGGTGACGAGAGCGACACGCCCTTCCAAGCGCTCGCTCACGGTTGGGTCACCTCGTAGCGGTACACGTTGGTCTCCCTCTCTACGAACCCGATGCGCCGGTAGAGCCGGTTCGCAGCCTCGCGCGACGGGCGCGACGTGAGCTCGACCGTCTTCGCCCCGGCCGCCCGCGCGGCTTCGATGGCCGCCACCGTGAGCGCCTCGCCGCAACCTTTCCCTCGCGCTTCCTCCGCGACGATCACGTCCTCGATCCATGCACGAACCGCGGTCGGGATCCTGAAGACTGCAAGGGTCAAGGTGCCGATGATCGGCCCGCCGGAACCGTCCCTCGCGATGAACAGCGTCGTCGCCGGCGAGTCGATGACCTCGGACACCTGCCCCCGTGTCGGAGCCGGCGCTGACTTCGACAGGAGCGGCAACAGGCGCGCTATCGCCTCGACGACCTCGCCGTCCGCCTCGGTGGCTTCTTCGATCACGAGCATCGGCGCCGGAGCGTAGCGGCTGCCCCTCAACTGAGCCGTCCCGGGGGCTGGCCCATTCAGCCCACTGCGCCGGCGCTGTGGTGCGGTTCACCGGTCGCGCTCGCGTCGTGTGCCCGGAAGCCCGGGAGCGCGACCGCGAGCAGAACGGCCCCGACCACGCACGCGATCCCCCCCGAGACAACGGAGAACCGGACTCCTAGCGCCTGGGCGACGCCCCCCGACTCGAGATCGCCGAGACGCGGGCCTCCTTGCACCACCGCTATCTGCACCGCCGAGAGCCGCCCTCGCAGGGCGTCGGGGATGGCCGTCTGCAAGATCGTGTTCCTGAACACAGCGGAAACCACGTCCGCCCACCCGGCCAGAGCGAGAAGCAGCAGGGCGATCCACAGGACGTCAACCAGCCCGAAGACTGTGATCGCCGCGCCCCACGCGATCACGCACACGATCACGGCCGTGCCCTGCCGGCGCACCGCGCTCACCCAGCCCGTCGTGAGAGCGCCGACCAGAGCGCCGGCGCCAGGCGCCGCGTAGAGGAATCCGACTGCCCGTGCGCCTCCGTGGAAGAGCCCGAGCCCCAGCGCGGGGAACAGAGCGCGGGGCATCCCGAAGACCATCGCGTCGATGTCGAGCAGGTAGATGCCCTGGATGAGCTGCCGGCCCTTCAGGTAGCGCAACCCCTCGGCGACCGACCTCAGCCCGGGGCGTCCGGCGTCCTCGAGCGGAGGCTGGGGGCGCAGCGCCACCACGGTCGCAAAGGACACGACGAACGTCGCCACATCGATCCAGTACACGGTGGCCAGCCCCGCGCCCGAGAGCAGCACACCGGCAAGCGCGGGGCCCACCAGGATGCCCACCTGGAGCTGTACCTGCCACAGTGCGTAGCCGGCCGCCAGCTCACCGGTAGGGAGCATGCGAGGGATCGACGCGTTGAACGCAGGCCGGTCGAAGCCAGCGAGTCCTCCCGACGCCGCCGAGAGCGCGAACAGAGGCCACAGGGCCGGGCGAGTGACCGACCCGTTGATGGCGAGCCCGGTGCTCGTCGTCGCCATCAGCAGTTCGGTCACCATGAGCACGCGCCGGCGGTCGTGGCTGTCGGCGACGGAACCGCCGATCAGCGAAAAGAGCAGCAGCGGGCCAAGCTGGGTCAGGCTGATCAGCCCGACGTCCAGCGACGAGTGGGTCATCCGGTAGACCTGGTACGGCACCGCAACGACGGTGAGCTGGGTCCCGAGCGTCGACACCAGCTGCCCGGAGAAGAGGATCCCGAAGTCGCGCGAACGGCGGAGCGGGCCGAGATCGACAAGAAGACGGCGGCCCACGACCGCTCAGGCTACGCGTGGCGCCACGTGTGGCTCGCGCCCGTCCCCCGTGGGCTCAAAGAGGCTCGCGCCATTGACGGGCGCTGAAGAACGCTGCTGAGCAGCGTTGTTCAGCCGTAGCGGACGAGTCCCTTGGGTGTGGGCACGAACCCCGCGCCGCGCAACGCCTCCGTCATCTCCTCCGGGAAACGCTGAAGCGCCAACCGCCGCCACCGGCCCTGCGCGACCAGGTGCGCGAGCGCGCCGACCGCGGCTTCCTCCCACGACCCGTCACAGTCGCGCAGTGCGACGATCCCCCTGCCGCCTCTTTCGATGTACGCGCTCACGGCACCGTCGACCAGCACGACGTAGGCGCCCGCCACCCGCGCCGGCCCCTTCACCGGCCAAGGGACCGCCATGCCGAAGACGTTGGCCGGATCCGTGGCGGCAAGCACGGTCACCGAGGCACCGGAAGCGGCCGGGCGACCGTCTCCGCGCTCGGCCCGCAACCTGTCCACTGCACCGGGAAGGGCGAACTGCGCGCCGCCCATGCCGGCGACGAAATATCCCCGCCGGACCCGCCCCGACTCCTCCATCGCCTTCAAGACGGGATACACGCCGGCGAAGCCGCCCGGTACCGACTCGGCACGAACCGCGTCGCGGGTGAGCACGCCGTGGCGTTCGAGGAGCGCACCGGCGAGCGCGACACCCGCCTGGGCCGACGCTCCGGCGCCGTCACCCGCGAGGCCGGTCTCGCGGGTGAGCAATGCCCACCGCCCCTGCCCTCGTGGTGGCCCCAGAGCCCTGATCGAGCCCGCTCGGGCGCGGGAGCGCAAGGCGCCGGCAGCCACCGTGCGCCTCGGCCGGGAGGAGCCGACGGTGGCGCGAAGCGCGGCCATCCCGTCGCAGGTCACCTCGCCGGCCCATACAAGGTCCCACAGCGCCTCGACCAGATCCCGGTCAGCGACCGACACGCCGCCGAGCTCCCTGAAGAAGCAGGCACCCCGCTCCGCCAGAACGGACCGGATCCGGTCGTGGACCGGTCCCGACAGCTCTGCATCCGAACCCGGGGATCTCGCCAGACCGAGCCGGGGGAGCAGCAGACCTGCGGCGTCGCGGCGTACCAGCACGACCCGGCCGTCGTCACGGGCGAGCGACCCGGCCCCCACCCACATGACCTCCCCGGCGCCTACGAGCTCATCGAGCATCCGGGGGTCGTAGCCGCGGACGCGCGGGGCGAGCACGTCCGCCTCCAGAACGCTCGCTGGGATCGTGACCCCTTCCAACTGGACGATCACCTCGTACAAGCGGTCGAGCCCACCCGCCGGCGGGTCGACGCCCACCGGTGCGATCCCGTGCCACGCCGGCAGAAAACGACCCAGCGCCTCGACCTCCGCCGGCTCCACCTCCTTGCGCAGCGCGGCCAACGATCTCTGGCGCAGAATCCGAAGGGCGTCCGCGTCACACCACTCGTCGCGGCCGCTCCTGCCGGGGCGGAAGGCTCCCCGCGACACGCGCCCCTCCACCTCGAGCCGTGCCAGCACTGCGAGAACAGGGTCCACGCCCGCCCCGAACCGGGCCGCCGGCTCGGCGGCGACGAACGGCCCATGCGTCCGGGCCCACCTGCGCACCAGCTGAACGAGAGCGTCGGGGACCGGCTCGAGGAACGGTTGAGGCAGCCCCGGGGGCGGGACCACTCCCAGGGCGTCCCGGTACCGGCCGGCGTCCTCGGCCAGGATCATCCGCTCCTCGCCGGCGACCCTGACGACGGCGCCGCGCCGGCTGGCGGAAAGCGCCTCCCATGCCTCGTCCCCCAGACCGACCGTGCACCGGGCGAACAGCTCCGGCCGGCTCAGGTCACCCAGACGGCGCAGCAGATCCGCCGCTCCTTCCACGCTCGACGCCTGGCGGTCCGGAGCCAGCCCCTGAAGCTCCGCCTCCAGCTCCTCCAGCACGCCGCCGTCGATCAGCTCTCGCAACTCGTCGGTGCCGAGAAGTTGCGCGAGCATCCGCCGGTCCAGCGTCAGAGCCTGCGCCCGTCTCTCAGCCAGCGGAGCGTCGCCCTCGTACATGAACTGCGCGACGTACGAGTAGACGAGGCCGCTGGCGAAGGGCGACGGTTCGGGCAGCTCGACCTCGGCGACGCGAACACGCCGCGCCTGGATGTCACGGAGCAGGCCGGTCAGCGCCGGCAGGTCGAAAACGTCTCGCAGGCACTCCCGGTAGGTCTCGAGCAGTACCGGAAACGAACCGTACTTCGACGCCACCCCGAGCAGGTCCGCTGCGCGTTGGCGCAGCTGCCAGAGCGGGGTGCGGGATCCCGGCCGGCGGCGCGGAAGCAGCAGAGCCCGCGCAGCGTTCTCCCTGAAGCGCGCCGCGAACAAAGCCGAGTCTCCGACCGCGTCGACGACGAGCTCCTCCAGCTCGTCGGGGTCGACGAGCACGGCGTCGACCGCAGGCGCCTCCTCGGCCTCGGGCAGGCGGACGATGATCCCGTCGTCACTCCAGATCGCCTGGACCTCGACGTCCATCTGCCGGCGCAGCCGCGTCTCGATCGCGAGCCCCCAAGGCGCGTGCACCCGCGCCCCGAACGGCGACAGGATTGCGATGCGCCAGTCGCCCAGCTCGTCGCGGAAGCGCTCGACGACGATCTGGCGGTCGGTTGGCAGCAAACCGCCGGTGGCCTCGCGCTCTTCCTCCACGTACGCGCGCAGGTTGGAGATCGCGAGCGGGTCGAGCCCGCAGGCGCCCGCCAGCTCGTCGTCGCTGCGCGCGGTCAGGGTGCGGGTGAACTCCCCGATGGCCGCGCCGAGCTCGTACGGGCGTCCGACCGCGTCCCCGTGCCAGAAAGGCATCCTGCCCGGCACACCCGGCGCGGGGGTGACCACCACCCGGTCGCGGGTGATGTCCTGTATCCGCCACGTGGTCGCGCCGAGCAGGAATGTCTCGCCGACCCGGCTCTCGTACACCATCTCCTCGTCGAGCTCGCCGACGCGGCTGCCTTCAGGGGTGAAGACGCCGTACAAGCCGCGGTCGGGGATGGTCCCGCCGGACGTGACAGCGAGCATCTTGGCCCCGGGGCGTGCCGTGAGTGTCCCGGCGGAGCGGTCCCAGACCAGCCGGGGGCGCAGCTCGGCGAACTCGTCGCTCGGGTAGCGCCCGGCGAGCATGTCGAGGACGCCGTCGAGCCCGTCTGCCGGCAGGTCTGCATACGGGTAGGAACGCCGCGCCATCGCCGCGACCGTCTCGACCTCCACCGTCCCGTCCGCGGCGGCGACCGTCGCAACGACCTGCTGCGCGAGCACGTCGAGTGGGTTGCGGGGGACGATGGTCTGCTCGACCAAGCCGGCCTGCATCCGCTCCGAGACCACCGAAGCGACGAGCAGGTCATGGCGGAACTTCGGGAAAAGACGGCCCTTCGACGGCTCCCCGACCTGGTGGCCGGCCCGGCCGATCCGCTGCAGACCCGAGGAGACCGACGTCGGGGCTTCCACCTGTATGACAAGGTCGACCGCGCCCATGTCGATCCCGAGCTCGAGGCTCGATGTCGCGACCAGCGCCGGTAGGCGGCCGGCTTTGAGGGCGTCCTCTATCTCGAGTCGTTGCTCACGGGCGATGGACCCGTGGTGGGCCCGGACCAGCTCTGTCGGTGCACCCGAGGCCATGAGGGCCTCGCCGCCGGACGTGTAGGTCGTGTCTTCGAAGGCCAACTCGTTGAGCCGGGCAGCGAGGCGTTCGGCGAGGCGGCGGGAGTTGACGAAGATGATCGTGGAGCGGTGGCCACGGATCAGTTCGAGGATCTTCGGGTAGATGGCCGGCCAGATCGACGAGCGCCCCTCCACCGACGAGCCCTCCGCCTCGGTTGCCGGGCGCAAGACGAGGTCGCCTCCGTCTTCGACCGCAGGCGGCACAGGGCGGCCCAGTTCGCCCATGTCCTCCACCGGCACGACGATCGAAAGCTCGAGAGGCTTGCGGACACCGGCATCGACAATCGTCACCGGACGTGGCCGCATCGCACCCGGCTCACCGCCGGCGACTGGCTCCTGGCCGCCGAGGAACCGCGCCAGCTCCTCGAGTGGCCGTTGCGTCGCGGAAAGCCCGATCCTTTGGGGAGCGCGCTCTGTGATCTCCTCCAGCCGCTCGAGCGAGAGCGCGAGGTGAGTCCCCCGCTTGGTAGACGCGACCGCGTGGATCTCGTCGACGATCACGTGCTCGACGCCGGCGAGGATGGACGCCGCCTGCGACGTCAGCAGCAGGAACAACGACTCCGGCGTGGTGATGAGGATGTCCGGCGGCTTCTTCGCCATCGCACGGCGGTCCTCCGCCGGCGTGTCACCTGTCCTCGTCGCGACACGGATCTCGGGAAGCTCTGTCCCCATCCGCGCGGCCTCCTGCGCGATGCCCGTCAGCGGGGCTCGCAGGTTGCGAGCCACGTCGTAGGTGAGCGCTTTGAGAGGGCTTATGTAGAGGACCTTGCAGCCGTTCCCAGCGCCTCCCGTGAGCAACCGGTCCAGGGCCCAAAGGAACGCGGCGAGCGTCTTGCCCGAACCGGTCGGGGCGAGCACGAGCGTGTGGTCACCCCGCCCGATCGCCTCCCAACCGCGAGTCTGTGCCTCGGTCGGACCCGCGAACGCGGAGTCGAACCAGGCTCGCGTCGCCGGGGAGAATTCCACCGGGCCAGCGTACGATCGTCCAGTGACGACCCGGCAACGCGGGTGTCCGGGGGTACGGTCGGGAGATGGAGTCACTCCACTGGGAGCGCCGTCCGGAGTTGCGCCGCCCGCTGTTCATCGTGGCATTCGAGGGCTGGAACGACGCCGGCGACGCATCCACCATCGCGCTCGACTACCTCGCCCGGTCCTGGGATGCCGAGCGGGTGGCGACCATCGACGCCGAGGAGTTCTACGACTTCACCGTGACCCGGCCGCAGGTGAGGTTGGGCTCAGATGGCCTGAGGCGGATCGACTGGCCGGACATCGAGCTGCTGGCGGCGACGCTCCCGGACGGCGGGCACGACCTCGTGCTGATGAGAGGGGTGGAGCCGCAGTTGAGGTGGAAGACGTTCTGCTCGACGGTGGTGGCCGCCGCCAGGGAGGTCGGCGCCGAGATGGCAGTCATCCTCGGGGCGCTCCTCGCCGACGTCCCCCACACCCGGCCCGTGAGGGTCTCGGGGACGACCGACGACAGCGACCTGGCGTCGCGCCTCGGGCTCTCCGCTCCGTCGTACGAAGGTCCGACGGGGATCGTCGGGGCGCTCCACAGCGCGCTGAGGGAGGCCGGGATACCGGCGGCGTCGTTTTGGGCGGCCGTGCCGCACTACGTTCACCAGCTGCCTTCGCCGAAGGCGGCACTGGCCCTGGTCGAGCGGTCGGCTGCACTCTTCGGGGCTCCGGTCGACGCAGGCGAGCTTCGGGAAGCAGCCGACGAGTACGAGCGCCAGGTGAGCGAGCGCGTCGCCGACGACGAGGAGGCCTCGGCCTACGTGGCGCAGCTGGAGGAGGCGGAGGACACGGGGTCGCTGCTGGAGGATCCGGTCGGGGTGTCCGACCCTTTGCGGCTCGGCAACATCGACGAGCTGGCAGCCGAGGTGGAACGGTTCCTTCGCGACCACCGTCACGAAGGCTGAGCTTTGGCGGCCCGACCACGGCTGGTGGCGACCGCCGTGTGGCGCGCCCGGCCCGAGGTGATCGTCGCCCTCGACGACCGCTTCGGCGAGCCCGTCGACGCGTACGTGAACGGGTCCCAGGTGTGGCTGCGTGAGGACGGCCCCGGGGGGATGACACTCGAATGGCGCCTGCACCCGGTCGCGGGGTACCGCAGGCCTGGCGGGGTGGGCACATACGAGGTGTTCTCCGCGGTAGCCCTGGCGCTGGGAACCGGCGCGAACCCGCCGGCGGCGCTCGACGACCTGTGGGACGGGCTCGAGGTCTTCGCCGCGTACGGCGAGGAGGTGGAGCCGATGCCGCTGGCGTCGGCTGCGGCCGAGTCCCTGGGTCTCGAGCCGGACGCCTTCGGGCTGGTCGACCATGGACCGGTCGGCGACGAGTGGGAACGGACCGGCGGCAACGTCTCGGTGATCGCAGACCTCCTGCGGCAACTGCACAACTGATCCGGCGGGTCGCTGTCCCACGCCCGTCCCGTTGCGCCACCGGTCTCTGCTGGCTCGTTGGGCTAGCTTCTGGCGGCTTCGACGCGCCGGAGGGACGGTCAGCGGCACATGTACAACTCAGGCGACACGGCATGGGTACTGACCAGCGCTGCGCTCGTGCTCTTCATGACCCCCGGGCTCGCCCTGTTCTACGGGGGGATGGTCCGGCGCAAGAACGTGCTCGGCATGATGATCCAGAACTTCACCGTCATGGCGGTGGTGAGCCTGCTGTGGGTGTGGGTCACCTACAGCCTCGCGTTCGGCCCGGACTGGGGGGGTCACGGGATCATCGGCACGCTGCACTTCGCCGGGCTGGGCCATATCCACCAGTCGGTGCCGGGCTTCACCCACCAGCATGCGCAGACGATCCCGCCCGTCGTGTTCGTGATCTTCCAGATGATGTTCGCCATCATCACGCCGGCGTTGCTGACGGGCTCGTCGGCGGACCGGATGAAGTTCGGTGCTTTCATCGTCTTGATCGTCGCGTGGTCGATCCTCGTGTACGCGCCGATCACCCACTGGGTGTTCTCACCCGAAGGATGGCTCGCGCGGCGCGGGACCGAGGACTTCGCCGGCGGCACGGTGGTCGAGGTGAACGCCGGCGTGGCCGGGCTCGCGCTGGCGCTGGTGATAGGCCGCCGGCGTGGATGGCCGGGGAACCTCATGCGCCCGCACAACATCCCCCTCACCGTGATGGGCGGGGGGATCCTGTGGTTCGGGTGGTTCGGCTTCAACGCCGGCTCCGCCCTGAACGCCGGCGGTGCTGGCACGGCGTTCGTGAACACCAACACCGCCACGGCGGCTGCCCTGCTCGCGTGGATCGCCGTCGAGAAGCTGCGTACCGGCAAGCCGACGACGCTCGGTGCCGTATCCGGCGCCATCGCCGGAGCGGTCGGGATCACGCCGGCGTGCGGCTATGTCAACACATTGGGCGCCACGGTGATCGGCTTGGTCGCCGGCCTGGCCAGCGCGCTCGCGGTGAGCTTGAAGTTCAAGATGCGCGTGGATGACTCGCTCGATGTGCTGGCAGTTCACGGGATCGCCGGACTGGTCGGGACTTTGATGGTCGGGTTGTTCGGGACCGCCGGGTCGCTCGGCGCGAACGGATTGTTTTACGGGGGCGGCGGCAAGTTGCTGGGGAATCAGGCGCTGGCCGTGTTGTGCGTGGGGGTGTTCTCGTTTGTGATGACCGCGTTGATCGCGTTGGCGATCCGCGTCGTAGTCGGGCTGCGAGTCAGCGAAGACGACGAGCGCATCGGTCTCGACCTCACCCTCCACGAGGAAAACGCGTACGACTTCGAGGCGGCCGCCGGTCGCCGCGCTATCGGTGAAGGAGGGCACTGGTGAAGCTCGTCACGGCAGTGATCAAGCCGTTCAAGCTCGAGGATGTGAAGTCCGCACTTCAGGACGCCGGCGTGACGGGTATGACCGTGTCGGAGGCTCAGGGATTCGGGCGCCAGGGTGGTCACACCGAGGTTTATCGCGGCGCCGAGTACCGGATC
>Ga0307373_10010320_pt1 | contig 13762 bp, 13 predicted proteins | sample OX2MG_FD_202534 | JGI IMG/M metagenome (GOLD analysis project Ga0307373, IMG submission 202534) | Soil microbial communities from Risofladan, Vaasa, Finland - OX-2 | ecosystem: Environmental > Terrestrial > Soil > Coastal area > Acid sulfate soil | place: Finland: Risofladan, Vaasa | collected... | reverse complement strand
GCGTTCCTTTCCGGCCGCCTACGCCTCGCCCTCGGGCTTCTCGACCTTGCCCTTCTTGATCACCTCGGGCTCGGCCGCCGCCGCCGGCGCCGCCTCGACCACCGCCGGCACCTCTTCCGCCTTCGGCGCGATGACGTGCACGAGCAGCGTGTCGCCGTCGGTCACCGGCGACCATTTCTGGTCGGCGGCGACGTCGCGCAGGCGCACGCCCTGGTTGAGCATGAGGTTCGAGACGTCGACTTCGACGTGCTCGGGAATGTCGCCCGGCAGGCACGTGATCTCGATCTCACGATGCACGAAGTCGATCAGGCCGCCCTGCTGCTTCACGCCCGGCGCCTCGCCCTTGAGGATGATCGGCACCGTGATCATGATCGCCCGGTCCATCGCGATGCGGTAGAAATCCGCGTGGAGGATCTGGCGGGACACCGGATCCAGCTGGTACTGCTTGACCAGCACGCGCGTCTCGGCGCCGTCGGCCATGCGCAGGCCGATCAGTGTGTTCACGCCCGCCTCGGAGTGGAGGATGCGCAGCAGCACCTTCGGGTCGACCGCGATCGGCGCCGGCGTGCCGCGGTCGGTCGCGCTGGCCGGGCCGTACATCACCGCGGGGATCCGGCCCTGGCGCCGCAGGCGCCGCGCCTCGTTTTTCCCGAACGTCGCCCGCGCGACCGCTTCCAGTGTGGCTTCCATGGTGGCTCTTCTTCTCCGCTTTCCGGGCCGCTCCGCGGCGCCCTACACGAACAACGACGACACCGACGTCTCTTCGTGGATGCTCCGGATGGCCTGGCCGAGCAGCCGCGCCACCGACAGCATCACGATCTTCTTGCAGGCCGCCCGCGACGGCGTCAGGGGAATCGTATTGGTGATGATCAACCGCTCGAGCGGCGCCTTCTCGATGCGCTCGATCGCCGGCCCCGACAGCACGCCGTGCACCGCACAGGCGAGCACCCGCTCGGCGCCGTTGGCGACCAGGGCCGTCGCCGCCTTCTGGATCGTGCCGGCCGTGTCGATGATGTCGTCCTGAATGATGCACGTCCGGCCGCGCACGTCGCCGATGACGTTCATCACCTCCGCCGTGCCGTCGTCCGACCGCCGCTTGTCGATGATCGCCAGCTCGGCCCCCAGCCGCTTCGCATACGCCCGCGCCCGCTCCGCCCCGCCCGCGTCCGGCGAGACGATCGTCAGATTCTGATATTCGAGGCGCGACAGATACTCGATGATCACCGGCGCCGCGAACAGGTGATCGACCGGGATGTCGAAGAACCCCTGGATCTGCGCCTTGTGCAGGTCCATCGTCAGCACCCGGTTCGTGCCGGCCGCGCTCAGCACGTTGGCCACCAGCTTCGCCGAGATCGGCACCCGCGGCTTGTCCTTCCGATCCTGCCGCGCATAACCGTAATACGGCAGCACGGCCGTGATCCGCGCCGCCGACGACCGGCGGAACGCGTCCACCATGATCAGCAGCTCCACCAGATGCTGGTCGACCGGCGTCGAGGTCGGCTGCACGACGAACACGTCCGTGCCGCGGATGTTCTCGTCGATCTGGAACGACACCTCGCTGTCGGGGAAGCGGCGCAACCGCGCCTGCCCCACCGACACGCCGAGATACGCGGCAATCTCACGCGTCAGCTCGGGGTGCGCACTGCCCGAAAAGATCTTGAGCTCGCCGAATCCCGTCGGCACGAAGTGATCTCCCATCCACGTCTCTGTCCACGGCCCCCGGCCGCCCCGCCCGCCCTGTCGACTGACGCCCGCTCGGCCCTTCACGGTCTGGCTGGGGCGGAAGGATTCGAACCTTCGAATACGGGATCCAAAGTCCCGCGCCTTACCGCTTGGCCACGCCCCATCCCCGGCGTGCTCGACGCCCGGCCCGTCGCCGCCCGCCATAAGCCTGTCGCCGGCCGGATCGGACCACCCCCGACCGCACCAGACTCGCGAAGACCAATCACACCTCTACCAGCAGTCACGGGAGAAGGTGACTTCAGGGATGGGCCGAGACAAGCGGCGCAATCGCTTAGTCTATACGAGGCCGTGCCTTGCGGCAAGCACGCAGCAATGGCCACCGCAGCCGCCGCAGCCGCCGCCTCGGCCCGGGCTCAGCCCGGCCAGCGCAGCCGCCCCTGCGTGCGCGTCGCCACCGCCTGCCACCCTTCCCGCGCGCACCGCCGGGCGGCTCGCGCCGCCGCCTCCCGCCGCTCGAACAGCCCGAAGACGGTCGACCCGCTGCCCGACATCGCCGCATACGACGCCCGCCCCCCGGCCAGCACGGCCCGGATGGCCCGCAGTTCGGGATGCCGGGCGGCGACCGGCGGCTCCAGATCGTTACCCGATTCCGACGCCGGAAACGGCCAGCCGGCCGGCAGCGCCACCGAGGGAGCCGGCCGGCCGGCCCCGGTCCAGTCGTCGTACCACCGATACGCCTCGGCGGTCGCCACGCCAAAGGCCGGCTGCACGAGAACGACCCAGGCGGGGGAGAGATCGGCCAGCGGATAGATCACGTCGCCGCGGCCCAAACCGAGCGCCGTCCCACCCCAGAGAAAGAACGGGACGTCGGCCCCCACCGAGGCGCCGACTGCCGCCAGCTCGGCCCGGGTCATCGCCAGTCCCCAGGCGCCGGCCAGCCCGCGCAGCGCGGCGGCGGCATTGCTGCTGCCGCCCCCCAGCCCGGCCGCCATCGGAATCCGCTTGACGATACGGACCCCGGCCCCGACCGGCGCCCCCGGCCGTCCCGCGGCGCGCCACAGCGCGACGGCCGCCTGCCACGCCAGATTCCGCTCGTCGCACGGCACGCCCGGCTGGGTGCAGGCGACGTCGAACGGGCCCGGACGACGCGTCACCGTGACGGTGTCGTGCAGCGCGACCGTCTGGAACACGGTTCGCAGCTCGTGGTACCCGTCGGCCCGCCGGTCCAGAATCCGGAGCGTCAGGTTGATCTTGGCGTGCGATCGCACGATCTGCGACGGCCGCCGGCTAGCGTGACGGGGCATGCGTGTCGGTGTCCGTGCCGCCGCCCAGCAGGCCGAGCCGGCGCAGTTCGTCGAGCGTGATCGGCGCGGCGTCGTCCGGAACGCGGACGCGGAAGGCCCGGGGATTCAGCGGCACGTTGAGATCCACCTGCGACAGCGTCAGGCGGAGATCGAGACGGCCGTCACCGTCGATCAGACGCAGCGTCTTCGGGCCCTGCTGCATGGCGCCGTATTCGATCCGCAGCCCGTCGTGCCCGGCGCGCGGCTCCACGGCGGCGACCAGCCGCCACGCCCCGTCCTCGCGCCGCAGGTACAGCCGGGCGCCGGCGGCCAGATCGACGCGCAGCCAGTCGCGGCCGTACGCGCGGGCCGACACCGGCGTGCGCCGGGCGACGCCGCATCCACTGACGATGGCGAGGAGGTCGGCGGGCGACAGCGTGAGCCCGGTCAACGCCTCGAGGACCGCGCCCGGCTCGGCGCCGCGCAGGACCCGGCCGTCGCGCGGCAGGAGCAGCGTGGCGCGCCCCGCGCGGGCCACCAGCACGAACACCGGCCCGCCGAACGGCGCCAGCCCCTCGAGACGCAGGCCGTCGGGCGCGTCCAGCCCGGCGAGCAGGCGCCCGCGGACGCGCCGGCTGCCGAGCCGTCCGGCGACGGCGATTTCGGCGCTGAACGTCCGGACGCTGCCGCACGCCGCCGTGGCCTGCTGCAGGATGTCGGCGAAGCCGGGCACCGGCGCGCCCGGACCGGCCGGCAGCGACATGAGCGCGGGCGCGCAGCCGGCCGCCCACGCCAGCACCGGCAGCAGCCACAGCCGGCCCAGGCCCGACGTCTTCGTCCCGCGACGGAGGCGAGGCTGGCCCGAGGTTCCGCGCATGCGCTTGCGGCCTACTTCCGTCCCAGCTTGCGTTCGGCTGTCTTGATCCGCTGCTCGATGACCGATCGCGTGATCGATTCGCCGTCGCCCGAGAGCGAGCGCTTCCAGGCCGCAATCGCGTCGGCATACCGGCCGAGCTTGAAGAGCAGCTGTCCGTAATGATCCTGCACGACCGAATTGGTCGTGAGCTGGCCGGCGGCGCGGCGGAGGTTGGCTTCGGCCAGATCGAGCTTCTGCTGCTTGAAATACGCCCAGCCGAGGCTGTCGAGATAGGCGCCGTTGTCCGGATCGATCGCCAGCGCCCGCTTGAGGTAGCCGATCGATTCGTCCAGCCGCGTCCCCCGATCCGCCAGCATGTAGCCCAGATAGTTGAGGGCGGGCGCGTTGCGCGGGTCGACGGTGAGCACCTGCTGGAACGTCCCCTCCGCGTCCGCGTACTGCTTCCGGGTGTCGTAAATCGTGCCGAGCGTGAACAGGATGTCCGTGTTCTTCGGGAATCTGACGGCGGCCTCTTTCAAGAGTGTCACGCCGCGGTCGGCCTGTCCCCCGTCCGCATACAGCTGTCCGAGGGCGATATACGCGCGCGGCTCGTCGGGATGCTGCTTCAGCGACTCCTGGAGCAGGGCGACGCCCTGGTCGAACTTCCCGGTGTGCCGGAGCGCCTCCGCCTCGATCGCCGCGGCTCGCACGTCGTCAGGGTGCGCCGCGCGCACCTTGCCGGCCAGATCCGCGGCCGCCTGATACCGCTTGGCGGCCATGTCCACCTGCGCGATGTAGAGATCGAGGATGACGCCCTTCGGCGCGTACGGGCGGGCCTGGTCGAACGTCGCGATCGCCTTGTCCCAGTTCTGGAGCTGCTCGTACGCGAACGCGAGGTGCAGCATGAGCAGCCCGAACTGATCGTGCTGCGCCGTCGGCACGGCCATGCCGATCAGCAGCGGTTCCAACGCATCGACCACCTTCTGGTACTGGTGCTCGTCCTCGTAGACCTGGACCAGCGCGTAGTCGCCCCGCAGGCTGCCCGGCTCGAGATCGATCAGCTTCTTCGCCGCCGCCTCGGCGGGAATGAACCGATCGGCCCGGCGATCGGCGTCCGCCGACAGGTAGAGCACGTTGGGATCGGACGGGCTGTCGGCGAGCGCCTCCGTCAGGATCTCCCCCGCCTGCTTCACGCCGCCATCGTCCGGAACGTTCAGCAGCGCCGACGCCCAGCGCAACCGGAGCTCCATGCTCTTGGGGTTGCCGGCCACCGCGCGGCCGTACGCGTCGGCCGCCACCGCCCACTGCCCGGTGCGCGCGGCCAGATCGGCCAGCGGAAGATTCAGCGACGGACTCAGCTGGACGGCCCCCTCGAGCGCGGTGACCGCATCCTTCTGGCGGCCCGCGCCGACGTAGGCGTCGATGAGCAGCCGCACGGGCGCCACCCATCCCGGTTCCTGGCTGATCAGGTTCTTCAGCAGGGGGATCGCCTTGTCGTACTGCCCGCCGCCGACGTACAGCCGGGCGAGTGTGATCTGCGTGTCGGGATTCGGCAGGAGGCCGCGCGGCGGCTGCGCCTGTTCGAGCTCCGCGATCGCCTTGGCGGTGTCGGCCTCGGCCCCACTGCCGCCGTTCTGGGCGAGCGCCGCGTAGACCAGCCCCAGCACCCGGTGCGCGTCGATGCTGGTCGGGTCGAGCGTCAGCGCGCCCTTCGCCGTGTCGATCGCCTCGCGGATCCGTCCCTGCTGCATGTACAGGTCCGCGAGCTGCGCGGGAATGGCGCCGGACTTCGGATCGAATTCCTCCGCCTTGTGATAGGCCGCGATCGCCCCGGCGACATCCCCCTCGGACGCCAGCTGCTGCGCCATCACGAACTGGTAGTAGGCCTCGGCGCGGCGGGCTTCCGCCGTCTGCGGCGCGGGAGTGGCCGGTGCAGGCGTCTGCGCCCAGGCCGGCCGGGCCCCTGCCAGGATCAGCGTCAGAAGCCCGACGAACACCCATCGACCATTGCGCGACGGCAGTATTGTCATCTCCGCACGATTCTTCCACAAAAGCCCGGCCCTGTCAGCCTCGACCGTCGGTCTCCCGGGCGCGCCCCTGCGTCTCCTCTGATATAGTGCTCGAAATGCGCGAGGAGGTTGCAATGGCGGTCGATCCCGAGTTGCTCGAAATCCTGGCCTGCCCGAACTGCAAGACCCCCGTCGTGCTCGTCCACGACGGGACGGCGCTGAAGTGCGAGAAATGCCATCGCGTCTATCCGATCAAGGACGACATCCCCGTCATGCTGATCGACGAGGCGACCATCGAGCCGTAGACGCACCGGCCACGGGCGCGGCCGGCGGCCCGCCGCCAGTCGCCCGATCGGCTCCGTTCGCCGGCCCGGGACGGGCACCCGGCCCGTTGCTCATGAACATCCTGCTCATCCGTTTGCGCGAAATCGGGGACGTGGTGTTCACGACCCCGGCCATCCGCGCCCTCCGCGAGCGGTTTCCCGACGCCCGCCTCAGCTATCTCGTGGAACCGGTCGCCCTCCCGGTCGTGGCCGGGAATCCGCATCTGACCCGGGTAATCGTCGCACCACGCACGCGCGGGGTGCGGCAGGCCGGCCGGGATCTCGCGCTCGGCTGGCAGCTACGCGCGGCGCGGTACGATCTGGTCATTGATTTCCACGGCGGTCCGCGTGCGTCATGGCTGGCCTTTGCGACCGGCGCCCCGCGCCGGATCGGCTACGACGTCACCGGCCGGAGCTGGATGTACACGACCCGTGTCGCGCGTCCGCGTGCGCTCCGCGCGAGGCATTCCGTCCTCAACCAGTGGGATCTGCTCGAACCTCTGGCGATCCCGCCGCCGGATCCGGCCGGCTGTCCGACCGAGATGGCGGCCGCACCGGCCGCCGCCGATACGGTCGCACGGCGGCTGACGGACGCCGGCGTCACCGCCGCCCAGCCGCTCATCGTCGTGCACGTGAGCGCCGGGAATCCGTTCCGCCGCTGGCCCCCGGACTCGTTCGTCGCGCTGATCGAGCGGCTGGCGGCGCCCGACCCGGCGCGCCGGATCATCCTGACCGCCGGCCCGTCGGATCGCGAGGCCGGCAGCCGCATCGCGCGCGCCGCGATCGAGCGGCTCGGCCCGGCGCGCCAGGCGGCGCTCGTTTGCTGCGGGGAATTCGACCTGGCCGAACTGCGCGCCCTGCTCGAGCGGGCGGCCCTGTACGTCGGCGGCGACAGCGGGCCGCTGCACATCGCCGGCACGACCGCCGTGCCGATCGTGGCGCTCTACGGGCCGACGCTGCCCGCCCGCTCCTTTCCGTGGCGGGATCCGGCGCTGGTCACCGAGCACGTCGACGCCGGCGCGCTGCCGTGCCGGCCTTGCGAGCAGCGGCACTGCGTGCCGGGCGATTTCCGGTGCCTGACGGGAGTGCCGGCCGCCGCGGTGGCGGAGGCGGCCGAGCGGGCGCTCGCCCGGGCGGCGCGGATACCCGCGGGCGCCTGACCGGACGCGGGGGCGGTCCTCCCCCACCGGTCGCGCGAAGTGTATAAGATTAGCCAGGCCACCGCCGCGGCCGGTGCCCACACGTGCCGGACCGCTGACCGGGTCGACGCCGATGCCCAGCTTCGCTGCCCTCGCTCCGAAGGATCCGCCGCAGACGCGGCTCGAGACCATCGGCCTGCTCGCGCTCATGGGGTTCGTCGCCGCGCTGCAGTTCTCGATCGCCATCGCGCAGATCCTGCTGACGGTGGTGCTGCTGACGTGGGCGGCCCGGCTGATCGTCGACCGCCAGCTCTTCCAGGTGCCGCGGCTGTTCTGGCCGCTGGCGGCCTACGCCGGCGCGACGGTCGTCTCGTCGATCTTCTCGCTCGACCCGCGCGTCAGCTTCATGGACGACAAGCAGCTGGTGCTGTTCCTGACGGTGCCGGCCGTCTACGACCTCGCGCGCGGCAGCCGGGCCGGACGGCTCCTGACGGTGACCATCACGGTCGGCGCGATCAGCGCTGCGGTCGGCGTCATTCAGTACGGCCTCCTGAACTACGACACCCTCCACGAGCGCGTGCACGGCACGGTCGGCCACTACATGACCTATTCCGGCCTGCTCATGCTGGTGATCGGCGTCGCCCTCGCGAAGGTCCTGTTCGGCCGCGACCGGGTCTGGCCGTCGCTCATGCTGCCGGCGCTGCTGGTCGCCGTCGCCTTCACCTTCACGCGCAATGCGTGGGTCGGCATCGGCGCGGCCTCCTGCCTCCTGCTGGCCCTCAAGGACGTCAAGCTGCTCTGGCTGCTGCCGCTCGCGCTCGCCATCGGCCTCGGGATCGCGCCCGGCCGGATCAGCAGCCGCTTCTATTCGATCTTCAACCTGCACAATCCCACCAACAGCGATCGCCTGGCGATGCTCGTCTCCGGCCTCCACATCGTCCACGACTATCCGCTGACGGGCGTCGGCCCGAACATGGTGGAGCACGTCTATCCGCGGTATCGAGAACCCTACGCGATCCAGCGGAACCGGCCGCACCTGCACAACGTGCCGATGCAGATTGCCGCCGAGCGCGGCCTGCCGGCGCTCGCCGTGTGGATCTGGTTCGTCGTCACCGTCCTGATCGATCTGAGCCGGAGGTTCAAGCTCGATCGCGACAAGGTGGTGGCCGCGGCCGGCCTCGCCGCGGTCGTCGCCATGCTGTCGGCCGGCATGTTCGAGCACAATTTCGGCAATTCAGAGTTCCTGATGCTGTTCCTGGCGCTGATCACGCTGCCGTTCGCCGCCGTCCGGCCGGCGGCCCCGATGCCTTCATGAGCGGCCGCTTCACCCCGCCCGCCGCCGACCGGCTGCTCGCACTGGTCGGACAGCTCGCCGGCCGGCCGATCCTGGTCGTGGGCGATCCCATGCTCGACCGGTTCCTCATCGGCCAGGTCACCCGCATCTCGCCCGAGGCGCCCGTGCCGGTCGTCACCTTCAGCCGCGAGGAGCACCGGCTCGGCGGGGCCGCCAACGTCGCGCACAACGTGGCCACGCTCGGCGGCCGCACACGCCTGGTGGGGCTGGTCGGCGCCGACGAGGCGGGCGGGGTGATCGCCCGCGCGCTGTCCGATCGGGGCATCGACGCCGCCGGGCTCGTCGCCGATCCCGGCCGGTGCACGACGACGAAGGTCCGGGTCGTGACCGATCGGAACCAGCAGGTCGCCCGGATCGACTACGAGTCGGACGTCGAAGCGGCCGGCGAACCGGAAGAAGCCGTGCTCGCGCGCGCGGCCGATCTCGCCCGGGGCGCACGTGCGATCCTCGTGTCGGACTACCTGAAAGGGACGGTGACGCCGCGCCTGATGGCGCGCCTGGCGGAACTGGCCCGGCAGGAGCAGATCCCGCTGCTCGTCGATCCGAAGATCCCGCACCTCGGCTACTACCGGGGCGCCGACCTCGTCACGCCGAACCAGCAGGAGGCGGAGGCGGCCGCCCACCGGCGGATCCGCACGGAGGAGGACGCCCGCGCCGCGGCGCGGACGTTCCGCGACCGGGCGGCGTGCGCCGCGGTCCTCATCACGCGGGGCGAGCACGGCATGTGGCTGTCGGGAGACGAGGAGGGTCCGCTGCCAGCCGTCGCGCGCGAGGTCGCCGACGTCACCGGCGCCGGCGACACGGTCATCGCCACGCTCGCGCTGGCGCTGTCGGCCGCCGCCACGCTCGCTGAAGCCGCCACCCTGGCGAGCCTGGCCGCCGGCCTCGTCGTCGGCAAGTTCGGCCCGGCCACGGTCACGCCCGACGAGCTGCGCGAGGCGCTCGGCGAATTGCGCTGATCCAATCCGATCACTACAGGAGTCCAGGCGCGCCGGAGGAGGCGGCTCGGGAAGGGCAGGATTTCCGATCGCCTGCCCCTCCGTGTCGCCTTGCCGGTCCGAGCGGCCGGGGCGGAGACATCCCGTCGGGTGGGAGACGCGCCGGCGGCGCGCTTTCCACGGAGGGCCCGCACGCGGATTGATCAGTGCCGGAAGTGCCGGCGCCCGGTGAAGACCATCGCGAGGCCGTGCTCGTCCGCCGCAGCAATCACCTCCGCGTCGCGCACCGAGCCGCCGGGCTGCACGACGGCCGTCGCCCCGGCGGCCGCCACCGCGTCGAGCCCGTCGCGGAACGGGAAGTACGCATCGGAGGCCGCCACCGACCCGGACAGCGACACCCGCGCGTCCGCGTCGTCGCCCGCCGCCCCCTTCATCATCGCGACCTTGACGGCGTCGACCCGGCTCATCTGTCCGGCGCCGATCGCCAGCGTCCGGTCGACATTCGTGAAGATGACCGTGTTCGACTTCACGTGGGCGCAGACCCGCCACGCGAACCGCAGCGCCTGCCATTCCTCCACGGTCGGCGTCCGCGCCGTGACGACCCGGACCCCGTCCGGCAGATCGCCGGGCGACCAGGGACGCAGCGCCTCCTCGACCCAGTCGCGATCCTGCAGGAGCACCGCCCCGAGCACCGACCGCAGCTCGCGGTCACGTCCGGCGCCCGCCGCGCCGCGCGCCAGCGCACCGAAGTCGGCCGTCACCACCCGCATCCGGCTCTTGGCCGACAGCACGCGCAGCGCGGCCTCGTCCACGGCGGGCGCGATGACGGCCTCGATGAAGGTCGACACGATCTCGCGGGCCGTCGCCTCGTCCAGCGGGCGGTTCAGGCCGACGATCCCGCCGAAGGCCGACATGGCGTCCGCGTCGCGCGCCCGGACGTAGGCCTCGTCGATCGACTGGCCGGTGGCCACGCCGCAGGGGTTCGTGTGCTTGATGACGGCCACCGCCGGTTCGCCGAACTCCAGGACGATGCGGGCGGCCGCGTCGAGGTCGAGCAGGTTCGTGTAGGAGAGCTCCTTGCCCTGCAGGACCGCCGCCCGGCCGAGCCCGCCCCCGTCGCCGGCGCCGGCGCCGTACCACGCCGCACGCTGATGGGGGTTCTCTCCGTAGCGCAGGTCGCGGATCTTGGCCAGCCCGAGGTCGAGCTGGTCGGGCAGCCCCCCGGCGGCCGCGCGCGTGAACAGGCCACCGTCGGCCGTCACCCGGCGCAGCGTCGCGGCAATCGCGGTGTCGTACGCGGCCGTGTGGGCGATCGCCTTCCGCGCCAGCTCGAAGCGGAACGCGGGTGACGGCCCGCCGGCCGTGTCGAGCGCCGCCAGCGCCACGCCGTAATCGGCCGGATCGACCAGCACGATCACGCTGCCGAAGTTCTTCGCCGCGGCCCGCACCAGGGACGGCCCCCCGATGTCGATCTTCTCGATCAGCTCGTCGAAGGTCGCCGACGGATCGGCCGCCGTCTGCGCGAACGGATACAGATTGACGACCACCAGGTCGACGGCGGCGATCCCGTGGGCCGCCAGCGCCGCCATGTCGTCCGGGTGATCCCGTCGGGCGAGGATGCCGGCATGGATGGCCGGGTGCAGGGTCTTGACCCGCCCGTCCATCATCTCGGGGAAGCCGGTGACCTCGGACACCCCGACCACCGGCAGACCGGCCTCCGTCAGGGCCCGGGCGGTGCCGCCGGTGGAAACGAGTTCGAAGTGGCGCCGGACCAGCCCGCGGGCGAGGTCGATCAGTCCGGTCTTGTCGGAGACGCTGAGAAGGGCTCTGGGCATGAGAATGAGGTCCTGAATCACGCCGTCCCTCGCACGGCAGAGCTTGCCGGGATCCGTCGGAATGAAGGCCGCTGCCGGGCCGGATCGGGACGGTTGAGGCTGTTGACGCCCTGCAGCGACTCCGCTATTATCTCGCAGCGCCGGGGGGCCCCGGTGCCGTCAGTCGAGGCCGCCGCAGCGGTCCTTTTTTTTATCCCGAAGCTCGGCAGGGCCCCGGGGTAGATTCTCAAGCGGCGTGAACCGCCGCGGATTGCAAGCAGGGAAGACGAACGATGCGCATCACAGGCAAGGTCAAGTGGTTCAACAACGCCAAGGGTTACGGATTCATCGAGCGCGACGGCGGCAGTGACGTGTTCGTGCACTACTCGGCCATCCAGGGCAACGGCTTCCGTTCGCTCGAGGAAGGCCAGGCCGTCGAGTTCGAGATCGTGGACGGGCCGAAAGGTCCACAGGCCGGGAACGTCACCAAGGCCTGACCCTGAATCAACCACCCGGGCCGCCGGCACTCGGCCTTCCACCGGGTGCCGGCTCTTCCTCCCGGACTGGTTCTCCTGCCTGCAGACGGTCAGTCCGGCATCGTGCCCCGCAGGGCCCGGGCCGTCAGGTTGACCTTGCCGTCCTTGAGCGCCACGCGGAAGGCGACCTCCGGGCTGCCGCCCTTCCGCAGCCGCGTGACCTGCTCCTTGATCAGGTCGGCGAAGCGATGGAACGGCACGGCCGGCTCCCCCGTCTCCCGGCGTGCGTCCGCCAGCCGGTCGTACAACTCACGCAGCTTGTCGCTCTCGCGCACCGGGTCGGCGAACGCGGCGACGTGAAGGATGCGGTCGGCCGGCTGCGCCTGCCGGGCGTCACGCTCGGGCCCGCGCGGCGCGAACGGTCCCGGCCGCCCTTCCTCGCGCGCGCGCAGCCCGCGATCCCACAGGTCGACGAAGGTCTGGTAGCGCGACTGGAGCGTCGTGAACCGGAACCGATCGGCGTAGGACTGGATGTGGCCGCGGTCGTAGCGCTTGACGAGGGCGTCAACGCGGGTGCGCGTCTCCCACGGCGGCCGCGGGAGCCGGCCGGCGAAGAACATGTTGTATTCCGCTTCGAGTCGCTTCAGCTCGGCCTCCAGCAGCCGCAGATCGCGCTCGACGTCGGTGGGTTCAGGCACTAGCGTGGGATGAGAAACCAGACGAGCGGCAGCCACAGTTCCCGCGCGTACGGCACCGGCTTGTCGTCGACCAGCACGTCACATCCGCCGTAGCGGCCGACGATCTCGAACAGGTCCCGCAGCCGCACGGCATCGGCCGGCTCGAAGCGCGCCCGGTGCCGGAACGTCCGATCGCGCCCGGTCTCCCGGTACTCGGCCGACGCCCGCGCCAGTTCCAGGGCGCGCGGATACTCCGGACCGTCGAACGGGGGGAACACCAGGGTGATCGAGAACGGGCGGCGCGGGCCGCCGAACAGCACGGCCGCCAGATCGGGGTCGAGCGCCGCCAGCTCCTCGTCCGACGGCTGCTCCGGCACGTCGACGTACGGCCAGAAGCGCTCGGACGGCCGGTACTCCGGCGCGTCGCCCGCCGGCGCCGCCGCGGCCGGCCCGGCGCCCGGGTCGCGTGAATGATGAGGCTCCATGAGCACAGCCCGCGGCGCAGGCGAACGCGCGCCGATCGAATCGCGGTCCCCGTGATGGTATCCTGACACGGACGATGCCGCAAGCCGCCGAACGCGGCCTTGCGCCCAGCCATGGCCGACTTCCGGGCGATTCCGTCCATCGATCAACTCTGTAAGCGCGACGGCATTCGTGTGCTCGAGCACCTGTACGGGCACGACGCGACGATCGCCGCCCTGCGCGACGAGGCGGCGGCGGTCCGAGCCGGCCTCGCCGCGCCGGGCGGTGCCGCCACGCCGGATCCCGCCGACCTCGGCGATCGCATCGCACAGGGCGCGGCCGCGCGCCTGCAGGCCAGGTTCCAGCCGTCGCTCCGGCCGGTGATCAACGCCACGGGCGTCATCGTCCACACCAATCTCGGGCGGGCGCCGCTCTCCGCGTCGGCAGCCGCGCGCGTCGCGGCGGTCGGCCGGGGGTACGCGAATCTCGAATACGACCTCGAGCGGGGCGGGCGCGGAGCGCGCGAGCACCACGCGGCCGGCCACCTCAGCCGCCTGACCGGAGCCGATGCGGCCGTCGTCGTCAACAACAACGCCGGCGCCACGCTGATCGTGCTGGCGACGCTGGCCGCCGGCCGCGAGGTGATCGTGTCGCGCGGCGAGCTGGTGGAGATCGGCGGCGGGTTCCGCGTGCCGGACGTCATGGCGCAGTCGGGCGCGCGCCTCCGCGAAGTCGGCACGACGAATCG
>Ga0307373_10010319_pt1 | contig 13763 bp, 11 predicted proteins | sample OX2MG_FD_202534 | JGI IMG/M metagenome (GOLD analysis project Ga0307373, IMG submission 202534) | Soil microbial communities from Risofladan, Vaasa, Finland - OX-2 | ecosystem: Environmental > Terrestrial > Soil > Coastal area > Acid sulfate soil | place: Finland: Risofladan, Vaasa | collected... | reverse complement strand
GCGGCGAGCCCATGCGCCGCAGCACTTCACCGCTCGGCGCTTCCCGCGTGGCCTTGTCGAGGGCCGCGGCGTACTCCGGGTCCCGGAAGTCGGGCGCGCTGACCGAATACCGCCGGAAGATGCGGGACACAGTGCCCACGTCTTGATCATGGGAACGCCGCCGCGGAAGAAGCAGCCCTTCGATCCCTCGGCGCCGGGGATGTCCCCGATGCCGGCGCCGGAGCTCATCGGCACGCATGCGCACAGCGCCCGATGCCCGATGGCGCCGAGCTTCAGCTGGTTCTCGGCAGTTGAGGAACAGCCATGCAGGCCGGCCTTGCCGTTGGACCATTCCTGTGCGCTGATCCAGTCCAGGGTGTCCTGGGCGTCGGCAGTAGTGCTGGTGAGGAAGCCGAAGTCGCCTTCGGACCACTCGCTGCCGCGCTCGTTCTGCACGATAAGCACATAGTTCTTCTTGAACTGCGCGGGGCGGCCCTGCTTAGGGCGGCTGGCCGTAGAGCATGTCCAGGCCGACGAGGATGATCTTGCCCCGGCTGGCGGCGGCTCCGGCTGCTAGTTCATCGGTGAAGCCTGACGTGCTGAAAAGGCCAACCGCAGCGTCGGTGGCGTCGTGCCCGGCCGTGGTCAGCAGCTCGCGGAGGTGCTTAAGCCTACGCAGCTCGGCCAGGCCTGGTCGGCGGTCGCGGTGCTTGGCCTCGCCGATAAACGCGACCGGCGCGCCCGGGGTCCGCGGGCGGCTGCCGCGCGCGAGCGCCAGGACGTCGATCTCGTGACCCGTCTTGTGCTCGCGGCAGGCAATGACGGTCTGCCCGACCGGGCCGACGGTGAGGCCTGCCTCTCCTGATGCGTAGTGGGCGACCCACTCGGCGGCGAGCGCTTCGAAGTGCGGCCCGAGGATCTTGGACTCGACGGTGTGCGCCGCCTCGGCCCAGACCTGACGCGCCCGCCCGGCCTCAAGATCGGCTAGGTACGGCTCGATGACAAGCTGGTGAAACCGCACCATCGGGTCGGCCACCGTGACCACGGGCCGCCGGTCAAGCAGCAGGTCGTGCCGGCGGTCGATGAACCCGGCAGCGGCCAGCGTGGCCAACTGGTGCGCGAGTGAGGTGGCCGGACGGCCGAGCAGGCCACCGATCTTCGTCGGTGACGACTCTCCCGCGGCCACGGCCGCGAGCACCGAACTGTATGCGGCGGTGTCCCGGATGCGTGTGTCCTCGTGCACGACCCGGCGGGCCTCGTCGAACAGCGGCATGGACGGTCGCAGCACGTTCCGTGCCAGCCAGCCGCCAATCTGGCCGGGGTCACCGGGAACCCGCGGGTCCGGCACCAGCTCTCGGTAACCGGGCGTGCCGCCGACGATGGCGTTGTGCGCGAAGGCCGCGGCGAGGTTCTCGATCCCCCAGTATTCCCGCGCGTCCCGGTAGCCGAACGGCCGGACGCGCAGCTCGAGCGCGGCCCGGCCGCGTAGGGCCCTGGTCCCGGACAGCAGGTCGCCCATGACCGAGATCGCTGACCCGCAAAGGATCAGGCGCAGCGACATCGTCCCGGCCCCGGCACCCGGCCCCAGGCCGTCGTACAGCGATTGGACGATGGACGGCAGCCCAGGTGTTTCCTGGGCCAGGTAGGGGAACTCATCGAGCACCAGCAGCCCAGGTGCCGCGTGGTCGGCCTGTGGCCGGGACGGCGCCGCTATCACCTCGGCGGCCGTCCGCAGCGCCTGCTCCCAGCCGCCGAACCCGAACGCGCCAGCCGACAGCCCGGCCCAGGCCGCGAGCGAGTCGCCGAACCGGCGCAGCGAGACCGGCTCGGCCTGCTCGGTGGCCAGGTGGTAGAGCCCGCCGACCGCATCCGCAAGACGGCGCAGCAGGTACGACTTCCCCTGCCTGCGCCTGCCGTAGACCACGGCGATCCGCAACCCCGGCAACGGCGAAGACGCGAAGTCGGCCAGGTCCGCCCATTCCGCGTCACGGTCGAAGACGTCCGTCGGCTTGTCGAGGAACCTGCTATCCAGCTCGGCCTCCATTAGCTCGACTACAGTTATAGTAAGTGTAGTCAAGCTAGGCTATCACCGCCAGTAAGGACGAGCGGCGCTAGCGGACAAGGCCACCTAAGGCCGCACGCGGGATACTGGAGCGGACAAGATCCGGTTCAGGGTGACCTGGCCCAGCCGGCTCATGACGGGGCTGGTATCCGCGTAGTACCAGACCAGGCCCATGGCCTGCTGGAAGGCCCACGCCTTGCCGCGCTCCCAGTCCAGATCGGTGCATTGAAGGGCGTCACGGAGCACCTGGCGAGGTCCGGCCTCGATCAGGTTCCAGGCGCTGATCAGGTCCAGAGCGGGGTCGGCCGGGCCGAAGCTTCCGACGTCCAGGACGCCTGCCAGGCGCCCGTCAACCACCAGCACGTTGCCGGGGGTCAGGTCACCATGACTCATTACGTCCGGGGCCTTGCGAGGCAGTTCCCGGAACCCAGCCCACAGACGGCGCAGGCGGGGAACGTCCAGGAGCCGCTCGCTTTCCCTGAAGCAGGTGCTCATCCACTCGTCGTGGTCCTGGAGGTCACCGCCCCGCCCTTGGCCGCTGAACGTACGGCCGAGGGCGTCGATTGTCCGGACGCCGCCGATGAACTCGGCCAGGTCCCTGGCGAAGGGGACCGACCCGGCGGGGTTATCGCCGTCGCCCGTGACGCCAGGCAGCCATGTCTGCACCGACCACGGCAGCGGGTAGCCCGGCCCTGGCTCGCCGAGGGCGACCGGCTCGGGCACCGGGAACCGGGTAGCGCCGCTAAGTTCCCGGGCCGCCGCCGCCTCGGACTCCAGCCAGCGGCGGGCCTCGCCGGGGTCGGTGTCCGCCAATCTCGTCTGGGGGCAGCGACGCACGCGCGAGCAGGCCCTCCAGCCGCAACCGTCCCGAGGTCGGCGGCCGACAGCGACGACAACCCTCCGCCGAACGCGCCGATCGGGGTCCGCACCGGCTCACAGATGACGACGTCTCTCACCGAACCACCGGCCTCATGCGTGATCGTCCGTGCCCGACGGCGCACCCAAATCCAGCTCGCGCAGTATCGCCTCGGTGTGCTCCCCCAGGCCTGGCACCGGATCCATCCGGAGCTCGACGTCCGCGAAGTCCATCGGCGGCAGCACCGCCTTGATCGGACCGTTCGGCGTCGACACGGTGCGCCAGCGATCGCGTTCGGTCAGCTGGGGATGATTGACGACCGCGTTCATGTCGTTGATCCGCGCCGCCGGGACGCCAGCCGCCGACAGCGCCTGGTCAAGGTCATCGGTCAGCCATTGAGCCGTCTGGCTGGCCACGAACTCATCGCACTCTCGGCGGTGGGCCACACGCGCAATGTTCGAGCTGAACCGCATCTCAGTCGCTTCTTCGGGGCGGCCGAAGACCGCGCCGGCGAGGGCCCGCCAGCCGAAGTCGTTCTGCACGCCGATGAGAATGCTGCCGTCCTTGGTCGGGTAGGCGCCGTAGGGGGCGATCGACGCATGCCCGACGCCTCGTCGCTCGATTTGGCGACCGGCATAGAGCTGGACGTACATCGGATAGCCCATCCATTCTACCGACGAGTCGAACATGGAAATGTCGATTGTCGCCCCCTCGCCGGTTCTGGTGCGCCGGAGCAGCGCCGATACCACGGCGAGCGCGGCGTACATTCCGGTCGCGATGTCCGAACTCGGGATGCCGGTCTTGGTCGGTGTTTCCGGAGTTCCCGTCACCGAGACCATTCCGGTCTCGGCCTGCATCAACATGTCGTAGGCCTTTCGGTCGCGCATCGGCCCGGCTGATCCATAGCCGGACATGTTCACGACGACGAGCTTGGGCGAGCGCCGACGTAGACTGGTGTCGTCCAGCCCGAGCCGCTCGGTGGCGCCGGGCGAGAGGTTGTGGATGAATACATCTGCGGTGTCGATCAGTCGATGGGCCACCACTCGGCCCGCCTCGGTGCCCAGATCGATGCAGATCGATTCCTTCGATCGGTTCAGCCAGACGAAGTGCGCCGCCTGACCGTTGACCACGTCGTCATAGCCACGGGCGAAGTCGCCGCCGTCCGGGCGCTCGATCTTGATGACACGAGCGCCCAACTCGGCGAGGTGGCGCGTGGCCAGTGGTGCGGCGACGGCCTGCTCGAGGGCGACGACCGTGATTCCCGCCAGTGGGAGCTGCGCACTGCTCACGTAGCCACCCCGCTCGCTGCGCCGATGACCTGTCCCCCGATGATCAGCCGCTGGATCTCGCTAGTGCCCTCGTAGAGCCGCAGCAACCGCGCGTCCCGATAGATGCGTTCGACGGCGACGCCTTTCATGTATCCGGTACCGCCGTGAACTTGCACAGCCAGGTCGGCCACGGTCGATGCCATCTCAGTGCAGTACAGCTTGGCCACGGACGGGCCAATGCGCCGATCCCTCCCGGCAACGTAGTTTGCGGCGGCGGTGCGCACGACGGCTTCCCCAGTCATGACTCCGGTCACCTGGTCGGCGAGCATCGCCTTGACCAGCTGGTGGGTCCCGATCACGACCCCGCCCTGCGTGGCGCTGCTCGCGTAGGCGACGGACTCATCCAGCGCTCGCCGCGCGGTGCCGACAGCCAGCGCTGCGATGTGGACCCGGCCGCGCGCCAACGAGGTCAATGCGGCGGAGAAGGCGGTGCCCTCGGCGTCGCCGACGAGGCTAGATTCCGGTAGCTGCACCTGATCGAAAATGACCTCGGCCGTCCAAGCGCCCTCCTGGCCCATCTTCGCGTCCTTCGGGCCCACGCGCAGCCCCGGCGAATCAGCGGGCACGAGAAAGGCCGAGATTCCGCGCGATCCTGTGGCAGCCGCGTCGGTGCGAGCGAACGTGACGAACACAGTAGCACTCGGCGCATTGGTGATGAATCGCTTCCGTCCGTTCAGAACCCAGCCCTCACCCGAGCGTTCAGCGCTGGTACGCAAGCCGGACGGGTCCGAGCCCGCGCCCTCCTCCGTCAGGGCGAACGACGCGACCTCTTCACCGAGCGCCATCGCCGGCAGCCAGGTTGCCTTCTGCGTGGGCGTTCCCAGCCCGACAATCAGCTGCCCGGCGATGCCATTGTTCGTTCCGAACAGGGACCGCAGGGCCAGGCTCGTGTAGCCGAACTCCATGGCCAGTTCGACGTCTTGGGCGAGATCCAGACCGAGCCCGCCCCACTCCACCGGTAAGGCGTAGCCGAACAAGCCCATCTGCGCGGCGATGGCCCGAATGTCGTCGGGAACCCGATCTTCGTTTGCGATGTCGTTCTCTCGCGGCACGACAACGTGACGCACAAAATCCCGAACATGGCGGCGGATAACCGCAAAATCCTCCGCCGACACCGAGAGGCTTTCTTCTGGCACGAGAGTATCGTGACCCAGTCTTTGATGCAAGTCCAAGACCTAAACAGGCCCAGATATATACGATCCGACATGTAATACCGGACTGAAGCGAGGAGCGTGTGCACCCATGGAACTCAGCGAGTTGCAGGCTTTTCTGGCCGTTGCCGATGAGCTGCACTTCGGCCGCGCCGCACAACGTCTGTTCCTGGCCCAGCCCTACCTCAGCCGCACGATCAGGAAGCTCGAGACCGACCTCGATGTGACTCTCTTCGAGCGCACGACCCGCAAGGTCGAGCTCACGCCCGCCGGCCGGATCCTGGTCGAGCGGGCGACCGCGATATTGGCGATGAGTGCCGACGCTCGCAGCGAGGTCCGCCGCGCCGAACTCGGCCAGGCCGGCCCAGTGCGGGTGAGCTTCTCCGGCCCGTCGTCCTACCCACTCATCGGGCGGCTGACTCGCGCACTGCGCGAGCGATACCCGGACATCGCGCTCCAGTTCTCCCCCGGGCTGTTCGCGCACGACGTGATCGATCTCCTCCTGGAGGATTCCCTCGACCTGGCCATCGCGATGTTCCGCGAGGTCCCGCCGGCCATCGCCATTCGTCCGATCGCGGAGGAGAAGTACGTCATGGCCGTACCGAGCAATCACCCAGCAGCGGGTTCGGGTCCCATCCCGCTCGAGACATTCAAGGATGATCGCTTCGTCATGCTGCCGCCCCGATCGGCGATGGTGGCCAACTTCGCGGCATTGTGCCACTCAGCCGGCTTCGCGCCGAAGATAGTGCAGACTGCGCCCGACACGGGCACCATTATCGCCCTCGTGTCGGCTGGTGCGGGCGTCACTCTCACCGTCGATGCGGCGCTGAACCAGGTATCGACCCAGGGCGTTTACGCGGTTGATCTCGCGGACCCGGCCGGCCCTGTCTACAACCACATCGCCTGGCGCTCGGACAGTACGAACAAGGCTGTCCACACGGTGCTGGATATCGCCCGCGAGCTGTTCTTGCCCGAAGTCACCGCCCCGTGATCATCGCGCCAATCTTGGTCAGCCGGCTCTCGCGGCCGAGCCCGCCCGCTTCGCGTCGATCCGCCGCCTTGTAGAGGTGGTACATCGAACGCACGCCGAGCCACCTCAGCGGCTCCGGTTCCCACTTGCGGACGACGTGACCGACCAACGGCAGCCTCGTGAGCGGTGAATCGAACTCTGTCACCAGCGCGGACAGCGTCCGGCCTGCGAGGTTTGCGGTGGACACACCGCTACCGACGTAGCCGCCCGCCCAGCCGAGTCCGGATGCGCGGTCGAAGGCGAAGCTCGGCGTCCAATCCCTGGGTACCCCGAGCACACCGCACCAACCATGTTCGACTGGTGCGTCAGCGACCATCGGGAAGAACTCACGAAGCGTGCCGATCAGCGTCTGGACGGCGTACGGTTCGGTAATACCGTCGCGGTCCGTGCGCGATCCGTACCGGTAGCGAGGCAGCATGCCGCGGCCACCGATAACGATCCGCCCGTCTCGCGTGCGTTGAGCGCACGCGTAGGCGTTGGCCCCATCAGCGATGACCTCACCGCCCTCCCAGCCGATCTGGGCCCACACGTCGTCGGAAAGGACACTTGTCGCTATGAGCGAGGAGTTCATCGGTAGCCACTCACGACGCAAGCCTCGCAGCCCCGCCGTGTAACCCTCCAGGCAGCGCAGGATGACCGGTGCGTTCACCTGCCCGGTGGCGGTGAGCGCGCGGCGCGGCTCGATCGCCCGGACCTCGGTGCCTTCATGAATACGTACACCGAGGCCCCGCACGGCGCTCGCGAGACCCCGCACCAGCTTGGCCGGATTGACCCGCGCGCCGAACTCGTTGAACGCGGCCCCGACCGTGTTCGTCATACGAAGCCGGGCCCGTACTTCGGGCTCGCTCAGCCAGCGCCGGCCGAGATGCACGCCCCACTCGCGGCCCTCGGCGAGGCTGGCCTTGAGCCGGAGTTCCTCGACGGGATTGCGCGCGATCCGCAGCACGCCACCGCGTTGGATATCGGCGTTGATCGACTCCTGGTCGCAGACTCGGATGACTTCGTCGACGGTGTCGTTCATCGCCGCGACGAGTGCCTGGACTGCCTCTCGGCCCCCGCGACGGGCGAAGGAGGCGTACTTCCCTGCGAGCTCGGCCGAGAGCCACCCGGCGTTGCGCCCCGAGGCGCCGAAGCCAGCGAACTCGCGCTCGAGGACGACGATCTGCCAGTCAGGTCGGGCCCGCTTCAGGTAGTACGCAGACCAGAGCCCAGTCAGACCACCGCCGACGATGCACACATCGGCCTCGGCGTCCCCGACCAATTGGTCCTGCAGCACTGGAACACCGACCTGTTGCAACCAGAACGAAACGCCCCCGAGAGTCGTCGTCCCGAGGGTCTCGATCAGATAGTTTCGTTCAGGCACGAGCACAACCTCCGCTCACCGGTTCAGCGCGATACGCGGGTCGGCCAGCGCCTGACCGATGTCGACGCATGTGTTGACCACGATGAAGATGGCGCCGAACACGAGAGCGACGCCGACGATCGCGGGAAGGTCCGTCGCGGCGATCGACAGCGCCAAGTACTGACCGATACCGGGCCACGAGTAGATCGACTCCACGATCGTCACCCATGCGAGCATCACGCCGATCTGCAACCCGGTCATGGCAAGCGTGGAGTTCAGGCAGTTGCGGACCAAGTGCCGGGTCATGACCTGTCGCGGAGTCAGCCCCTTCATCCGCGCGGTCTTGACGTAGTCCGATCGCAAAGCTGTCGTCACCGCACTGCTGAACGACCGTCCGACGGCGACCGCGGGAGCGGCCGCGAGGGTGATCGAGGGAAGGATCACGTGACGGAGGGCGTCGAGCGTCGTCGCGAACTCGCCGCGCACCAGCGAGTCGAATACAAGTATCCCGGTCGGCCCGGATGGGGCGTTGGCCACTGATGTTTGGCCGATCGCGGGTAGTACGCCGAGTCGCCCGTAGAGGAAGATGATGAACAGCAGCGCCAGCAGGAATGGGGGCACCGATGCGGCGCTGACCATAAGGACGCGGACGATAGCCGCGATTCTTCCGCCGCGCATGGTGAGGTAACCCAGGAGGAATCCACCGAGCAGTGTCCACAGCATCGCGAAGATCAGTAGCTCGATCGTCGGGCCGATGGTGTTCAGGATGTCGGTGGAGACCGGATTCTTCGTGCGCAGCGAGGTTTGCAGGTTCAGGTGCGCGATCTCGCGCAGGTAGTTCCAGAACTGCACGATGAGCGGACGGTCGTAGCCGAGTTGGTGGCGGGCATGCGCGATGGCGGCAGGCGGCGCCTTGTCACCGACGAGTGCGCTGACCGGATCGGCCGGACTCAAGTGTTGAAGGACGAAGAGCCCCGCGACCAGCGTCAGCAGGACGACGATCCCTGACGCCGAACGCCGGACAATGTAGCGGATCATCGCACTCTCACTGGTCCTTCAGCAGCGATCGTAGGCCGTCGCCGGCAAGGTTCGCGACGAGGGCGAGCCCCATGACGCAGATGGCCGGCATCACCGGAATCCACCAGTTGGTCAACAGGAACGGCAGTCCCTGCGCCGTCATCGCACCCAGCTCAGGAGCTGGGGACGGGCGTCCCAGACCGAGGAACGACAGGCCGGCAAGGACGACCAGCGTCCCGCCCAGGTCGAGCGTCAACGTGACCAGCAGCACCGGCCACGTCCCCGGCAGGACATGCCAGAGCATCACCCGACTTCGCCCGCTGCCGCTCAGCTTCGCCGCCTCGACGAAAGGCCGGCCCATCAGCGCGCGCACCTCGGCGCGCTCGAGCCGGGCGTAGTAGGGCCAGCTCAGCAAGCCGATCGCGAGCAGCGCATGCAGCAGCGACGGCCCGAGAACTGCGGCGATGACGATCGCGAGGATGGCGGCCGGAAGCGTCAGGAAGAGGTCGACAACCGCCATCAACACGCGATCGACGACGCCACCGAGGAAGCCCGAAAGCAGGCCGATGACGGCGCCGAACGCTCCGACTGCTGCGATCAGGAGCAGTGTCGCGAGCCAACTCACCGACATGCCGTCGAGCACACGGCTGAGGATGTCGCGGCCGACCTGATCTGTGCCGAGGAGGGCGCCGCTGCTAAACGGGTGCTCGTAGGGCAGTCCGACCGGGACCACCGGGCTGTGTGGCTCGATGTGCGGCGCGAGGATGGCGAACGCGGTCACCAGGGCCAAGGCACCACCACTCGCTGCGGCAGCGCCTCGGAGTCGCTGGCGCCCGGGGGGCGAGGCGCGGCTGGCCGGCCGGCCGGCGATCGCCCAGTGCCCGCGTCGCCACTGACCGCTCGGCCGCTGGTCAGTGGCGACGCTGGCGCCTGGTGGTTCGCGACGGTCGGTCACTTGCCGGAGGTTTCCCCGGTCAAGGCGTAGTCGGGCCCGAACGGATTCCCCTCCGAGTACGCGACGGGGCCTACATCCGTTCGGCTGTAGATCACGGCCGGGGTGTCGGCCAGCGTGATGAAGAAGCCGGACGCCGCGTACGCTCGTTCGGCGGCGATGTAGCCGGAGTTCGCTTGGTGCGGATCGGCGTCGCCGATCGCTTTCGCGAGCGCGGCATCACCGGCCGGCACGGATACGCCATTCAGGGTCAGTCCGCCACCTGTCTTGTAGTAGCCCTCCATCCACGACGCGGGTGAGCCGGCGTCCGCGTTGGTGCGGAGCACCATGATCTCCGGCGCGCTCGCAACGTGGGTCCCGAAGCCGAAGAACTCATCGCCGTACCCGCGCACCGTCGCGTTCAGACCCGCAGCCTGCAGTTCGGTCTGGATCAGTTGGGCGGCCAGGGCATCCTCGGACAAGCTGGAGTAGTAGCCGATCGTGATCGGGGCGACATGGCTGGCCTTGACGAGCCTGGCCAACACACTCGGGTCGTACGCTGGATCGTCGGTCTTGACGTTGCCCGTATCCATGCTCGACGGCACCATGCTGGTCGAGGCTTGTGCGCCGGGGCCGTACGCGCCCTTGGCGATCGCGTTGCGATTGAGCGCCTGGGACAGGGCCGAGCGGGCCGCCGGGTTGGCGAAGAAGCCAGCGTCCTTGACCCACGCCACTGACTTCAGGATCGAGTTGTAGGTGGTGATGTGGATGTCGGGCTCATTCTTCAGCTGGGCCGCGAGGTTTGGCGGTACCTGCGCCGTCACCATGTCGATGGCGCCCTTTTCGAGACTGAGTACCTCGGTCGTGATGTCCGGGATGATCTCGATCTGGATTGTCTTGATCTTCGGTGCTGGCCCCCAGTAGCCCGGGAAAGCAGTCAAGGTCAGGCTCTTGTCGGTAACGACGCCGGACAGCACGTACGGGCCGCTCCCGGCGTCATGGCTCGCCAGGAAGGTGGCCCCGTTGTCCTTGCCGGCATTGGCCTGCATCAGGGTCGGGCTCATGACCTTCGGCCCCACGAAGGAGGCCAGATATGAAAGCATCGGGTTCGAGGGCGACGTCAGGTGCATGACGAACGTCAGCGGATCGGGCGTGTCCATCGACGCAACGTCAGCGAGCATGTACGACGGGCTGCCCTTGAGGTCGATGAATCGCTGGAAGCTCCACTTGACGGCAGCCGAATCGACCGCTGTGCCATCGTGGAACTTGACGCCGGGGCGAAGGGTGAATGTGTAGGTCTTTCCATCCGGCGACACGGTCCACTTGGTGGCCAACTGCGGAACGATCGAGAGCGACCCTTGCCCGTACGCGACGAGCCCCTCATACAGCGCGCCCATCGGTGAGAAGCCGGGGCCGCCGTAGAAGGTGGCCGGATCCATCGTCTGGTCTTGATAGGCCCATGCCTGCCTGAGTGTGGTCAAGGTGGTCGCCGGTAGCTTCGACGTGTCGTTCGGCCGATTGGCCGCTGTATGTCCGCCGCTCGAACATGCGGTCATTGCGAGAAGGCACGTCGCCGTGAACGAGACTGCCAGACGCTGAGCTCCACGCGTCGTCTTCTTCATGGGCGTTACCTATCTCCTCGGTCAGAGTCAATGTGAGTGAAGCTCGTCGTTCCGACAGACCCGCGTGGACCGGGAAGTGAAACCAACAGCCGGCGAGTGAGTGGATGAGACGGCTGATGCGTGACCGCGTCCGCGGCACCTTCCTCCACGATGCGCCCGTCCTCCATGACGACGATGCGGTCTCCCACGAGTCGCGCCGCCGCTAGGTCATGCGTGACGAAGACGAGCGCCAGCTCGAGCTCGTGCCGTAGCCGCCGCAGCAGATTCAGGATGGTCGCCGCGGTCGAGACGTCCAGGGCGGACGTAGGTTCGTCACACAGAAGCAAGCTCGGTGGAACGACGATCGCGCGCGCGATCGCGGCGCGCTGGCGCTGTCCGCCGGAGAGTTCGGCCGGCCGCGACCGGCCCAGGTGGGCCGCCAGGCCGACCTGACGCATCGCCTCGTCGACCCGCCGCTGCCGCTCGGCCGGACTGCAGTTCAAGCGGCGCAGACGCTCACCGATGGTGTGCCCGATGCTCAGCCACGGCGTCAGCGACGACCCGACATCCTGGAATACGACCTGGGGGTCCGACGCACCGGGGTGGGTCACGGTGCCCGAGTCGAGTTGCTCGAGGCCGGCAATCGAGCGGAGCAGTGTGGTCTTTCCCGATCCGCTGAGCCCGACGACCGCGACTGCTTCGCCTCTCGACACGGTCAGATCGATCCCGTCCAACGCGACCACCTGACTGGCCGCCCGGCCGCGGCCGAGCCGGTAGACCTTGCGCGCGCCCTCGACCGCGAGCAGCACTGTTGATTCGCTGGGCGGTGCCAGAGCAGGCCAATCGCACGAGTCGGTGCTCGGCGGTGAAAGGTCGTCCGGGAGGACTGTGGCGCGCACGCACGCCGTCTGCGTCCCGGTCGTCAATACCGGGCCGAGCACCGGCAAGCCGAGATCGCATTCCGGGGCATGGAAGGAGCAGCGGCTGCCGAACGGGCACGCATCTTGCGGGTTGGTCGGGTCCGGCGGTTCACCGTCGATCGTCGAGATCGGCCGTACCCTGTCGGTGTTCAGCGTGAGGCGGGAGGCGCGCAGCGCGGCGCTGTAGGGGTGTCGTGGCCGGACTAGGACGTCGGCGCTCGCGCCGACCTCGGCCAACCGCCCGCCGTACATGACCGCGATGCGATCCGCGATCTGACTGGCGACACCAAGGTCATGAGTGACGAACAAGATCGCCAAGCTCAGCCGACGGCACAGCCCGCCCAGTAGTTCGAGAATTTGCGCCTGCACCCCGACATCGAGCGCCGTCGTCGGCTCGTCCGCTACCAGCAGCTTGGGTTGGCCGGCCAGCGCGATGGCGATCATCGCTCGCTGCCGCAGGCCGCCGGACAGCTCATGCGGGAAGCTTTGCAACCGCTGGGCGGCGAAAGGAATGCCGACCGATTCGAGAAGGGCGATCGACTCCGCATCGGACCCGGTGACCTCGTGAAGCTGCTTGCCCACTCGTTGCGTCGGGTTGAGTGAAGTCATCGGATCTTGGAACACGGCACCCAGACTGATCCGCCGGGCCCGGCGCCGAGCCGCTTCGCCACCGCGGATCATGTCGACCCCGTCAACCTGTGCTCGGCCGGAGATCGATCCGACCGATGCCGGCAACAGCCCGAGTAGTGCCGATCCGAGAACGCTCTTGCCCGATCCCGACTCGCCGACCAGACCCATCACTTCGCCTTGCATGAGGTCGAGGCTGACGCCCCGCAGGGCATGGACGTGCTGACCCTTCCGCTTGAACATGACCGACAGGTCGTCCACCTGTGCGATCGGCCCGGCGGTAACCCGAACGCCGTCGAGGGCCTGGGTCTCGCTCATTCGGCCGGCTTCGCCGCGCGACGACACCGACGATGGGACGCGCTCGCAGCGCTCACGTCAGCAGACCGGTGGTCGACTGCAGACGGGTGTAGCCGCCGACTGCCTCGGGTCCGAGTTCGGAGCCGAGGCCCGAGTCCTTCCAGCCGCCGAACGGCGCAGCCGTGTTCAGGACCAGCGAGTTGACCCCCACGGTCCCCGCCTGGATCTGGGCGCCAACGGCCAGCGCGCGCTCGGGGTCGCTGCTGTACACCATCCCCGCCAGCCCATAGTCCGAATCGTTGGCCATGGCGAGACCGGCTTCCTTGGTGTCGTACGGCAGGGCGACCAGAACGGGGCCGAAAATCTCCTCGCGGGTCACGCGCATGCCAGGACCAGCATCGATGAGCAGGGTCGGTTCGAGGTAGTAGCCGAGCGGCGGCGAGGCCGACCGTGACCCACCGGTCGCCAGCCGGGCCCCTTCGCCCTGGCCGAGCCTGACGTACTCCTCGACCCGAGCGCGATGCCGCTGACTGACCAACGGGCCGAGTTGGGTCTCCTCCTGTAAGGGTCGCCGAGGATCGCGGTCTGCATGACGTCAGCGACCACGTCGACCAGTTCGGCG
>Ga0307373_10010318_pt1 | contig 13764 bp, 13 predicted proteins | sample OX2MG_FD_202534 | JGI IMG/M metagenome (GOLD analysis project Ga0307373, IMG submission 202534) | Soil microbial communities from Risofladan, Vaasa, Finland - OX-2 | ecosystem: Environmental > Terrestrial > Soil > Coastal area > Acid sulfate soil | place: Finland: Risofladan, Vaasa | collected... | reverse complement strand
TAGAGGGCAAGCTGACAATCGGGATCATAGGTCTCGGGCGAATCGGGCTCCCTTGCGCTACGGCCTTCGCCCAAGCTGGGCTGCAGGTGCTCGCCGCTGACATCGATCCACAAATCGTTGACTCTGTGAACTCCGGCAGGTCGAAGTTCGTGGACGAGCCCGGCCTGAACGAGATGCTCGCAGAGGTCGTCCACAAGGGGAAGCTCGTCGCGACCACGAGCACGGCCTCCGTCGCCAACCAGTCCGACCTGATAATCATCTGCGTCCCAACTCCCATCGACGCCGCAAAGTCTCCGGACTACTCCTACATCATGGCGGCCGCGCAGGAGGTCGGGGTCTCGCTCCGCTCAGGCTCGATCGTCGTGATCGAGAGCACCGTGGGGCCGGGGACGGTCGAGGGCCTCGTCAAAGACGTCCTTGAGACCGCCTCGGGGATGACTTCTGAGGTAGACTTCGGCCTAGCAGCGTGCCCCGAGCGCTCCGACCCCGGTAGCATCATGCAGAACCTGAGGACGGTCCCGCGCCTGATGGGCGCGGAGAGCGAGAGGACGGGCGCGATAGTCGCGGCGATCTACGAGTCCGCTTTGGGTGTGAAGGTCATCAGGCTGAGCAACCCCAAGACCGCGAACGCCGTCAAGCTCACAGAGAATCTCTTCAGAGACGTGAACATCGCCCTCGCGAACGAATTCGCGCTTCTCTTCGAGAGGCTTGGGATCGACAGCATTGAGACGATCAACGCTTGCGCTTCCAAGTACAACTTCGTTCCCCACTACCCAGGAGGAGGAGTGGGAGGGCCGTGCCTGCCATCGAACTCCTACTACCTGATAACCGAGGGCATAAGGGCGGGCAACATCCCGTACATCGTCAGGCTCGCAAGAGAGATCAACGACAGGATGCCTGAGCACGTTGTGGAGCTGGTAAGCGAGGCGATGAACGAGACGAGCAAGACGATTCGCGGCTCGAAGATTGCTGTCCTGGGTGTGGCTTACAAGCCGAACATCAAGGACACGCAGCTGACGCCGGTGGCGAGGGTTTGTGACAAGCTAGTCCAGATGGGGGCGATTCTGGAGATATACGACCCGATGTTCGCGGGCGAAAAGGCCCTCGGCTACGAGGTCAAGAACACCCTTGAGGAGGCGGTCGCCGACGCAGACTGCATCATCATAGGCACAGCCCACAAGGAGTTCAAGGACCTTGATCTGAGGGCCATCGCCAAGATGGTCAATGGCCCGGCGGCCCTTGTCGATTCCCGGAATGTGGTCGAACCTGAAGCTGCGGCAGATGCTGGCTTCTCCTATCGGGGCGTGGGGAGGCCCTCATGGCCCCAGACGGGCTCGCCTGTCATCCATAAAGCAAAGATCGCTAGCTCGTTCCCTGGCTTAAGATAGTCCGGGGAGCGGCATGGGCTCTGCGCACGATTCTTCCTCGGCCAGGCCGCGAATCTTGATGCCGGGGGCCACTTCATCTTCAAAGTTCTTTAAATCCCCCAACCGGAGGGGTCTGCGATGATCAGGGTAGGAGTAAACGGATACGGGACCATCGGCGGCAGGGTAGCCGACGCTGTGACCAAGCAGAAGGACATGGAGCTCGTTGGAGTCACAAAGTTCACTCCGGACTACCGGGCTAGGCTTGCCATCGACAGAGGCATCAAGATCTATCACCTGGATGCCGACGGAGCGGCCAAGTTCCAAAAGGCGAAGATCCCCACCCAAGGGACGCTCCAAGAGCTGATGAAGAAGGTCGACGTCATGATTGAGGCCACGGGCGAGGAGGTCGCCTCCGGCAACAAGGAGATGTACGAGAAGGCGGGGGTCAGAGCCATCTTCGAAGGAGGCGAGGAGCACGAGCTAACGGGCTTCTCCTTCAATTCCAATTGCAATTACGACGGCGCGAAAGACAGGCGGTTCGTCAGGGTGGTGAGCTGCAATACCACTGGCCTTTGCAGGACCCTCCACGCGGTCAAGACGAACTTCGGCATCAAGAAGGCGAGGGCGGTGCTCGCGAGGAGGGCGGCAGACCCGCAGGAGACCGGGAAAGGCCCGATCGACGCGGTAGTGCCCGACCCCGTCACGCTCCCGTCCCACCACGGCCCAGATGTGATGACGGTGCTTCCGGACGTCAACATCACCACGATGGCCATCAAGATACCCACGACACACATGCACCTCCACTCCCTGATAGTCACCCTCGGCAAGAAGGCGACCGCGGAGGAGGCCTTGGCGGCCTTCCAAAGGGAGCAGCGGATCATGGTGGTCGAGGGAAAGATGGGCTTCAAGTCGACGTCCCACGTCATAGACTGGGCAAGGTGGAAGGGAAGGCCGAGGAACGACGTCTACGAGGCGGTCATCTGGAAGGAGTCTGTCACCGTGGTGGACGACAACGAGCTCTACCTGTTCTTGGGCGTCCAGCAGGAGTCCATCGTCGTCCCGGAGAACGTCGATGCCATCAGGGCGATCATGGGCACCGCCACCCAGGCGGAGTCAGTGACGCAGACGAACAGCTCCCTCGGCATCTCTGAGCCGGCGAAGTAGAGAAACCTGGCCGCGGCGTCCGGCCCCCTACTCCTTAACGGTCTCGGCGACGCCTCTCAGCACGTACCGAGGCACCTTGAAGTCCTTGATCAAGGAGCGGACCTTCTTCTTGGTGAAGTCGCTGGGCTTCTTCCCTTGGATCACGAAGACCATCAGCTCGGCTATCTGGTCCATTTCTGCGGGACCCATCCCCATGCGGGTCGCCTCGGACGTGCCGATCCTCCCGCCGTTGTCGATGATTATGTTGGACTCCTCGAGCCTCTTCCCGTAGAGCTCGGCCTTCGCCTTGTCGCAGTCCAGAAGCACCTGGTGGGACTTTGAGTAGCCGCTGGCAGCGCCCTTTACCGCGACACCTCTGTCGGCTAGCCCCTTGCCCAGCGCCTGGGAGTTCTTGACTATGGCCTGAGCGTACGATTTGCCGAACTGCATCATCTCCAGCAGGCTCATGGCAAGCGCGGCGACGCGGTTCCAGTGCACGTTGTCGATTATCCCAGGGTGCATCTGCGAGCTGACGCGCTCGAAGATCTCCTCGTTGTTGCCCAGGATCAGCCCTCCCTGCGGCCCGGGAAGGCTCTTGTGCGTAGAGCCGAGGAGCAGGGAGCATCCTTCGCGGAGCGGGTCCTGGAAATCGCCTCCCGCCAACAGGCCCATCACGTGCGAGCCGTCGTAGACGCATATGGACTCGCCGTCCACCATGCTAGATACCTCACGGACGGGCTGTGGGAAGAGGATAAAGCTCGAGCCGAAGACCAAGAGCTTGGGCTTCTCCAGCTCCAGCAGGCGCTTGGTCCCCTTGGCGTCGATGTTGAACGACTTGTCGTCGAACGCGAAGTAGAGGTTCTTGAGACCCAGTATCTTTCCGAGCCCCACGTGCGAGATGCCCGGGTACCCCCCGTTCTCGAGGCCGACCGAGACGATCTTGTCCCCCCGGCTGACCAGGGTCAGGAGAAGCGCCATGTCCGCCGCGTGTCCCGACGTGGGCCTCACGTCGGCGAACTTCGCGCTGTAGACCTTCCTTGCGACCTCCTCAGCAAGAGCCTGGACCTCGTCCATGAACCTCGCGCCTCTGTAGAACTTGTCCGGCGCCGTGTACCGGTTGGCGAAGTCCGTGACGAGCATCCCCCTAGTCTGCGGGCTGCTGAAGTTCTCGGAGGCGATCATGTTGAGGCACTCGCCCATTCTCCAGCTTTCGTGCTGCTTGACCGCGTTCTCGAGTCTGCTCAGGTACTGATACGATGAGGTTGATGACATTTTTCTGGGTTTCCTTTTGGTTGCGCTCACGCCTGCCTTGCATGGCGTATATAATCAATCCAACATTCGCGGGTCGCGACGGGCCATCTTGGCACGCCTGACGAAGTCTAGGCCTAGCACGCTATCGAGAGCGAGAGGGCGGCAGTATTGACGTACTCGGTGCTGTTGGCAGGGGCCGGGGCTCCGTTCAGCGTGATCGAGTTTCCATTCGCCGATATGTAGTAGTACTCAGTTGAGGCGCCCAGGCCGATCGGCGGGACCACCGTCTTCGGCGAAATCGTGAGACACGAGGCCGTGTACTGGCTGGTGGGCAGGCTGGAGCCCTCGCTGCAGCTGATGTAGTACTGCGACCTTGCGTAGTGAAGGAGCCCGGTGGTCTTGACCAGCTCGGTACTGCTTTGATGGGTGATGCTGATGCAGGCGTAGCCGGTCGGGCCGGTCGCCGTGTTGAGGTAGCTCAACCCCGTCGCGATCACCACGATTGCGATCAGAACTAGGATGACGATGGGCATGAGTCCAGGCCTCCCCTTGGGGGTCCCCGCAGGCGTAGAAGTTGTCGATGTCGCTGACCGAATCACCAAGTGGCGCCTTTCCTTCCGCATGGCTCCTGATGAGGCGTATAAAACTATGGTCAATCCAGCCAGAATTGGAAAAAGCATTTTATTGTTCGCAGACCGTCGACCGGGAGGCTTGTCGCAACCAACGGCCACCGCTCCCGCAAAGGAGGCTCTGCCCCCAGGCCAGGTTTGGGGCAGGAAGTTCGTCATCTACGCGGCGATGGGGGTGCAGCACGTCGACCCCGCCAAGTGGAGGCTCGAGGTCACCGGGCTAGTCAAGACGCCTCTCATCTTCGGGTACGACGAGTTAATGACGCTCCCTATGAAGAGCTACTCGAAGTCTTTCCACTGTTTGCTCCCGAGTGGAATGGTTTTCGCAAACCCTCAACCAATGCCTATGGAGAACGTCAGCCCGGGTACTGAGGTCATTGGCAGCGACGGCCACCCGCACGTCGTTTCTCGAATCATACGTCGCCCTCACAATGGCAAGGTCATAGGCATCAAGGCGACATATCTCCCTCCTGAACGGATGACCCCAGACCACCCGGTCTGGGCGGTCCGAGGTCACCCCGGGTCTGGCAAGACCAGGAGCAAACGAAGACAGTTGACCTTCGCTTCCGGTTGGAATGCCCAATGGATTAGGGCTGAAGAATTGACCGTTGGAGACTATGTTTTTTTCCCGAAATACAAGTTCGTCTCAGCAAGAAAAGAAGTCGTGTCGAGTGGGACCACGTTTCCCATCGATGATAAACTAGCACAGTTGGCCGGCTGGTATGTCGCAGAGGGCTCTGGCGCAAGCAGTGACGGGCGGTCGATAGCCTTCGCGCTGAGCAGCGAAGAAACTGAATATGGAGAACAGGTGACAGGTTTGCTTGAAGAACTCTTCAAAGCAAGGGTCGGCAGCTACACCAATGATAGAGGCACGCTGCTCAGGTTAGTCACTACTAGCAACAAGGTTGGTCGCCTCCACCTCATCATGAGCGAATGGTGCGGCACCGGAGCGCAATCGAAACACATCCCCGACTTCATCATGGATGCCGAGCCTTCGGTTCTGAGGCATTTCCTGGTCAGCTATTTCCACGGTGATGGATATTCGAAAGAGACGACGGAAGAGAAGCGAGAGGACTTAATTGACTTCACAACGTCTTCGAAAACACTCGCGTATCAGTTGCTGTTGGCGCTTTCGAAACTTGGCATACCTGGCGAACTCGTGAACCACCCCGGGTCGGTTCGAATGGGGTATAGCGTCAGAGTAAGGGGAAAGAAAATCAAGGAACTCTTGCCTGAGTTTAGGACGTACGAGAGAGTCGACAGGTTCCACTACAAGGAAACCGAAGACGGATTCTACTATCCAATAAGAAAGATCTGGACCGAGAAATATTCAGGAGACGTCTATGACTTCCAAGCGCCTCCATCCTACACCATGCTTTCACCATTCGCGACTCAGGATTGCGTTACCTCGTGGTCCATCGAGAGGCCCCTCTGGGAGGGCGTGCCGATAAGGTACCTGGCGGACGCGGCGGGGGTGAAGCCCGAGGCGAAGTGGGTCATGTTCCACTGCTACGACGGCTACACGGCGCCCATCCCCGTGGAAGACGCCCTGATGGAGGACTCGATAGTCGCCCTGAAGATGAACGGGAGGCCGCTCTCCGCTGAGCAAGGCTTCCCCGCCAGGCCGTTCATGCCTCACCTCTACGGGTGGAAGAGCGCGAAGTGGCTGGGGAACATCGAGTTCATTCCCGAGTATGCCGACGGGTATTGGGAGGGCTACGGATACCACGAGCGCGGCGACGTCAACGAAGAGGAGCGCTTCAAGGGAGCTCAGGGGCAGGGAGGGAAGCATTTTGCTCGCAAGGCGTTCGGTACCGCATAGGCAAGCCCACTCTTCTAGTCTATCAAGTTTGTGAAATTATCCGTCCCGTCAACCCATGGTTTTGACCACACATCTTGTGAACGTTTTCGGGTCGGTAATGCAGAATTAGGCGAATATTGCGCTGATACTCGGAAAAACGGCAAGACTAATGGCGAAGACATGAATTTGAAAATCATGCGCATTTGTTTGGCCTTCACAAGGCTATTATGTAAATTCCTCATCTAAAAAAACCATGGTCGCTAACACAAGCAAGATCGCCAGTCTAGGTGTCCTTTCGGTACTCGCTGTCTTCGCATTCGCCGCGGGTGGAATGCACGCAGCCTCCGCATTTACAGCGCCGCCAGAGCCTTGGAATCAGTGTCCCGCAGTGGGGGCTGATACTAGCTGCGGACTTCTCATTGTCGTAAACTCCGACGGGTCGGTTAGCATATACGCGTCCGCAACTCAAGGACCTTTCGATTCAGCTGAAGACACCCTCGTTGGTGTGCAGGACAACTGCGCGGTTTGCGGCGCTGTTGCAAGCATGCCCATATCTGGTTCCAACATCTTTGGCTTGGAAGGTGACGGCGCGTGCTCTGGCATCTACACTCCAAACCCACCAGCCGCACAATGTGTAGGCGGTGTCCTCTCGTCGACCGATCCACAAGACTACGAATCAAGCACAGCAACCTTCGCAATAACTGACGCCAATGATGGGACAGTCAACTTCGGCCCACTTCTGACGAACGGCAGTAGCGCATGGTTCAGCCTTGAAGAACCTCTGACTGCGACTTCAATCACTATCACGTCGGTATCATCGACCACGACGATCACGACGACCACGACGATCACGTCGACCACGTCATCCACGACGACCACGACGAGTGCCGGCGTACCACAGTTTGGCAGTCCCTCCATCCTCGTCGCAGCAGTTGGTCTAGTGGCGCTGGCCTTGGTCATGAGGGCAAAGAAGTCCTTTCAACCAATCGTAGGAGTCTAGTTTTCCCTGTGGAATGAGGAGAGGGGGAATATTTTTTCCCCCCTCCTAAACCTGTAAGTCCCTATCGTGAACTTGTGTCCAATCTGTCATGTTCGCGGAGCCATCGAATCCTGAGCGGCGTTGCCTTCCGCGTCCATGTGAATGGTTTCGCTTCCTTGTTGTACTCATGCATGAACTAGATTAGCTTCGACGCCAGATCCTCTCTGAGCGAAAAACATCTTCCATTTGCGCACAGCCGTCTCTCCCAGCTGGCTTGCAGCGAAAATCTCGTCGCCGCACTCCGCTCCGGAGGCTATCATTATTCGCCTTGGCTCTCTCCACTTCGACATTGCACGGTTGGTTGAATCATCTTCTCAAGAGAGGCCCGCCCTGAATCGTCGAGGACAATCAATTCCATACGCCGTGTCATTCTTGCGCATCCGAGCCGCGGAAAAGACCGTCTCGCCTAGGGCGAGTGACGTGTGCTTGACGAAACAGACGACCTGAACTTGACGGACCGCTAGTTCTCCCGAACATTTTGCCCAGCCCCTCCGCCGCCAGCCTCGAGCGTATCGCGAAAAAAGCCCAGACGCCTCGCCGCGAACTGGGCGAGGAGCAGATTCAGAACGAGCAGAACGCCCGTGAGAGCCTTGTGAACAGCTGCACCCCAAGACCAATACCCCAAGAGAAAAATGGGCGGATACTCTATGAAAAACAGACCTACGAAGATAGAGGCGGTCACCAAGAGTTGGTACTTGAAACCTTGCCTTCCAAGCCTAGGCATCATTACTGTCTTCTCCTCCGGGTTGTAGTCTTTCGGCTTTAACCATGTCCCGACCATTGGGAGATAAAAAATGCGAAGGTGGTCCCCGCTAGCCCGACACTCTCGCCCTGCGAGTCCGCGGAACCCTGATATGTGAACCAAGTCTCCGCGGTCGCGACGGCTATGGTCAAGCCCTTCTCCTTCGAGGTCAGAGAGACCGACATGATGGGGAGGGTCGGGGTGATGACCGTGGGCAAAAAGAGCTTTGAGACCCCGTGCCTGACACCCGTGATTCACCCCGTCTGGCGCGACATCCCGCTTTCGCAGTTCAAGGCGATGGGGTTCGGCATCATCATGACGAACTCCTACATACTCTACAAGCGGAATCGCTCCGAGGCCCTCGAGAAGGGGCTGCACGAGCTGATCGGGTTCGACGGGGTCGTCATGACGGACTCGGGCGGCTATCAGGTGCTGGAGTACGGCGACGCCGAGTTCACTCCGGAGGAGATCGCAGAGTTCCAGTCGAAGATCGGCTCCGACCTGGCCGTCACACTTGACAGACCCACGGGTTACTCGAACTCGAGGGCCTACGCCAGGGAGACGATGGGAGCCAGCCTTCGGGCGGCCGAGGCGACGATAAGCAAGTTCGGGGATTCCGACACGGTCTGGGTCGGTCCTATCCAGGGAGGGATCTTCAGCGACCTGGTGAGGTCGTCCGCGCGGGGCCTCGTGAAGGCGGGGTTCCAGGTGCTCGCGCTCGGCAGCCCCGTGGAGCTCATGGAGGGCTACCTATTCTCGCCGTTGGTCGAGATGATAGTCAACGCCAAGAAGAGCATGCCCTACTCGACGCCCCTCCACCTCTTCGGGGCGGGCCACCCGCTCACGCTCCCACTCTCCGTCGCCCTCGGGTGCGACACCTTCGACTCGGCGAGCTACATGCTCTACGCAAAGAAGGAGCGATACATGACGGAGAGGGGGACGTTGCAGCTCGAAAGGATGGCCTACCTCCCCTGCAGCTGCCCAGTCTGCAACGGCACGACCGTCAACGATCTCAGGGAAACGCCGAGGGAAGACCGCGTGAGGAAGATCGCCCTGCACAACCTCCACGTGCTGCGCGCGGACGTCCTGAGGTGCAAAGAGGCCATCTGCGAGGGACGGCTTTGGGACCTCGTGGAAGAGCGAGCGATGGCGCACACGAGCTCTGCCGTGGCCTTTCGAGCGCTGATCCGCGACCACTCGGAGTGGCTGGTCAAACCCACCCCCCTGCTGAAGCTGAGGGGACTGATGGTCAGGACCGAGGAGGACACCAAGAGGCCCGAGCTCTCGCTCGCGAGGGCGCACCTCGAGAAGCTCATGGCAAAGAAGAGGGCAGGACGGGTGAGAAGGACGGCCGTCCTTGTCCCCAGCTCGGCGGCTCCTCCCCTGACCAAGAGCTCCGGGAAGATCGGTCGAGTAAGAGACCTTGACAGAGCCGACATCTACAGGATAAACCCACAGCTGGGGCCTTACCCGGCCGAGCTGGAGTTCGTATTCCCCTTTGCGCAGACAATCTCTGACAGGGTGGCCGCCGATTCGTCTGTCGAGGCCTGCGTCAAGAAGCTAAAGCGGATGGGCTACGCGAAGGTCCTGGTTGCGGGCTCCGCAAAGGGGGCGGCCAAGGCCCCCCGTTCGAAGGGACGTCGCAGGCTCGGTGCCTAGGAATAGATCGCGCCGGAGGGACCGCCCTTGTCCCTGTCCCTCTGGGCAAGCCCCACGAGCTCCCGCTCTAGCTCCTCAGCGCCCTTGATCAGCGGCTCGATGTTCACCTGGAGCGCGTATCTCCTCGCGATGAATTCGACCGCCGCCGCCGCGGCCCTGGGGTCTATCCGCTCCGTGTTAGAGTAGGAGAGGATCGCGGCCCCGGGGTAGCCGCCCATCTGGAACGCGTTCAGCATCACGGCGACAGGCCCCACTATCATCCTTCCTTCTTCCAGTATGGGCTCCGCCTCGAGACCGTGCCCGTGCTCGCCGGTCTTCATCGCGTCGGTCAGGACGACGCGATACTTCGAGTCGTCCGAGCGGAGCGACTCGTCAAGGCCTCCGATGAGGGTGACCTCCTGTATGCCGGAGCCCATAATCCACTGGCTCAGCTCCCTGAAGAACCTCGTCTCGTTCTCTCGCAACGGTGGGACCTCGGCCTTGAGCAGGAGCAGGTCCCCGACGCCGTAGAGCTCGTAAGGCGTGGAGATCTCGTTCTTCACCGTGGATGAGACAGCGGGGGCGAACTCGGAGTCGATGTAGCAGACCCTCCTCGCCTTCAGCTCCTGGATGAGGAACTTCACCGTCCAGTAGCCCGTCGCTCCGATGCCGTGGAAGCCCGCGATCAAGGCCCTTGCCTCAAGTCTGCTGCGCCCGATGACCTCTGGTAGGATGCGAATGGAAGAGGACGACGGCTGTGCGGGAGATGACATCCGATTGGTCCGCTCTTCAGGGTGCAGTCTTAAAGGTTGGCTCCGGAGGGCCCTCGTCGAAGCCACGGCCGCGTGCTACCAGAATCCAGCAGATGTCCCGAAGACCTCTGGAAAGCGGCATATCCGCTAATATCATGGTAGGGTTCACAGATAATCCGACATGAGAAAAATCACAGTGGCGCTCGAAGACGCGGTGTATAGCAGGTTGATCGATTACGTCGCGGACAACTGCAGGAAGAGAGGAGGCCGCCTCAGCGTGAGCTGGTCGGCGAGCGAGCTGATCAGCAGCGCGCTGGCGAATGCCTCGCGGCAAGAGGAGCGGGAAGTTCGATGAAGGACCTCGCCATGCAGCAGCAGCGCAGCGGGCTCCAGAAGACCAAGATCACATGCAAGACATGCGGGATGTCGGAGTCCTTCTACTCGAACCTCAGCGTCGAGAAGTTCAAGGCGCGGCACATCGGCCACGATATCGCAGGTGGAAACGAACAGGCGGTGCCCCCGGAAGCGCGCGAAGAGAAATCCGTTCCCGAGGCGAGGAAGTCCTCGGAGAGGGAGTCAGGCACGAAGATCGCGAAGATGGTGGTCGATCTGCTGAATTTCTCATCCCTGGATAGCCCGATACTTCGGGTCCGCGGCTTCGACGTCAACCTTGACGAGGCCTTCACCGCCACGCTGTCGTTTGGCGAGAGAGCCAAGGTCAGAGACATGCTCGCGACCGGTGAGTACCTTGATCGAGATGCCAGCGGCCAGCTATACGTCTGGGAACAGGACGCGGTCGAGTACGTGGGCGACGTCAAAGACAAGCTTGGACTCTCTTCACAGGCCCAGGCGGGAGCGACGAACGCGCAACCTAGTCCAGACCTGAGTGAAAGCCAAGAGGTCACAGACCAGGCTACGGTCGCAAGTGCCACGGAGGTCTTGATCGACGCCCTCGGTGGAGAAGAGACCGGTCAGACCGACGGCGAGACGGTTTCAGCCTCGATCTCCTCCATGCCCGGCCCGAGCGAGAGGGTTGAGAGCGCTGCTTCAATTTCGCCGCCAGAATCGACCCAGGTGCAGCCGCCCGCGCCGGCGCTGACAGAGGTCAGTGTCCCGAGCCAACCGGCTCCAGCCAACCCGGAGGAGAAGGGGACCGTGGAGAGGGCTTCGAACGCCGTCAATGCTCCCCTGGGAGAGGCGAACGAGGATGAATACCTGCTCGTCTCGAAGTCCTGGTACATCCAAGGAGGGAAGGGCAACAGGAAGGAGGCGGTCAAGGTCTCGAAAGTGCTGAAGGCGTTCAGGTGGAAGGTGGAGCCTATCTACACCATCGGAGTGATTCTCGACGACATGCTCAGCATCGAGACCACCCGGACCCAGATAAGCGGGACTCTCATAAAGCGCGTCGAGAGCGCTGGATACAGGCTCACCGCGGTGGCGATAGACCGGGGCAAGCCGATCGCCTGGTTCAAGAGGGAGGGGTCGGAGACTCCTCCTCTGCAAGGTGATTCTGTCGCCGCAAGCCTTGAAGACCCTGAGATAGAGCTCGAGCCGGACGTGACCGGGTGATCGGGTTGCCGCGAGCGAACGCCTCTCCTGGGGAATGTTTCGGACGCGACGTGCTACGACCAAAGGGCTGAAGCAATTGAGCGTGCAGGCCAATCTGATGAGCAAGATGTCGTACAGCGTCGGGCAAAGCTGGGGAGCGCTGAAGAAGGCATGGAGAGCCTACAAGATTGCAAAGGTGCAAGGTGACACGCCAAACATGCTAAAGTACGCCGAGAGGATTAGGACCCTTCAGGGAGAGCTCGGACTCGCGAAGGCCAATTTCCCGGAGATCGGGCTGAACTAGGCTTCCTGACGCTCGAGGCAGGGCCTTCAGAGGCTTCGGGCGACTACGAGCCTGCATAGTATCTGTTCAGGAACTTGTCTTCGGAGACCTGGTACCTGTATTTGCCTACGACGACCTGGCCCTCCTTTCTCGTCCTGTCGACGAAGTCCTTCTCCGACTGCAGCTCGTCTATCAGCATCCCCTCTCTGTCCCTGAGGAAGGCCCACTCTCCTTCCTTCTTCTTGAAGCTCTTCCAGGGCAGCGAGTCCAAGGTAAGCTCGAGCGCGTTCTTCGCCCGGGCGGGCTCAGGGGTCCGGGCCACCAGGTGGGGAGGCCTCTCGGCTCTCGCGGGGGCCTTGGCCTCGACGGTCTCCCTCTTCGGAGCCGCGGGAGCCGCGGGCGCGGCCCCTTTTGCCTCAAGAAGCTCCCGCCTCCGTTTTTGCAGGTCGGCGATCAGCCTGTCGAGTTCTTCGACCTTCGCCGCGACCCGGTCTTCGTCGGACAGCGTCATGATGCCACCCCCGCTGTGCCATTTGCAGAAGCCAAGTCAGACTTGGCAGTCAGAAATTGGCTCTTAAGCCTATGGCATTCTTTCCCGACGCCGGGTGGGCGCGGATGGCGAGCTCAGGCGAATCCTAGAGCGCGTGGGACCGAGCTGCCCGGTGGACCGCTTCTCTCGAAATAGGGACCTCCGCAAACGGATAGCTGACAAAAGGAGAAAGGGGCACGCAAGAAGAGTAAGGTGGAAGAAGCTAAAGTCTTGGATGCCATGCTCATGGACCTGGCGGTGCTACTGGAAGACAGTGGGGCAATCCAAGACGAGTGGGAACGGAAGAAGAAAGAGCCTCAAAGGATGATTTCAGACGCGATTGATGAAGGCGACGCGGTGAGCCCAAGCCTGCCTGAGTTGATGCTTGGGCGTTGGACTCCCGAAATAGGCAAGAAATTCATGTCCCTTCCGAGCGCGTCTTCGAACGCAATAGGAACTGCTCTTCCGAAGGCTTAAGGGGCGGGAGGAGCGCCAGGTTTGCACGTCAACCAAAGTCGCGGACGACATAGAGGAAAGGACGCGCATCGTGGGGTGCGTCAAAGAGGGAGTGGCAACATCGAGACAGGACGACGCCAAGTCGACGCTTTCCTCCCTCCAGGAGCGGTCTGGCATGACTCTCGAGCAGTTGGTCGACACGCCAGACGATTTTTTTGTCGCTCTTCGAAGCCTCTTCGGGTTGGGAACCCCCCTGATAGTCTCTTCAATCCGAAGGGAGCTCATGTTGTCCACGGTGGGCCACGCCCCCCTCAATGGCCGAATCGAGGCGTTCTTGTTAGCCCTGGACAAGACCAGGGCATCAGTGGAGCCCTGAGGCGGCCTGCAGCCGTTGGGAGTCTGCTGGAGAGTCGAAGGGCCTCTCTGGCCGTGAATTGGCTCTCGAATCATGGCATTCGATAGGTGTAGAGTAGCAGCAATTATGGCCGCTTAGCGTAGCAGGGTTTGTGGCCGCTTTCTATGAGTGTGAGTCACTTGCGCCTGTCGTGTGCAAGCGCCTAACAACCTACGGGTCAAGCTGGTCCTT
>Ga0307373_10010314_pt1 | contig 13768 bp, 10 predicted proteins | sample OX2MG_FD_202534 | JGI IMG/M metagenome (GOLD analysis project Ga0307373, IMG submission 202534) | Soil microbial communities from Risofladan, Vaasa, Finland - OX-2 | ecosystem: Environmental > Terrestrial > Soil > Coastal area > Acid sulfate soil | place: Finland: Risofladan, Vaasa | collected... | reverse complement strand
ACGCCGTTCGATGCATCGGTCTACATCACGACCGACGCGAGCGATTGGAACCCGCAGGCGATTCCGATGCAGCGCGTCGACGCGTTGCACTTTCGCATCGTCGAACGGCTCAACGTGGGAACGGTGCTGCACTATCTCTACACGCGCGGCTCCTTCGACTCCGAAGAGCGCTCGGAGGGCGGCCTAGAGGTGAAACCGCGCACGGCCGTCGTGACGAACGTCGACGATCAGGTCTACAGCAGCATCGTCTACCGCTGGGCCGATCAGAGCACCGGCGGCGAGCTGATGCAGCCTAACGTCTTTCCGACGCCGTACAACCCCGCGCCGTTCCCCAACCTCCCGCCGGGAATCCACACGCCGGCCCCGCTCTAACGCACGATTATCGGCAGTGCCTGTGACACGGCGTCGCCCCGCGTGTTGCGGGCGACGATCTCGAGCATGTACGTTCGGCGTCGCAAAAAGAACGGCAGGCGTGGAACCGTGACCGTGATCGTGAACTGCCCTGGCCCGATCTTGCGCATCGGTTGCGCGTACCCGGCGACGCGCACCTCGACGCTTGCGGTGTTCGATGACGCGATCACGTCGCCGGTGACGGTTTGACCGCCCACGACCACGTAGCTCGGAACGTAGACGTCGATGATGCGCGGCGACGCGTCGGGCAGATCGAATCGCGCCGGCGGCAGCGTGGCAAACGCGATGACACGGGGCCGCGGCGACGGCAGGTCGAGCGAGCGCGACAGGAGCGGAAACGTGCCGAGCGCTTGCGGCGTCGGTACGGGCTGCGGTGCCGCTGGAATCTCCGATGGCGCCGGCGACGCGCGCGCGGCGGGCGCGTCGCTTGCCGCAGCCGGCGGCGGCGTTGCGCGCAACGCAGGCAACCCGCTCGGCGACGGTGCGACGCTCGGCAAAGGCGCCGCGAGACGCGAGAGCGGCGGCGCGAGCGCGCTCGCAGTCGCAACGGGCGACGCGCCGCTTGCATCGTGGTGCGCGCATCCTGCGATGAGAATCGCGATCGACAGCGCTGCGATGCCCATACGCGACATATAGGGAGCGTTCTCGTGCTCGCGTGCGGGTTCCGCTTCTCTCGCGTCGAAATCGCCCGCCGATGGAGAAGCGTCCCCTGCTGAGCGTGGTCGTTCCGCTCTACAACGAAGAAGGGAACGTCGCGCCGCTCTTCGAGCGCATCGAGGCGATTATGACGCGCTTGCCGCAAGCGCCGTCGTATGAAATCGTCGCAGTCAACGACGGCAGCTCCGACGCGACGCTCGATCGCATTCGCGACGAGCTGCGGCGCCGCAGCGGCGTCGTGCTCGTGAGCCTCTCGCGTAACTTCGGGCATCAGCTCGCGGCGACGGCCGGCATCGATACCGCAACCGGCGATGCCGTGATTCTCATGGACGGCGATCTTCAGGATCCGCCCGAGCTGATCGAAGCATTCGTCGCGAAGTGGCGCGAGGGGTACGACGTCGTCTACGCGATCCGGCGCTCGCGCAAAGGGGAGAGCCTCTTCAAAGTCTTTACGGCGCGGCTCTTCTACCGCATCGTGCGGCGTTTGACGAAGGTCGATATCCCGGTGGACGCAGGGGATTTTCGCTTGATGAGCCGGCGCGTCGTGGACGCGCTGCGCAGCTTTCGCGAGCGACATCGCTTCCTGCGCGGCATGGTGAGCTGGGTCGGCTACAAACAGATCGGCGTGCCGTACGATCGCGACGAGCGCCACTCCGGAATGACGAAGTATCCGCTCGCGAAGATGCTACGCTTCGCGGTCGACGGCATCACCTCGTTTTCGGACGCGCCGCTGCGCCTCACGTCGTACCTCGGGTTCTGCTCGAGCGTCGTCGCGTTCGTCTACGCGATCTACGTCATCGTCTCCAAGCTGCTCAACGTCAACCCGCTCGGCTACACGCCCGGCTGGGCCTCGACGATCGTCGCCGTGCTCTTTCTCGGCGGCGTGCAGCTCATCGGCATCGGCATTCTCGGCGAATACCTCGGCCGCGTCTACGACGAGGTGAAGGGAAGGCCGATCTACCTCATCAGCGAGATCGAACGCTCGGCATCATCCTGACACGGTTGCGTACACGAGCGGGCGGGGTTCGGGCTTTTCATCCGAGATCGTAAAGCACGGCGTAAGCATAGTTGCATCGGCCGCAGCTCCATAGCCGCGGGCGAGGACGTCGCCGCGCTCGATGCGATCGCCGATGCGCGCCGCGACGACGACGCCTGCGCTCGATTCGCGCTCCGACCACGCGCGCGCCAGGTTGCCGATCTCGACCGCGTCAACCGCGTGCACGTACCCCGCGCGCGTTGCTCGCGCCTCCTCCTCTCGCTGCGGCCGCCGCATCGCTTCCAACGCCGCGCGCGAGCTGCCTTGGGCTTCGACTAACGCGACGAGCTTCTCGTACGCCGCGCCGGAGTCGAGCGCGCGCTCCGCGACGCTTTGCGGCTGCGCGATGCCTGCAACCGCGAGCATCTCGGCAGCGACGCTCAGCACCGCCTCGCGAACGCGCGCGTCGGAGATCTCGCCGCGAAGCAGATCTCGCGCCTCGATGGCTTCGATGCCGGTTCCCACGGAGCGCCCGAGCGGCTCGTTCATGTCGGTCACGAGCGCGCGCGCCTCACGATCGAAACGCGCGGCCACGGAGACGAGCTCGTGCGCGAGCGCCTCGGCATCGGAGACGCGCTGCATGAACGCCGCGGCGCCGCACTTCACGTCGAAGACGAAGGCTCGCGCGCCGCCCGCGATCTTCTTCGAAAGAATCGATGCGGCGATGAGCCCGACGCTCGGCACGGTTCCCGTGCGGTCACGCAGACGGTAGAGCCGCTTGTCCGCCGGCACCAAGCGCTCCGACTGCGCCGCGATCGCGCACCCGACGCGCTCGACCTGCGCGACGAACGCCTCGCGCGAGAGATCGGTGCGCATGCCTGGGATCGCCTCCAGCTTGTCGATCGTTCCGCCGGTATGCCCGAGCGCGCGTCCGGAGAGCTTGGCGACGCGGACGCCGCACGCGGCGACGAGCGGAACGGCGACGAGCGAGACGATGTCGGAGACGCCGCCGCTCGAGTGTTTGTCGACGACGAAGATCTCGGCCGGAAACTGGATCGTCTCACCGCTCTCGACCATCGCTTTGGTCAACGCGGCCGTTTCGGCGACACTCAGCCCTCGCCATAGTGCGGCCATGAGCATCGCCGCCATCTGTGCATCGTCGACGCGCCCGGCAAGATAGGCGCAGAGCATCTGCTCCCAGGCGCGCGGTTCGAGCTCTCGGCCGTCGCGCTTGGCCTCGATCGCGCGCCGCATCGCCGCTTCGTCGAAGAAACTCTCCATGTCGAGCGCGTGGATTTCACCGCCGGCAGAGCGAAGCCCGCCATCGTCGTGCATTACCTGCCGGTCGTCGATCGCATCTTCTTGCCCGAGCCGCTCGACCCGCTGTGGGCGATGCTTTTCTTGGCTGCCTTCCTCGCTGCCGTCGTCGCGACGGTGCGGCGGCCGTCGTACGGCATCTTCTTCTCGATCTGCGTGCAGCCGTTTCCGCTCGACCACTACCTCTTCAACACGACGGTGACGTTCCCGAAAGTCGTGCTGCTCGGCATGCTGCTCGGGTTGTGCGCGCAGCCCGGGTGGAGGAGCGCGCTGCGCGAGGCGCCCGTGCGCCGCATCTTCGTCGCGCTCGCCGCCGTCGCGTGCGTCGTCGCCGTCACGATCGCGGTCGCGCTGCACCGCGGCCCCGCCGTGCGCGAAACCTTCAAATGGCTGGAGTACGCCGCGCTCTTCCTCGCGGTCTGCGTTGCGTACCGGCGCGATCGCAACGACAGTCTTCTCCTCTACGGGTGGACGGGCGTCACGCTCGCCGTCTCGCTTCTCGCGCTGCTGCAAGAAGGGATCGGCGCGCCATGGGCGCTCAGCATGAGCGGTGCGATCGTGCCGCGCATCGCGGGTCCGCTCGGCGGACCGAACCAGCTCGCCGCATATTACGAGATCGCGCTGGCAGCGCTCTGTGCGTGGTACGTGCGCGATCGTTTCGTCGCCGGCACGATCATCGTGGCGTTCTGCGCGCTCGCGCTGACCTTCTCGCGTGGCGGCATCGCCGGTGCGGCGATTGCGATTGGAACGATCTTCATCGCGCGCACGAGCGCGCGACGCGCGCTCTTCGCACCGGTTGCGGCGGGAGCGGTTCTCGCAGCGGCATGCGCGGGCTTCTGGGACGCGCTCGCGCACGTCCCCGGGCTCTTGCCGCAGCCGCCGTCAGCGAACTATGCCGGCGGCGTGGGGCACCGCAGCGAGCTCTGGCGTGCAGCCATCTTCTTCTGGCGACGCCATCCGTTGCTCGGCATCGGTGCGGGAAACTACGAGCTCGAGCTTGCGCAAGCGGGCATCGCCGGCGTACGCACGCATGCCAACAGTTGGTATTTGCAGGCGCTCGCCGAAGGCGGCATCGCGCTCTTCCTCGCGACGCTCGCCCTCGTCGTCACGCTGCTGCGCACGCTCGCAAGCAAATTGAACGAGGCGGCACCGTGGCAGATCGCCGCGCTTGCCGCCTCACTTGCTCTGATTCTCCACCAGGTCGTCGACTATCTCGTCTTCTATCCGAAAGTTGCCGGGCCGTGGTGGATTCTCGTTGCGCTCGGTGCGAGCTCGATTAGACGCTCTTCACCGAAACCGGCTTGACCTCGATGCGCTTGGGCTGCGCCTTGGGGTGCAGCTTCAGCGTGAGCGTCAAGAGGCCGTTCTCGACCTTCGCGTCGATCGCGTCGGCGTCGATCTCCTCCGGCAACACGACCGAGCGGCGGAACGAGCGTTTGTCGTTCTTTCCGGACGCGGTCAGCACGCCGTCTTCGATCGTCACCTCGATCTGTTCCGGCGTAAAGCCGGCCACCGGCATCTCGATCTCGTAGCCGCTCTCCGTGCGCGTGATGTCGATCCCTAGGTTCGATCCCCAGTTCCCGAGAAGCCCGCGAAACGGGTCCCATCCGAGCAGATCGAAGCCGCTCCGGGAGAGATTCCCGCGCGACGTCGTCGATAAGTTGCTCATGCGTTCTTCTCCAATCTGTTATAATGTGCGGCCCATGCGGCCGCGCTTTAGCACTCTCTTAGCATGACTGCCAATCTTCTCAACTCGCCCTCCGGCCCGCGGGTTTCGCCCCCGGGCATGGCCAAGGCGCTGACCGCCCTCGTCGGCGCGAGCAGGCCGGGAGCGGCGGTTCTCGAGCGCCTGCGGGGAGGCCACGCCGCCGCCTTGCACGAGACGGCTGCCGCAGCCCGGCCGGCGCTCCTGGCGGCCTTTGCCCGGGCGCTCGGCGGAGGGTTCTTCTGCATCGTTCCCACCGCCGACATCGCCGAACGCGTCTACGCCGACTTTCTCTACTACGCCGGCGGCGAGGCGGAGCGTTCGGTTGCGCTGCTGCGCGCGCGCGAGGACCCGTTCGGGGCGCTCGAGAGCCCGAGCGAGCGCAGCGCGCGCATCGCCCTCTTCGACGCGCTCGCCGACGGCGCGCCCGTCGTCGTCATCGCCGGCGTCGCGGCGGTGCGTCAGTACGTCGTGCCACCCGAGCGCTTTCGCGCCCTGCGCTTTACCGTACGGCGCGCAGAGACGCTCGACTGGGAAGCGACGCTGCGCCGCTTTCACGATCTCGGGTACGAGCGCGCCGACGTCGTCAGCGCGGCCGGCGAGTACGCGGTGCGCGGTGGGATTCTCGATTGCTTTCCACCGACCGCGCAAGCGCCGGTGCGCATCGAGTTCTTCGGCGACCGCGTCGAGTCCATTCGCGCCTTCAATCTCGAGACGCAGCGCAGCCATGAGGAGATCGACGCGATTACGGTGCCGCCGTGGGACGAGACGCCGCGCGACGACGATCGCGCGACGCCGCTCGACTATCTGCGCGACGACGCGACGATCGTTCTCGACGAGCCTGCAGCGCTCGCGTCGGTCGAGAACGCGCTCGTTGACGAGGAGCGCGTCGAAGGCGCCGGCGCGCACGCGTCGCTCGACGACCTCACCGATGCGATCGCGCGCCATCCGACGCTGATCGTGCCGGGCGCGATCGCGCCGCACGAGGCGCTGCGCTTCGTGCCGCGCGCCGAGCGCTTTGCCTTGGAGTGCCGGCCGGCGGAGCATTTCAACCGCCGCATCGAGCTCTTCACCGCGGCCGTGCAGCAATCGATCGCCGACGGCGAGCGCGTTGCAATCGTGACGACGGCGGTCTCGCGCATGCTCGAGCTGCTCTCCGCGGCCGGGATCGAAGCGCACCGCTGGAGCGACGCGGCGCGCGACTTGCCCTTCGCGAGCGTCTGGGTCGACGGCGGATCGCTCGAAGCGGGCTTTACCGTGCCGCAGCTGCGGCTGCGCGTGCTCGGCGACCGCGAGATCTTCGGCCTGCCGCCCAAGCGCGTCAAGCTGCGCGCGATCAAAGAAGGCGTGCCGGTCACGCTTTCGGATCTGCGCGTGGGAGATTTCGTCGTACACGCGGTTCACGGAATCGCCCGTTACGACGGCTTGCGCACCGAGACGATCCTCGGCGCAACGCAAGATTATCTCGCCTTGCAGTACGCCGGCACCGACCGCATGCTCGTCCCGGTGACGCAGATGCACCAGGTCACGAAGTACTCCGCTGCGGAGGGCGCGACGCCGCGCCTCTCGCGCATGGGCGGCGGCGATTGGTCGCGCACGAAGTCGCGCGTCTCGGAGTCGCTCGCGAAGATCGCCGACGGCCTCGTGCAGCTCTACGCCGAGCGCGAGCTCGCGCGCGGTCATGCGTTCGCGCCGGACACGCCATGGCAGGCGGAGATGGAGGAGGCGTTCCCCTACGAGCTGACACCCGATCAGCGCACGGCAATCGACGCGGTGAAAGCCGACATGGAGAGTGCGCGCCCGATGGACCGCCTCATCTGCGGCGACGTCGGCTACGGCAAGACCGAGGTCGCGATTCGCGCAGCCTTCAAGGCGATCGCGGATCACACGCAAGTCGCGCTCGTCGCTCCGACGACGCTGCTCGCCGATCAGCACTTTCGCACCTTCAGCGAGCGGTTCGCCGGCTTCCCGATTCGCATCGCGTCGTTCTCGCGCTTCACGCATCGCGCGGCGATGCGCGAGCAGCTGCAGGCGCTCGCGCAGGGACGCATCGATCTTGCGATCGGCACGCACCGCCTGCTGCAAAAGGACGTCGCCTTCGCCGATCTCGGCCTCGTCGTCGTGGACGAAGAGCAGCGCTTCGGCGTGATGCACAAAGAGCGCTTGAAGGAGTATCGCGCGAGCGTCGACGCGATCACGCTCTCCGCGACGCCGATTCCGCGAACGCTCCACATGTCGCTGATGGGGGTGCGCGATCTCTCGGTGATCCGCACGGCGCCGAAGAACCGCCTCTCCGTCAAGACCGTCGTCGTGCCGGCCGGCAATGCCGTCGTCGCGCACGCGATCTCTACCGAGCTGGATCGCGGCGGTCAAGTCTACTACCTCCACAACCGCATCGACTCGATCTACGCGCTGCGCAACGCGCTCCAGGAGCTGGTTCCGCGCGCGCGGATCGTCGTCGCGCACGGTCAGATGCGCGAGCGCGAGGTCGAGCCGATCATGCAGGCGTTCATCGACGGCCAAAGCGACGTGCTCGTCGCCACCACGATCATCGAGAACGGCTTGGACATTCCCAACGTAAATACGATGATCGTGGACGACGCGGATCGCTTCGGCCTCGCGCAGCTCTATCAGCTGCGCGGGCGCGTCGGGCGCTCGAACCAGCAGGCGTACTGCTACCTTCTGTATCAGGGGCACAAAGCGCTCTCCGAGGATGCGCAGGCGCGCCTGGAAGCCATCGTCGAGTTCACGCATCTCGGATCCGGAATGCAGATCGCCATGCGCGATCTCGAGATTCGCGGGGCGGGCAACTTGCTCGGTGCGGCGCAGTCGGGTTTCATCGCATCGGTCGGCTTCGACACGTACTGCCAGCTGCTGGCGGATGCCATCGCCGAACGTCGTGGCTTGACGGCGCCGCTCGAAGAGCGCGGCGAAGCCGTGATCGACGTGAAGATCAACGCCTTCATTCCCAACGACTACATCCCGCAGGTGTCGCAGAAGATCGCCGTCTACCAGCAGCTCGCCAAGGCGCGCGGCGAAGGCGAGGTGGACGATATCGCTGCGAGCATCCGCGATCGCTTCGGCCCGTTCCCCGAGCCGCTCGAGCGGCTCGTCGAGCTGACGCGGCTGCGCGCGATCGCCCTGCGCAAGCGCGTCACCCGCGTCGTCGTCGACGAGGAACGGCTGACCCTGGGCGTCGGCTCGGGATTCGCGCTGAGCGCGGCCATGATTCCGCGCTTTGCAGCGCTGACGAAGAACCGCTTCCGCTTCAGCGACGGCAAGGTGCTCGTCGATCTTCCGCACGCGCCAGCGGGCAGCCGACCGGAAGACCTCTGGATGCCTCTGCTGCGCGAGCTGCTCGAGGCGATCTAGAGATGGAGAGGGCCCCGGCAGCGGCCGGACGAACCTTTCGCGCCGACCTTTTTCCAAATTCTCCCTGGGAGTTCATATTGATGTCCAAAGCTCTCCGCATCGTCGCGGGCTCGGTTGCGCTGCTGCTCGGCGCGTCGCTGGCAGCGTGCGGCGGCGGCTCCGTCGTCACCGTCAACGGCCAATCGATCAGCCGCGCGCAACTCGACACGAAGCTGGAAGGCAGCCCGATTGCGCGCAGCATTCTGCAGCAGATGGTGCAGGAAGCGCTCATCACCCAGTACGCCGCGCAGAACCACATCGCGATCACCGATGCCGACATCGCTGCGCGCGAAGACCAGCTGAAGGCGAACTATCCGGGCGACGCCTGGTCGCAGATGCTAGCGGCGCGTGGATTGACCGAGCAAGACGTTCACGACGCGCTGCGCATCCAGCTGATCCTGGACAACGCGCTGCAGCGCAACATCACCGTCACGGACGCGCAGATCGCGCAATACTTCAGCCATAACCACGCGGCGTTCGACACGCCCGCGCAGGTATGCGCGAGCCACATCCTCGTTCCGGACCTCGCGACGGCGAACAAGGTCGAAGCGGCGTTGCACGCGCACGGCAACTTCGCCGCGCTCGCGCAGCAATACTCGATCGATCCCGGTTCGAAAGCCAAGGGCGGTAGCCTCGGCTGCTTCCACCGCGGCCAAATGGTTCCGGCGTTCGATCAGGCGGCGTTCTCGCTGCCGATCGGGCAGATCAGCCAACCCGTTCACTCGCCCTTCGGGTATCACATCATCCTCGTGACGTCGCGCCAGCCGGCGCAACGCGCGTCGCTCGCATCGGCGCGCGATCGCATCAAGCTCGCGTTGACGCAGCAACAGGAAGCGCCGCTCGTGCAGCCTTTCCTCGAGAGCCTGCAACAGAAGGCGACGATCACGGCAACCGATCAGCGCTTCGCGGGGCTCTTCCCCTCGCCGCCGCCGATGCCGTCGGTGGCGCCGGCAACGGCAGCACCCGCATCGCCCGCACCCTCGCCGCACTAGCTCCTAGGGTAAGGAGCGCGCGTCGCTTCCGGGCGTGAGATGCTCGTCAGGATCGTCGGACTCGGACCCGGTGACCCGCGACTGCTCACGCTCGGAAGCCTCGACGCGCTGCGCGGCGCCGGCCGCACGATCGTGCTGCTCGCTCCGCGCGAGCTCGTCGCCTATCTCACGACTTCAGGCATAACCGTCGACGAAGGCGCCGTCGCCGACGAAGCGCTCCTCGTTCGCGGAAGCACCGACGCCATCGCGGCCTTTTGCGCGCAGCTCGAACCGCAACGCGGCGACGACGTCGCGCTCGGCGTGCTCGGCAATCCGCTCTCGGACTTTCCCGGGCTGCCGCCGCTCCTGCGCGCGCTCGACGCGCGCCGCATCGCGACCGAGATCGTTCCCGGGATGCCGCGCGCGACGCTCTCCGCGTCGATTGCGATGCCGCTCGTCCCGCTGCCGCCGCAGTCGGCGCACTACTCGTGGGAAGACCTCGTCGAGATCATGGCGCGGTTGCGCATGGGGTGCCCGTGGGATCGCGAGCAGACGCACCGCACCTTGATTCCCTATCTCATCGAAGAGGCGTACGAAGTCGTCGACGCAATCGAGCAGGCGCCGCACGAGCACGCAATGGAGCACTTGTGCGAAGAGCTCGGCGACCTGCTGCTCCAGATCGTCTTTCACGCCCAGCTCGCCACCGAGACCGGCGCGTTCACCGTTGCGGACGTCGTGGATTCGCTCGCCAACAAGATGGTGCACCGCCACCCGCACGTCTTCGCCGATGCCGTGATCGACGACGTCGACGCGCAATGGCGCAACTGGGAGCGCCTCAAAGCGCAAGAGAAGACCGGGCGCCTGCGCAGCAGCCGCCTCGACGGCATCCCGCCGCAGCTCGGAGCGCTGCAGCGGGGCCAGCGCATGCAAGAGAAGGCCGCACGCGTCGGCTTCGACTGGCGCAGCGTCAGCGGCGTGCTCGACAAACTCGTCGAGGAGCTGCGAGAACTGGCCGAGGCGCGGCGCGCGGCAGCGGACGACGGGCACGTGCGCGAGGAGCTGGGCGATGTGCTCTTCACCATCGTGAACCTGGCGCGATCGCTCGGCGTCGACGCCGAGAGCGCGATGCGGGACGCCAACGAGAAGTTTCACCGGCGCTTCGCGTATCTGGAGAGGCGCGCCGCCGAGCAGAACAAGGTCCTTGGCGATATGACGATGGATGAGCTCGAGGAGTTATGGCAAGAGGCGAAGAGAACGAGCGCGCGATGATCCGCGTGCGCATGAGCGCCGCGGACGCGCATTACGGCGGCAATCTCGTCGACGGCGCGCGCATTCTCGCGCTGTTCGGCGACGTCGCGACGGAGCTCTTGATCCGCAAGGACGGCGACGAGGGCCTCTTCGCCGGCTACGACTCGGTCGAGTTCCTCGCACCCGTTCGCGCCGGCGACTACATCGAAGCGACGGGCCGCATCGTCTCCGTCGGCAACCGGTCGCGCCGCATGGAGTTCGAGGCGCACAAGATCGTGGAAGCACAGCCGGAGATCGCTGCGAGCGCGGCGCGCGCGCTTGCCGAGCCGGTGCTCGTCTGCCGCGCCTCCGGCACCTGCGTGTCGCCGAAAAAATAGGGCACCGAGAGGCGCTCGAATGACGCAGCGTTCCTATGTAACGCGAGAGTAACGCGAGCGTGCGGCTTACGCCGCCGATTCCCCGCGCATGAGGTCCGGCAGGTCCGAAGAGATGATCGAGCCTGCGTGGCTTGAACCATTGGGCAAGGCCGTCATCGGCAGCGATCTACGAGCACCCGTGTGGCGGCGTGCCCGCAAAGCGCGCCGCGACCCACGCCGCCGCATCCGCATCGGTCTGCAGCAAGATCGTCCCGTGCGTCGCGCTCGGATAGGCTTTGAACTCCGTCGGCGTGCCGTCGCGGCAGAGCACATCACGAATGGTATTGGTGACGCCCCCTCCGATAAGCGGGTCGGAGCCACCCTGCAGGAGCAGCACGGGTACCGGTATCGAGAGGTTCTCCGGATCGGTGTTCGCTTCGACGTCTCCGTACAGATCCTCGATCTCCGCGTCGGCCTGCGGCCGAAAGATCGTACTCGGGACGATGCGGCTCCAACCTGAGTCGCTCATCAGCTCGTCGATACACTCGTCTTGCAGCTCGGGCACGAGACGCAGCGCCTGCGGCGTGAGTATCTGATCCAAGACGATGCGCGGATCGGACGCGGAGAAGCCTACGATCATCAGTCCCAACATGGCGAAGACACCGCTGGGCTGATCGTCGTCGAGCGCGTCTTGCACCGCTCCCTCCAGACGCGTTGCGGGAGCGTAAGCGACCGCACCGACGAGATCGAGCTCCGGCGCCCAACGCTGGCCGAAGCCGGCCGTATCGAGCGCCGCCGTTCCACCCTCGGAGTGTCCCATGACGATCCACTTCTTGCCGATGTGCGGATCGATCTCACGTGCCGCGCGAATGATGTCGGTGAGATCGCGCGCGAGCGGCGTTGCAACGAAGTATGGATGGATTCCGGAGGTGCCGTTTGCCTCGTAGTCCGTTTGTGCCACCGCGTAACCGCGGCGCACGAAGGCGTCCATCGCGCGCTGCTCGAGATCGTTCGACGGAAAACGTGAGGGTGCGCACTGCGGCCCGTTTCCTGTCGTTCCGTGCGCCCAGCTGATGATCGGCCATCCCTGCGGCGGCGGCGTGCCGTGTGGAATCGCGAGCATGCCCGAGACCGCGACGAACGTGCCGTTTGCCCCTACCGTCTCATACAAGAGCCGGTAGTTCACCGCCGCCGAGCGCAAGGCAGGCCCGCCGGTGAACTGCCGCACCCAAATTACGCGCCCGCTCTGCGGCGAAGGCAGCGGACTCGGCGGCGTGTAGAAAGCGTCGCCGGGCGGTCCGAGCATCAAGGCCGCCATCAGCAGCTGGATCAGCACGCGTAGACGGCCCTGCCGGGATGCTCGGCGGCGTCGCCGAGCTGTGCCTCGATGGCCATAAGACGATTATACGTCGCGATGCGCTCGCTGCGCGAGAGGGGCCTTCAACAGGGACCGCTACCCACTCCGGCGGAACGGGCTGCGCCCGCTCGAACTCGGAACCGAGACATGCGCACCTTACGGAGGTGCCGCCACCAAGTTGCGCTACGGGCGCAACGCGGAGGACGTAGCTCTTGCGCGTTGTGCTGCGGTTTCAAGAGTATTGCGCGACGAACGAACGAGCGAACGCTGCTTACACGAGCCTTTCGTGCGTGCGTTTCTTCCAGAAGAACGTGTAGTACGCGTACTGCAGCAGCACGACAGCAACGAAGGACACCGGATAGCCCATCCACACGCCGTCGAGGCCGTAGACGTGCATCAGCACGTAGGCCACCGGCACCTCGACGCCCCAGATCGCAACGATGCCGTTGATGGTCGGCCAAAGGACCGCGCCGCTCGAGCGCATGACGCCGCTCATTACCGCGCTGTTGCCGAAGAGCAGATACGACCACAGCGTAATCATCAATAACGCGTGCGCGATCGTGAGCGTGTGGGGATCGACGATGAACCAGCCGATGATCTGCCACGCGAAGACGTAGCAGAGCGCGATGAGGACGCCGCCGATCGCGTAATTGAGCCCGACTGCCGTCCGCACGACGCCGCCGAGCATGTCCTCGCGGCGCGCGCCGATGCACTGCGCTCCGAAGATCGACGCCGTGATGCCGATCGACATCGCCGGAAACTGCACGTATGACACCACCTGATTGACCGCGCCGTATGCGGCGGTCGCGCTCGACCCGAAGTGGTTCACGAAAGAAATCACCGCGATCTCGGCGAGCGAAACCATGATGACTTGGATGCCCGTCGGGATCCCGATCTTGAGCACCGCCCAGAGGATGCGCGGATCCATGAGCATGTCGCGTGCGGTTTCGCGATCGAACCGCAAGGGGTGGTTCGTTACGTGCAGGCGGATGAGGAATGCCGCGAACGAGATCCCTTGGCTCAATAGACCCGCGACGGCAACGCTCACCACGCCCAGCTTCGGCAGCCCCATCCAGCCTGCGATGAACGCGGGCGTGAAGAGCACGCCGAGCAGCGTGCTGAGGATGAGAAAATAAAACGGCGTCGTCGAGTCGCCGGTGCCGCGCAGGAACGTCGTGTACGCGAGATACGGGAAGATGATCGGCGAGGTCAAGAACGCGACGCGCGCATACGCATCGGATTGAGCGATGATGTTGGAGGGCGTGCCGAGCAACTGCAGGAGCGTGGGCGAGGCCCACGTGCCGACGATCGCGACGATGATGCCGAACGCGAGCGTCGCGCCGAGCACGGTCCCAGCAA
>Ga0307373_10010313_pt1 | contig 13769 bp, 16 predicted proteins | sample OX2MG_FD_202534 | JGI IMG/M metagenome (GOLD analysis project Ga0307373, IMG submission 202534) | Soil microbial communities from Risofladan, Vaasa, Finland - OX-2 | ecosystem: Environmental > Terrestrial > Soil > Coastal area > Acid sulfate soil | place: Finland: Risofladan, Vaasa | collected... | reverse complement strand
TCGGCGCCGGTCAGGTCATGCTGAAGCCTGCCGCTGAAGGTACCGGCATCATCGCCGGCAAGACGGTTCGGGCGGTTATGACTGCGGCGGGCGTGCAGAACGTGCTCACCAAGTCGCTCGGCACCGCGAACCCGCACAACGTTATCAAGGCCACCTTCGACGCTCTCATCCAGCTTCGCAACAAGGCCGAAGTCGCCGCTTTGCGCGGTAAGGCAGTCGAAGAGCTTTAGCTCTTCGCTCAAAAGATTCAGAGGAGCTTTAATTCAATGGCTGATACTAACGCAACCGCCAAAATCAAGCTGCAGTACTTCCGTTCCAAGATCTGCACCCCGGTCAAGCATAAGCTCGTCATCAAGGGCCTTGGCTTCACCCGCCTCAACCAGATCGTCGAGCGTGAAGACACGCCATCCATTCGTGGCATGGTGGCAAAGGTTCCGCATCTCGTCCGCGTCGTCGGCTAACTGATCGTCGCCGAGGCAATCGTTTAAAGCCCGCACAGGGCAAATCAAATGCGAGTCGGCCAGCCAACGAGCTGGCTGGCGTTAAGCGAGGAAACAATGGCAATTCGTAATCTTTCCAATCTCCGCGCCCCTAAAAAGGCTAATGAAAACAAGAAGCGCGTCGGACGCGGTATGGGCTCCGGCATCGGTAAAACCTCGGGCCGTGGCCACAAGGGTCAGGGTTCGCGCTCTGGTTCAAGCCTCATGCGTGGCTTCGAAGGCGGCCAGATGCCCCTTCACCGCCGTCTGCCCAAGCGCGGTTTTACCAACATCTTCCGCGTCGAATACCAGGTGCTTGGCCTCGACCGCATCGCCGAGATTAACGCTGCCTCCAACGAGACCGAGTTTACACTCGACAAGATCGTTGCTCTCGGACTTCTGCGCAAGAAGAAGGGTCTGATCAAGGTGCTCAACAATGGAGAGCTGAAGACCGCTGTTACCGTTCACGCGCACAAGTTTTCCAAGACCGCTCAGGAAGCAATCGAAAAGGCCGGCGGCAAGGCGATCCTCATCGGCTAGTTAGCATTTAGAATCGATGGCAGGCAAGAGCATCCGCTTTTGCCTGCCGGTTCACTCCGCAGCAGGTTTTACCCCGAGGTCCTCTCTCCGATGTTCGAGAAATTCGCAAACATCTTCCGCATTACCGATCTGCGGACACGCGTCCTCTTCACGCTTGCCATGCTGGCCATCTATCGCCTCGGGTCACACATCCCCACCCCAGGCATCAATGCCGACATGCTGGCGCAGTACTTCAACCAGAACGCCGGTTCGTCCCTCGGCCTGGTCGATCTCTTCTCCGGCGGAAACCTGCGCAAGCTGACCGTCTTCGCCCTCGGCATCATGCCGTACATCACCGCCTCCATCATCTTCCAATTGCTCACCGTTATTTATGAGCCGTTGGCGAAGCTGCAGAAGGAAGGCGAACTGGGCCGCCGCAAGATTACGCAGTGGACCCGCTACGTCACGATCATACTGGGCGTTGTCCAGTCGTTCGCCATCGCGCTGACCCTCACCAATACCTCCACCGGCGAATCGATGGTCACCATCTCCAAGGGCCTCTTCGTTCCGCTCTGCGTGCTGACACTGACCGCCGGAACCGGCTTCGTCATGTGGTTGGGTGAGCAAATTACGGAGCGCGGCATTGGCAACGGGATGAGCTTGCTAATCTTTGCCGGTATCGTCGTCGGTCTTCCTGCCGGCATCGGCGATCTCTGGCAGAAGGCGCTGGACAGAACCTGGGGTGCCTTTACTCCCTTCGCTCTTCTCGTCCTTATCGTCGGGATGCTCGCCGTTGTGACCTTTATCGTCTATGTTGAAAAGGCGGAGCGCCGCATTCCGGTGCAGTACGCCAAGCGCATCGTCGGTCGAAAGATGATGGGCGGCCAGTCGACCCATCTTCCACTGAAGGTCAATTCCGGCGGTGTGATGCCGGTCATCTTCGCTGCGTCGATACTCTCCGCGCCACTGCTGTTTTCAGGTGCCAGCATCTTTGGCTACTCGCTGCATGATTCACCGTTCTTCGGTCCTCTTTTCCGTGCTCTCGGGCCCGGCGAGCCGTGGTACGTGTTGCTCTATAGCGTCTCTATTATCTTCTTTGCCTACTTCTATATCTCGATTGTCTTCCGTCCCGACGACATCGCAGACAATATGCGCAAGTACGGCGGCTTCATCCCCGGCATCCGCCCCGGCAAGCGCACGGCTGACTTTATCAATGACGTGCTTACCCGCATTACTCTGGTTGGCGGCATCTACCTGGTGATCATCTCGCTCATTCCGATGTTGCTGATCAGCGGTATCCACTTCAACCACCTCTGGTTGATCGGCGGAATCTTTGACAAGATGCCAACCTGGGTAACGAACGGTCTCGGCGTCAGCTTCTATTTCGGCGGCACGTCGCTTCTGATCGTCGTCGGCGTGGCCATGGATACGGTCCAGCAGATCGAAGCTCAGCTCGTTATGCGCCACTATGAAGGCTTCTCTCCGCGGAGCGGTCGTATTCGTGGCCGCAAGAGCTGGTAGGGAAGTGTCGACATTGACCAGCGACTCAGCAACACCCCATCATTCATTGGCTCAGGCAGATAACACCTTTCTGCCTGGGCCGGTCCTGCTTTTAGGCGCTCCCGGAGTGGGCAAGGGCACACAGGCCCAGTTGCTCATGGCCGCCTTCGGCATCCCGCAGATCTCCACCGGCGACATTCTGCGCGAGAACATCGCCAAGGGGACGGAGTTAGGCAAGACGGCAAAGGGCCTGATGGATAAGGGACAACTGGTCCCCGACCAGATCGTCAACGACATGGTGCAGGCTCGCCTCACCGCCGATGACGTCCACTCCGGTTACATCCTCGATGGCTTCCCCCGTACGCTGGCTCAGGCGACCTGGCTGGACGCGCATCTTCCCATCTTCCGTGAGACGCCGCCATTGGTGGCTGTCAACATTCGTGTCGACGAAGCCGAACTGCTGCGCCGCATCACTGGGCGGCGCATCTGTTCGGCCTGCAGGCACATCTATAACATCTACTCGCATCCGCCTGTGAAGCCAGACGTCTGCGATCTCGATGGAAGCCCGCTCCAGCATCGCAGCGACGATACCGAAGAGGCTTTTACCGAGCGAATGAAGGCATACGAGTCTCTGACGGCCCCGGTGATCGAACATTATCGCGCCAGCAATCGCTTCCGCGAGGTGAACGGTGAGCCTTCGGTAGAGGAAGTATCGCAAAGCATTGTTACGGCGCTGAAAGCTCTGCGCGAAGCTAAGTACTAAAAATGGCCATACTCATCAAATCGCCCGCAGAGATCGAAAAGATGCGGATCTCCGGCAAGGCCCTCCGCCAGGTCCACGACGCCATCGCGCCGTTCGTCAAGCCTGGCGCCACTACGATGGACCTCGAAAACGTCGCCGTTCGCAAGATCGCTAAGCTGCGCGGCATCGCTGCCTTCAAGGGCTATCACGGCTATCCTGCGGCACTCTGTACCTCGGTCAACAACGAGGTCGTCCACGGCATGCCCAACGAGAAGCGCGTTCTCAACGAAGGCGACATCATCTCCATCGACTGCGGCGTCATCATCGGCGGTTTCTATTCGGATGCGGCTGTGACCTATCCGGTGGGCAAGGTCAGCCCCGAAACCAAAAAGCTCCTTGATGTGACCAACGCCTCGCTCGAAGCCGCCATCCAGCAGTGTCAGGTAGGCGGCCGCCTCTTCGACATCTCCGCCGCCGTTCAGCAGACCTGTGAGGCTGAAGGTTTTGGGGTGGTGAGGGACTTCGTCGGCCATGGTATTGGCAAATCCATGCACGAAGATCCCCAGGTGCCCAACTTTGGTGTTGCCGGGAAAGGCCCCCGGCTGAAGGCGGGCATGGTCCTCGCCATCGAGCCGATGATTAACGCGGGAGGCCCTGAAGTCCGTGTCCTCAAGGACGGCTGGACGGCTGTTACCGTCGATGGAAGCTATAGTGCCCACTTCGAGCACACCGTAGCCATCACAAAAGATGGCCCCCGGGTGCTCACCCGCTAGGAAATACCCTCATTTAGGGGTATGATAAGAAATGCTGCGTGTGTAATGAGTATTGAAGCACCAGTGGCTGTCCATCCACTAAAAGAGTTTCAAGCAGCGGTTTTATGAAACGCTGAAGCAATGCGGAAATTCGGGGCTTAACCCCGGACTTTCCAGAGGAGATCGTTTGTCGAAGGAAGATGCAATTGAAGTCATGGCTGTCGTCGTCGAGACGCTGCCGAACGCGATGTTCAAGGTCGAGCTTGAAAACAAGCATCAGGCTCTTGCGCACGTCTCCGGGCGTATGCGTAAAAACTTCATCCGCATCCTCCCCGGCGACCGTGTCGCGATTGAGCTCAGTCCGTACGACCTCAACCGTGGCCGTATCGTCTACCGCTACAAGTAGACAATCCCGGCGGTATTCAGCCGTATTCATCTTTTGTGGGCATGGCTTAGGCCGTGTCGCACATGCACCACGCCAACGAGGCTTAACTCTCAGTGGCGCACTTAGAAGGGAATCAAATGAAGGTTCGAGCATCAGTGAAGAAGATCTGCGACAAGTGCAAAGTCATCCACCGCCGCGGCGTCGTTCGCGTCATCTGCGAGAATGCCAAGCACAAGCAGCGCCAGGGATAAAGAAGTAGAAGCTCTGTCCCTGTTTTTATATCGGCCTCTGCGGGCTAGTTAGCCGAAGTCAAGGCTTGCGTTGAACCCGCCGGACAAACCGAAGACCACCAACCCGCTCCCCGACCAGTTCCAGGAGCCCAACCGAAAAGGAACCCCATGGCACGTATTGCTGGAGTCGATGTCCCTAATAACAAACAGGCGCGCATCGGTCTCACTTACATTTTCGGCATCGGCGACTCGCGCGCGGCGAAGATCCTCGCGAAGGCGGACGTCGATCCCCTCGTAAAGATCGCGACCCTCGACGAGGACCAGCTGAACCGCATTCGTCAGGTCATCGAAGCAGAGGGCCACATCGAAGGCGATCTCCGCAAGGACATCTCGCTCAACATCAAGCGCCTCATTGAAATTCAGTCCTACCGTGGCCTCCGCCATCGCCGCAGCCTGCCGGTTCGCGGCCAACGCACCCACACTAACGCTCGCACCCGCAAAGGCCCACGCAAGGGAACCGTTGCCGGTAAGAAGAAAGCGACGAAATAAATGGCGAAGACACAGAACACCAAAGGCGCAGCTAAGACTGGCAAGAACAAGAAGTTCAAGAAGCGCGAGCGCAAGAACGTTCCATTTGGTCTCGTCTTCATTCAGGCCACATTCAACAACACCATCGTCACCATCACCGATCAGGCTGGCAACACGCTTTCCTGGAAGAGCAGCGGTTCGCTCGGCTTCCGCGGCTCCCGTAAGGGAACCCCGTTTGCCGCGCAACAGGCGGCTGTCGGCGCTGCCACCGCAGCCCGCGACCACGGTCTCCGCTCGGTCGATGTGCGCGTCTCCGGCCCCGGCTCCGGCCGTGAGTCCGCGATTCGCGCCCTCGCCACCACCGGCATCGAGGTCCGCAGCATCCGCGACGTTACGCCGATGCCGCACAACGGCTGCCGTCCGCCCAAGCGCCGCCGCGTCTGATTTTCATGGCTGGTCGCGTTTGCGACCAGCTATGAAGTTATTATTTACTCCGCGTTGCGAGCAACGTAGAGCGCAAGGATCGCAAACAGTACTACCGTCCGGATGTAATTGAGCATCGTTACACCTCCTTCTAAAGGAGGCTTTTGATAGTTCCTTTACCCAGATGTAGTGATAGATAACCGGATCGTGACCGAAGCGCAGCCAGCGTGTAAAGCGATCGACAACCGAATTCAGGAGATAGAAAGAAATGGCACGTTATACAGGACCCGTCTGCCGCCTCTGCCGCCGCGACGGCACCAAGCTCTTCCTCAAGGGAGCCAAGTGCTTCTCAGAAAAATGCCCCGTCGAGAAGCGCAACTTCCCCCCCGGCCAGCACGGCCAGTCCAAGAAGCAGAAGAAGGTCGTCGGCTACGGTCTGCAGCTCCGCGAGAAGCAGAAGGCCAAGCGCATCTACTTCACGCTCGAGACCCAGTTCCGCGCCTACTATCAGAAGGCTTCAAACCGCACCGGCGTCACCGGCGAACTCCTGCTCCAGCAGCTTGAGACCCGCCTCGACAACGTGTGCTACCGCCTCGGCTTCGCAATGAGCCGCCGCCAGGCCCGTCAGATCGTCCGCCACGGCCACATTCAGGTCAATGGCCGCAAGGTCAATATCCCATCCTTCCAGTGCAAGGTCGGCGACGAGATCGCGATCCGCGAAGGTTCCAAGTCTCTGGTGGTTCTCGAAGAGTCGAAGAACTTTGCCAGCGGTCAAAATGCGGTTCAGTGGCTCGACATCAACCGCGACAATCTCTCCGGTAAGGTGCTCGCTCTGCCGAAGCGCGAAGATATCAACCTGCCCGTCAACGAGCAGCTGATCGTCGAACTCTACAGCAAGTAGCTTTAGCTGTTACAAAAGATTGGGTGCCCCATGTCCCGCTTCTGGGACATGGGTTCTTCCCAGCAACACCACAACTTAACCGCAACCGAACCACCCGCCGGTCCGCAAAGTGCATCGCGGCCAGGACGGATAAAGGAGAAACACATGCTTTGGAGAGGTTTTCAAAAGCCCAAGCGTCTTGCAGTCGACACCGAAACACTCACCGACAAGTACGGCAAGTTTTCCGCGCAGCCCTTTGAGCGCGGCTTCGGTACCACCATCGGCAATGCGCTCCGCCGCACCCTGCTTTCGTCCATCGAAGGCGCTGCCGTTACCGCCGTCCGAATCGAAGGTGTGCTGCACGAGTTCCAGTCGATCACCGGCATCGTTGAGGACGCGACCGACATCATCCTCAACCTGAAGCAGATTCCCTTCAAGCTCAACGGCGAAGGCCCCAAGGCTCTCTATCTCCGCGCCGACCAGGCCGGTGTCGTCACCTCGGGCTCCATCGAGGCCGATGGCGACGTCGAGATCCTCGATAAGGACGTCTACATTTGCACCATCTCCGAAGGCGGCAAGATCGACATGGAGATGCGCCTCAAGCGCGGCCGTGGCTACATCTCTGCCGACAAGAACTTCGACAGCGACCTCGGCCTCGGCTTTATTCCTGTCGACTCCGTCCACTCGCCTGTCCGCAAGGTCAACTACCTCGTCGAGGCCGCCCGTCTCGGCCAGATCACCGACTATGACAAGCTCACCGTCGAGATATGGACCAACGGCACCGTCCTCCCCGCAGACGCACTCGGCCTCTCCGCCAAGCTGCTCAAAGACCACATGACCATCTTCATCAACTTCGAAGAAGAGCTCGAAGCCGGTCATGACGGCCTGCACGATGGCCCTGCGCTGCAGAACGACAATCTCAACCGTTCTGTCGAAGAGCTCGAACTCTCCGTGCGCAGCTACAACTGCCTCAAGAACGCCAATATCATCACCATCGGTGAACTCATCCAGAAGACCGAAGCCGAGATGCTCAAGACCAAGAACTTTGGTCGCAAGTCCCTGAACGAGATCAAGGAAATCCTCGCGCAGATGGGCCTCTCGCTGGGCATGAAGATCGACGAGCACGGCAACCCGCAGCCCGGACCAACCTCCGTGCTTCCCGCAGCCACCCTCGCCGCCAGCTTCGGCAACTTCGACGACGATGATGAAGACGAAGATGAAGAGGACGACTTCGAGCTTCCCGCCGAGCCGGAAAACTTCTAACAACACGATTAAAAACGGAGGGATCGCTCAATCCGATCCCTCCGTATTTCAAACAGCAACATCCGACTCACGGCTTAAAGCCCAGTCGAAGGAGATCAAATGCGCCACCGTAATGCAGGATTTAAACTAGGCCGCAACACCAGCCACCGACGCGCCATGCTGCGCAACCTCGTCACCTCCATCATCCTGATGGATCGGGTCGAGACCACCATCACCAAGTGCAAGGCCACCCGCCCTTTGGTCGAGAAGATGATTACCCTCGGCAAGCGCGGCGATGTGCATGCCCGCCGTCAGGCCGCTGCCTATCTTATGACGCCCGAGGCTGTCGACCGCCTCTTCGCAACGGTGGCACCGCGTTATGGAGCCCGCAACGGCGGCTATCTCCGCATCGTGCGCAGCGGACCCCGTAAGGGCGATGCAGCCGAGATGGCGTTCATCGAGCTCCTCGGTGCCGAGCACGAGCTGAATGAGAAGGCGCAGAAGCGCGCAGAAGCCCGCACCAAGCGTCGTGAAGAGCTCGCCAAGCAGATGGAAGAGCGTAATCCCGGCGAAGCGCCGGACCCCAACGCTGAGCCATAGACTGGTGTTAATATACTCAGAGGCGCACCTACAAGGGTGCGCCTTTTCTTTTGCTATCAGGCACGACTCTTACTGCAGAGCACATCGATTAGAGTAGAGGTGTCAAATGACCGCACCGGAGAGTATCGCCCTCACAGATCGCCAATTCACTCTCATCGCTCGCGCGTTAGCAGATCCACGCCGCTACGAGATCCTCCAGAAGATCGGAAGATGTAATCCTTCCTGTGCCTGCAGCGATATCCGAAGCTGTCTTCCCATCAGCCCGGCGACGCTCTCTCACCACATGAAAGAGTTGGAAAACGCCGGTCTGATCGATGCACAGCGCGAAGGAAAATTCGTCAACTACACCCTGCGCCGCGACGTTTTGCAGGCTTACCTCGACCGGCTCTCCGAAATTTAGCGAACGAATACCCCTCGCAGATGTCTCTGCGGATCTCTATCGATATCATCCTCGCGAAGACGGGTTGCTACTGACGTTTGGCCCGGATGCCATCTCTGAGATCGCTCAGCGTTCAGATACCCCAGATTCCGAGAACGATATACACAACAGTAGCAATCACAGCAATTCCTGCCGCAATCTCGCTAATGAGAGGAACACTCATCGTTGGCCCTTCTCTGGCCCGCCACCATACTACGCTCAGCCGTTGTGCACCACCACGCGATTCTTTCCCCCGCGCTTGGCGGCGTAAAGAGCTTCGTCTGCCCTCTCTACCAGCTGATAGCCATTTACCATCGAATCGTCCAGTGCCGCCATCCCGATACTGATCGTCAGTGGAGCATTCTCCCACTCCTCGATCGCGACCTTTGACATCACGCGCTTGGCCAGCCCGAGGGCGCTCTCTGGGCCGCTCTCGGGCAGCAGCACCACAAACTCTTCACCGCCATATCGCGCCGGCAGGTCAGGCAGTCGAACCGTCGTCTGCAGAATCGTTCCCAGACGGCGCAATACTTCGTCACCCGCAGCATGGCCCCAGCGGTCATTCACCATTTTGAAGTCGTCCACATCGAGCAACAGCACAGACAGCTCCCGGTTCCGACGCCGTGCCATCGAGAACTCCATTACCAGCCGCTCCTCAAACGCGCGGCGGTTTCGCAGCCCCGTCAGCTCATCGGTCACTGCCAGCTTGCGCAAACGACTATTAGCCTCTTCCAATTCGCGATGGTAGCGTTCCAGCTCAGCCTTGTGCGCCGCCTCTTCGGAGACATCCACGGCCACTCCGGCCAGCAGAATGTTGCCCGCCGAATCGTGACAGGGAAACTTGAACGAACGCAGCGATCGAATAACCCCATCCGCGCCGCGAACCTGCTCCTCATTCTCGATAATGCGGTCGCCGACCATCACCTCAAGATCGTGCATGCGGTCCGACTTGATTAGATTGCGCGGCCATAGCTGCTCGTCGGTCCGTCCCAGCCACGCATACTCGCTTATGCCGAACCGTTGCGCGAAGCTACGGTTATAAAAGAGCAGCCGTCCGGCCGAGTCTTTGATGTAGCTCATAAAAGGGCTGGCGTTCATGAACGCACGAAACAGCTCTTCGCTGGCCCTCATTCCCGCGGCGGCCTCTTCCTTCTCCTTCAAAGCCTGCTCGAGCGCAGTGCGCTGCACCAACAACTCCAGCCGCGCACTCACCTGCCTGCCCAGAACTTCCAACGTGTGTCCCTGTTCTTCGTTCAGCAGCCGCGGCACAATGTCGATCACCGAGAGCGTCCCTAACAGGTCTCCGTCTGCCGTCCGCAGGGAGACACCGGCATAAAACCTCAATCCGGGCTCGTTCGTTACCAGGGGGTTAGAGGCGAAGCGAGGATCTGTGAACGCGTCCGTGACCACCATCAGGCCAGGCTGCCGCACCACGTGGGCGCAAAACGCCGCCTCTCGCGGAGTCTCCCGCCGCTTCAGCCAATCGGTCGATCGAAACCATTGGTGCCGCTCATCCAGCAGGGTCACCAGGCCCACCGGCGTCCCGCAGATTGCAGCGGCCAGTTTGACCAACTCGTCGCACTCCTGCTCGGGTTGCGACTCTAGTAACTCTTCCGACCAAATCTCTTTGAGACTGGCATTTTCGTTCTCAGCTAGCCGTGTACTCATTTGTCACCGTAAGGTCAACAGTAAGGATAGCTGTCACAAGAACCCTGATGCTATAAGCTTTTTCGTAAGCTTACGAGAGTAACCATACTCAATCTCTATTTTGGTTACTTAGGTTTCTTATTGCGTCACTATTGTGGTCTTTGCAGGCGCAAAGATTGACTTCACTCGCACTGACTACAATGAGAACAGCGATTCGTCCTCGTCTTCCCAATGCTCATGGAAGCAGTGATTCGAAACCATGCCAATAGCGAGACTGACCATCGAACTGGAGATTCCCCACGCGCAATCTCTCAAGGACCGCCGCCAGGTTGTCCGCTCCATCAAGGACAAGCTCCGCCACGGCTTCAATCTCTCCATCGCCGAGCTCGACGACGGAATCGTCTGGAACCGCGCCACCCTCGGGGTCGCGGCCATCTCGTCCTCGACCAGCTATCTCACCGGTCAGATCAAGCTCATCGACGATGCTGTCCTTCGTCTCGCAGCGGGTCTGGGCGCTCAAATCGTAGATTCCTATGCCGAAATTCTTCCCGAATGACCCTGCGGGCATCTTTAATGACAACGCGTTAGGTCAAACGCTTGAATTTTGATATCCTCAACCGTTCACCCTGTAGAAATATATGCCCGAGCAACGAGCCAGAACGTACCACCGGAACCGAGTCGCCAACACCTTCTCCGACGAGATCGGTGCGATGTTGGAAGGCGAACTCTCCGACCCCCGTATCGCACCCAGCTACGTCACCGACGTCGTCCTCGCTCCCGGCGGCAAGTCCGCACGCGTCTTCATCGCGGTCCACGGTACCGAGCAGGAAGAAGACTCCACTTTGGAAGCGCTTACCACCGCGCGTGCCTACATCCGTTCCCAGATCCGCGACCGCATGGGTGTCCGTCACGTCCCCGAACTCAGCTTCGCCATCGACCGCTCCCAAAAGATGACCGGCCGCATGGATGAGCTGTTGACTCGTATGCGCAAACGCGAAAAGAAGGCGACCCCATCTCAATCATGACGCATATGACGCAGCAACCGATCGACGAATCGACGCATGAAGCTCAGATTGAAATGCTCCTCGAGGCCTTCCGCGCCAGCCCCCGCTTTATCCTTACCTCGCACGCCCGTCCCGACGGCGATGCCCTCGGCTCCGTTCTTGCTTTAGCAGAGATCCTCGACCAGATGGGCCGCCAGACCGACGTCGTCTTCGCTGATCCGGTTCCGGCCATCTATCGCACTCTGCCCAATGTGGGCCGCATCCACCACACTCCCTCCGCTGCCGACATTGCCGACCACAGTATCCCGGCCATTCTGCTTGAGTGCGACGGCATCGCGCGCACCGGGCTCCTCGGCCTCGACGAAAACCGCCCCCTCATCAACATCGACCACCACGCCAGCGGCCGCCACTTCGCCTCCGTCAATTGGATCGACGAGCACGCCTGCGCCGTCGGGGCCATGGTCTACCGCATCGCCATTGCCGCCGGAGCCGAGATCACGCCCAGCATGGCCACCTGTCTCTATACGGCGATCCTCTCCGACACCGGCGGCTTCACCTACGCCAGCACCAATGCGGATACCTTCGCCGTCGTCCATGATCTCGCTGTCCGCGGAGCAAACCCCGCAAAGATCGCGCGAGACGTCTACTTCTCGAACTCCATCAGCAAAATCCGCCTCCTCGGCTCAGCACTGTCCAACCTTCAGTGCGAAGGCAACATTGCCTGGTCGTGGGTCACCAGCAATGACATGACGCTCACCGGTTCCGACGCTGAGGACTGCGAAGGTGTCGTTAACTACCTCATCAGCATCGCCGGCATCGAGTCCGCTGTCTTTCTTCGCGAACTTCCCGACATCAATGAGTTCCGCCTCAGCATTCGCAGCAAGGGCAAGCTCGACGTCGCCCGCATCGCCGAGTCGTTCGGCGGCGGTGGCCATCGCAGCGCCAGCGGATGCACGATTCAAGGCCCGCTCGACATGGCCATCGACCGCATTATTACCCAACTTCGTACAGGGCTCTGTTAGCCTTGTCTGGTTTACCTGACCCAATGAGTGATCTGCAAAAAACTGCCGCGCCCGGCTCATGGAAAGAACGCGCCCCCATCGCATGGCTGCATGGCATCTGGAAGGGCTTTGCCGCCGAATCGCCGCAGGAGTTCCTCGTTCTCTGCGTCGTGACCGGCTTCCTTCTGCTCTATGGTCTGGTTCCCCTCATCGGTGGCGACCAACTCGGCCTCGTCGGCGCAGACGAGCCGCGCTACGCTCAGATCGCCCGCGAGATGCTCGCGCAGCATAATGATGTCTGCAACCAGCTTCACGCAAGCATGGTCCCCCATAGCCTCAGCCCCAAGGCGATCGACGATTCCTTCCATTGCCTGATCGGCGGAACCATCACCCCCATCCTCTACGGCAAGCCCTGGCTCGAAAAGCCCGCGCTCTACTACTGGCGTGCCATGAGCTTCTTCCGTGAGTTCGGAGTCTCCGACTGGTCCGCCCGTCTGCCGTCGTCCTCCGGAGCCTTCGCGCTCTTCTTCCTCATCTTCCTCCACATGAGGAGATTCCGCCCTGGGGGCCATCTCAACGCCGCACTCATTACTGCCTCGAGCCTCGCCGTCTTCGCTTTTGCCCGAGGCGCGTCCACCGACATGCAGTTAGCCGCGCCCTTCTGTATCGGGATGCTCGGCTGGTATGCCTGGTATGAGACCGGAAAGAAGTTCTGGCTCTTCGACCTCTACTTCTTCGGAGCCGCGGCCACGCTCGCCAAAGGCCCGGTAGCGCCCTTCCTCGCGCTGGTCATCATCCTTCTCTTCGCTGGCCTTCGCCGCGAGTGGTCGCTCCTGCGCCGCACCATCTGGTGGCCCGGCATCCTGCTTTATATGGTGATGGTGCTGCCCTGGTACATCGCCGTGCAATGGAAGAACCCGACCTTCTATCGTCTCTTCTTCCTCGAACATAATCTCGAGCGCTTCGCCACCAACCGCTACCAGCACCACCAGCCATTCTGGTTCTATCTGGCTGTTTTGATTCTCGGCCTCATGCCCTGGACAATCCTCTCCCTTCGGGCTTTGGTTGACTCCATCGACGTCTCCATCGCCGAGTGGAAGGTCCGCCACAATCCCCAGCGTTACCTCGGCCACTCCCGTGCCGGTGACGCCTTCCCCGAGTTTCTCGTCCTCTGGACGCTCTTTCCCATCGTCTTCTTCTCCTTCTCCGGCTCCAAGCTCCCCGGCTACATCCTTCCCTCCATTCCGCCGCTCACGATTCTTACAGCGGACTATCTCCACCGCAACCGCCGCGACGGCCTCCCGCGCTGGCTTCTCTGGGCGCACTCCGCCGTCTGCGCCATCCTCGTCTTCGTCCTCATCCTCGCGCCTCAGCACATGAAGTACGAGACCCTCATCCCCTCGGCTCAATGGCTGTTTA
>Ga0307373_10010310_pt1 | contig 13772 bp, 11 predicted proteins | sample OX2MG_FD_202534 | JGI IMG/M metagenome (GOLD analysis project Ga0307373, IMG submission 202534) | Soil microbial communities from Risofladan, Vaasa, Finland - OX-2 | ecosystem: Environmental > Terrestrial > Soil > Coastal area > Acid sulfate soil | place: Finland: Risofladan, Vaasa | collected... | reverse complement strand
GGCTCCGGGCCCGGTGGCTCCGCGACGCGACGCAGGAGGCTGGAGCTGCGGTGGGTGGGCTGTTCACGATCGGCGTTCGGAGACCGGCTCCTCTAGAAGGCGGTACCGGCGACGAAGGACTGGCCGAAGGGCTTACCGAAGGGCTTGCCGAGTCGACAGGAGCGTCAAGCGTCAGACCTGGATCGCTGCCTTCGGCGCTACCTGACCGCACCAACGAAATGGCGACCAGAACATCAGTGGCGTCGCGGACCGGAGTGCATCCGTCAACCAACAAGGCGTTGGTCCCTTCTGACGCCCGGCTCCGCACCGATCCCGGGACTGCGCATACCGGAATAGACCGACGTGCTGCGGCCTCTGCGGTGTAGAGGGAGCCACCGCGGAGGTGACTCTCAACCACCACAACGACATCGGACAGGGCGGCAATGATCCGATTCCGGGCCGGGAACACGCCAGGGTGTGGCTGTGTCCCCAACGCCGACTCGGAGAAAATTGCTCCCTGGGTGGCCACCTCCTGCCACAAGGCGCCGTTGGAGGCCGGGTAGACCACATCCAGGCCTGTGCCAACCACTGCCACCGGAGGCGCGGCGTTGGTGGAGACGGCCCGCAGTGCGCCGGCGTGGGCAGCTCCGTCGATGCCGCGGGCCAAGCCGGACACCACCACCACCCCATCAGCGGCCAGATCGCCGGCAAGCTCTGACGCCACCTGTCGGCCGTAGTGGGTGGCCGATCGAGTCCCCACGATGGCCACCCGAGGTCGCCCCTCGAGCACAGTCGGGTCTCCCAACGCGAAGAGCACCGCCGGTGCACCGGGGTCGCCGACCAGCATGGACGGATACGCGGCCGCTTCGGGCAACAGCGCCCTGACGCCGGACCCTTCGTAGGACGCCCGGATCGACCCGAGCTCCGTCGAACGCGCTGGCCGTGAAAACCGTCGCCGGGGGTCAGCGGGGTGTGTGCCTGCTCGTACGGCCTGCCAGGCGACCACGGGCTGGAAGCCGTCCAACAACTTGGCCAGACGAACCGGCGTCATGCCCGGAAGCCCGGCCAACGCGGCGGCATGCAACGCACCGTCATCGAGGGGGTTCATCGCCTCAACTCCCCAACAACAGATCACGTCGAGATCGCAACAAGAGGGCCTCGTGGACGTGCACCTCTTCCACCGTGGATCCCGCGTCATCGAGGTCAGCCACAGTGCGAGCCAACCGATGCACGCGGTGAAGACCGCGGGCGCTGAGGTGGCCGGAGCGAATCTGCCTTTCGATCAGGGAGGAGGCAGCGCGGGTCATCGGAGCCACCTCGTCGAGCAGTGATCCGGCGAGTTCCGCATTCACCATGACGCCGCGGCCCAGAGCACGATGGCGAGCACCCGCGACGCGGCCCGCCACGACCGATGACCCTTCTGTCGGGGATCCGCCCACAAGTTCGTCCACTTCGGGTCGGTCCACCCGAATGGCGATATCGAACCGGTCGAGTAGCGGTGCCGAGAGGCGCCTGGCATAACGCTCCCGAGCTGCCTCGCTGCAACGACAGGTGCCCGGTGCACCTCCCTCTCCGCAGGGACATGGGTTCATGGCGCCGACCAGGACGAATTGGGCCGGAAATGTCGTCGACCCCCTGGCTCTGCTGACTCGTACATGACCCTCCTCGAGAGGTTGGCGGAGAGCATCGAGGACCACGGTGGAGAACTCGCCCATCTCGTCGAGGAACAGCACCCCGCCATGGGCCAGGCTGATCTCGCCTGGACGCATCCAACTCGTCCCGCCACCGATCATCGCCACGGGTGACACGCCGTGATGGGGAGCCCGAAAAGGCGGTCGAACGACCAGCCCACTCGGTGGGAGGAGCTGCCCGGCCACCGAGTGGATCCGGGTCACTTCCAACGCGGTCGAACGATCGAGGTCCGGAAGGAGGCCGGGGAGACGAGCGGCCAACATGGTCTTGCCGGAGCCGGGTGGACCTACCAATAAGAGGTGGTGACCTCCCGCGGCAGCCACCTCCAGCGCCCTCCTGGCCAGACGTTGCCCGCGGACGTCCGAAAGGTCGATCGCACTCCGAGCGGTGTTGCCAGCCGGCCGACACGACCACGTCTCCTTCTCCTTGTTTGCGGCGGTGTCCGCGGCCGTGTCCCCAATGGTGCGGGGTGCGTCCGTGCCGGGTGCGTCTGTGCGGGCCTCATCGATCCATGGCCGTCCACCCGACAGCTGATCGACCAGGAAGCCGAGATTGGTCGACGTCCGGATGTCGGCCCCGCCAACGAGCCGAGCCTCCGGTCCACACTCCGGCGGCACCACCAGTGTGTACCTACCAAGTACCTCGGCCAGCACCACGGTCCCCGGGACTCCTCGCAATGAACCGTCGAGGCCCAGCTCGCCCACGAACGCGAAGCCGTCCACATGATGTGGCGCGAGCTCACCGGATGCCACCAGGACTCCGATAGCGATCGGCAGGTCGAGCCCAGCTCCTCCTTTTCGCATGCCCGACGGGGCGAGATTCACGGTTACCCGCCGGAGAGGCCACGACAGGCCGCTGGACAACAGAGCGGCCCGAACTCTGTCGCGAGACTCCCGGACGGCGGCGTCGGGCAGACCCACCACGGTGAAGCCGGGAAGCCCGTTGGAGACATGGACCTCGACTGAGACGTGAATTCCATCGACCCCAATCAGGACGGCGGAAGGAATGGCGGCGATCATGGCGCTCCGATCGGAACGGTCCGGCATGGGGGCCCGCAGGCTCCCGCACTACCGAGGGCTGAGAGTGGAGCGCCGTTCCCGACCAGTGCATACGGACACTCGAACGCACCCCGGACCGTAGGACCAGGGTGCTACACCACCTCGGAGGGACCGCGGGTCAGGCTGCCATGACCACGGCCGCGACGACGTCTTGCCTGGTGGGTCCAGGTGGACCTTCGACTTGCCGGAGGCGTCAGCGGCGTCAGCGGCGTCAGCGGCGAGGAGACGACACTGACGAGGAGAGACGCGAGCGAGGGTCAGCGCCCCTCGAACACCGGGTCGCGCTTCTGCTGGAATGCGGCCATGGCCTCAGCCGTGTCTGCAGTGGCGAAGTTGACGGCCTGGGACCGTGCTTCCTCCTCGAGGGCCTGATCCATCGAGAGGCCAAAGGAGTTGTTGAGCATGGTCTTGGTCATGGACAACGCCAAGGGGGGGCCGGCGGCCAGACGCGTCGCCCACTCGTCCACAACGGCATCCAGCTGGTCATCCGGTACCACCCGATTGACCAGACCGAACTCGGCCGCCTGCCGGGCATCGAGGATGTCGGCGAAGAACGCCAGCTCCTTGGCCCGGTGAAGCCCGATGAACCTGGGTAGGAGCCACGAAGCGCCGAAGTCGACCGACAGGCCACGCTTCGAGAAGATCTGGGAGAACCGGGCCGACTCCGATGCCACCACGAGGTCGCACCCCAGCGCCATGCTCATGCCGGCACCGGCCGCCACTCCTCCGACCTTGGCGATGGTGGGCTTGGGGATCCGGTGCAACCGCAGCGCCACGTCTCCCAACGCCCGCAACTGCACCAGGAAGGGATCTCCGGGCCGGCCGGCTACGCCTGCTCCTCCCCCCAGGTCGGCTCCGGAACAGAAAGCATCTCCGGCACCGGTGAGCACCATCACCCGATCGTCGCGTTCAGCGGCCACTTCCTCGAACGTGGCGAGCAGTTCGCGCCACATGGTTCCGTTGGCGGCATTCTTTCGCGCCGGACGATTCATGGTCACGGTGACGACACCATCCTTGCGCTCCACGATGAGGGTCTCGAGCTGGTTGGGCATCACCGCAGCCTACGAGATCGCCGATGCGAGGCAGTCCGAAGCAATCGGAGAAAGTCGGAGGCGGTCCGAGACGGTCCGAGGTGGTCCGAGGTGGTCCGAGGTGGTCCGAGGCGGTCCGAGGCGGTCCGAGGCGGTCCGAGGCAGTCCGAGGCAGTCCGAGGCAGTCAGAACGCGTTCTCGATGACCTCGATGTGTCCCGCCGTGATCGACACCACATCGAACCGGACCACGACCCGGGCCCGACCGACGGCCGGGGTGAGCTCCGACAGCCACCGCGAGGCCAGGCGGCGGATCCGGCGCTGCTTCGCCTCGAGCACTGACTCCGCACCGGTGCCGAATCGGTCGCTGGAGCGGGTCTTGACCTCGCAGAAGACCACGGTGGCTCCGCGCCGCACGATCAGGTCGACCTCACCCTCGCGTCGTTGCCAATTGCGATCGAGTACCTCGTACCCGTGGTCCTCGTACCAACGCGACGCCAGGTCCTCGCCGGCCTGACCGAGGGCTCGCCGGCGGTCGGCGTCCGCCGTGCCGCTCCGAGGTGGGCGCTTCGCAGCGCCCGGGCTCACGGGTCCTTCTCGGGGAGTCGTTCGATGTTGACGTCCCGGAAGGTGAGAATCCGAACCGAGGGCACGAAGCGGGCCGGACGGTACATGTCCCACACCCACGCGTCATTGAGGTTGACCTCGACGCAGGCCGGCGAGGAGTCGGATCGCACCGCCACCTCGACGCTGTTGGCGAGATAGAAGCGCCGTTCGGTCTCCACCACGTAGGCGAAGAGGGGAAGGACCGCCCGGTACTCCTGGACCAGGGCCAGTTCGATCTCCGACTCGTACCGCTCGAGGTCCTCTTCACTCATGATGCTGGACACTCATGGTGCTCGACTGCTCGAGCGCTTCACGCACGGCGTCGCCCTCCGAGCCACGACCGGCCCATCGGGTCAGGAGCGGGCAGTCCGCCGCTCCTTGATCTTGGCGGCCTTGCCGTGTCGATCGCGCAGGTAGTACAGCTTGGCCCGGCGAACGTCTCCCAGCGAGACCACCTCGGTCAATGCGATCACCGGCGAGTGCACCGGAAAGGTCCGCTCCACTCCCACGCCGAAGCTCACCTTGCGCACCGTGAAGGTCTCCCGAACCCCGGTTCCCTGACGGCGCACCACCGCACCTTGGAAGACCTGGACTCGTTCCCGGGTGCCCTCGACCACCCGGACGTGCACTTTGACGGTGTCCCCCGGTCGGAATTCGGGGATGTCCTCACGCAGGCTGTCACGGTCGATGATGTCGGTCGGGTTCATTGGGCGCGTCTTTCCACAGATCGTTCGAACTCTCCCTCGTCGGCTCCCGTTCGCCAGTCCTCACCAGGTGGTCTTCCCACCAGAGAGTTCTGCTCGATCCGGGCCTTCGATGCGAACTCCGGCCACGCCGGCCCCAACGAGGCTCACCAATCGTAGCCGTGATCGCGGAGCAGGCGCACCTCATCCTGATCCACCAACAAGCCGACCTCGTCGGGGGACAGGCCGCCGCGGGCGGCAATCAGGTCGGGACGCCTGCGAAGGGTCAGAATGAGGGCCTGGGCCCGTCGCCAGGCCTCCACCCGACCGTGATCGCCGGATCGGAGGACGTCGGGCACCTCCCACTCCCGGAAGGTCGCCGGGCGGGTGTACTGGGGGTATTCCAGCAGTCCGGCCGAAAAGCTCTCGTCGCCCGCAGATTCATCGTTCCCGAGCACGCCAGGAACCAGCCGGACCACCGACTCCACCACAACCAGCGCGGCCAGCTCCCCGCCGGCCAGTACGAAGTCCCCCACCGAGAGCTCGTCATCGACCAGGTGATCGGCCACCCGCTGGTCCACCCCCTCATACCGACCGCACAGCAGGGAGAACCCACCGGCGATCGAAGCCAGCTCCTGAGCCACTCCCTGATCGAACGGACGGCCCGACGGGGACAGGAGCAGCAGCGGACGGGGAAGCCCCTCATGACCGGCGGCGACCTGTTCCACCGCCTCGAACACCGGCTCCGGCGACAGCACCATGCCCGCCCCGCCGCCGAACGGCGCATCGTCGACCGACCGGTGGGGATCGTGGGCCGCCTCTCGCACATCATGGGTGCGGAGATCCAACTGGCCACTGGCGCGGGCCCGGCCGAGGATCGAAGCGTCGGCGTAGTGCTCGATGACCTCGGCGAAGAGGGTGAAGATGTCGATCCGAAGGGAACGCACGGTGAGACCGGTACTCAGACCAGGTCGAGCAGGCCGTCGGGGACGTCCACGGTGATCAGGACCCCGGGATCGGTGCTCACCACGAACCGGAGCGGGATCAACGCTCCCCCGTCGAGCACCAGGAGGTCGCTGGCCGGGTTGGCCTCGACGCCTTCCACCGTTCCGAGCACCCGGCCGTGGGTGTCCTCGACCCGGGACCCGATCAGCTGATGGATCCAGAGGGCATCGGGGTCGTGCAGCGCCGGGGCGAACAGCTCGGTGTCCCGGAGCTCCTCGGCCGCATCGATGCCATGCACCCCTTCGAAGGTCACGATGAACCGACCCTGATGCGGAGATGAACGGACGACGTGCAAGGCCCGTCCGTCCGACGTGCACAGCTCCGAACCGGGGGCCACCCGCTCGTCGCGGTTGGTGGTCAAGGACACGATGACGTCCCCCCTCAGCCCGTGGGGCTTGACCGTTCGACCGACTTGGAGCAACGGCCGGTCGAGGACGTCGCTCGTGGCGCCGTCAGCGGCTGTCTCTCGTTCCTCAGCCACTCCGCCGTCACCGGCGATCGCCGCGTCACCCGCGACCTCGAACCGGCCGCTGGATCGGGCCGGACGGGTCACCACATCTGCGGGCTCGGTGGACTCAATCGTCGACGATGTCGACGCTGGTCTGCACTCCGTCGCGCGCGCCGGCCGCCGCCACCACGGTGCGGATGGCCTGGGCGACCCGCCCGCGGCGCCCGATCACCCGGCCCATGTCGTCGGGAGCCACATGGATTCGGAAACGGACCGAGTCGCCCCGTTCCTCGGTGTTGATGACCACCGCGTCAGGATCGGACGTGATGGAACTGACCAGGTAGGTCACCACGGCCAGCGGCGTCCCACCCGACACCCGGTTGCCGGCGTCATCGTCCTCGTGACCATCCACGTCATCGATGGTGTTGACGTCATCGGCCGAATCGACGGCCAGGTCATCAGTCACTTGGCCGCCTTGGCGGTGGCGAACTCGTCCATGGCGCCGGACTTCTTCAGCAACTTCTCGACCCGCTCGGTCGGCGTGGCCCCCTCGGACAACCACTTCACCGCCTTGGCGTTGTCGATCTCGAACACGGCGTCGGGCTCGGCCAATGACTTGCCGCGGGGAGCGTAGGTGCCCACGATCTCGATGAATCGACCATTGCGCGGCGAACGGCTGTCCGCTGCGACCAGCCGATAGGTCGGCTGCTTCTTCTTTCCGATCCGCACGAGGCGGAGCTTTACTGCCACGGTGTACTCCTCTGCATTCTGTCGATAGCGCCCGACAGTCTCCCACCAAACCTGAGGTCGGCGTGCCATCGGGCTGATTGTGGGGTCAGCGGGCCTTCGGCGTCACACGCCCGCCGCCTTTTCCCTTCTTGCCACCCTTGCCCTTGGTTCTCGATTTTGAGGATCCCCGGGCCCCGCCGCCCACGGTCGCTCCGGATGGGGCCATCGATCCCGCACCGAGGGCACCGAGCCCGGGACCACCCGGCTCTGCTCCGACACCGGAGAAGTCCGGCATGTCACCGCCAGCGCCACCCAGTTCGGCCAGCCCGGCCAGGGTCTGGGGGGACATCTTCGGTCCCCGACCAAACATGCTGCCGAGGGCTCCGCCCATCCCGCCCTTGCCGAATCCCTTCATCATCTTCTGCATCTCCTTGAACTGCTTGAGGAGTGCGTTGACGTCCGAGGTGGCGGTTCCGCTGCCGTTGGCGATCCGCAACCGCCGAGCGCCGTCGATGAGCGACGGCTCGACCCGTTCGGCGGGAGTCATCGACTGGATGATGGCTTCGATCTGTCCGATCTGGCGATCATCCACGGCCGACGACGCCTGTTTCAGATCCTTCGGCACCCCCGGAAGCAAGGAGAGCATTCCCGAGACCGATCCCATCTTCTTGACCTGCTGCAACTGCTCGAGGAAGTCCTCGAGCGTGAAGCGCCCCTCGATCATGGCGGCGGCGCCCTTGGTGGCGACGTCCTTGTCCATGGTCCGCTCGGCCTGTTCGATCAGGCTGAGCACGTCGCCCATCCCCAAGATGCGATCGGCCATCCGGTCGGGGTGGAATTGATCGAAATCGTCGAGCTTCTCGCCCGTCGACGCGAAGGCGATGGGCCTCCCGACGACTTCCTTGACCGACAACGCCGCTCCGCCCCGGGCGTCGCCGTCCAACTTGGTCAGGATCACGCCGTCGAGCGTGAGGACATCGTGGAACGCCGAAGCGGTGGACACCGCGTCCTGCCCCGTCATGGCATCGATGACCAGGAACGTGTAGTGGGGGTCGACGGCGCCGGCGATGTGCCGGATCTCCTCCATCAGATCCTCGTCGATGGAGAGACGGCCAGCAGTATCGACGATCAGCACATCCCGACCGAGACGCTGGGCCTCGGCGAGGCCCGCGGTGGACACCGCCACCGGATCCGTCGGCTCGCTGAACACGGTGATGCCCGCCTGCTCCCCGAGCACCCGCAGCTGCTCGACGGCGGCCGGTCGCTGGAGGTCGGCCCCGACCAGCAGCGGGTTCCGCCCCTGTTGCTTGAACCAGCGGGCCAACTTGGCCGAGGTCGTGGTCTTGCCCGAACCCTGGAGTCCCGCCAGCAGGATGACCGTGGGCGGCCTCCCGGCGTAGGTGATCTTGAGTGTCTCGCCCCCGAGGATCGCCACCAGTTCCTCGTTGACGATCTTGATCACCTGCTGGCCCGGGCTCAGCGCCTGGGACAGCTCGAGACCAACGCACCGGGCCCTGACGGCCTCGGTGAATCCCCGGACCACCCCGATCTCCACATCGGCTTCGAGTAGAGCGGTCCGGATCTCCCTCAGGACCTCATCGACATCGGCATCGGTCAGGCGGCCGCGGCTGCGCAGGCGGCTGAGGATCCCCTCGAATCGGTCGGACAGGCTCTCGAACATGGGTGCCTCAGGCTACAGGACGACAGGTGGGATCGTAGTGCGCCGGATCGGCCTCGCCCGGTCCACGACAGCGGTCAACGAGCGCGGTCAACGAGCGAGGATCAGAAGAGCGCCTCGACGAAGTCAGCCGGGTCGAAGTCCATCAGATCGTCGACACCCTCTCCCAGCCCGACCAGCTTGACCGGAAGCCCGAGCTCCCGTTGGATGGCCACCACGATGCCGCCTTTGGCCGTTCCGTCCAACTTGGTCAGCACCACCCCGGACACCTCGACGGCATCGAGGAACACCTTGGCCTGGGCCAGGCCGTTCTGCCCGGTGGTGGCGTCGATCACGAGCAGCACCTCCACCACCCGCCCCGGGGGTCGGTCCGCCACTCGCCGGATCTTCTTCAGCTCCTCGATGAGGTTGACCTTGTTGTGGAGGCGACCGGCGGTGTCGGCCAGCACCACGGCGTGCCCCTTCGCCTCGGCCCGCTGCACGGCGTCGAAGACCACCGAGCTCGGATCCCCGCCTTCGGATCCCTGCACGATGTCGGCCCCGGCACGGCCGGCCCACATCGACAGTTGCTCGCCGGCGGCGGCCCTGAAGGTGTCCCCCGCGGCCAGCAGCACCTTGGTGCCTCGGGCCGACATCCTGTTGGCCACCTTGCCCACGGTGGTGGTCTTGCCCACCCCGTTGACACCGACGAAGAGCCACACATCCACCGACGTGTCTCCCCCGCCAGCCGGTCCCGGGCCGCCAACGTCACCCGCTCCGCCGTCCGGCATCGCCAGTGTCGCATCCGACGTGGACAGCATCGAGATCAGATCGGCCTTCAGCGCATCGACCAGTGCGTCGGGCCCGGTGATCTCACCCTCCTTCGCCCTGGCTCTCAGGTCGCCGAGCAGAGCGTCGGTGGCCCCGACTCCCACGTCGGCTCGGATGAGCGCCTCCTCCAGTTCGTCCCAGGTGGACGCATCGATCCTTCCCCGGGACCGAATGGCTCCCAGGTAGCCGGACAGGAGGCCCCGGGCCTTGCCCAGCCGGTTCCGGTACGAGGCGGGCTCGGGCAGCGGGGTGTCGGGCAGCGGGGTGTCGGGCAGCTCCAACTCCGCCGCCTCGGGTGTCGCTGCCTTCCGATCCAGTTCGACGTCGGTCGGTGCATCGCTGGCTACCTCGCCTGCAGGTACGTGCGCCTTCCCACCCCGTCCGCGCAGCCTCATCCCCACGGCCACGCCGGCACCCACGATGACCACCGGGGTGGCGATGGCCAAACCGATCAGCACGTCTGACCCCGCCGCCACCATGGCGGAGTCGATCACCGGTCTGTGCCGCCGCTGCGCTCGGTTGCCATGGTGCTCCTCGGTTCCGGCAGCGAAGCCAGCGGACCGCGCCCAGGGCCCGGAGCCGAACCTGGCGCAGCGGGCGCAGCGCCGGGCACAGCGCCGGGCACACCACCGGGCGAAGAGTCAGGGGCCGAGCCGGGCGAAGAGTCAGGGGCCGAGCCGGGCCGACGATCGAGCGCCGCTTCTGACAGGTCCAACTCGTCGGGGCGGTCGTGGGGGACCCGCTGGCTGACCACCTTGGACGAGCCTCCCGGAGCCATGGTCACCCCGTAGAGGGCGTCCGCGGCCTCCATGGTGCGCTTCTGGTGGCTCACGATGATGAGTTGGGCCTCCCCTCGGAACTCGTGGACCAGGCCCAGGAACCGTTGGAGGTTGACGTCGTCGAGGGCCGCCTCCACCTCGTCCATCAGGTAGAAGGGGGACGGCCGACTCCTGAACACGGCGAAGAGAAATGCCAGCGCCACCAGCGATCGCTCCCCGCCCGAGAGGAGGGACAGGCGTCGGACATTGCGGCCGGCCGGGCGCACCTCGACCTCGACACCGGTATCCAGCAGGTTTTCGGGGTCGGTGAGGGACAGGCGACCGGTACCGCCGGGGAAGAGCGAGGTGACCAGCGTGGAGAAATGCTCGTTGACGTCGGCGAATGCGGCGTCGAAGACCAGCATGATCTCCTGGTCGAGGGTCCGGATGATGTGGTGCAGCTCCCTCCGGGCCGTCCGCACGTCCTCCACCTGTGCCTCGAGGAACTGGTGGCGTTCGCCGAGCTCCGAGAGCTCTTCGAGGGCCAACGGGTTGACCGGGCCCAATGCCGCCAGCTCTGCTTCGAGCTGGACGATCCGAGAAGGCGGGTCCACGCCCTCAGGAAGTTCCGGTGCCGACGCCGACAGCGCCTCATCCGGAGCGCACCCGAGCTCCCGACGGAGGGCCTCGACCACCGATTCACGGCGGATGGTGGCCTCCACCAGATCCAACTCGATCTTCTGCAGTCGGCTGCGGGCGGCGGCCAGTTGGTGCTCGCTGGCCGACCGTTGCCGGCGTAGGGCATCGAGTCGGGCCCCGCCGGCCCGCACCGCTTCCAGCTGCATCCGGTGCCGCTCCCGAAGGGCCGCCAGCGCGGCGTCCAGGAGGGCCCCGGCCGAAGCCACCACGTCGAGGAGTCGCTCCACCGCAGTGGCGTCCGCCTCGAGCCGTCTCCGGCGCTCGGCGGCCTGCCGGCGCTCGTCGGCATGGCCGGTCAGGCGCCGCTCGACCTCCTGCAGCCGCTCGCTGAGAACCCGCCGGCGCTCGACCAGTCCGGCCGAACGGACCTCCCACTCGCTCCGGAGCAACGCCGCGGCGGCGATCCGCTCGTCGATCGCTCTCCGCTCCCCCCGGGCGGCGGCCATCCGCTCCGAGGCTAGACGCCGGGCGTTCTCCAAACCGGGGAGCTCCTCACGGAGCTGCGCCGACCGCGCCGTGTCCCGGACGATCCTGTCGTCGAGCTCAGCGTGGTCGCGGCGGGACTCCTCGAGCTCGGCCGCCATGGCCATCAGGTCGTTGGCCACCCGTTGGCGCGCCACCCGGGCCGTCTGGTGGGCCACTTCGTTCCGGTCGTCCGACCGGACCGCCTCCGCCGCTGCCGACCGGGTGCGCTCGACCTCGGCCCGGGCGCCAGAACGCTCTTCGGTGGCTTCGGACGTCGTCTGCGTGGCCATGTCCGCCCGGGCCCGCGCCTCCTCCACCACAGCGGCGGTGACCACCCCGCCGGCGGCCCGCACCCTCCAGCCGGTGGACGAGAACCGGTCCCCCTCCCGGGTGACCACGACGAGGTCCGGACGGGCCAGGGCCAGATCGATGGCGTCCGACCATCCGCCGCGGGAGCAGCACGATCCGGCGAGCAGCGTGTCGAGCAGGGCGTCGAGACCCGGCACGTCCCGACCTCCCCGGTGGGGATGCACGTGACCTCGGATGGATTCGGTTCCGGGTGGGGCGTCTGCTGCCCACTGGGCCGGCCCCCGCTCCCCGGTGGCCGCGGTGGCGTCGGTCAGGGCCAGTACCGCACCGGTGGCGCCGCCCTGTCTGAGCCTCGACAGCGCCGCCTTCGCCGGCTGGCTTCCGGCCACGACCACCGCGGCAACCGACGCCCCGGCGGCCGCTTCGAACGCATCCTCCCAACCCGAGTCCACCTCCACCACATCGAGCAGGGTGCCGACCACGCCGTCGATGCCGGCCAGCAGCTCGGCGCCCGCGGCCCCGCGGGCCTCGTCGAGGGCCCGCTCGAGGGCATCAGCCCGGGCGGTGGATCGATGGAGCTCCTGCTCGGCCTGGCGGAGGCTCTCCTCAGCCACCTCCAAACGGTGCGTGGCGTGCCCATGGGCGGCCTCGGTCTCCGCCACGACGGTCTGGAGACGGTGGCGGGCCTGCTCGGTTTCGGCCAACCGTTCGCCCAACTCGTGGTCCTCGCCCTCGAGGAGCGACGCCCGGCGTTCGGACGCGCCCAGACGGGCGGTGAGCTGGTCGAGCGATCGCCGATCGCGGTCGAGGGCGTGCTCGATGGAGCCCAACTGCCCCTGGGCCACGGTGACCGCTTCCTCGGCCAGCCGCAGCTCGGCTCCGTCGCCCCACGACGCCAGATGGGCCTCGAGCTCGGCGGTGGCCGCCGCCTCCGTCCCCGCCAACGTCTCGTGTTCGGGCGCCAGGGCCCTGGCCTCGACCTCGGTCGCCTCCAGCTCGTCGGTCAGCCGGGCCCCCTCGGCCTCGAGCGTGGACACGACATCGGCGTCGGCGGCGGCGTCGAGCGCTTGAGCCAGGGATCGCTGCCGCTCGCGGAGCACCCCGGACAGCCCGCGCGCCCGTTCGACCATTCCCTCCGTCCGACCCAGCGCCGAAGCCAGATCCGACTCCCGCTGTGCCGACATCTCGTCGGCGGTGCGTTCGGTGTCGGCATCGAGTTGGCTCAACGATCCTTCGAGCTCGTGTTCAGTGGCCCGCAGGTCGGCCTGCGCCTTGGCACCCTCGGCATGCCGGGTGTCGAGGGCGGTCAACTCCCAGCCGGCGACGAAGAGGCGCACCGAACGCAGCTCGTCGGCCAGGCCGGTGTAGGAACGGGCTGCGGCCGCCTGCCGTTCGAGGGGTCGGATCTGCCGCTTGACCTCCCGCACCAGGTCGAAGAGCCGTTCGAGGTTCTCCTCGGTGGACGCCAGCCGCCGTTCGGAGCGCTCACGCCTCCGGCGGTACTTGAGCACGCCGGCCGCCTCCTCGATGACCGAACGCCGGTCTTCGGGACGGGCCTCCAGAATTGCGTCGAGGTGGCCCTGGCTGATGATCACGTGCTGCTGGCGCCCGACACCGGTGTCGGAGAGCAGCTCTTGGATGTCGAGGAGCCGGCAGGGCGCTCCGTTGATCGAGTACTCGCTGTCGCCCGATCGGAACAGGGTGCGGGTGATGGTGATTTCGGCGAGGTCGGTGGCCAGCTTGCCCGCGCTGTTGTCGATGGTCAGGGTCACCTCGGCCCGTCCGAGGGCGGGACGATTGGCCGTCCCCATGAAGATGACGTC
>Ga0307373_10010309_pt1 | contig 13772 bp, 13 predicted proteins | sample OX2MG_FD_202534 | JGI IMG/M metagenome (GOLD analysis project Ga0307373, IMG submission 202534) | Soil microbial communities from Risofladan, Vaasa, Finland - OX-2 | ecosystem: Environmental > Terrestrial > Soil > Coastal area > Acid sulfate soil | place: Finland: Risofladan, Vaasa | collected... | reverse complement strand
GCTCGCCTACTACACGCTGGTCGTCCTCGCCGTCTTCCGGCTCGTCCCGGTGACCCTGACGCTCGCCGGCATCGCCGGCTTCGTCTTATCCGTCGGCATGGCGGTCGACGCGAACATCCTCATCTTCGAGCGCTCGAAGGAGGAGATGCGGCTCGGCAAGCCGCTCACGGCGGCGATCGAAGCGGGCTTCTCGCGAGCCTGGAACTCGATCCTCGACTCGAACGTGTCGAGCCTCATCACGGCCTTCATCCTCTATTGGTTCGGCAGCTCGACGATCAAGGGCTTCGCCCTCGTCCTCATCATCGGCGTCCTCACCTCGATGTTCACGGCGATCACCGTGACCCGAACGATCCTCCGCATCGTCGTCCGCCAGGACTGGGCCCGGACGCCCCGGATGTACGGGGTGCGCGAGGACGAGTTCGCCGGCGGTCGACTCACCGGGCGGCCCTCGTATCGGGGAGAGGCTCGCGCCCGTGGTTGACGTCATCGGGCGGCGACGCTGGTTCTACGCGTTCTCGCTTCTCATCACCATCCCGGGGCTCCTCTTCATCCTCCTGACGCCCCTGACGAACAGTGCCCTCGGTCTCAAGTTCTCGATCGACTACACCGGTGGCACCGAGTGGGAGCTGAGGTTCGCGAACCCGAACGTGACGGCGGCTCAGATCAAGGCGGTCCTCGCTACCCAGGACCTGGCCGACTCGACCGTCAATCCCACCTCGAACGGGTTCTTCGACGTCCGCACGAAGCCGATCGGCCTGCCGCCCGTCATCCTCGCGAGTGCGACGCCGGTTCCCACGATCCCGCCCTCCGGTGCGTCTGCGGCGGCGAGTGGCAGTGCCGGCGCGGCGGCCTCCGCATCGGCCGCGGCATCCGCGAGTGCGGCCTCGTCGCCATCGGCCTCCGCGTCCGCTTCCGCCGGCGCGAGTGCGGCGGCGGCTCCGTCCGCCTCATCGACCACCACCGCGAGCGGCACAGCGATCCCGACGACCGGCAAGATCGGCGAGCTCGCGGCAGCGTTCCAGAAGGCACTCGGCCCGATCGCCGACCAGCGCACCCTCACCACGGTCGGTCCGATCGTGAGCGCCGACCTCATCCAGCAGGCGATCATCCTCATCTTTGCCGGTTCGATCGGCATCCTCACCTGGATCACCGTCCGCTTCCATGACGTCCGGTTCGGCGTGGCGGCGCTCGTCGCCCTGCTCCACGACGTCATCGTCGTCGTCGGCAGCTTCGCCCTCCTCGGGACGCTCTTCGGCGTCGAGATCGATGCGCTCTTCGTGACCGCGATGCTCACCGTCATCGGTTTCAGCGTCCACGACACGATCGTCGTATTCGACCGGATCCGGGAGAACCGGGCGCGGCACGTCGGCGAGCCATTCGACCGGATCGTCAACCATTCCGTCCTCCAGACGTTCGGACGGTCGATCAACACGAGCTTCACGGTGGTCCTCACCCTCCTCGCGCTGCTCCTGTTCGGCGGCTCGGCGATCCGCTTCTTCGTCCTCGCCCTCCTCATCGGCATCACCTCGGGAACGTATTCATCGGTGTTCAACGCGAGCCCGATCCTCGTCACCTGGCACGAGTGGGACGCCGCCCGCAAGGCACGAGCGGCCGGTCCACGCGGCGTCCGGCGCGCGGCTTCCTGAGGTCGCCGACGCCGCGCGGTGAAGTCGGCGTAGAGGGCGATCGATGACGATGACGGCGATGCTCGAACCGCGGACCGTCTGGCATTTTCCAACGCACGTCGTGGTGAGCGATGAGCTCGTCGCCGTCGGTGCGGCAGCCGGCCTCTCTCGCCGCGTCGTCGAGGTCTTCGCCCGTCGTGGCATCGACGAGCCGGACGCCCTCCGGCGGTTCCTCGCGCCACCTGCGCTGGCTCTCCACGACCCGCGGTCGCTTCCGGATGCGGATCGCTTCGTCGACCGGATCGCGGTTGCCCGGCGAGGCGCCGGGCGGGTCATGGTGTTCGGCGACTTCGACGCGGACGGGCTGTCCGGGCTGGCCACCATGACGCTCGCTCTCCGCGCGATCGGGCTGGTCGTCGAACCGTACGTCCCGAGCCGCCTCGACGAGGGTCACGGCCTGTCACTCCAGGCCGTCGAGGCGGCCGCGCGCGGTGGGATCGGCCTCATCGTCACGGTGGACTGCGGGTCCTCGAGCGCGCCGGAGATCGCCGCCGCGACCGAGCGCGGGATCGACGTCCTCGTGACGGATCATCATCGGGTGCCAGCAGCGCTGCCGCCGGCAGTGGCCGTCGTCAACCCTCATCGACGCGACAGCCGCTATCCGGACGATCGCCTCTCCGGCAGTGGTGTCGCATTCAAGCTCGCCGAACTCCTCCTCGCCGACGTTCCGGGAGGACCGGAACTCGCCCGTTCGTACGCTCAGCTCGCCCTCATCGGCACCGTCTCCGACGTGGCCCCGATCCTCGGCGAGAACCGAGCCATCGCCCGGATCGGCCTCGAGGGGCTCCGCACGAGCCCGCGGGCGGGCCTCCGCGCGCTGCTCGCGACGGCTGGCGTCGCGCCCGCGACGATCGACCTCGAGACGGTCGCCTTCGCCATCGCACCCCGGATCAACGCCGCGGGTCGGGTCGGCGAAGCCCTCGACGCGGCGAGGCTGCTCCTCACCGAGGAGGACGGCGAGGCGGCCGAACTCGCCACCCGACTCGACCGGGCCAACGTCTCGCGACGCGCGCTCACCAGGACTGCCGTGGACGAGGCGGAGGCGATCGTTCGGGAGACGGAGCGGGACGAGGCGGCGATCGTCGTCCGGGGATCGTGGCCGGTGGGCATCGTGGGGCTCGTGGCGGCGCGCCTCGCGGAATCGCGGCGCCGGCCGGCGATCGTCGGCGCGACGCTCGACGGCATCGTCCGGGCCTCGTGCCGCGGCAATGGCGGGCTCGACCTCGGGGCAACCCTCGACGCCTGCGCGGACCTCTTCGTGCGCCACGGCGGACACGCGGGAGCGGCGGGGTTCGAGATCGAGACCGCGCGTTGGGATGAGTTCAGGTCGCGCTTCCTCGCGTTCGCCGAGCTCGCCCCGGCGCCGCCCGATCGGCCGTCGCTCCAGCTCGACCTTGCGCTGCCGGCCGGCGAGCTGGGCTATCCGCTGCTCCGCGAGCTGGCGGTGTTCGAGCCGACCGGGACCGCTAATGCCGCGCCACTGGTCGCGGCCCTCGGAGCGACCGTTTCGCGGGTTCGGGCGGCGAGCGGCGGACACGCCCAGATCACCCTGCGACGGGAGCGGGATGTCATCGATGGCATCGCGTTCGGCCGTGGGGACCTGGCGGAGACGCTCCACGAAGGCGACCGGATCGATCTGGTCGCCCGACTCTCGTCACGCGTCTTCGCCGGGTACGAGACCCTGCAGCTCGATATCCGCGACGTCGCACCCTGCGGTTCGCACCCGGAGGCAGCGACGATCCTCGGCCTCGTCGCGGCGGGCGCCCCGCGATGACTCGACGCTCCGGTGCGGCCCGGGTGCGCCCGCCGCGTGGCGGCGATCCATACGGCGTCCGGCCGACGGCGACCCTCGTGGCTCCCGTCGCGTCCCTCGTCGGCCTCGCCCTCGTCGCCTTCGTCAGCGTGGGTCTGCTCACCGGAAACCTGCCGTTCCACCTGGGCGGACGCGGCGGGTCCGGCGGCCCCGCGGGCGCCGAGCGGACTCCCACGCCGTCGAACCTCGTCATCGTCCCGAGCCAGCCCCCCGAGGCGTCCCTCCTCGGCAGCATCGTCTACGCCAAGGACGGCAATATCTGGATCGAGGATGCAAGCGGGGCGCACCAGTTGACGAGCGCGGGCACTGATTCGATGCCGTCGTTCACGCCCGACGGACAGTGGGTCCTGTACATCGAGACGCGCGATCAGACCGTGACCTATCGGCTTCCGGGTGGTGCTCCGACCCACTACGAGGCGACCTACCCGATCCTCTACCGGATCCACCCCGACGGCAGTGCGATGACGAAGATCACGGACGGGCTGTTCACGAACGCCAACGGGACGTGGTTCTACTGGCTCCGCCAGCCGGTGATGTCACCGAACGGCAAGACGATCGCCCTCTTCTCCGACGGGCCGGACCCGCTCAACAGCGATGTCGTCCTGCAGTTCTACGACATGGCGACGGGCAAGCTCACCAACGCCGGCGTCCCGGAGTCGGCGCCGCTCGGGCAGCAGGACGCGGCGTGGGCACCGAACGGGAAGTCGCTCCTGTACGTGAAGAACGGCCGCGACGGCGCGCGCGGCGCACCTCAGATCTACCAGCTCCAATGGCCGTCGATGAAATATAAGGCGCTGACCGGCCCCGGCTACAACGCTCCGCGCTGGTCGCCGGATGGCCGGTACATCCTCGCCACCCGCACGAGCACCCTCGGGACGGACGTCGTGATCATCGACCCACGCACGGGAGCGGAGATCGTCCGGGTGACGAATGACCTGCATTCCTGGGGGGCAGTCTGGTCGCCCGCCGGCGACGCGATCGCCTACCTCCACATCGACGGCGGGGTGACGGATCTGGAGGTCGTCCATCTCAGCGGTCCGATCGGCCGCTGGACGGTCGGCGCTCCGGTGGCGATGACGCAGAACGCGGGCCTCGATGGTGCCTCGCATCCCGACTGGTACGTCGCACCCGCGGACATTCCCACCCCGACGCCGGCACCGTCCACCTCCGGCGGGTCACTTCCGTCGCCGTCCGGGCCGTAGCTGGCTCGATCGTGACATTGAGCTTCCTCGAGCGACTCGCGGCAAGGAGCGCCGCGGTCGGATCGGTGCTCTGCCTGGGGCTCGACCCGGATCCCGCCACCCTTCCGAGGTCGTTCAGCCCGGACGTCCGGGGCAGCGAGGCGTTCTGCCGGCTCCTCATCGAGGCGGCCGGACCGTACGCGGCGGCGCTCAAGCCGAACATCGCGTTCTTCGAGGCGTTCGGGAGCGAAGGCCTCGCCGCGCTCGAGCGGTTGCGCCGGCTCGTCCCGGAGGGCTTGCCGGTCATCGTCGACGCGAAGCGCGGCGACATCGGCTCGACCGCCGCCCGCCAGGCGGTGGCGCTGTTCGATCGACTCGCTGCCGACGCCGTGACGGTCAACCCCTACCTCGGCGAGTCCGCCCTCGCTCCGCTCCTCGAGCGCGGCGACCGCTTCGCCTATGTCCTGTGCCGTACGTCGAATCCAGGGGCGGGAGAGGTCCAGGATCTCATCGTGGCGGCCGACGCCGGCGCGCAGGCTCCGGAGGAACCGCTCTGGGCGCGGCTCGCCCGGCGCGCCACGGGCTGGGGGCCCGGCGGAACCGTCGGCCTCGTCGTCGGCGCGACCGCCCCGGCCGAACTCGCGACGATCCGGACCATCGCGCCCGGTCTCGCCTTCCTCGTCCCTGGCATCGGAGCCCAGGGCGGCGACGTCACGCCCGTACTCGCCCATGGCCGCGCGACGGCCGGACCGGCCGCACGGCTGGCTGGCGGTGGCCTTCTCGTCAACGTCTCGCGCGGCATCGCGAGCGCCGCGAGCGCGGCCGCGGACGGCGCGCCACGGGCCGCCGGCGGATCGTCGCGGGCCGATCCGGGTGAGCGGCTGGCGGCCTCTGCCGGCGCCTGGTCGCGCCTCCTGCCTGTGCTATCGTAGGCCGCCCGAGCGGCCGCCCCATGGGCCTGCCCGGCGATCGCAGGGAGGTATCGGCAGCCACCATGCCGTTCGGAATCGGACCCGTCGAACTCATCATCGTGCTCGTGATCGCCCTGCTCGTCCTCGGACCGGGCAAGCTGCCGGACGTCGGTGCGGCACTGGGCAAGAGCATCCGCGAGTTCCGCAAGGCCGCGACCGAGGTCGAGGAAGCAACGAAACTCGAAGCGAAACCGGCAGTGACGGCGCCTGGTCCGGCAGCCACGCCGACGCCCTCCGCTTCGCCGACTGGCCCGGTGCCCGCCGTGACGCCGGCCGCCGCGGCGCCGGCCGCTGCGGCGCCCGGCGCGGATGCGCCGACCGAGCCCCAGGCATAGTCGGCGCTCAAGGACTGCACCATGGCCGACGCCGACGCGGCCCGGGAGGCCGCCGGTCCGGCGCCGACCGTTCCGGATCCGGGATCGCCGCCGTCAACGGCGAGCACCGATGACCCGACGATGTCCCTCGTCGACCACCTCAACGAGCTCCGCGGCCGGATCGTCAAGACGGTCGCCGCGATCCTCGCCTTCGCGGTCGTCGGCTATATCCGGGCAGGCGCGATCATCGACTTCCTGCGAGGACCGATCGGCGATCGCAAGCTCGTCTCCCTCAGCGCCGGCGGACCGTTCTTCCTCTATATCAAGATCGCCCTCGTCGTGGGGCTCATCCTCGGCATGCCGGTGATCCTCTATCAGGCGTGGGCGTTCGTTGCGCCCGGCCTCACCCCGGAGGAGCGGCGGATCGTCCGCCCCTGGGTTCCGGTGGCCCTCCTCTTCTTCGTGATCGGCGTGATCGTGGCGTGGATCGTCCTGCCGTTTGCCCTCGGCTTCCTGTTCAGCTACGAGTCCGATTCGATCCAGATCACCCTCACGATCGACAACTACTTCGGGTTCATCTCGACCCTGTTCCTCGCCTTCGGCCTCACGATGCAGTTCCCGATCGTCCTCTATGTCCTGTCGCGCGTCGGCATCGTCAGCTCGGAACGCCTTCGCTCGGCGCGGCGCTACGTCATCCTCGGGATCGCCGTCTTCGCCACGGTGGTGACCCCAGGCGGTGACCTGGTGAGCCCGACGGTCCTCGGGGTCACCATGTACCTCTTGTTCGAGATCTCGATCATCGTCATCCGAAGGAGCGGACGCTAGGCGGTAGACTGGCCGTCATGGTCGCCTCCGACGAGCGCCGCGACGATCCGAGCGCCTCCACGGTCGAGAGGACCCCGGAAGCCGTCCCACACGTGGTCCTCCTCAGCGGGTTGTCAGGTGGCGGCAAGACCGCCGCCGCGAAGCTGTTCGAGGACCTCGGTTACCTCGTCGTCGACAACCTGCCGAGCGACCTGCTGCCCGAGCTGGCCGAGCTCGTCTCGGACGATCCCGAGCGATACGCGCGGGTCGCCATCGTCCTCGACATCCGGTCCGGCGACGCGCCGCTCGCGTTCGCGGCCGTCCGGGGAGCGCTCGAGGGACGTGACATCCGCCCGCAGGTCTTCTTCCTCGAGGCTCGCGACGAAGTCCTCATCCGGCGATTTTCGGAGACCCGCCACCGCCATCCGCTCGCCGACCAGCGGGGCATCCAGAGTTCGATCGACGAGGAGCGCCGCGTCCTCGAGCCAGTGCGCGCCGAGGCCGACGTCGTGCTCGACACGTCGGACCTGTCGCTGCGCGATCTTCGGGAGACGCTGTTCGCCCACCTGAGCGACCACGTCGAGCCCGAGCAGCTGGTGGTCCAGCTCATCAGCTTCGGCTACAAGTACGGCGTGCCGCTCGAGTCCGACCTCGTGTTCGACGTCCGGTTCATGGAGAACCCGTACTACGTCCCGGAACTCCGCCAGCTGTCCGGCCTCACGGAGGCGGTGCGGCGCTACGTCCTCGGCCAGCCGGTCGCCGAACGGTTCCTCGGCTTCATCCGCGAGTTCCTCGACTTCCTGCTGCCAGCCTACGAGGCGGAGGGCAAGACCCGCCTGACGATCGCCATCGGGTGCACCGGGGGCTATCACCGTTCGATCGTCGTCGCCGAGGAGATCACCACATGGCTCCGCGATCGCGGATCGCCGGTCGCGGTCTTCCACCGCGAGCTCGATCGCTCGTGAGTGATCCCTCTCGCCGCCGACTCCGGCCAGCTTCCCTGAACCTCCGCGCCTGGCTCCGACCGGGCATGGGGATCAGGCGCTGGCTGGTCCTCGTCTTCGTCGGCGAACTGAGCCTCGCCCTCGGCGGCGCCTTCGCCCTGCGCCAGTTCTATCGCGACACCGAAGTGGCCGGTCCGCTCCAGGGCCTGGTCTACGTCGCCACCCTGCAGTTTCTGCCGTACCTCGCGCGGGGCGTCCTCCTCGGCGTCCTCGGCGTCGGTCTCTTCCTCCTCGGATCGTTCCGGGTGATGCGCGCGATCATGGATCCGCTCCGCTCTCCCAGTACGGACCAGCCGCTCGTCGAGGTCATCTACCAGAAACGCTTCCTCGCCCGGGGGCCCCGCATCGTCGCGATCGGCGGCGGGACCGGGCTCTCGACGCTCCTGCGCGGGCTCAAGGAGCAGACAAGCAACCTGACCGCGGTCGTTACCGTGGCCGACGACGGCGGATCGTCCGGTAAGCTCACCAGCCAGCTCGGCCTCCCGGCCGTCGGCGACATCCGCAACTGCATCGTCGCGCTCGCCGACGCCGAACCGCTGATGGCAGAACTCCTGCAGTACCGGTTCCCCGAGTCGAAGCTCGGCGGGTCGGATGGAGAGACCGGCGGCCTCGGCGGCCATGCGGTCGGCAACCTCCTCATCGCCGCCCTCACCGCCGTCGAGCATGGCGACTTCGAGGAAGGCGTACGGAAGATGAACCGGGTGCTCGCGGTCCGTGGCCAGGTGCTGCCGGTGTCGCCGACCCCGCTCGTCCTGCACGCGGAGACGGCGGACGGCTCGATCGTGGACGGCCAATCGCTCATCGCGCGGACCATGGGGCTCGAGCGGCTGTGGATCACGCCCGATGACGTCGAGGCCTCCGATGACGCCCTCCGTGCGATCGCCGAGGCGGAGATCGTCATCCTCGGTCCGGGAAGCCTCTATACGAGCATCCTGCCGAGCCTCCTCATGCCGGCGATCCGGGACGCCCTGCTTGCGTCGCCGGCACTCCGGATCTACGTCTGCAACGTCGCGACACAGCGCGGAGAGACGACCGGCTACGACCTGGCCGACCATGTCGAGGCACTCGAGCGTCACGTCGCGCCCGGCCTCGTCGACGTCGTCCTTGCCAACAGCGCGATCGTCGCGGGCGACCGGGCACGCGACCGGGCGGGTAAGGATGAGGCTTCCCCGGAACACGGCGGGGGCGGCGAACCCGTGCGCCTGCGCTGGCCGCCCTCGACCACCGTCACGCCACGGCTCGTGCTCGAGGACGTGGTGGATCCGGACCGGCCGCACCATCACGATCCCGCCCGTCTCGCGGCCGCGATCGCGCGGGTGGTCGAGCGCGACGGTGCCGCCCACCGGCGCGGCGGGATCGCCCGCAGCGCATGAGCCGGGCGGAGCGCGACCTCGTCGCGGCGCTCCGGGTCGAGATCGCGGCCCTGGATCCGCTGCGGCCGTGCGACCGCACCGCGCTGCGGACCGGCCTCGCTGCGGACGACGGCGTGCCGAGGGATCCGGCCACCGCTCGTCTGGCAGTCCGTCTCGGTCCGGCCGACGATCGATCGAGGGCGAAGGCCTTCGGCTGGGATGGTGCCGCCGAGCATTGTCGGGTTGCCTATCTCCGCGGTCTCTTCCTCGCCTGTGGCTCGCTGAGCCTCGCCAATGGGCGAACCCACCTCGAATTCGTGCTGAGTCCCGCGTATGCGGGACTCCTCGCCCGGCGGCTCGCCGAGCTCGGAATGCCGGCCGGAGTCCGGGAGCGGCGCGGCCGTGGCGTGGTCACCTGGAAGAGCGGCGAGACGGTCGCGACCTTCCTGCGGCGGATCGGGGCAGGCGCGGCGCTGCTCGAGCTCGAGGCACGCGGCGTCGCGCGTTCCATGCGCGGCGACCTGAATCGGGTGATCAACGCCGAATCGGCCAACCTCACCCGGTCGGTCGAGGCCGCCGCCCGCCAGCTCGCCGCGATCGGCGAGCTCGAAGCCGACGGCCGCCTGGCCCGTCAGCCCTATCTGGTGCGGGTCGTCGCGGAGGGTCGCCGCGAAACACCGGAAGCGACGTTCGGGGAGCTCGCCGATCGGCTCGGGCTGCACCGCTCGACGGTGCAGCGCGCGCTCGACCGGCTCGAGCGGCTCGCATCCGGCGGCGCTCTGGCATGATTCCTGGCATGCGACCGATCGTCATCGCGGCGAACTGGAAGATGCACACCATGCCGTCCGAGGCGGCGACGCTCGCGGCGACGATCGCCGGCCGGACCATGGACAGCGACGTCGTACGGATCATCTGCCCGCCGTTCGTCGCCCTGGGGCCGGTCCACGACGCCCTCGCCGGTACGGGCGTGGCGGTGGGTGCCCAGAACTGCCATCACGAGGTCGTCGGGGCCTATACCGGCGAAGTGAGTGCGGCGATGCTCGTCGGACTCGCGGAATGGGTCATCGTCGGCCATTCCGAGCGGCGGCGGGACGCTTGCGAGACCGATGCACTCATCGCGGCGAAACTGCAGCGCGCGCTGGAAGCCGGCCTGCGGCCGATCCTCTGCGTCGGCGAGCAGTTCGCCGAGCGCGAGGCCAGGATCCACGGATCGATCGTCGAAGGCCAGCTCCGCGGTGCGCTCGCGCCGCACGTGGTCGATGGTGGAGAGGGACGGATCTTCGAGCGCCTCGTCGTCGCCTACGAACCGGTCTGGGCCATCGGCACCGGTCGCAACGCCAGCGGCCGCGACGCCGCCGAGATGGCCGGGATCGTCCGCCGAACGCTCGCCGACCTCGGTGCGCCGGCGGCGGGCGAGGACGTGCCGCTCCTCTACGGCGGCAGCACGACCGCGGCGAACATCGCTGAGTTCCTCTCCGAGCCCGGCATCGACGGCGCCCTCGTCGGCGGCGCCTCGCTCAAGCCGGACGAGATGGCCGGTATCGTCGGCCGGGCCGGCATCGTCGCCCGCGCCCGACGCGCGGCCGCGAGCTGACGAGATCGGACGACCATGGCGACCCTGGTCCTGTTGCGACACGGTGAGAGTGCCTGGAACCGCGATAACCGGTTCACCGGATGGACCGACGTCGACCTGACCGCGACCGGTGTCGCGGAGGCCCACGAAGCTGCCCGGCTTCTGCAGGCTGAAGGCCTGGGGTTCGACGTGGCCTTCACGTCCGTGCTGAAACGAGCCATCCGGACGTTGTGGATCGTCCTCGACGATCTCGATCTCATGTGGCTGCCGGTCCACGGCTCATGGCGGCTCAACGAGCGCCACTACGGCGCGCTCCAGGGTCTCGACAAGGCCCAGACGGCGAAGGAATTCGGCGAGGCGCAGGTGAAGCTGTGGCGCCGCAGCTACGACGTATCGCCGCCGGCCCTCGAAGTCGACGATCGGCGCTTCCCCGGTCTCGACCCGCGATACGCGACGCTCGATGAGGCCGCCATGCCGCGGACGGAATCGCTGAAGGACACGGTCGCCCGTTTCCTGCCGTACTGGCACGACGAGATCGCGCCCTCGGTCCGGGCGGGTCGGCGGGTCATCGTCGCCGCCCACGGCAACAGCCTGCGGGCCCTGGTGAAGTACCTCGACGGCATCGGCGACGAGGAGATCGTGGGCCTGAACATCCCGACCGGCGTTCCGCTCGTCTACGACCTCGACGACGAGCTGCGACCGCGCGGACACCGCTATCTCGGCGATCCCGCGCGGATCGAGGCCGCCACGGCGGCGGTCGCCGCACAGGGCACCGCGATCCGAGCGAACGAGGATGCGAGCGGCACGGTCGGCTGAGCGGGTACGACCGGCTGAGCGGGTACGACCGCGATCCTGTGCTACCATCCGGCGGCTGAACCGACAGGAGGACGCGCACTCGTGAATCCGTTCCTGGCCGTGGGCCAGATCATCGTCGCCTTCGCGCTCATGGCCTCCATCCTCCTGCAGGCCCGCGGCACCGGCCTGTCGGGGACATTCGGCGGTGACTCGGCGGTATTCCGCAGCCGGCGCGGCATCGAGCGCCGGCTCTTCCAGTTCACGATCGCCCTCGGCATCCTGTTCGTCGCGTTCTCGCTCGTCACGTACGCCCTCGCCCCGGCGACGACCACAGGCGGTTGACCCAGCCCCGCGACTCGCGCGCGTCGGGGAGGGGAGGGGAGCCCGGTCGCGGCGTGATGACGGGCCGGGATCGGCTCGTTGTGGCCGCCCTCGCCGTCCTGTTCGTCGGCTTCAGCGCTGCGATCGGCGCACCTGCGGTCCTGCACGGCACGCCCTCCGCTCCGCCGTCCGTCGCGATGCCGAGTCCGACCCCGATCGTGGCGGCCTATCGCGAAGGGATCATCGGCCGGCCCACGTCCATCGACCCGCTTACCGCGACGACGCAGGCCGATCGCGACCTCGTCGCGCTCGTCTACAGCGGTCTCGTCCGCCTGGGCCCGGATGGCACCGTGGCGCCGGACCTCGCGAGCAGCTGGACGATCGCGGACCGCGGCTCGACATACACGTTCAGGATCCGGCCCGACGCGACCTGGCAGGACGGCATCCCGGTCACTGCGGCGGATGTCGTCTACACGATCCATACGCTGCAGGATCCGGCATACGGCGGTCCAGGGGCGAGCTCCTGGCGCGAGGTCACCGTGAGCGAGATCGATTCCACGACGGTCGTCTTCAAGCTGGCCACGCCGGTAGCGAGTTTCCTCCAGGCGGCTACCCAGCCGCTGCTGCCTGAGCATCTGCTCGGTGGTGTGCGGGCAGCCAACCTCGGAAGCGCGGCGTTCAACGGCGCACCGGTCGGGACCGGGCCGTTCCAACTCGTGTCATGGGACGCGACGCACGCCCTTCTCGAGCCGTTCCTGGGCTCTGTGTCCCGCGCTCCGATCCCATCGGCACAACCGTCGCCGCCCCCGGTCGCACCGTCCACATCGGCCACGCCGTCCGGATCGGGTACCTCCGCCGGATCGGGCACTGCCGCCGGCTCGGCCACGCCTTCGGTGAGCCCGACGGCCTCGCCGCCGCCCGGTTCGATCCCCCTTACCGCCATCGAGTTCCAGTTCTACAGCGACGCCGCCTCGCTCATGGCCGACTACCGGGCCGGCCTCCTCGACGGCGCCGCCGGCCTCACCCCAGCCGACGCGCAAGCCCTCGCGGCGACGCCCGGCTCACGACTGATCGACTATCCACGGACGACGTACACCGGGGTGGTCCTCAACGTGCGGCCGGGCCATCCACTCCTCGCCCAGCTCGCGGTCCGCCAGGCCCTCCTCGAGGCGATCGATCGGCCGGCGCTCATTTCCGACGTCCTCGCCGGGACCGGTCGCCAGGCAGATACCCCCATCCCGCCGTCATCGTGGGCGTACGATCCGACGGCGGTGGTGCCCGTCGCGTACAGCACGACCGCGGCGGCCAGGACGCTCAAGGCGGCCGGTTGGACGAAGACGGCGAAAGGCTGGTTCCCGCCGAAGTCCAGGACGGCGTTCTCGATCGGGCTGATCACGCCGGACCAGGCATCCAACCCGATCGTCTTCGCCACCACGATCGCCGTCGCCGCGGACTGGCGGCGATTCGGGCTCACCGTGATCGTCACTGCGCTCACGCCGCACGACTACGTCGACAGCCGCCTGGTTCCGGGGAAGTTCGACGCCGCGGTGGTCGACGTCGACGTCGGTCTCGATCCCGACCTGTACCCGTTCCTCGCGTCCACCCAGACGACGACCGGAGGAGCGAACGTATCGGGTGTCCAGATCCCGGAGCTCGACGCGAAGCTCGTCGCGGCGCGGACGTATGCGGCCCGGGCGACACGGCTTGCCGCATTCCGGAGCCTGCAGGTCTATCTCGGACAGACCGTCCTCACCCTCCCACTGTTCTTTCGCGACGAGCCGGTCGTCGTGTCGGATCGCCTCTGGGGACCCACTCCACGGGAGATCTCCGACCCGAGTGGTCGATTCTGGGACGTGCTAACATGGCGCCTCGCATCCGGCCGGTGAACCCTGGTCCGCTGTCCGGAAACAACTCCCGGCCGAGGTGGCGGAACTGGTAGACGCGCTAGCTTCAGGAGCT
>Ga0307373_10010305_pt1 | contig 13774 bp, 14 predicted proteins | sample OX2MG_FD_202534 | JGI IMG/M metagenome (GOLD analysis project Ga0307373, IMG submission 202534) | Soil microbial communities from Risofladan, Vaasa, Finland - OX-2 | ecosystem: Environmental > Terrestrial > Soil > Coastal area > Acid sulfate soil | place: Finland: Risofladan, Vaasa | collected... | reverse complement strand
GGAAGCACGGTGTCGAAGATTCGCGCGAGCTCTTCATCACTGGCCTCCATGGGAACATCGTACTACGCGCGGACTAAATATCGGTGGACCCTAAGTACTTCGATCGTAGAACGATGAGATCCCCCCGTCGACGCTCAACCTCAATTCGCGAAGAAGTGATCCGGGCGCCGCTGCTTCAGTCTGCCCCTGCCTCCGAAAAAGGCGCTGGCTCGGCAAATTGGGTTCGATAGAGCTCCGAATACAAACCGCCGGACTCGAGCAGCTCCTGATGTCGCCCGCGCTGTACGATCCGGCCCTGCTCAAGCACCAGAATCTGGTCTGCACTCCGGATTGTCGAGAGCCGATGGGCGATGACGAGCGAGGTCCTTCCGGCTAGCGCGGTATCGAGTGCCTGCTGGACGAGAGATTCTGATTCAGAGTCGAGATGAGCCGTCGCTTCATCAAGCACCACGACATCCGGAGCCTTCAAGAGAAGCCGGGCAATCGCAAGTCTCTGCTTCTCCCCACCCGAAAGTCGATATCCGCGGTCCCCCACCAGCGTATCAAGTCCGTCTGGGAGCGATTCGACAAGTTCGATAATCTGCGCCTGTGCCAACGCCTCAAACATCTCCGTCTCGGTCGCTTCCGGTAACGCGAAGGCGAGATTTGCACGAATCGTGTCATGGAACAGATGGGCGTCTTGGGTCACGACACCGACCACTGCACGGAGCGAGTCAAAGGACGCTTCGCGTAGATCGATACCGTTGATCAGTACTGCACCTTTTGTGACATCGTATATGCGACTCACGAGATGGCTGAGCGTCGTCTTCCCGGCACCCGAATGTCCGACGAGCGCCACAATTTGACCGGGGTCGATCGTGAAATTGAGATCATGCAGCACCTCTATGCGTCGATGGGTCTCAAGCACCGCAACAGATTCAAGTGACGCGAGGGATACTTCGTCTGACGACGGATAGGTGAAGGAGACGTCTCGGAATTCAACTTGGGTAGGCCCGCGCGGAATTGTTCGGGGAGATTTGGCCTCGTCAATCATTGGCGAAAGATCCAAGACTTCAAACACGCGGTCGAACGAAACAAGTGCAGTCATCACATCCACTTGGACGTTAGCGAGCGCAGTGAGCGGGCCGTATAATCGAGTCAGGTACGCGGCGAGCGCGACGATCGTTCCAATATCGAGAACTCCATGAATGGCAAGCAGGCCACCCCATCCGTATACAAGGGCAGTAGCAAGCGAGGCGGTCAACGAAAGCGAGGCGAAAAATATTCGAGCATACATCGCCTGAGTAATACCGATGTCTCGTACGCGACCGGCTCGTCGGTCAAAGTTCTCGCGCTCAATAGAGGGGCGTCCAAAGATCTTGACAAGCAGCGCCCCCGCAACATTGAAACGCTCAGTCATCATTGTGGTGAGTTCCGCATTCAATCCATATGACTCCCGAGTGATCTTCTGTAGGCGCCGACCCACACGACGGGCCGGAAAGACGAATATCGGAAGAAGTGCCACTGCAATCAGGGTGATCGGCCAGGAGAGAAACAGCATCGCAGTGGCGACGAGCACCACCGTTACGAGATTGCTCACGACATTTTGAAGTATGTCGGTGAACGCCTGTTGAGCGCCAAGAACATCATTATTGAGCCTTGAAACGAGAGCTCCCGTCTGGGTCCTGGTGAAGAACGCAATCGGCATACGCGATACATGGGCAAATACCTTTGAGCGCATGTCGTAGATAAGGCCTTCACCGATACGCGATGAGATCGCTCGCTGCGCAATGGTTAGACCAGTATCGAAAATCGCCAGAAAAGCGATCAACAGGGCAAGATGAACCACAAGCGAGGAATTGTGCTTCGCTATTCCCTTGTCGATGATGTTTCGATAAATCAGCGGGTTCGCAACTCCCACGAAAGCGTCGACGACGATTATCACGAGAAAGACGCCAAGCATCACTTTGTACGGCGAGGCAAATTCGAAGATTCTCCTCCAGATCCCCTTGGGTAGAACATGGGTGAGTACCGAGGGGTCTCGCGTCATATTGCGGTGGGCGCCTCGCATTGGACCCATTCCCATACCCATAAATGATCACCCGTTCCGATACATGTAGAATCAGCGCTTCGAGAGCTAAAAGTGCTGCCAGTGGCAGCGTACCCTTTGAGAGGTCTCTTCAAATCTTCAAACTTTCATCGAGTACTCGCGAAAGGCCGTAGGCTGACTGGGTTATGTCACGCAGAATTGAAATAGAACTGACATCGTCGCGCGTCGACGGCACATGGACCTGGCGGGCCGCTGGTGCGAAGCAACCTCGCGGCGTCATCGACCCGGTTCTTCTCGGCGCGGGTGCAAAAATCGGTGACGTTCTTCGCGTTGAGATAGAGATTGGCCTTGATGGTATCGATGTCACCACCGTGCTACCACCCAAGACACCGCACAGAGATCTTGATCGAATCGAGTTGATTCGTCCGCGCACAGAGAAGTTTGAAGGGGTCATTACAACTCTGGTTCCTAAATCGGAGAAGCACGGTCGTGAACGAAAACGCGGGTCGGGAGAGGAAACTGGCCCTCCGTCGCGCCCACGCACAAATCTGCGCACCGAGCCGCGTCGTGTCGCCGGAGGCGAACGCCCGACTCGTGCCCCTCGTGCCCCTCGTGCGCCGCGGTCCGAACGTCCTGAGCGCCCCGTGACCCTTGAGCCCGCCAGCGATTCCCCACGCCGTCCCTCCAAAGCATCGAGGCCCCGTCCGACCCGCCTCGTTCCAAAAACTGACCGCCGCAATGCGCTGCTTGATTCGCTTCCTCCAGAACAGCGGGCGGTTGCCGAACAGCTGGCAATTGGTGGACTTCCCTCGGTTCGCCGCGCGCTACAAGAGCAACAGACGAGCGATCGCGAGGCAGGGCGACCAGCGGTTGGTGGCGAAGCCATCATCACACTTGCCGAACAACTTCTCCCTTCCGTGCGCGAGGCGGTCTGGCTCGATCGCGCAGAGGCGGCGCTCGATCGACTCGAGACGATAAGTCTTCGAGATCTTCGCGCCACCGTCACCGGTGCAACTGCAAAGAGTGAAGATGCGAAGCTTCTTCTTGGCAAGCTGCGGGCTGCCCTGGAAGATCGACTTACCAAACTGCGCACGAAATGGGAGCAGGAAATTTCACATGCGTTAGAAGAGGGGCGTGTCCTCCAAGCACTCCGACTCTCGGCCAAGCCACCTGAACCAAGCACGCGCTTTCCGGCTGCACTTGTCGAGCCGCTTGCAACAGCGTCGGGTGCTGCACTGAACGCGACAACCCAACCCGAGCGTTGGATCTCTCTCCTGGAGGCGGCCTCAAACTCTCCGATTCGGCGCTCAATCCGGCCCACCGGAATGCCGCTTGACCCGACCAACGCGGTTCGACAGGCGGCGAGCGCCGCGGCGGGACGTGTTCCAGCACTTGCAAAACTGCTCGGACTCGCGATTCCCCCTCCCCCGCGCCCAATGACCACGCACCGGCCTGTACCCGCGCTTACCCATGAAACCCCACAGACCGACGCGCAAGAGCCCGTGAATGCGTCGTAGCTGTTACGGAGTTCGTAAGGATCGATTCATAACGAGCAGGCGCGCACGATAACCGCGTTCCTCAAGCGACGATTTGAGCCGCTGATCTCCTGGAAGAGCCATGATGTCCATATCGCCAACTTCCTTCGTCAGCGCGACAGATTCGCCAGTCTCGATGAGCAATTGAACAACATCCCGGGCAAGAATCGAGTCGTCGGAACAGAAAATCTCCAACAGGGCACGAGGCGTTGAGCCGACGACTCGGATTTCGAGCGCGCCGACCCCGACCAAATCCTCCCCCTGATGACACAGCAGGACCTGAACGTCCTCATGTGACTTGGCCCCAGCCTCGTGCTCGGCCAATGGAGAGGAATCCAAAAAATCTCTCGCGCCGCGCCGATCAGAGGTTTTCAGACGATATTCCCCGAGCAAACGAATGATCTCCCCTCGGTCTCGATCGGTGGCGGGCCGAACCACTAGCGTCGGCTTGTCCAACCGGACGCCTAAACGCAATCTCGGCAGAGCTTACGTTTCTTGTCAGCAAGCTGGGTGTTCTTTTTCAACAAGAAACACGACTGGCAGACAAATTCCCCTGGTTGCTTCGGCAGTACTCTTGTGCTTCCGTCACCCCGGTCGTCTGACTCACCCGCTTCGTCATCTTCGTCGTCTTCAAGCTGATCCTCAACGACGACGAGTCGTTCCTTGAGAATGTCGTCAAGCCCGGCCTCAACCTCATCGTCGTCGAGATCATCGTCATCGTCTTCGGCCAGTTCAATTTCGCCTTCGACAATGATCGCGACCGTGGGATCAGGAATCTCGAGGTCTTCCTCCTCGTCGTCAAGCCCGATGATGACGTCGTCGTCGTCATCATCAAGGTCAGCCTCCAGCTCATCGACGAGGTCCTCTTCAAGTTCTACATCGAGAACTTCGCCGAGATCATCATCGGCAAGCTCTTCGTCAATCTCCTCATCGGGAGTCTCAACGACTTTCTTTTTCGCCATTCACGTCCCCATCAACTCTGTTGCGAATTCGGTCTCTGCCGCCCCGAATTGGCGCTATATATGGCGACAAACGAGGTAGGCTGCGTCACTATAGGACACTTGGCTGCGAGCTATGACGGTATTGGCGAAAAACGGTCGATTTTCGGTGGCGAAATGGCAAAAATTCATCCACACGCGTCAAGAACAGGACTACGCACCATTCAGGCGACGCTGCTCAAGCCGATCTTCCGCCTCTAGCCGTCCAAGGTCGGCCTCGGTGTAGTCGACAAAGCTCATCGACTCCGCAATTGCGTAATGACCTGCAACAGTGGCAATTTGATCATGAATCTGCTGCGCGATTACCCGATACGTGGGGTGGCCCTGGGGTCCACTTCTGAGTTCGGCAATATGCATTGCCTCCCGTGCCGACATCTGCATCACATAACGAATCTTGAACGCGAGAGCGACGGCGTAACTTGCCTGGTTGGGCAGCCGGGTTGACATCGCATGAAAGAGGTCCGCGCTTCTTTCAAGCGACTCGCGATATGGCCGTTCGAGTCCGGCCTCAACCACGATTTCGGGGACTTCATACCCGAGATCGGTCGTCAGGGATTGCCAGTCGATCGTCAACATGCGGTGTCGCTGAAGATCACGGAAGGCGCCGTAATCAGAGACGATGTCAAACCGGTAGTCGGTCCGCTCAAAGGCTCTTCCTGGACGATGGCGCCGGTTCTTCCGGTCACCGACATAGGCTCGAAAAAGTGCACTCCGTTCCGAAGGGGTCAAGCTCGATATTTTGCGTTCAATTGCCTCTTCGCTGATACCGAGAAACGCGTAACAGATCGCGGCGAGTACCTTGTCTTCCCCACGCGGGTCATAATCAATGAGTTGCACGCTCGATTCCTCTGGACTTACGTGGGTATCAACATCGTCAAACAAGCGTCCCAGCATCTCGGTCATCTGCGATTGCCGATCGGCAAGGTACCGTATCCACTCCCCTCCTCTATCCGGACGGTCCAGACGAGTTAAGAATGAAGGAACCACCTTGCGAAGCTCGGCCAGTATCAATTCTGCATAGACATGAACCTCGGGAAGCGGATGCGCGCGCATTCGCAAGAGCAACATCTCATAAGACTGGCCCGATCCATACATTCCCACATTCGAGAGCGATCCGGCAGGAAGCAGTCCTCGCAGGGCATCGAGTGCACGCGCACGGATCGACTGTCGATAGGCGAAATCCGAGATATTCCCTAATTGAGGAAAAATCTTCGTCAAATACTCGATCAACTGAGGCATGAGTGAGCCATAGGTATCAAACATGCGGTCCATCTCGCCGACATATCGCGCACCAAGTGGTGACTCCAGGACATCGGGATCCCGGTAATACCGATAGTGGCCAGTCCATAACCGTGTGTCATAGGGTATGTAGCGGGTCGACTGCTCCAAATACGACATGATGCGCCCGCGCTCGAGAATCTTGGTTAGAACGTTTGACGCCTGTTCGCAGGCAAGATGAACGCCGCCAAGCTGAGCAACAGAGTCGTCGCCATACTCTCCGAATACACGTTCATAAAGCTGCTCGGCACGACGAAGACCCATCGTCGCATCGACTGATATATCGCCGGAAATATCGAGCTCATCGACAAACTCGTCGAGAAAAAGTCGACGAAGACTTTTTGCTGAGCGCGAATAGCGTGCAAACAGGGCGCCTTTGACAACTTCGGGCAGGTTCACGAGCGCGAAAACAGGGCCGTCGAGATTCGTCATATACCTGCGAAGGATCTCGCGCTCGCTCTCACTGAAGGTCTCTATTGCGTACTGCATGTCTTTTTCACGTTAGGGGGTGGATGAACACTTATCGCGGATCATCTCCAACCTCTTCAATGTCTGCGAATCCGACACCGCTGGATGTCGCCACAATGCCCCTGACCAGCTGTTCCGCCGCCCGGGCAGCGACCGGTTTAAATGTCGAAGATCCTGGCGCAAGGGAGATCTGCCTGAGAAGATCCACGAGTTGCTTGACATTTCTGACAAAATCGCCTCCGGTCATGATCGGCGCGGATATGACCGGTTCACGCCTGTTTTTGCGGGGCGGCATCAGAATGCTCGCAAGCTCGCGCCCGGAAGCCCAAGCTCGGGCAATAACGGCGAACCCTGTGTCGAGCGCACGAGTTTCGGGAAGTCGCAACGAACGTTCTCGATGTCGAAGATTGACTGCAATGGCCTCAAGAGCCACAAACCGCTCATTCAAAATCGATTTCGGCATCACCTGCTCCCCGACTTCGCGGCGAGCCTCATAGGTAAACACTGAGACCAGTGCGGCAATCTCTTCGACGTCGAGCCCATCAAATAGCCCTGCGCCCATCGCTTCGGCGATCAGCAAATCACAGTCGTGGTAAATGGAAACGAGCCGTTCTCCATCTTGCGAAAGCGCCCAGCCACGGATATATCCTCGTTCGCCAAGCAGTTCCAGCACCGCGTCAAGTTGACGAGTAAGCGGCTCCTCGCTGAGATATTGGGCGAACGAAGACCGAACAAGACGGTGAGCATCGTCTCGGTCATAGCTCCTGACGAGATTCGCCACCATATTGTACGTTGGTCGAAAAGCTGACCGGAGCGGGCGAGAGCGAGCTCCAGCCAAAGCCGCGACCTCTGCAAAACGATGAAATGGAGAGTAAACAATCGCTCCGTAACCCACCTCGTCAATTCCGCGTCGTCCCGCCCGGCCAGTGAGCTGGGTGAACGCTCCCGGCGAGAGGTCCTCATGACCAGCACCATTGAACTTTGAGAGACTTTCGATGATCACGGAGCGGGCGGGCATGTTGATTCCAAGGGCGAGTGTCTCGGTTGCAAAAACAACCTTGACAAGAGATTGCAGGAAGAGCGTTTCAACGAGTTCCCGAAACGGAGGCACCAACCCGGCATGATGTGGTGCAATTCCGGCCTCAAGCGCGTGTCGGAACTGATCATATCGGAGCACTCGGAGGTCTTCATCACTTAAATGGTCGATATAACTGTCGGCAATTTCCCTTATCCTTGAGCGTTGCGTTGCGCTCGTGAAACGCAGACCCGCATCAAGACATTGACTTACCGCATCCTCACACCCGGCGCGAGCAAAGATGAAATAGATAGCGGGAAGTAGTTTCTCACGTTGAAACTGTTCAATGATCTCTGGGCGCCTCGGTCGATAGGCGCGCGACCGCGCCTTCGATTGAGGCGGGTGGGAACGTTGATGGCGCTGTCGGTACCGACCCTCGATTGACCGCTCCAACTGGCGGTCGATCTGAACTGCCTCTTGATTTGGCCTGCCATCTACAAACATCTCCATGATTTTTAACTGATGCTCTGCTCGGTCGCCGACAACATAAAGGTGATCAAGTTCAATAGGGCGCCGCTCTTCGATCACGGTGCCGATCGACCCGCGTACTGTGCCAATCCACTGCGCAAGCTCTTCGGCATTGGACACCGTTGCCGAGAGACAGACCAGGGTGACCGAGTCCGGCGCAGTGATGATGATCTCTTCCCATACAGAACCTCGATACCGGTCCTCGAGAAAATGGACCTCATCAAGCACAACACAGCGGAGTCGTGTAAGACGGTCCTGCCCAGAGTAGATCATGTTTCTCAGAACCTCGGTCGTCATCACCACCACGGCCGCCTCGGGATTGCGAGAAATGTCTCCGGTCAACAGGCCGACGTTGTCACGTCCGTAGATCTGAACGAAATCAAGATATTTCTGGTTCGAGAGGGCTTTCAAAGGCGTCGTGTAAAAGGCTCGATGTTCATCAGCGATGGCTTTCGCTACCGCATATTCGGCGATGAGCGTCTTTCCAGAACCGGTCGGGGCCGCCACAAGCACCGACCGACCCTCGTCGAGGATGTCAAGCGCACTCTCTTGGAAACGATCAAGAGGAAATTCATTCACGGAGAGGAACAGATCTCGTAAAGATCCCTCACGAACGTTAACGGTCCGTAGCTTGCTCAAAAAGTCTGACGACATCTCCACTATCGGCGTGCAATTCGGCCAATGAGAATTGAAACCTCATAGAAGGCAAGCATCGGGAGCGCGAGAGCGAGCATCGAGAAGGGGTCGGAACTCGGCGTTGCAACTCCCGCAAATACCACAATTGCGACGATCGCAACTCTGCGCCAGTTTCCGAGTTGCTCGGGGGTGACAACGTGCGCGAGTTCGAGACCGACAAGCACAATCGGAAATTCAAATGAAATTCCGAATATTGCCATAAGAGCCATTATCAGGGTCAAATACTTCGACGGAGTAAACAGGTCGACAATTCCAGGTCCTCCAACGCTATGCAAGAACGAGAGAGCATGGGGAAATGTCAGCCAAGCGACATAAGCGCCCCCAATGAACAGGACAATGGCAGAGAGAGTAAATGCGACGGCGTAGCGCCGCTCGTGAGCTTTCAGTCCCGGGGTAACGAACCGCCAGAGCTGAAACAGAATCACCGGCGATGCGAGAATCAGTCCACCGTAACCGGCAAGATCCAGCCGGATGCCAAATGCGTCGAGCGGCCCCATAACCACGAGTGAACAGCTGTGACCCTTTGGGATCGATAGGCAGTATGGGCGTTCAAGGAGACGCAAAATGTGTGGATAGAGAACCCAGGCAACGGTCGCGGTTACGACGAACGAGGCAACGCAGATAACAAGGCGCTTACGGAGCTCTGTAAGATGCTCGACGAGCGTCATCGTGTTCGGAGTCTTCGCTCGCGTGTGATGAACTTTCATTGGCAGAAATAAACGGTTCAATTCATCGTAGGATCGACGATGTCACTTGGGTTTGGTTGGGAGACACCTTGGGATCCGCGTTGATGCGCAGTCCATGCCTCAACCGACCCGCCCTGCCCTCCCCCGGTCGGTGCTTTACCCTCCCGATCCGAATCGACCGGGACACGCGTGTCAACGGCTGAAAGCGGATCAATAAGTATCGAGCGAAATGACCGGGGATGCGGAAGATCGGGAACCTGTTCCCTGATTTCATCAACGAGTCGGTCGCGCGCCGTCGTGAACTCGTGCCATAGGTGTCCCAGCTGACGGGCAACGCGCGGAAGACGCTCAGGACCGAGCACCAACAGCCCGATGACCAAGATCACAAGCAACTTTGCCGGATCGAGGTTCATCACAGTTGGTCAGTGTACAAGCCGCCCTGTCAATGGCACTGCGTACCGGCCGGAACCAGCTCCTTGCAATGCACCACAGCCAAGCACAGACCCGAAAGGGTCTCGCTACTCCGTGGGGTCGGGGAAAATGACGCTGATCATCTCATTTTGGCGGAGCGTCTCTTCAAGTATGTGCAGTGCTCCGTGGAGGTATCTCGATGCAACCCTCATAGTTCTGCCTCCCTTATATAGTTAGTTTTGCTAACTATATATCTGACCAAGAGCCCGTCGCACGAGATTTCAGAGATTCCCTAAATCGTCAAAACAGATACCTCCGACCGATCCTGAACTCTAGAAAAAGTGCAGATAGGGGTGTCCGGAGCGCCAGAAAATGGCCACCACCTTGCCGACGATCGAAGCGGTGGGCACGGGTCCCCAGTAACGGCTGTCACACGAGATTGACCGGTTGTCCCCGAGAAGATAAACGTCGCCTTCGGGGATCGTCTGTCGGGCGATTGGAGTAGAACCGAGCGAGGTCCCCCGCGGGAGATAGCTTTCGCGAATCACTTTGCCATCGATATAGATTGCTCCCCTGTTCGACCAGATCGTCTGCCCAGCAGTCGCGATAACTCGTTTTACGAGATCTTCACCCGGTGGGCCACACATGTTGTCATGGGCCGGATGATGGAACACCACGATTGCTCCTCGTCCAAGTGAAGAGCCGGAGAAGAAGAGTTTGTCAACGAGAATTCGATCGCCGATTTTGAGCGTCGGGATCATCGAGCCCGAGGGAACATAGAAAGCCTGAAAAGCAAAACTCCTGATGCCAACAGAAATTACGAGCGCAACAACGATAACGCCTGCCCACTCGAGGACGCGTCTCAGGGGCCGTCTCGTCGGTTTCTCATCGTCTGTTCGGGAATGCGCTCCGCTCACATTGCACCAATCAGCCGTTCAACGCGATCGTCGACGGATTTAAAAGGGTCTTTGAGCAAAAGCGTACGTTGGGTCTGATCATTCAATTTTAGGTGGACCCAGTCGACGGTGTAGTCGCGACGTCGCTCTTTTGCCCTTCTGATGAAATCACCCCGAAGACGAGCTCGAGTAGTCTGCGGCGGCCGCGACATCGCTGCCGTGATCTGTTCGTCGCTGACCATCTTCTTGACAAGACCACGAGCCTGCAGTCGGTAGAACAGGCTTCTCGTCGGAGAAAGGTCGTGATATTGCAGATCGATGAGTGAGACGCTGGGATCACCGAGGGATACACCGTGGCGATCCCTATAGGCCTCGATAAGGTTGTATTTGATAACCCAGTCACACTCGGCCCCGAGACGAAGCGGATCAATTTCAATCGTCGACATGCAGTGCTCCCACATGCTCAACGCGCGAGCCTCTTGTTCTGGAAGTTTGTGTGAGCCCGCGAAGTTCAGCGCGGCCTCAAGAAAGACACTCTGAATCTCGAAGGCACTCATCTCCTTCCCACTTGCTAGGCGAACCGGGCGCTTGCAGGTCACATCGTGGCTGATTTCGCGTATTGCCCGAATTGAGTCTTCAAATGCCAGGTCGCGAAGGTCCAGCTGACCGGCATCGAAGACTCTCAGCAAGAGAATCATCACGCCCACTTTCAGGAAATTCGCGTATTCACTCATATTGGAATCGCCAACAATGACGTGTAGCCGGCGATATCGCTCTGCATCGGCATGAGGTTCATCCCGGGTATTGATAATTGGCCTTGATCTCGTTGTCGCCGAAGAATATCCCTCCCACGTGTGTTCGGCTCTCTGCGAGAGACAGAAAACGGCTCCGCGGGGCGTCTGAAGCACCTTGCCAGCACCCGCGTATATCTGGCGCGTGACCAGAAAAGGAATAAACGTCTCCGCGTATTCTGCAAAATCGCGCTCACGGGTCGTGAGATAGTTTTCGTGACAACCATAGGAGTTCCCGGCCGAGTCCGTATTGTTCTTAAAGAGATAGATCGAGCCCTTGATCCCCTCATCCCGCAATCTTTCCTCAGCAGAGACGATGAGTGAGTCGAGGATCCGCTCTCCCGCTTTGTCATGAGCAACAACATCTTCAAGGAGATCGCATTCGGGCGTCGCGTATTCCGGATGGCTTCCGACATCGAGATAAAGACGTGCCCCATTCTCAAGGAATACGTTCGAGGAATGCCCCCACGTCACGACTTTGCGAAACAGATAACGGGCGACTTCATCGGTGCTCAACCGGCGTTGTCCATGCAAAGCGCACGTGACCCCGTATTCATTCTCAATGCCGAAAATGCGACGTTCCACTCATGAGAACCTAGCCTCAAGTTTTCGAAATGTCGCTCCGGGAAAGACAAAAATGCGCACGTAACGGGAAAATCGGCTTTTTCGCCGAGATGCCCTACGAGGAGGATTCGACAAGCAAAGCGTTGAGTTCTTCTCCCTCAATGCGATGAAATGCGCGTCGACCATATTTTGCGTTCAACACGCCGACTTCAAGGTCCTCTGCTCCAAGAGGTCGATCACCGCCGGTAAGACAGTGAATCGACGACTGCAGAGCCGTGGAAAGGGCCCAATCTGTGCGAAAAGATTCAAGCGCCCGTTGCGCGATCGCTGCCGCCTCGCCCCCGAGAACAGTAAATCGCTGTTCGTCTGCGACCGTTCCGTCATAGGCAATGTGATAGAGCTGATTTAGTTCCGGCGTGGGGCCCAATTCCGCCACGAGAATCTCGACTTCCAGTGGTTTCATTTCCTGGGTGAAGACCTGACCGAGGTACTGCGCGTAAACATTTGCCAGTGAACGAGCATCCACATCATCACGGGAGTAGGAATACCCCTTTGTGTCGGCATGGCGGATTCCAGCGACTCTCAACTGGTCAAATTCGTTGTACTTACCTACGCCAGCAAATGCAACACGATCGTAAATCTCACTTATTTTGTGAAGAGTGCGGGAGGGGTTTTCCGCGACCATAAGGATCCCTTCGTCGTAGACAACCGCGATCAACGCTCGCCCTCGGGCGATTCCTTTTTGCGCATATTCCGCGCGGTCCTTCATCACCTGTTCAGGTGCTACGTAATAGGGCATGCTCATGAAAGTTCACCGCCTCGATAAAGGCTGGCGCGCCTCTCCAAGATTGCACCGAAAAGTTCTCCTACTTCGCCCTCTGGAACCATGTGGAATCCGCTGGAGTCCACGGTCGCGACAATTGGGTAAATCCCTCGCACGGGATCCGGTCCCCCGGTCGCGCTATCTTCCTCGGCCGCCTGGTACAAAGCCTCAACCACGAGAGAGACCGCCGCGTCACGTGTCAGCCCATCTCGGTACCCCAACTTGATGGTGGTTCGCGCGTCACGCCCTCCCGATCCCGTAGCCGCGAACTCTGTCTCTTCATATCTGCCGCCTGTGATGTCATAGGTAAAAATACGACCGAAGTTACGGCGGTCGTCCCAACCGGCAAAGAGAGGAATGACGCCAAGGCCCTGCATGGCCATTGGCAAATGCGTTCTCACCATCTGGGAAAGCTGATTCGCCTTTCCTTCTAGACTAAGGGTCAATCCTTCGACCTTTTCATAGTGCTCGAGTTGCGTCTGGAAGAGGCGCACCATCTCAATCGCCGGACCCGCGGCTCCGGCAATCGCGACTGCCGAAAACCGGTCAGCAGGAAAAACTTTCTCAATCGATCGATGAGCAATGATGTTGCCCTCGGTAGCACGGCGATCTCCCGCCATCACAACTCCGCCCTGGAACCTCAAAGCTGCAATCGTGGTCCCGTGACGCACATCACCAACGCCCTGGTTCACTGGAATCTCAATCGGCAGTTGCACACGACGCAAAAGCTCCGCGAAATTCGGGCCAGGATCTTCGCCCGCGGGGAAAAGATACAAACTCATGAAAGATCCATTCCGAAGTTACGCACATATCGCACTTGGCTACTCGCCACCCTTTTGAACGTAATTACGCACAAACTCCTCGGCATTTTCCTCTAATACTTCGTCAATCTCGTCCAAAATGTCGTCGATCTCCGCCTTGAGCTTTTCGCCGCGTTCGGTGGTGGCGGTCTGCGAGCTCGCTTCATCCGCCTCTCGATTCCTGTCATTTGAGGGCTTCCGCCGTTGTTCGCGCTCTGCCAATTCCCCACCTCCCGTTATTCATTCAATCGCAAAA
>Ga0307373_10010303_pt1 | contig 13780 bp, 16 predicted proteins | sample OX2MG_FD_202534 | JGI IMG/M metagenome (GOLD analysis project Ga0307373, IMG submission 202534) | Soil microbial communities from Risofladan, Vaasa, Finland - OX-2 | ecosystem: Environmental > Terrestrial > Soil > Coastal area > Acid sulfate soil | place: Finland: Risofladan, Vaasa | collected... | reverse complement strand
TTGCGCCATAGAGCGCGTGAAGCAGGTTGGGCCGCAGGCTATCGCGAAAGCCACAATGCTCCGAGAGAGCGAATGGGAGAGTGCCCGTCCAGCATAAATATGCAGACTACGACGACATGGGAGAACCTCGCTAAGCTACCCAACTGGTAACCGGGAAGATAGGAGAGATAAATTGGTGCAGCATACTCGATGTCCATGTTATGTGGTTTCACTGCGTAGCAGGACGCCCGTGCCATGCTACTCTCGAATTCTCGCTAGCAGTGGTAATGCTCGGAGGTATTATTGCTGTTGATTTGAACTTGCAAGTTCCTCATTTTCAGTTAACGACATTGTTGGCGAGATCGCCGTTTGTTTAGTCGGAACAAAGAACCATGGAACGGTGAATCCCCATGGTGTTATGAACGGCGCTCACTTCTCGTGTCTTCGACTCTTGAAAGAAGGGATGGAACATGAGTTCTCCGCGTGGCATCGCTCACCGTGCGATGGTAACGTCGATAGTAGCAGCGATGGTAATCTTGATCATTGTTGGTTCCGGGATCTCATTCTCATTATCCAGTCTTACTTCCTCTGCGACGTCGACCTCATCGACATTGACGAGCAGCTCCGCCACAGAGATTCCGTCTTCGACTCGTATTTCACATGCTCCATCGTCCATTATTCAAGCGTCTTTCGCAGCGAGTGTAGCTTCCACTTCCACAACATCTGAGACGCCGGTACTGTCAAGCACAGGAATCATCGTCCCACTGTTTACGGAGGACTCAGCCGCGCTATCAAGTGAGGTCAATGAGGTCGTTCAGGCTAAACTCGCGCATACCGTTGTACCCATAATGGTCATAATCAACCCCGCGGGAGGTCCCGGGGACTCGTACAACCCTAGTATCGCGGTCGAAGTGGAGAGCATGCAGGCGGCGGGCATCATCGTGATCGGGTATGTCCCTACGGTGTGGGGCGAAGCGAGTATTTCTTCGATAGAAGCTCAAATGTTGACCTATCTTAGTTGGTACGGGGTAAACGGAACCTACCTGGATCAGATGCCGAACTGGAACTACAACAGCCCCAACGGTGCTTGGTATTACAGCGGTCCGGATGGGGAGTTCATGCCCGCATATTTCGCTACGCTGAACCAGTATGGGAAATCCATCGGGATGACAGAGGTGGTAGCCAACTCCGGGGCTGATGTGCCCACAGATTTCATCGGCAGTGTAGATACGATCGGAACCTTTGAGAACGCGTATCTTCCTTCGCTTTCTCTGACGGCTGGCTGGACTTCAATCGCTGGAGTGGGAGGCTGGCACACGAGTTACAGCAAGAGTAACTTCATGTTCTTCAGTTATGACGTTCCCTTGCTCGCCTCTGCATACGTGTTGGCGGCTTCGGATTACGTTGGATACATGTACATAACCAACGGAACCGGAACCGCGCCCTACAGTACACTGAGTCCTTACTTTGACCAAATGGTTTCCCTGCTGGCGTCAACGGTTCGAGTAACCTTCCAACAACCATATACACTGAACGGAGCTTCCACCGCCGGAGAACTCTGGGTCATAGTGACTCAAGCAGAACGCTCCTCCACCTCAGGTTTTACACCATCCACCTTTGACGCCGATTTGAATTCTACCGTTGGTATCTGAGTGGATAACTATGGAAGTCATGTGTTCGACCACTGGAGTGACGATAGCACCAGCAAAACAGAATATCCAGGGTGCCCACGCCACTGGAGCAGGAGTTTAGACAGACTACCCACGCTCCCTCCCCGACTACGGCGAGTTGGGTTTCCCTCTTCAGTGGGCCGGAAGGAAACCAGCCACTTTAGTGTTCAAATCGGCAGCTGATGTTGCAAGCGTGGCAATCACAAAGCGTTCGGACAAAGGCTTTAGTGAAAGGTCACCTTCCGGGCCTCGAGAGGGCACTTGGTCGCAAGCAGACGGAGAGCCATCGGCAGAGCCGCCTCGGCGGTCGTCGTCGCAGCAGTAGTGCTGTCTGCCGCGGTCGGGTACGCCATCCTCTCCCTTTCGTCTGCAAGCTCCAGCAACTCAGCGGCAACCAGCACCGCCTCCTCGGAGGCCCGAACAGCGTCGACGGCCTCAGCCAACACGATCACGGTGACCGCGGGGGCGAGTGGGACATGTGCGAGCTACTCGACGAACACCACCACCGCGGCAATTACAATCTCTGGCGAATCTGCGGGCGCCGCCGTGCAGGTCGTTTCGCAGAGCGGTTCACCGATCGCCGGCGTCGAAATCACGGGTCAGACTGTGGTGCAGTGTGAGGTCACCGAAGTCTGGCACGCGGTCACGAATTCCACCGGCTGGATCAGGCAGGGAGGAGGATACGGTGCCTACAACCTGACGTTCAGCTATTCGGGCCACGCGTACAACGTAGCAGCCCCGACGTACCCGGTCTCTCTTACCGTGATCAGGGTACAAGTCCCTTCTGGATTTTGGACCCTCGACGTTCGCACCTATGGCGGTTATCCCGGGGAGCCAATCTCCGGCCCTATCGACTTGACGTCCGCGGCGATTGGGACTTCGCCTTTTCGGCTGGCAATCTCACTGGGGAATTCGAGCGTGAAGGAGGGCCAGCAATTGCCAATCGAAGTCTCATTTGTGGGGCAAGGAGCATCGGATGCCTCATACCCTTGGGTGACCGTGGTGGCCACCAACTCGCAGGGGACTATCGTCTCGAACTTCTCCCAGAGGCAACCCAACCTCTACTTCCTGGGGGGTAGCGCCGCCGCGAGTCTACTCCGAGGCTTCTCCAGCGACAATGGCTGGAACGCCAATCCGCATCCGCCCGAGTTCACTGTGCCAGTGGCACCAGGAACTTACACCGTGACTGTGACGTCTATGGTCGGTGGCAGAACCCTAATGGCCAGCGGTGTTGTCCAAGTCGTGTCCTGACAATTTAGCGTGGATGCGAGAACTTGAAAAGCACCCATCGCCTTTGCATTGGCCTCGGTAATTTTGCCCGCGATTTTGACATCGATTAACGCCTGAAAAGAAATTACGGCAATCCCTTTGAAGCCCAGTGGTAGAAAGGTTAGTGGATTAGCTTTGTTTTAGGCTTCTTTCGCCAAACAGAATGCATTCTGAGCTATTAGAAATGGGCCGGAAGGGATGCGATTAATTATTTAAGGGAATCCCGACTTGACGCCCTTTCTCGTCGCGCACGAAATCCAGGCTCCCTAATCGGTCGAGCCGACAATTGACAATCCTCCTAACCCATCCTTATACTGAAGAATTGTCGAAGCCGGACCGAGCCAGCCAGAGTTTGCAAGTCCGAATAGCAAGTACTCCGCCGATGGTCAGTTCTGACCAGAGCTTTCGTAGCAAACCCAATTGCAGACTAGGTAACAGTAACGTATTGAACGGCCTCATTACCGGATGTCGTTGTATGGTCGCTCGAGGGCAACGACTCGTTTGTTCCTTCGTCTTCGGGGAAAGTGCTGAAACATGGTCCTCCGGTCGGAGGAACCGTAAATTCTGATTGCGTCCCGTCGTATTGCAGCGCTTCGTAACCGGTGAAATCATTCGTACCCGAGAAATGAATGAGCGATTCAATCATGAACTGAGTCCCTGAAAGCACGTTGGCGTACCCGTTCTTCTCCAAACCGTGCATCAAGTCACCCACACCGTAGTTAGTATACGGAGGAGGATTGGTATCTTGAGAGGGGAATGGCCAAGTCTGTGTAGCGGTGTGCAGAATCGTCCCTGTTGAACTGAGTATCGTGTACGTCGCCACGATGGTAGAGGTGGGTGAACCGTTCTGGGTGATGAGAATCTGCAGTTGGTCCTTTGAAGAACCGAAGTTCGAGTTGTACGTTGACGGCATATTCATTCTTGGGAACGTTTTTGTGACAGTACCTGTTCCGTTGACGGGTTCAGTAATGGTCAGGTTTACTCCATAGAGTTCGTAGTTGTGGAAGTCGGCCTCTGCGTCAACGCCTGGAAATTGAAAACTGCCCCCAGGGGTTTCGTAGTAGCCTTGTGTGTTTTCGCCAAATATGAAGTCACCGGCCCCGTTGTTATTAGGGAATTGTGTAGCCTGAGTGCCGTTCTCATTGATGCCTGTATTCGTTATGAATCTTGCCTGTATCCATGAACCCAAGTCAAGCGGGCAAGAAGGGGAACTCCTCCAGAATTCGGTGGCGTAAGCGTTTCCCGAGAAATTGCTAGCACGTACCACTGGCAACGTTCCCATCATAAGGATGGTGAAGATCGCGGCAAGTAGCAGAAGAGCGTCTCTTCCTCTGTTCATAGCCACCAATTTGACCAACTCACTCCGTTACAGTGATCGTCTGGGTTGGTGCGAGCAATTGCGATGTGCAAACTGAGTCGGGATGGCTCGCCGGTCGTATCGAACACGGCAGGTCGCCCTTTGTGACGTACACGGTAACCTTGTAGGTGTGCCCAAGAGGCACACCACCGCCTGCGACGCACTCCGAGAATCCTGTCGGCTGGATAGCGCAGAGTCCACCAATGTAGGACTGGCTGCTACTCGTGGTAACATTCTGGCCGGTCACTGCGTCCTGAACGAATGCAAAAACGGTTACAAGATATGAGTCGTTCTCAGGAGGATATACGACACCCGTTGAGACGCCTGACATATAGGTAGTGGTCGATTCGAACACTATGGTCGTAGTGTTGTCTTGGATAACGGTGGTCGCCGATGAGGTCTGATTTGATGGTGGTAACGTGGCGGTGCCCGAGAATCCGAGCCTTGCATAGATGCAAAATGGGAACGTGTCGCATCCGCCCACGGTTGGGGAATTGAGCGCCCACACCAGCGGGTATTGAGCGGCTGATTGATTGGCCGGTTGAACGGCTGGCTGAGCGGTTGTGGAGCTACTACTGGAGATGACTAACGATGGTGACCCGGCAGCAGAACCAGATTGGGCATTGGGATTTGCGGCCGGCACCTGGGCAAGGAAGATGACTGTCAGCAATGTGGCTACCACGATGACTGTTCCAGCTAGAGCTACCGACCCAGTGCTACCGGTCCTCGCTCTCACGAATTGACGAGCCACTTGCTCGTTTTTCTCCGGCAAATACATAGTCGAGTTCCTTATAAATCATGCGGAATCTATGGTCCGGGACCTATGGTACAGGATGTTTGTTACAGTACAACATTCCGTCCAGCAGTCGAAATATTGCCTGCCGTGTTCGGGCGTTGAGCTTGTTAGAAATCGGCCCGGTGATCTTCTTTCCCAGATGAACCAGTTGCAATTCTCTTGTAGCCCTCGCGCCACTCAAGGCCATGCTGAGTGATCGAGTACGTCGTGAATCTTCCTGAACGATAAGTTCGAACAAGACCTAGTGAGACCATATCGTCAAGATGGAGCTTCAGTCTCTCCTGGTTGAGTCGAGTTGCATCTCTTATGACGTTCAACGTCATCTCCTCCTCGATGAGCAGGTCGAGAATCGACGCCCAGATGTCATATCTATTACGCCCCGGCGGCTACCCTTGCCAGGCCCCAACTCAGAAGACTTCCGAGTGAATTCACGAAGTTATCTCAAGCAATTCGCGGAAGAACGCTCCGCTCAATGGAATCGCTTTCGTGCCTTCCAGAATCTTGTCGAATGAGTCGCATTTTGCTAGGACGGAGTTGATGAGAGAATTCAGCGTGACGTGCCGATGCTTCGCTTCTCTTTTCAGCCGATTCCTTTAGCTCCCGAGAAAGGGTATGCCTTGAGAACGGCTTCTTTCTACCTAGACGGACTGATTTCTCCCCCTTTATCCCCCCTCTCGCGAGCCCATAGCAAGCAACACCCCCGCGAAACGAGCTCTTTCGGAGCGAAGTTGAGCGGCCCCGCTTCGAAGCGGGGTGAAGGCGAAAGCCGAGCGGAGGGGCAAAGAGGGGGGAGGGAGCCCCCCGAAGGGGCGGAAGGCCGTGAGGAGCGAAGCGACGGACACGGCGAGCGAAGCGAGGGGGTGAATTTGCACCGCAGCGAAGGATGAGCCTGAAGGGGGTTGCTTGCTATGGGCGAGCATTCTTTTCGCTAAGGAACGCTGCGAGCGTGGCCACGACAACCCGCGAACTCGTCAACCTGGCGTATCTTTCGCTCTTCGCGATGTCAGAGTTTGGGACAAGGACAATGAACGGCTTGATGGCGCTGAGTTTGGAGATACGCTCCTCAAGGTCGCTCGTCCTCGTCTTCAATCCAGTTTCGATCTCATAGTACGCGCTCTCGGTCTCGGCATCCGGTAGGCTCTGGCCGGGTTCCGCCACGCAGAGAGTCGCATCGCCATTCTCGCCGAGCTTGCGGAGGAGCTTCCCGAGCATGTATCTGTGAAGGTTGCCGATACTTTCGTTTTCGCTCTTCGCAAAATACAGAGAGATAGTCTCGCCCGTCTCGGCGTCATCGTATTTCTGTACCTGAACCTCGTCCGCATTGAGGAGCTTCAGCAGCACGTCCCTGACCTTCAGTTTGGCAGAGTCCTTATCCACATGGTTTCGTTCGCTGACCTGGCTCGCAAGCCCAGAGACCCAGACAACGCCGTTCGATAGGGCTTCCATGACCGCTTTACCATAATCAAGCGCCCCATTCGTTGGTTGGGATGAAGAAACACTTCCAAGGAGTTGGCTGAGCTGCCGTGGTTGAACATCATTCTCGTTATCTGGCGCGAATGTGTAGACGGTTATCTCCTCGTGGACGAACCTTTCCTTTGCATCGACAAAGTGGTGCTTCTGTAGTCCTGAGACGGTCCACGAGAGCATCGAATCGATGGTTCTGAGCGCTTCCAAGTCGACCTTCGACGAGGTGTTGAAGACGAACTGTGTCGCGAACTGGTTCCTGATACCGTCCTCTATGTCGCTGTAGTTCTGGGTCGATGTCCAGAGGGCTCCCTTCGACCTTATCTCCCTCGCCATCTCGTTCAGTATCGAGTGGTACTTCTCGAAGCGGCCTCTGGTCAACCTATGAGCCTCATCGACGTACACAATAGTTCGCTTGCTCGTCCCTGTCTGCGAGAGCATCCCATTCCAAATCCCCCGCAGCAATAATTCGGCGTAGAATATCTTTGCAGAGTCGGACAGTCTGGAGAAGTCGAGAACAACGTCGAGGCCGCTGCGTATCGCCTCGTCGATCAGGTCTGTCTTGCTCCCGCTCGTCTCGCGCTGCTCGATGGATTTTGCCTGCTCCTGAATGAAGAGGAGCGCAGATAACTGGACTCTGTCCTTGGTCTCCCTTATCCTGTGTTCGACGTTTCGGTTGAAGTCCCTCCACGAATTGCATCCATGAATCAGCTCCTGGACCAGTGAGGGTATCTGGCTGGCCGTTATCCCGACCGTGGTGACGGGAAAGGCTATCGCGAAGGCGCTGACGAATGCGTCCTCGTCCCTGAATGGGTTGGGCGAGAGTTCGCTCACACCTGCCACCGGATACCCTATTTTCAGATGGGTGTCGTTCGCTTTGAACGAGAAGATTACCTTCTGCTGCGCTACCATCTTTCGCAGGAGGAGCCGGACGAGGCTGCTCTTTCCAGCACCCGACGCCCCGCAAGCGAAGACGTTCCCGTTCTCCTTGCGGTCAAAATATTGGACTTCGTTTATCCACTTGAACCTGACTTGCCCCTCTCTGTAGGGTTGCTCTCCCGCGCCCTTTCGTACGTTCATCTCGACGAGCCCGATTGCTCCAACATGACCAGGAGTCGGCTTCTGCATTCCACGGTGTCGGGGGTCCCAGTAGAGCATCCCATCACTCGACTGATACTCTATCTCGTCTCTGTCAACGCCGTACTTCGCCTCTATCTCCTTCCAATGCTTCTCCTCGGCTTCTTCCTTCTTCCTCCGTTCTTCCCACTCTTGCTGCCGTATTCTCCGCGCCTGCTCTTCCTCCTCCCTTCTCTTCCTCGACTTCCAGAGGGTCATCTCGCCCTTGTCTCCTCTCTCAGAATCACCAGCCACGTCCCAAGCTTGGACGCGTAGTCTTCGGCGGTGATGACATCGGCCTCGCTCAGCAGGACGCGCCTCAACATTGAATCTGGAGGGAGCAATTCGCTGGAGAGTGTCTTCAGCGGGCGGATGTCAACTCGGGTCATCGATGGTCTGTTATTCTTCAAAGAAGTGCTTTGATTTTCATAAATCGGGCGAGTATTCCAGCAAATGCCCAGCTCACAACGTTAAGCACAGGCGCAAAACCGTTAATTCTAACGTCAAGGTCTGTCAACCTTGAAGTCTTGTGGGCTCGATAGCTGAGGAGCTGAGTGCGGCGGTGAAAGAAGGGCTGATTACCCGACATGACCTCGGCCAGCATCTTGCAGGAAAGGGATTCCAAGCTTCGGCAGTATCGAGGGCGCTTGGTTCAGCCGTGAAGAGGTGGGGAACGTTGAGCAAGATTGAGATCGCATCGGGTGAGACCTGCTACGTTCCGTGTGACGGGCCTTACGATGCCTTGGATCAATACTTCAAGAGACAGTCATCGAACAGATTCACCTTCAGGTTGAGAAGATCCTTCCAAGGCATGAGCAGATACACGCGCACTACTCCTTTGCTGGTCGATGTCATTGCTAACGAGCCTTCGACGAACTGCAAGGCCAAAGTGGCGGTGATTCCTCTCGGCGATACTGAGGTGCAGGCATACTGGCAACCTCACGACCTGCTCTCAATTGGCCTGAATCAGGGTGAGACAGCGAGGGTGGAACTGGCGCAATTGGCGAACCCGCTGCTGACTGAAATCGCCAACTATGAGAGCGCTCTCAAGAAGGAAACAGACGCCACGGTGATCGAGCACGTCAAGATGCGGCTACAGCAAACATATGAGAACTCGGCCAGACAAAACCCCGTCTGCTTCGTCAGGACTCCTGACGTCGAGGGAAGTAATGCGTGGGGCGTCGATGGTTTGGTCGTCTACGTCCTCATCCTCACCGTCTACTCTGCTGGCGGGCTGGGCTGGTTCCCATTCCTCCTCCTGAGAAAGCGTCTCGAAGAGAGCGAGATGGTGCCGATTATCAAGTACGAATCGAAGAGAATCCAATGGTCGGGGAAGGACTTCTACACGGAGTAGCTTTGTCGGTCAGAAGGGAATCTTGACTATCGCCTCGTCATTCGGGAGGGACGCGACGTACTCGAAGCCCTGGCCGATGTATGATCTCACTTCTTGAATGGGTATGACTTTCTGCCTTGAGCCGTTGTTGGCCATCATTCCCGCTAACTTCTGCCTGACCAGGCTTTGAAGCTCCTCGTTGCTCATCTCATCGAGGTTCATCTTCTCCAACTCCTCCTTGCTGTACCCAGCGACCGACAGGAACTGCTCGTTGAAGGTTCTCTTGATCTGCTCCTCGGTGGCTGACTCTGCTTCTTTGGTGGAAAGGAGGGGCTCGCACCTCTTGTAAGCTTCCCTCATCTCGTCGATCATAGTGGGTGGGAGCCTGCCTTTGTTGGTCGAGTACCTTGCCTCCATGTCTCCTTTGTGTCCCATCAAGAACTGAAGGTATGGGTGGGAGATGAAGCCTTTCGATTCTGCTATTATCATGCCGGTGTCGCAGTATGCCCTGAGGACGTACGGCCTCCACGAGAAGCCTGCCTTGACTATTGCCCCCTTGATGTCCCTCGTTACCAGGGTTGTCCTGAGGAACTTGTTCTTCTTGACTCCTCTCGGGTCGAAACCGAGTAGAGGGCTCTGAGACGTGAGCTTCTCGCCCGACTTCACTCTTTCCTGGAGATATTCTTGGATGTACGTGACCGCTTCCTTGCCGACGAACGCGAAGTATTGGTGTCTGGACTTGCTCAACCCTCTCCTTACTACCGAGACGCCGGGAAGTTTCTCGAACGTAATCTTATCAGACCCTATGCTCGCCTCCGTGAAGTCTCCCAGCCTGAGACCGTCCGTGCCCAAGTAATTTCCGAGGCTTTCAGGTCTCAGGCCGCTGAACGCGATCATCGCGATGGAGACCCTGCCCCTTGGCGATGCCATCCTCACGATCCTCGACAGCTCATCCTTGTTCGGCACCCTCTCATCAGCGATGGTCGGCGTGTCCGAGCTGCCTTTGATGTTCACCTTGAGCTTGACATCGAGGCTGTTGTATGATGTCCAGGAAAGGACGACCTTCTTGAATCGCTCGATGTAGGAACCTGCCTTGCCATCCTTCTCCATCATCCTGATGAAATCTGTAAAACCGTCCCGGAACTCCTTGGAGGGCGCTTCTGCAAGTATCTTCTTTGGAGTGGTCTTGAGAAGGTTACAGTATAGCCCCAATGTCCTGAGATAGACGGTCGCGGTTATGACCGACTTGGCTTCGAGGTTCTCGTACCATCTCCTGACGTCCTGATCTTCGAGAAGGTGCTTGTACTTGCTGCCAACGGGCATATTTCACCACTAGAAGGGCCCTTTAATAAAGGATTCTCTTAAGAGTTTAAGTGGGCCGGAAGGGATTCGAACAGAACAGACGCCCCTGCTTTTATGTTAGACTTGGGGGTAAACGGCCAGGGGCCACGCTCAGGGCGCAGAGGATTCTGCCCCGACATCGTGCCAAAAACCACCCAATTTTTGTCAAGAGTGCGAGGTACCTTTGCGCTGGCCGAGCGCCGATGCGAATCGCGCGTGGCGCAGGGATTTGAACCCAATTCTTCGATCCGCGAACTAGAAATCGCTAGGACAATTAGCTTGCAAACAGGGATTTTAGCAGGAATGACTTCAATTTACCTCCCTCAAGTCAAATGGGGGAAGCATTATGGTGCCCCGGCCGGGCGTTAGACTGCCTCGGACCGAATAGAGGGAAACGAGCTGGCCTCGCCTCACGCGCCTGCGACATGGGAACTATCTGATCCATTTCGAAGTGACTCCGTCTATCCCGCGAAAGTGACCGTCGTCTGTGTAGCATGGAATCCTTAGGACTCTGGCCGTGGAAGCGATTAGGCTATCTGCGAAGGGGATTCCGTGCTTGTGTTTGATGATCGCAGCCTGAACCGCTATTTCCTTGTCAACATCCACTAGTCTGAAGTCCTTGGCCAGGGAAGTCGCCCTGATCTCCGCTACGGCCTTGCCCTCCTTTTCCAAGGTTAACTTGTATATCTCGGATAGGGCGGCGGTCGAAAGATAGTTCGGCTTTGAGACTAGCAGCACATTCTTGATCTTCTCCTTGATTGCGAGCTCGCTGGCGTAATAGAGTTCGATCAGGAATCTCGTGTCGTATGAGTTGCCTTTCACTCCTCTTCTGCCCTCATCTCGTCCAGTAGTTTTTTCATCTCCTCTACGGAAGCGTACTTGGACCCAGAGCCGATTAGTTCGAGTGTGCTCGTCGTCTTCTTGAATAATATTCCCTTCCCAGTGTCTTCGACCTGGAGCCTCGTCCCCTCGTGGATTCCGTACTTCTTCCTTAATCTCACGGGAACCGTCGTCTGGCCTTTGCGTGTTACTACGACTTCTTCAGTCATACTGATGTAAAGTGCTACATTCTCAAGGTACTACTTAAGCAAGGTACTACTTAAGCACAACCAGCTTTGACTCCTTTCGAGCTTCGATATCACGCGCCTCAAATCGAGGGATTGATCGAATTCCCCTCACGGGTTCAGAGAAGGAAGATTCGTTACCGCTGTTACCACCAACAACGCCGCGACAATGATTGATGCAGAGACTAGCGATACCCGTCGGGTCAGTAGAGACGTTCACCTACCCAGGTCTTCTCTTTGCGAGGACCTGTTACTTGAGATTGGAAACGGTAGAGCTTGGCCCGAAATGCGGCGTGCCCCTTGCAAGAATCATCGCACTAAGTTCAAACACGACATGGAACTGTGCGTGGGGATTTGAACCCAAATCTGCAATCCGTGAACTTGAAATCACTTCTGTAATTGCCTCAATGATAAGGATGCAGGGGACGCTAAGGTCAATTCTCTCCCCACTAGCCGAACGGAGGAAGAATAATGGTGCCCCGGCCGGGATTTGAACCCAAGTCGCTACCTCGAGAGGGTAGCATGCTTGACCGGACTACACTACCGGGGCCCATGCGAGCGCCCCATCGAAACGGGATTAAAAGCTGCGTTGCTACTGCGTCTTCAGAACGGCCTTAGCCGCCAGCTTGACGTCCGATGGCTTCACCGTCTTCCGTCCTGCGTGCTTCGCGAACTCGGTAGCTTGCCTTGCTATCTGGAGCCCCACTTCCTCCAGCACTACCCGAAGCTCGATGGCCGCGTCGTCCCCCACCCGCTCTGCGCCCGCCTTCTTTATGAGGCGGTACACCGCGGCCAACCCAAACTCAGATTCGGACATGCTGACGATTTTAAGTGATGCGCGGTTAATTATTAAACGTTTGGTCTAAAATGTTTGCAACCTTGCTCTGTTAGCATTCTCTCGCGGTCTTCTCGCCGATTGGAAGCGTGGCGGCAGCAGAACGTGGCTTTGGCGCCGAATACCACGAAATCAACCTTACAATGGATATATCAGGCCTCTGCGGCGTGTTACGATTATGGATTCAGGAAGCCTCGCCCCCCTTTGGGACGCTCATGTCCACCTACCAGCGTACCTGGAACCGGGAGAAGTGGTGGCCGGCGCCGGGAGGAGGGGGATGCGGCTGGTCTCCGTAAGCGTCTCCCCCGCCGAGGCAGCGCCCAACCTGAGGCTACGCGAAGGCAACGCTAGCACGGTAAAGTGCTTCATCGGGGTACACCCCTCCGAGGCCGCAACGACCCCCGTTGGGCTCGACGAGCTCTCGACTCTCTGGGAGGCTGCCGATGGAGTTGGCGAGGTCGGGCTCGACCCGAAGTACTCAGAGGTGTCCGCCAGAAGCGCCCAGATGGAGCTGTTCAGGGCGCAGGTCGAGATCGCCGGGCGGCTGAAGAAGCCCCTGCAGGTGCATTCGAGGGGCGCTGAGGAGACGTGCCTTGACGTGCTCGACGGATACTCCTTGGGCGCCCTGCTCATGCACTGGTTTGAAGGGGAGGAGCTCCTGGAACGCGTCCTCTCGCGTCCGCGAACCTTCGTCTCCTTTGGCCCGGCCATCCTCTACTCGAAGAAGCTTCTCAGGATCGCGAAGAGGTGCCCTCCAGAGGCCGTCCTGGCAGAAAGCGATGGGCCTGTTGCCTTCGCCGCTTTGGGCGGGGCGGGAGGTCCGGGCCTGGTGCCCAGCGTAGCGTTCAAGCTCGCAGAGCTGTGGGGAAAGAGCCTTGACGAGGCGTTCCTACAGCTCTCGCTCAACTCGAAGAGCTACCTAGGGTAAAAAGGTTATCTCCACCCTCGCGAGGGCTCTCTCAAGACATGGATAGAGTCCGCAGGCTCTCGCAAGAGATCCTCGTAAAGTACCCGGGCATGTTCGGCACCGATTATACTGCTAACAAGGCACAGCTCGCGAAGATTGCAACGGTCAATTCAAAGATGATCCGCAACAAGCTCGTCGGAAAGATAACGAAGGCGATGATCGCGGCGAGCGCGGAGAAGGAAGAGGCGGCCGGCGAGGCAGCGGCGCCCTCCATCGAGCCGACGCAGGCAGAGGTGGGGGCCGCATGACGCCCGCAACCGGGGAAGCCCTGCGGAAACGATAATACTCCGCTAACGCGCCGCTACGCAGAAGGCGCAATGATCCACTTGAAGTTCCTCGGGCACATTCGGACGAGCATGGGCTCCGAGGAGATCGACCTCCCCAATGACGGCATCAGCCTGGAGGACCTATTCTCGCTCCTGCTCTCGAAGAGGCCAGCCCAGCTCGACCACGGATTCACCAAGTACAACACGCTTGTCGTCATCAACGACGAGGAAGCCCTCTCCGCATCGGCGCAGAAGGACCGGCGCCTTCGCGACGGCGACTCCGTGCTCCTCGTGCCATTCTCGCACGGAGGCTGAGGCGAGCC
>Ga0307373_10010302_pt1 | contig 13782 bp, 9 predicted proteins | sample OX2MG_FD_202534 | JGI IMG/M metagenome (GOLD analysis project Ga0307373, IMG submission 202534) | Soil microbial communities from Risofladan, Vaasa, Finland - OX-2 | ecosystem: Environmental > Terrestrial > Soil > Coastal area > Acid sulfate soil | place: Finland: Risofladan, Vaasa | collected... | reverse complement strand
GATCGGCCGCGATCCGCGCGCAGACCTCGCGGGCGAAGGCCTTGGCCGTCGGCCAGTCGAGCCCGGGGTCGTGGGCGAGAGGCGCGACCACGTGCAGGCCCTTGCCGCCGGTGGTCTTGCAGAATGAGACGAGGCCGAGCCCCTGCAGCCGCCGGCGCACCATCCTTGCCGCCTCGATCACCACCGCGAACGCCACGTCGGGCGCCGGGTCGAGATCGAACACCAGCCGCCCGGGATGCTCCGGCTCGCCCGGCCAGCAGTTCCAGGGGTGCAGTTCGACGGCGGCGACCTGGGCGACGGCGGCGAGGCCCTCGATCCGGTCGATCTGCAGATAGGGCTGGCGGTCGCCCGAGACGACGGTGAGCTCCAGCAGGCTCGAGGTTCCCTTCATGGCGTGGCGCTGGAAGAAGCACTCCGCGCCGACGCCGTCGGGAGCACGGATGATCGAGCACGGCCGGCCCTGAAGGTGCGGCGTCATCCAGGCGCCCACCGCCTCGAGGTAGCGCGCCAGCTCCAGCTTGGTGATCGGCCGCCCCTCGCCGTCGTCGGGCCACAGCGCCTTGTCCGGGTGGGAGATGGCGACGCCCATGACCACGTTGGCCGCCGCGCCGGGCCGCCGCCTGGCTGGCGCCGGTTCGGCCAGCGCCGCATCCGGGGTTTGCGGCGGCGCCTCGGCCTGCACCTCCGAGGCGGGCTTGTCCTCGCGCAGGCCCTTGAAGCTGGCCTGGCGCACCAGGCCATCGTCGGTGAAGCCGGCGTATTCGATCTCGGCCACCAGCACCGGCGCCGTCCAGTGCACGTTGGCGCCGGACCGCGGCGCGCCGGGGCCCGAGAACGGCGAGGCCTGCGTCTCCTGGGCCTGCAGCTTCGGCGCGAGGCGCGCGAGCTTCTCTTTCGAAAACCCCGTCCCGACGCGCCCCAGATGGACGAGCCGGCCCTCGCGTGGCGCGCCGACGATCAACGAGCGGAACGCCGCCCCGGTGGTGGTCCAGCCGCCGATCACCACCTCCTGGCCGGCGCGGCACTTGGCCTTCACCCAGGCCTCGCCACGGCCGCCGCGGTAGGGCGCGTCGAGCCGCTTGGAGACGATGCCCTCGAGCGCCATGCGGCAGGCCGAGCGCAGCACCGCCTCGCCGCCGGTCTCGAAATGCTCGACGTAGCGCAGCCGCTGCGCATTGCGCCCTTTCAGACGCCGAAGCAGCGCCGCCAGCCGCGCCTTGCGCTCGGCCAGCGGCAGCGGCCGCAGATCCTCGCCCGCAGAGAAGAGGGCGTCGAAGGCGAAATAGACGAGGCCGGCGGTGTCGCGGTCCGCGAGCGCGGCCTGGAGCGCGGCGAAATCCGGCGCGCCGTCCGGGCCGATGGCGCAGACCTCGCCATCGATCAGACAGTCGGGCAGGCCGGCGCCCGCGGCGGCGATCTCGGCGAAGCGATCGGTCCAGTCCAGTCCCTTGCGGGTGCGCAGGACCGGCCGGCCTGCCTCGATGCGCATCTGCAGGCGGTAGCCATCGAACTTCACCTCGTGAACCCAGCCCGGTCCCGACGGCGGGCGCCGCACCAGCCGGCAAAGTTGCGGCGCGACGAACTCGGGCGGGGCGGCCGTCGCGCCGCCCCGTGCGGACCTCCAGACGGCGTCGGCGCGGGTCGCGACCGCCGCATGGATGAAGGCCCTGGGGGCGCGGCCACGCCCCTGGGCGATCTGGTCCATGGAGCGTCCCGAGGCCACCGAGCGGTCCTGCGCCAGCGCCTCCTCGCCGTGGCCTGGCCGCGCCGCCGCGTCGCGGTGCTTGATCAGCAGCCAGTTCTGGCGTTTTTCGCCTTCGCGCGGCTTCAGCCGCACCAGCACCCAGCCGCCGTGGAGCCGCTCGCCTTCGAGAACGAACTTCAGTTCGCCCCTGGCCAGCGCCTGCACCGGGTCGGCGCCGTCCTCCGGCGCCCAGTAGCCGCGATCCCAGAGCAGAACCGCGCCGCCGCCGTACTCCCCCTTGGGGATGACGCCTTCGAAATCGCCGTAATCGAGAGGATGATCCTCGACCTCGACCGCCAGGCGCTTGTCGGCGGGATCGAGCGAGGGGCCGCGGGTGACCGCCCACGACTTGAAGACGCCTTCGGCCTCCAGTCTCAGGTCGTAATGCAGCCGGCGCGCGTCATGTTTCTGGATGACGTAGCGAAGCCGGCCTGACGCCGGCGGCGGCGTCCGGCCGCTTGGCTCGGCGGTTCGGCTGAAGTCCCGCTTGGCCCGGTACCTCGCCAACTTCGACGTGGCCATCGTCGCTCTCCACGAAACGCGCTCGCGCCGGCTGCTCGGAGACCGGCGCCGCGTGGCGCGCCGCCTTCAGGGCGTCGACGAAACTGTCGCGCCAGACCTTCACGTCGAAGCGCCGCACGCCGTCCATCAAACTCTCCCAGCGCCTCACCCGCTCGCCGCGTTCCATGGCCAGCGCCCGCGCCAGGCCCTCGGAAAGCTCCTCGCGGCTGAACGGGTTGACGATCAGAGCCTCGGTCATCTGCCGGGCCGCGCCGGCGAAGCGCGACAGGATGAGCACGCCTGGATCGTCGGGATCCTGGGCGGCGACGAACTCCTTGGCCACGAGGTTCATGCCGTCGCGCAGCGGCGTCACCAGACCGACCTTGGCCGCGCGATAGACCCCGGCGAGTTCGGCGCGGGCGAAGTTGCGGCCGACGTACTGGATCGGCGCCCAGTCCATGTCGGCCCAGGCGGCGTTGATGCGGCCGCAAAGCGATTCGATCCGCGCCCGCAGATCCTGATAGGCCTCCACCTCCTCGCGCGAGCCCGGCGCCACCTGCAGATAGAGAACCTGGCGCGCAGCCTGCGGATGGTCCTCCAGGAAGCGCTCGAAGCCCATCAGGCGCTCCTCGAGCCCCTTGGAGTAGTCGAGCCGCTCGACGCCGACGATGAGGCTGCGGAAGACGCTGTGGGCGGCCATGCGGTCGTAGGCCCGGTCCGCCGCGGCCGAGCCGGCGAGGGCCATGAACTCCTCGACGTCGAGGCCGATCGGAAAGGCGCTGGCGCGCAGGGTGCGGCCGAAGGCGGCCATGCGCCCATCGCTGAGGAAGCCGCCGCCGGCTTCGCCGAGCACGTAGGACTCGAAGGCCCAGAGCCATTCGTCGGTCTGCAGCCCGACGAGGTCGTAGGAGAACAGCGCCTCCACCAGCTGGCGGTGGCGCGGCAGGGTGGTGAGCAGCTGCGGCGCCGGCCAGGGGATGTGCAGAAAGAAGCCGATCGGGTTGGCGACGCCGAGGCGCCTGAGTTCGCGCCCCAGCAGCATCAGGTGATAGTCGTGCACCCAGATGAGGTCGTCCGGCTGGACGAGCGGCGCGAGGCTTTCGGCGAAGCGCCGGTTCACCCGCTCATAGCCCTCGCCGAAGGTGCGGTCGTAGGCGGTCAGGTCGATGCGATAGTGGAACAGCGGCCACAGAGCGCCGTTGGCGTAGCCGTTGTAGTATTCCTGGTAGTCGGCCTCCTCGAGATCGATGGTGGCGACGGTCACGTCGTCGATGCGCTGGGTCTTCACCTCGCCGGTGAAGGTGGGGGCGGTCTCGCCGCTCCAGCCGAACCAGAACCCCGAATATTCCCTCAGCGCCGCCGACAGCGCCACCGCCAAGCCTCCGGCGGCGCCTTCGCTGCGGCTCTCCGGCGACACCCGGTTCGAGACCACGATGAGCCGGCTCATCGTACGACGCTCCATGGTCGACTGAGCAATACGGCACAGTTTATCAGACCCACAAGCGAATAGGTCTGCGGATAGTTCCCCCAGAGCGCGCCATCCTCCAGCGCCGCATCCTCGGAGAGCAGGCCGGCGTGGGTGCGCCTTTCCAGCATCTGGTCGAACAGGGCGCGCGCCTCGTCGGTGCGCCCCGCCAAGTGCAGGGCCTCGATGTACCAGAAGGTGCAGAAGTTGAACGCCGTCTCCGGCGCGCCGAAATCGTCGGGCCGGTCGTAGCGCAACAGGTTGGAGCCGCGGCGCAGGTGCTTTTCCACCGCCGCCAGGGTGGCGCGGCTCCTCGGGTCGTCCGGCTTCAGGAAGCGCACGTCGACCATCTGCAGCAGGCTCGCGTCCACCGCGTCGCCGCCGAAGGTCGCGGTGAAGTGGCCAAGCTCGCCGCACCACGCCCGGCTCTCGATGGCGCTGCGGATCACGTCGGCGCGTTCGCGCCAGAACACTCCGCGGGGCCGCTGGCCGAGCTGATCGGCGGCGTTGGCGAGCCGGTCGCAGGCGGCCCAGCACATCACTGCCGAATAGGTGTGGGTCTCGGCGCGGGTGCGCAGCTCCCAGATGCCGGCGTCGGCCTGGTCGTAGAGCTGGAAGGCGCGTTCCCCGAGCTTCTCCAGGGCCTCGAAGTCGGCCACCGTGGCCGGCCGCAGCAGCCGCTCGTCGAAGAAGGCCTGGACGTTCGCGAGCACGATCTGGCCATAGACGTCGTGCTGGACGTGCTCGTGGGCCTGGTTGCCGACCCGGACCGGCCCCATGCCCCGGTAGCCGGGCAGGGTGTCGATGATCCGCTCCTTGAGGATCGGCTCGTAGCCGACGCCGTAGACCGGCTGGATATGGCCGCCGTTGGCGCGGTCGATGATGTTGCGCAGGTAGCCGAGATAGTTCTCCAGGATATCGGCCGCCGAGAGCCGGTTGAGCGCCTGCACCACGTAGTAGGCGTCCCTGAGCCAGCAGAACCGGTAGTCCCAGTTGCGGCCGCTCTGCGGCGCCTCCGGAATCGAGGTGGTGAGCGCCGCCACGATGGCGCCGGTCTCCTCGTACACGCACAGCTTCAGGGCGATGGCGGCGCGGATCACCGCCTCCTGCCATTCCAGGGGCAGCGCCAGGGTGCGCACCCATTCGCTCCAGTAGGCGCAGGTGTCGGCCAGCATGGCGTCGCAGGCCCCGCGCACCTCGCCCTGGAAGGGCTCGTCGGGCCCGAGAAAGAGCGCGATCTCCTCTTCCAGGCGGAAGCTGCGCTCTTCGCGGATGTGCGAGACCGGAGCATTGGTGGTCAGCCGCAAGGTGACGTCGCGGCCGAGATAGCGGATGTGGTTCGATCCATAGGTGGAGGCCGCCCGCTCGCTCCCCCAGTCGGCGGTGGGGCGCAGGCGGATGGCGATCCTGGGGGCGCCCACGACGGGGCGCAGCAGCCGTACGAACGCCGTCGGCCGATAGCCGCGGCCATACATCCGAAACCGCGGCGCGAAGTCCAGGATCTCCAGCACCTGGCCGGCGGCGTCGGTGATCTCGGTGCGCAGCACCGCGGTGTTGCGCAGATAGGCCTGCCGCACCTGGGCTGTGTGCTCCACGTCGATGCCCCAGAAGCCCTCGGCGCCGGCCGCATCCGGCTCGGTGGTGGCGAGCAGGTTGGAGAAGAACGGATCGCTGTCGAGGCGGGGGGCGCAGCACCACAGGTAGCGGCCCTGACGATCGATGAGCGCGCTCACCGAACAGTTGCCGATCGGAGCCAGATCGAGGCCGTGCGTCACCGGGGCGGCGCCAGCGAGCGTTCGAGCCAGGCGAGCGTGGCGGTCACGTCGTCGAGGGCGTAGCGCGCCGCCGTGGGCCGGCGCGGGCCGACCACCACGCCGTATCCGCCGAGCCGCTGCGCCGCGGCGAAGCCGTCCTCGTCGGTGAGGTCGTCGCCCAGGAACACCGGCGTCGCGCCCGCGAACGGCGGCTCGGCCATGAAGCTGGCCACCGCATCCGCCTTCGAGGGGCCGCGCGCCCGCAGATCCACCACCATGCGGCCCTTCTGCAGGCTGAGATCGAAGCGGGCGGCCAGGCGCTGCGCCTCGGCCTCGCACACCGGGCCGGCCTGCGGCGCCGCGCGATAGTGCAGCGCGATCGCCGGACCCTTGTCCTCCACCAGGAGCGCCGGATTGGCGCGGCCGAGCGCCAGCAGCGCCGCGCGCGCCGGACCTGGCAGGGCCGGCGCGGTCGCCATCACCTCGCCGCCGGCGCTGCGCCGGATCAGCCCGTGCGCGGCCGCCACCGCGCTCACCCCGCCGCCGAGCACCCGGTCGAGATCGGCGAGCCCGCGCCCGCTGATCACCGCCAGCCGGCCGCCGAGCGCGCCGCCGAGTCGGCGCAGCAGATCGGCGCGGGCCGCGTCCGGACCGACCTCGTCTGGACGCTCGCGGATGGGCGCGAGGGTGCCGTCGAGGTCGGCGAACAGGGCCGCCGCGCCGAGCTGGAGAGGCGGGGGCGCCTGGAGCAGGCGATGCGACGAAGCGGCGAGCGCCGAAGCCATGAATGGAACCCCTCCTTGGAGCATAACGTCACCGCGGCCCGGTCGATCCCGAACCCGCGCCGCCGGTTGCCCGGCAAACCGGCCCGAAGTGCGGCGCACGCGACGCGAATCGCCGCGCCACTATGCCTCATCCCTCCAGGACCACGCAGACCGATCGATCCGACAGCGGCCCCGGATTGACCGCGATCACGTTGTCGAGGCGCTGGAAACGCAGGTCGACGCGGGCGCCGGCGACATCGAGCCGTTCGATCGTCAGCCGGTCGACGCCTTCGGGCAGCGTCGGCCGCACCAGCCTCACCTCCTTGCGTCCGGCGTCGATGGAAAGCCCCAGGCACGCCTGCAGCAGCATGAACACCGAGCCGGCCGACCAGGCCTGCGGCATGCAGGCCACCGGATAGGCGATCGGCGGCTCGCCCGCCTCGCGCGGGAAGCCGCAGAAGAGCTCGGGCATGCGCATGCCGAAGAAGGACGAGGCCCCGAAAAGATCGACGATCAGCTTGGCCGGCCCTTCCCGCTCGCCGTAGCGCGCCATCCCCGCGACACAGATGGCGGTGTCGTGCGGCCACACCGAGCCATTGTGGTAGCTCATCGGATTGTACCTGGCCGAGCCCACCGCCAGGGTGCGGATTCCCCAGCCGCAATCGAACTCGGCCGACATCAGGCGGCGGGCGACGCGGGCGGCGCGATCAGGCGCCGGCAGGCCGACGAACAGCAGGTGACCGGCGTTGGAGGCGTGCGGACGGCACAGGGCGCCGTCGCCGTCGACGGCGATGCCGTAGAAGCCGTCCTCCTCCATCCAGAACTTCGCCTCCACGCGCCGGCGCATGGCTTCGGCCTTCTCGTCCCAGATCTCCGAGCCGGGGCGGCCGAGACGCCGCAGCATCGCGGCCATGGCGCGAAAGGCGGCGAACGCATAGCCCTGCACCTCCACGAGGGCGACCGGACCGGTGGGGAAACGGCCGTCGGCATGGAAGACCGAGTCCTCCGAATCCTTCCAGCCCTGGTTGGTGAGGCCCGGCGGGGCGCCGCGCGGATAGTCGACGAGGCCGTCGCCGTTGGAATCGCCGTAGCGCTCGATCCAGTCGGCCGCCGCGCGCAGGGCGGGCCAGAACGCCTCGATGGTGGCCACGTCGTCGGTGCGCTCCAGATAGGCGCCGGCGAGGGCCACGAAGAGCGGCGTGGTGTCGACGCCGCCGTAGTAGAGCCCGAACGGGACTTCCTCGAGCGCCGCCATCTCGCCGCGGCGGGTCTCGTGCATGATCTTGCCCGGATCGGACTGGCGGAACCTGGAACTCTCGTGCGCCTGGTGCGCGGCGAGGAACCCGAGCACCCCCTTGGCGAGGTCGGGCGCCAGCCACAGGAGCTGCCAGGCGGTGATGATGCCGTCGCGGCCGAACGGGGTCGAGAACCAGGGAATGCCCGCGTAAGGGTAGGGGCCGGTGGCGAGCTCGGTGACCAGAAGCGCGATGTCGGCGCGCGACTTCTCCAGCCACACCGTGAAGTCGGTGGCCGAACTCCCCAGCTGGCCGCCACGGCCCTCGCGCTCGCGCACCCTGCCCCGGGCGCCGGCGAGGGCGCGCACGAACCGCTCGCGCGCCGGCGGCTCATGCTCCTCGGCGCCGGCCTCGACGAAGAGGTCGACGCGCTCGCCCGGCCGCAGCGAGAACATGAAATCGGCGCGCCGGGTCGTCATCCGCCAGGGCGGTTCGGAGAAGCCGAGGGCGCAGGTCCGGCGCACCCCGTCGAGGCCGTCATAGGCGAAGATCGCATGGCGTCCGGTGAGCTGGGTCGCCAGCAGTTCGCCGCGCCGCCGGCGCTTCATGCCCCTGACCTCGAACATGTCGCGGAAGTCGGCGTCGTACTCGAACGCCAGCGGCAGCATGATCTCGTCCAGTCCGTAGTTGGCGCAGCGCACGCGCTCGTAGAGGCGGTTCTCGAACAGGAGCCGCTTGCGCTCGATATGGATCACCCCGCGCGGCGTCGCGCGCCCGCCCATGGGCGGCAGATCGAGGTTGGCGCCGTGGAAGGTGAAGACGACACTCTCGTGCGACAGGCCGCTGGAGAGCTGCGACGGGCTTCGCTCGCCCACCAGGAAGCGGAACCGCGACAGGATGCGCACGTCGGCGGCGAAGAGGCCGTCGGCCCCGCCCAGTATGTCGCCATGCGCGTCGCAAACGAGGAAGGCGTCGTCCGACTTGATGGCGGTGAAGTGAACGAGCCCCGCGCTCGCCGCGCCCTCGTCGGACGCCAGCGCGGGGGCGGAGAGATCATCCATGCAACGATGTCAGGCGATGTGAGCCAACGCTTCCGGAGTCTCGCCCTCATCGTCCCTCGATGCAAGCGCCGGCGCGTGCGCCTTCGCCAGCCGCTCGGCGTAGAGATCGAGGTAGGCGCGCGCCATGCTGACGGCCGAGAAGCGGCGGTCGAAACGCCGGCGCACCTCGCGCCGGTCGAGTTCGGGAAGGCGCCTCACCGCGGCCATCGCCTCGGCCTCGGTGCGCACCAGGAACCCGGAGACGCCGGGCTCCACCACCTCGGAGGTCGAGCCGCAGTCGAAGGCGATCACCGGCGTGCCGCAGCCCATCGCCTCGATCATGACGAGGCCGAAGGGCTCGGGCCAGTCGATCGGAAACAGCAGCGCCCTGGCGCCGCCGAGGAAGGCCGACTTGTCGGCATCGCCGATCTCGCCGACGAACTCCACCAGCGGGTGATCGAGCATCGGCTCGATGGTCTGGCGGAAATAGGCGGCGTCGACGGCATCGACCTTGGCGGCGATCTTCAGCGGCATGCCCAGGCCGGTGGCGATGCGGATGGCGCGATCAGGCCCCTTCTCGGGCGAGATGCGGCCGAGAAAGGCGAGGTAGTCGCCGCCTTCGGGGTTGAAGCGGTAGAGGTCGGCCGGCATGCCGTGGTGCACCGTGCCGGCCCAGTTGGCGAACGGCAGATGCACGCGCTGGGCGTCGGAGATGGAGACGAGCGGGTACTTGGCCCAGCGGCGATAGACCGCGGGGAGGTCCTTCAGGTCGAGGCGGCCGTGCAGGGTGGTGAGGGTGCGCTCGGCCATGTCCTCGAAGAACGGCAGGTGCGCCATGTCCATGTGAAAGTGGAGGATGTCGAACCGCCCCTGTTGCTGGCGCACCTGGTCGAGCATCGAGAAATGGCTGGCCAGGTCGCTCTTCAGCGGCGCTGGATCGAGCCGGATCGCCTGGTCGCGGACGACGACGAGCCTGGCCTTGGTCCTGGCGTCGGCGCTGGCGAAGAGGGTGACGTCGTGGCCCAGCTCCACCAGCGTGTCGCACAGATGCGCCACCACGCGCTCCGTTCCTCCATAGAGGCGCGGCGGCACGGCTTCGTAAAGCGGCGGAATCTGGGCGATTTTCATGGCGTGCTCCGAGTCCCTCCCCAGCACTGGGCGCAATTCCAATAGGGGCCACGACGGGCATTAGTTCCCGATCACGGCGGCGTTATTTTCAAAAGGGGGCCGCACCGCCGGCTTCCGGCCCGGCTTGACGGCGGCCCGGCGATTGTAGACGACGCCGGCGCCAATGCGTATCGAAGCGATTCTCGGGCTCGGCCCGGTGCTGCCGGTGGTCACCGTCGAAGCGGCCCGCGAGGCCGTGACGCTCGCCCGGGCGCTGGTGGCCGGGGGCCTGCGCGCCATCGAGATCACCCTGCGCACGCCGGCCGGTCTGGACGCCATCCGCGCCGTCGCCGCCGAGGTTCCGGACGCCATCCCCGGCGCCGGCACGGTGCTCGGCGCCGGGGATCTGGAGGCCGCCGCGCGGGCGGGGGCGCGCTTTGCGGTCTCGCCCGGGGCGACGCCGGCGCTGCTCGCCGCGGCGGCGTCGGGCCCCCTGCCCTATCTGCCGGCCGTCGCCACCGCCAGCGAACTGATGCGGGTCCTGGAGGCGGGATTCTCGGCGGCCAAGCTCTTTCCCGCGGCCGCCCTCGGCGGCGTGGCGGCGGTCCGGGCCCTCGCCGGCCCCTTCCCCGGCGTCCGGTTCTGCCCCACCGGCGGCATCGACCTGAGGAGCGCGCCGCCCTATCTGGCGCTGCCGAACGTCCTGTGCGTCGGCGGCTCCTGGCTCGCGCCGCGCGATGCGCTGGCCTCGGGCGACGCGGCGCGCCTCGAGCGCCTGGCGCGCCAGGCCGCCTCGTTGAGGCCCTGATCGCTAATAGGGAAAGTGCGGCTCGAGCAGGTCGCCGGGGCGCACCGGCTGGCCCGCCGCAGCGGCGCGCCACTCGCCGTGGAAGGTGAAATCCAGCGTCGCGCACAGCCGCGCCCGGCTGGCGCCGGCGGCTTCTCCGATGACCCGAACCCTCAGCCCATGGCCCTGCCGGATGCGGCCGAACGCCAGCCAGGCCCGCGCCGAACCGGGGCAGAAGGCGCGGATCATGTCGGCGCCCTCGGCCGCCGGCTCGATCTCGTAGAGGTCGCGCCCGCGCGCGCGCCGCCCGATCACGCCGTCGAGGCCGCCACGCCCCAGCGCCGTCTCGCGCGCCGGCTTCAGGTCGGCGGTGGCCTCGCCCTCGGTGGAGCGCACGCTCAGCACCCGGGTGAAGATGAAGCGCCGCTCAAACTCGAAGGTGAGGTCGCCGGCGGTGCGCCGGGTGAGGGCATTGGCGGGATCGTAGGAGTAGATGCGCACGCCCGCGGCGGCGGCGCCCGCCAGGCCCAGGGCGAGGGCCGCCGCCAGCGCGGCGGCAAGGCGGGCGGGGACGGTCACGCCGGCAGCCTCAGCATGCGCACGTCGCCGTCGAAGCTCACCAGGCGCCACACCCCGGCTTCGTCGGCGAAGGTCATCAGGCAGGGGCCGCGCCGGCCCTTCGCCGCGCAGACCCGGCCTTCGCCCACCGGGCGCAGGGCGCTGGCGATGGCGAGCCGACCCGGGATCGGCTGGCCGGGCCGGTAGCCATAGTATTCGGCCACCGCCGCGAACACCTGCGGCCGCAGCACGAGGCCGCCGGCGAGGCGCGACAGCGGCCCGGCGATGAGGACGCCCCAGCTCCGGCTCGCCGCATCGGCGCCCGGCCCGGCCGTGCGCGCCAGGATGCGGTCCTGGAGCTGGCGCTCCAGGGCGGCGCGGTCGACGTGGGCGTCGAAGCCGGCGCGATCGCCGTCGCGGATGGCGACGAGAAGAGCGTGCACGTCGCCGGCCGCCTCGATGCGTTCGGTGGTGGCGCAGGCCCCGACCAGAAGCGCGAACGCGGCGACGAGCGGCCGCCAATGTCCCAGGCTGAGGCGCATCGCCGGCCCCTTTGCAACGGCGCTGCGGCCGGTTCAAGGCCGCGTCGCCGCCGCCGGCCGGCGCTTGCAAGCGCCCGGGGCGCGGCGAAGGCCCGGCTGGCGCTCGCGTCCAGCCGGGCCAAACCTCATCGCTGCCGGAGGGGACCTTGGCGATCGAGGCCGCGTGGCGCTTGGCCGCCCCACGTGGGGGGTTGGGGCGCCGTCCACGCGGCGGGATCATCGTCCCGGTTCGCCGCGCCCGCCTTTGCATTTGATGGCGCCGGCCGCGGAGGCGGTCAAAATCGAGCCTTGCTTCTGAAACCGCCCCGACAGCCGGGCGCCCTAGCTTGGCGGGCGATCAGGCGCCGCTTGCCGCGCCGAGGCGGGAACCCGTCGCGGCAAGCTGGGGTTTGGGGAGTCGGAAGCTTCAAGGGGCCAGAAGCCGCATGTCCATGCCGCGCCACAAGACCGCCGTCGCCAGCCGGCTGGCCGATCGCCTGTTCCTCGGCGGCTGCACCGCGATCTATCTGATGCTGATCGCCACGGTGCTCGCCGCCCTGGGGCTTTACGGCCGATAGGATAGAGATCCGGGCCGCGCTCCCGCCGCCGCCGCGGCTCAGGGCGGCGGGCCGGCGAGAATGTCGCGCTTGCCGGCATGGTTGGCCGCGCCGACGACGCCCTCGCGCTCCATGCGCTCCATCAGCGAGGCGGCGCGGTTGTAGCCGATCTGCAGGCGCCGCTGGATGTAGCTGGTCGAGGCCTTGCGATCGCGCGTCACCACCGCGACGGCCTGGTCGTAGAGGTCGGCGGCGGCGCCGCCGTCGCCGCCGAAGCCGTCGCCCTCGGCGCCCTCGTCCTCGTCGGCGGCGGCGGTGACGTCCTCCAGATATTGCGGCTCGCCCTGGCTGCGCAGGAACTTCGCCACCGCATCCACCTCGCCGTCGGAGACGAACGGCCCGTGCAGGCGGGTGATGCGTCCGCCGCCGGCCATGTAGAGCATGTCGCCCTGGCCCAGCAGCTGCTCGGCGCCCTGTTCGCTGAGGATGGTGCGCGCATCGATGCGCGAGGTCACCTGGAAGCTGATCCGGGTGGGAAAGTTGGCCTTGATGGTGCCGGTGATCACATCCACCGAAGGCCGCTGGGTCGCCATGATCAGGTGGATGCCGGCGGCGCGCGCCATCTGCGCCAGGCGCTGGACGGCGCCCTCGATGTCCTTGCCGGCCACCATCATCAGGTCGGCCACCTCGTCGATCACCACCACGAGATAGGGCATGGGCTCGGGGTCGAGGCGCTCCTCCTCGTAGATCGGCCGGCCATCGGCGTCGAAGCCGGTCTGCACGGTGCGCACGAAATGCTCGCTCCTGGCGAGGGCCTCGCGGGCGCGCTCGTTGTAGCCGGCGATGTTGCGCACGCCGATCTTGGTCATGCGCCGATAGCGATCCTCCATCTCGCGCACCGTCCATTTCAAGGCGACGATGGCCTTCTTCGGATCGGTGACCACCGGCGACAGCAGGTGCGGGATGCCGTCGTAGGCGCTGAGCTCCAGCATCTTCGGGTCGATCATGATGAACCGGCACTGGCTGGGCGGCAGGCGGTAGAGGATGGAGAGGATCATGGCGTTGACGCCCACCGACTTGCCAGAACCGGTGGTGCCGGCGATCAGCAGGTGCGGCATGCGCGCCAGATCGGCGATGTAGGGCTCGCCGCCGATGGTCTCGCCCAGCGCCAGCGGCAGGATGGAGCCGGCCTTCTCGTATTCGCCCGAGACCAGCAGGTCGCGCAGATAGACGGTCTCGCGGCGGGCGTTGGGCAGTTCGATGCCGATGGCGTTGCGCCCGCTCACCACCGAGACCCGGCAGGCCGCCACGCTCATCGAGCGGGCGATGTCGTCGCAGAGCGCCACCACCCGGGCGGATTTCACCCCGGGCGCGGGCACGAGTTCATAGAGCGTCACCACCGGGCCGGGGCGGATCTGGTCGATCTGGCCGCGCACGCCGAACTCGGCCAGCACCGCCTCCAGCAGCCGCGCGTTCTGGCGCAGCGCCGCCTCGTCGAAGGCGGCGTCGCGCGGCGGCGGCTTGGTCAGCATGGCGAGTTCGGGCAGCCGGAAGCCGCTGGGCTCGGCGAACGGCAGCGACGGCTGCAGCTCGCGCGCCTCGCGCGCCGAGGCGCGGGCGGCGGACTTGGGGGTGCGGATCGCCAGCGGCGGCGGCGCTTCGAGCTGCGGCCGGGCCGGCGGCGGGGCGAGCGGCCGGGCCGGTCTGGCGCGCGCCGGCGCCGGCCGGGGCGGCCGCGCGGAGGCCCTG
>Ga0307373_10010299_pt1 | contig 13786 bp, 14 predicted proteins | sample OX2MG_FD_202534 | JGI IMG/M metagenome (GOLD analysis project Ga0307373, IMG submission 202534) | Soil microbial communities from Risofladan, Vaasa, Finland - OX-2 | ecosystem: Environmental > Terrestrial > Soil > Coastal area > Acid sulfate soil | place: Finland: Risofladan, Vaasa | collected... | reverse complement strand
ACCAGTTCAATCTGAGCTGCGGGTAGTCGAGAGTTACCCGACGAATTTCTTGAGATCCGCGATGATTTTATCTTCGACCTCGAGACTCCATAGTGAGTCGGCGACATCAATAGGCAGGAAGAGATCAGACACTAAGAGCGTCTCCGCGGCGGCGACCCCAAGGTTCTGCAACCATTTGCCAACGCCGAATCGAACTGTGAAGTCACTTGGGTCGCCCGTGATGGTGATTGTAAAGGCGCGCTCGGCCGCGACGATGTCACGAAGGAAGCCGCTTTTCTGCGCTTGAATTACCGTCCCCTGGTCACCACCTGGCGCGACCTGGACCTTGAAGCCATCGGCCTCGAGGTATTGCGTGAGGTGTGCTTCCACGGCAGTTAGGTTCGTGCCCTTGCCCTCAAAATGTTCTGACTTGTCTCCGAGCATGACGTCTCCTCCAATGGTGCGTTTCTTGACCCTACCGGCGGCGTTTTGAAGTACGACCTGATTATTCGGAGATTCTTACGTGCGGTGCTGGTCACGAAGTCATCGCCGTGACGTCACCACCATGCGTTGAAAGAGTTCACTGATCTCCTTGATCGTGAATTCCATCGTCGCGTCGCCAACATTGAACTCGAAGCGTTGCAACGTCGGACCCTCCACTTCGTAGGCGCCGCTGAACATCCAGATGCCGTCTTTGCGAGCAATGTCGAGCATCCGAGCTATCACGGTGTCGCACGGACCGCTCACGCGCACGTGCATCATCGGGCTTTGCACTGGATAGGGCAGAATCTCGATGCCGTCGATTCGTCGGAGGGTGCGCGCAATCTGTTGGGCACGTTGGTAGTACTCCCCGAAACGATTCCCGCGAAGTTGTAGCGCCGTGAGGGCCGAGGCAGCGTAGGGCCAGAGTCCGTAGGCACGACCACCATGTCGCACTCGCCACAGTTTCAATTCCTCAATCGTCGCCCTGTCGCTGGCGACACAACATCCGGCGATGGCGCCGAGTCCTTTGTAGAATGAGACGTAGACGGAGTCGAAGAGTTCAGCGATGTCGACGATTGATTTTGACGCCGTCGCCTCGTAGTACGGCGCGGCCTCCCAGAGTCGCGCGCCGTCCATGTGCGTCGCCGCACCGTTATCGCGCGCCCAGACCACCTGAGCCACTAATTCGTCCCACTCAGGAAGCGTGCCACCGAGATCGCGTTGTGGCAGTTCAATGAGTACCGCGGCCACCGGTTCACCAACGGAAGTGAGTTGCTCGGACGTCAGCGGCATCGTGGCCGGTCCGCACGTCACGGCCACGAGTTGATGGAGTCGCTCGTAGGCGCGCTCCTCTCGGACGTCCAGGTGACATTTCGGGTGAAAGATGACGGAGCGACGGTTCCGCCGGTCGGCGTGGATACGCAGGACCGCTTGTTGGGCCATGGTGCCGGAGATCATGAAAAGGGCGGCCTCTTTGCCGAGTCGACGCGCGACCTCGTTCTCGAGCTGCTCGACAACACCTCCGTTGCCGTAGACGTCGATTTGGGAGTCCGACGGAATCGTCGCCAACAACGTGGAGACGTCGCGACGTCCCACGCCCGCTAAGAACCGCGTACAACGTTGATTCATTTCACGGAGCTCCTCAGGTGTCGGGCGAGACCTGATCGTCGGGCGCGGGCGTGTCGGGGAGGGTTTTGTCGTCTTCTTCGGGGTCGTGGCCACAAATGTGACGATACCGAATGTCGCGAAGGAGTCGTCTATTCGCCGACATCACCCTCCACCAGCTCGGTGTAGATGTCGAGGTGGCCGAGATAACGCGCATATTCCTGGAGCAAGTGGATCAGGACCCGCTCTAAGGATGCGGGCTGATCATCATCCCAACGAGGTCCCGGTTGACCGAGCTCATCGAGCTGGTGGCGACGCACAATCACTCCAGTGGTCACGCCTCGCGTGCGCAAACTTGCCACGAGCGATTCCAGAATCTCCGCGGGCTCCATGACCATGAGTGAGCCGGTAACGACGGTCGACGCAGACCATCGTGAGTAAAGTCAAAACTATGTCCGTCATAGAGCCCCACAATCACCCGCCAAGGATCGATCCAGACCAACTGTCCGGCGAAAAGCAAGCTCTGGACGAATGGGTTGATTTTCATCGAGCCACACTGTTGATGAAATGTGACGGGCTTACGTCGGAGCAACTGAAATCGAGATCGGTCGAGCCGTCGACCTTGACGTTGCTGGGCCTGGTTCGACACATGAGTGATGTAGAGCGCGGATGGTTCCGACGACGCGCTGCGGGTGAGGATGTCGACTATCACTATTCGACCGATGAGGCACCAGACGCCGACTTCTTGGACGTCGAGTCGGCTGAGGCATCAGAAGATCTCGCCCACTTCGTGGCGGAGTGTCAACGGTGTCGAGAGGCCACCGCCGGGCTGTCTCTCGATCTGGTCGTGACCAGCCCAGGGCACCACCGCAAACCAACTCGCAACGTGCGATGGATCTACCTTCACATGATCGAGGAGTACGCGCGCCACAACGGTCATGCGGACCTCCTTCGCGAACGAATCGACGGCGTCACGGGCGACTGAATGTCGCCTGGTTGACCACGGCGACGAAAATGCAGAAGACAGTTCTCGCGCCGTTACGCTGCGTTGATGTTCGAGGTCTCCAATGAACGTTTCGAGGAACTCGCGGCCGAAGCGGTCGCCTCATTGCCGGAGTCGCTTTCATCGCGTATGGACAACGTGGCGATAATCGTCGAGGACGAAGCCCGCGGGCGAAATCTCTTCGGTCTCTATGAGGGCATTCCCCTGACTCGTCGTGGCTATTCCAGTTACAACGCCGTCATGCCCGATCGCATCACGCTCTACCAAAGGACGATATGTCAGGTGTGCTCGAATGAGGACGACGTGCGAGCCCAGGTGCGTAAGACGGTGATCCACGAGATCGCGCACCACTTTGGCATCAGTGATCCCCGCCTCGACGAGCTCGGCTGGGCTTAGCGCGTCCGAGCCGTTACCTTCCCAACCACTGTTCGCGCGAAGTCACCCAGGCCGACCCCATGCCCGAATGACCCGGCGTCACAATCTCTCGCCCGTACTCCTCGACAGGCGCAAAACCGAGCTTGCGGGGAACCGCGGCGCTCGCCGTATTCGCTCGGTCCATTGAGATCTTGACGGTGGCGGTTGTAGGGACGTAGGTGAAGGCCGCGCCGGTGAGAATGCTCGCGGCCTCGGTGGCGTAACCTCGGCCGGTACGGTCGCTTCGGATCCAGTATCCAATCTCCAGCTCCTCGACGACTCCGCGACGATCGAGGGTGGCGCTCCCGACCAACTGTCCTCCGTCGATTTCTCGGATCCAATAGGCCCAGCGCTCATCGGAGCGAAATCGTCCGTCATCGTCGAGGGTGAGAGCCATGATCGACTCGCGCGAAGGCATCGACGCCGCCCACTTCATCCACACGTGGAGTTCATCGAAACTTTGAATGACTGCTTCAAGGGCGTCGTCGACGTCGTCGAGCGTTTTGCGATTGAGGTGAAGCCGCGTTCCGAAACATTCATCTGGAAGACTCGACATCGGACAAGTGTGACACGCCGAACGTTCAGAGCGCAGTGAAGTCCAATTCACCGCAGTAATCATCAACGTCTATCTCTTGCGGCGACCTTTACGAAAGGAATTGACTGAGCGTCCAACTTCCCTTGAACAGGTAGTCACAGAGCGACTCCGTGAGCGTGCACATCACCGTCAGTACCTGTTCGCCAGGAGTGTCGACCGGGACGTCGAGCAGTAGTCCTCGAGTGTTGTGGTCTTGTCGAATGGCGAACGGAGCACCGCCCAACATGAGCGCGATGCGCTCACGGCCAAGACGACTGCGTGAGTGCAGTACGCCCAGCGTCGAGGGCTGGGCCACTCCTCGACGGGGCGGTGCAGTCACGTAACTTGCGACAACGACGCCCTTGTTGAGTCGCAGTCCGAAGTAGTTCACCTTCATATCGGCGACCTTTTCTTCGACATCGGGCGATAGGTTGCACCACCCGCGACCGGCGGCCACGGCGGCAATCGCCGCGACGGCGCTTGATCGTTCAGTGGAGAAGGTTATCAACGAGGGAGTCGTCATCAGAATTGCGACCTGTCGGGCTTCGTCAGTCCGGTCAGCGTGTCGACGGTCGTGGCGTTACCGGCGCCGTTGAGACCTAGCACGGTGACCTTCGTAACTCGGCGCAGCTCCAGGTCCAGACCTCGCCCGGCGTGAACGGAGCCAAAGGACTTGATGAGGCCGTGGGTCACGAGGTTGTCGTGCAGCGACGTCGCCGACGAGATGTCAGTCACGTATGTGTCGAGAAGAGTTCGTCAATATCCACCAAAAGTACTCGAACGAGCGATGCGCTCAACGGCGAAAGAAGCTCAATCGAACTTCGTGAACCGTGACCACGACCTACGCTCGGGCTATGTTGAGTGCATGCTGAAGAGGTTCTTCGAGCTGTTTGGACTGGCCACGATGGCCGTCGGGGTGTACTTCGTCCTCATCGAACACCAAAAGAGCACGGTGTGTAACGAAACCGAAGGGAAGTTCGTCGGCTTCGGCGTGAGCACCGAGTGCCAGCACGTGATCTACACCTACTTCGGCGGATTCATCGTCTTGGCCCTCGGCGCTCTCGTCGTGCTCTTTGGTCTCCTGGCGACTCGAAGGGCCGCCAAGAAGAAAATCTCGACGGGGCATCGATCGTTGGCCTCGCAGTATCACTTGACCGATCCGAAGTCCGGACGCGCGCCGAAGTCGTAACAGTCTCAGCTGATGCGTGTCAGTTCGACCACCGGAATCACACGAGTCGTTGCCTTTTCATACTCCGCGAAACCCGGGAAGCGCTCGGCCTGGACCGGGTAGATGCGATTGCGCTCCGCGCGCGACACCGGCGTCGCCGTCGCCTCGTAGGTCTCGGTCCCGACTTCAACCGTCACTTTCGGCTTCGCCACCAGGTTGTGATACCAGTCCGGATTGACGGGCGCACCTCCCTTGGAAGCGAAGACGAATCGGCGACCTTCGTAGTCCAAGTACATCATGGGATTTACACGCTCTTCATTGGTCTTGGCGCCCATTGTATGCAGCAATAAGACGGGCGCGCCTTCGAACGAACCGCCGACCACACCATTATTGGCCCGGAACTCGGCGATCACCTTGGCGTTCCATTCATTCATGTTCGTCGCAGCTTCGTCGTCACTCACGACCGTCTCCTTCTCAGATTGTTGAGCACTGACTCACTCATCGTGCACCTTAGGAGGCGCGAGCGCGAAGCAGTCCTTCGGTCTCCTCGGCGTCCAAAGGCATCCCGAGGTGGTAGCCCTGAGCCAGTCGACACGTCAGGTCGCGCAGCGGTGCGACCTGATCGGATGATTCGACGCCCTCGGCGATCGTGGTGAGGCCGAGTGTGTGGGCCAGTTGTACGATGGCCGGTGCGAGACTGGGTCGACCATCGGGACTTGTGATATTCGCCACGAATGACCGATCGACCTTCAAGATATCGATCGGTAGTTGCCCGAGATGGGAGAATGACGAGAAGCCAGTGCCGAAGTCGTCGATGGCGATGCTCAGCCCGAGCGATTTGAGCGAATTGATATTCCGGATCGCGGCATCGATATTTCGCATGATCGCGCTTTCCGTGATCTCCAAGATCAAATGCGTCGGCTCGAATCCCGTTTCGAGCAAGGAGAGGCTGACGCTATCTCGTATGTCGTTGTCAGCGATCTCACGCGCGGAGAGATTTACGCTCATGAGTAGCCCCGGACCGGCGATGCCCATGTTCTGCCAGCGTCGCGCTTGGGAGCACGCTTCGGTGAGGACAAAGCGATCTATGTGATGGATGAAGCCGATCTCCTCGGCGAAAGGGATGAAGGAGATGGGCTGAAGCAGCCCGTGGGTGGGATGTTGCCACCGAACGAGCGCTTCGAAACCGACGATGACCCCGGACTCCAGATCGAAGATCGGCTGGTAGTGAACGCGCAACTCCTCGGAGAGCACGGCGTGACGAAGGTCGTTCTCGAGCTCCAGTCGCTCCACAACGGCGACGTGCATCTGATCTTGAAACTCCTCGATGCGGTCTTTGCCTTGCGCCTTGGCTAGATACATGGCCAGGTCAGCGTTTCGAAGGAGTTGATCGCTGGTATTGCCTTTGGCACCGAACGTGACGCCCATGCTCACGGTGACCGCGATCTCTTGATCGGCGACAGTGACTGACTGTCGAAGCGTCTTCATTAGTCGAGCGGCTAATTGCAGGACCTCCTCACGGGTAGCCGCACCCTCAATCAACACCGCGAATTCGTCCCCACCGAGTCGCGCCGCCGTGTCGGACTTACGGAGACCTTTCACCAGCGTGGAGGCCACAATGCGAAGTAGTTCGTCTCCGGCGGAATGTCCGAGGCTCTCGTTGATCGTCTTGAAGTTGTCGAGATCCAGTAAGAGGACGGCGACGTATTTATCGTTGCGCTCACTGCGGGCGAGGGCCAGATTGAGCCGGTCTTGGAAGAGCGCCCGGTTGGCAAGATCCGTGAGGGCGTCGTGGAACGCCAGATGGGCCAGGTCGTGTTCCAATCGCTTTTGTTCCGTAACGTCGCTGAAGCCCCATACGCGCCCAACCACGTCGCCGGCGACGAATTGGGGTTTCGACGATCGCTGGAACACTCGTCCGTCGACGAACTCCAGCGTGTCGCTGCTCTCCACTTCGGGTTGCGAGTAGAGGTCGTTGACGCGAGCGATGAAGGCGCTCGGATCGGTGAGCTGTTCGGCCACGTACTCGATCAATCGGTGGTCGTTTCGAGCCGCCACGAGATTAGTCGGTATTCGCCACATCTCGGCGAACTGAGAATTGAAACTCGTGATGGATCTGTCGTTACCCACGACGAGCAGTCCGTTGGCGGTCGATTCCAGTGCGGCGTTCAACAGCGACGACGTCTCGCGCAGTTCACGCACCGTATTTCGAAGCTCCATCTCGGCGCCGACGCGAGCCGAGACGTCGTGCGCCGTCACGACTAGGCCGCCCACCGTCGGATCGTCCACGAGGCTCACGATCGACAGCTCAAAAGAGATCATCTCCTCGCTGCCACGACGTATCAGACGAAGTGCCTGCACGACAGGCTGGGAAGCGCTGGAGTCGCGCAACGCGTTCTCGATCGCGACGCGAAGTGCTGGACGATCGTTGGCGGTGACGATATTTGCGAGGGGCTGGCCCTCGACAGCCTCGGGGTCGTGCCCTAGCTTTCGCGTCATCGCCCCGGACACCGATTCGACGACGCCGGCGGGGGAGAGCAGCATCATGATCGTCGTCGCATTGTGCACCAAAGATCGGAATCGCGCCACGTTGTCGCGCGCCAGTTCGAATCGTCGGCGTTCGGTCAGATCGCGGATGCTGAAGAGAATCGCACCTTTCTGGAACCACGACACGGGAGTGCCGATGAGTTCAATCAGTCGCCAATCGTCACCGATTTGGGCTCGGATTTCCAGAAAGGTTCCTACGCTCTTGGTTTGAATGGATTCAAGCGACCGCAGGACGATCTCGAGGTCGTCGGGGTGCACGAGATCGACGGCGGATATTCCTGTCGCCGATTCCAACGATCGACCGAAGAGTTCGAGGGCCAACTGGTTAACCCAGAGAACGTTCCCGACCGCGTCCAATACCACGACGATCTCGGGAAAAGAGTTGAGTAATCGAGCTAACTTGCGGTCACCGACGCTCATCGAACTCCTTGGGACCAGGCATGACATCTCGATGCACGACGTCGAGATGTGAACTCGGAGGAGCCGACGATAATTTTCATCCTTTGAACCGTAACGCAGGAAGTTCGTCCTTCTGCGCACCATTCCGAGCCGAATCGCATCAGTGCGATCCCGTGTTTTCCTGTGTACAAGAGCAACGACAACCTGTGCGAAGTGTCGTCAATCACTTCGCTCACTGCGGTCTCGGACCATGGGCGAAGCCTTCAATTGAACGTTTCAGAACTTTCAGCACTCGGGTCGTGCATCCCAGTTGGACAATCGGCCGCGTCGTGGAGGGACCAAGATCTTGACGAGTGCGTCGATGAACGTTTGGGACATTGTTGAGAACCTGTTGACAAGCAAAACGATGGACCGGCCTAGCGTTCATCCATGACCGAGCTCTTCGAACTTCCTCGTGGCACGCCCCGAGCCGAATTGGTCGGGCTCGTAAGCGACGAGGAGGTCGCGACGACCTTCGAATCGGTGCCGTTCACCTCAGATCATCCAGCCTCGTGGAATGGACTCCTCGAAGCGTTGCCCGAGCCGACGGCGCTCGTGGACGTTCGCGGCGTTCTCCACTACGTCAACGAACTGCTGTGCGCCTTGACCGGCTACGAACAGACCGATTTGATCGGTCGCGACGTCATAATGCTCATCCCCGAACGCCTTCGCGAGCGCTTGTTGCGCGCTCGTCGGGAGCGACCGCGCAACCCAACTGCATCCGTCTGGAATGACCAGGATCTGACCCTGCTGCGTAGCGACGGCCAAGAGGTTCACGTCGAGGTCTCACGATCACCGTTGGCCCTTGATCAGGGATCATGGGTCGTGCTGGCGATTCGTGACATGACTACTGCGCGGATGAACGAAAAGGCTCGCGCCGACGCCGAACTTCGGTTTCGCGTGGCCTTTGAGAACAACATGGCGCCAATGACCTTCACCGACGCACATGACCGCATCATCGCGGTCAACGACGCCATGTGCGAGATGGTCGGCTTTTCTCGCGATGAGTTGCTCGGCTGCGACTCGACGCCATTCACCTATCCCGACGACGTGGGAATCACCGAAAGCACGCACCAGCGACTCATCTCGGGTGAAGTGGAGCAGGAGCGCTACGTCAAGCGTTACTTGAGAAAAGACGGTCGAGTGATCGACGTCGAGGTGTCGCGCTCGCCCGCGCGCGACGAGGACGGCAACATCCTCTACTTCGTCTTCTCCGAGCGCGACGTCACAGAAGAGCGTGCCCTAGCGGCCCAGCTATCGCATCAGGCGCTGCACGACCCGCTCACGGGTTTAGCAAACCGGGCACTCTTCGAAGACCGATTGGCCCAGGCTCATGGTCGCGTGCTTCGTCAAGGCGGCATCGGCGCGGTGCTCTTGATTGACCTGGATGACTTCAAGGGAGTCAACGACACACACGGTCACTTCGTCGGTGATCAACTTCTCACTGCCATCGCGAATCGATTGGCGCTCATCACTCGTTCGGCCGACACGCTCTGTCGCTTCGGCGGCGACGAGTTCTTGTACCTGGCCGAGGGTCTCGTCTCGCCGGCCGAGGCCGAAGTCCTCGCCGAGCGTCTGATCAGCGTCATTGCCGAGCCCTACAAAATCGCCGGATCGCTGATCGAACAACGCGCCAGCGTCGGCATCGTCATCTGGGACTCGACGTGCAACGGTTTCTCCGAAACGATTCAAAATGTCGACGCCGCCTTGTACGAAGCCAAGCGAAACGTGCGCGGTCACCACGTGGTCTTCACGCCCACAATGCACCAACGCGCCGTGAGCCGTTTCGCACTGGTACAAGAGTTACGACAGGCCTTCAGCGTCGGGGACTTGGTGATGCACTATCAACCGATCGCCGATCTCACCACCAGTCAAGTGGTCGGCTTCGAGGCTCTGATGCGTTGGAAGCATCCCGAACGAGGTTGGGTACCACCCAACGTGTTCATGCCCTTGGCCGAGCAGAGCGACCTGATCTTGGAGCTCGGTTCGTTCGCCTTGCGCCAAGCCATCCTCGAAGCGAGCAAGTGGGCGACCGATGATTCGTCGATTCGGCGTCCGTACGTGACGGTCAATCTTTCGGCGCACCAGTTCCTCGATCCGGGATTAGTGCCCACGATAAAGAATCTCCTGCGCGAGAGCGCGTTGCCACCGGCGTATCTGATCCTGGAGATCACCGAGAGCGTCGCGTTGATGGACATCGCCGAAACGATGGCCCTGTTGGAACTGCTCGGCACACTCGGGGTAGGCATCGCCCTGGATGACTTCGGCACCGGCTTCTCGTCGCTGTCGTACCTGGCGGCGCTCAGTCCGCGCATCATCAAGATCGACCAGTCATTCGTTCGGCCCGTCCACGAGTCGACGCGCAACGACACGTTGCTCGAGACGATCATCTCGTTGGGTCAGAAACTCAACATGACGATGCTCGCCAAGGGAATCGAGACCGAAGGTCAGTTCAGTCGACTTCGTCGATTGGGCTGTGAACTCGGGCAGGGCTTCCTCTTCTCCGCCGCGGTTCCGAACGACGAAGTTGCGGCGATGGTGGGCCAAGTCCTCCCCACCTGAGATAACTCGCCTCAACTAAACCGATGAAAGCACCGGTTTAGACTACGCCCATGTTGGTCGACGGCGGTCTCTCCTTTCGAATTGACGACGTAGGCGCTGATGCGCGTGCACTGGAACTCGCGGGCTACGACGGCGCCTGGTCGGCTGAAACCGGGCACGACCCGCTCCTGATCGTTGCCGGAGCGGCGACCGCGACTACAACGTTGGAACTCGGCACCGGCATCGTCGTGGCCTTCGCACGAAGTCCGATGATCACGGCCACCATGGCCAACGACGTGCAGTTGCTGTCACGCGGCCGGCTGCTGCTCGGTCTCGGTTCACAGATCAAACCGCACATCGAGAAGCGATACTCGATGCCCTGGTCGCATCCGGCGCCGCGCATGCGCGAATACGTCCTGGCGATGAGAGCGATCTGGGCGTGTTGGAATGAGGGCGTCGCGCTCAATTTTCGCGGAGAGTACTACCGACACACGCTGATGTCGCCGTTCTTCAATCCCGGTCCCAATCCTTACGGTGCGCCGAAGGTGTACCTGGCCGCGGTCGGCGAGTTGATGACCGAAGTGGCCGGCGAAGTGGCCGACGGGCTCTTGGTACACCCGTTCACCACGGAGCGCTACATCCGCGAAATCACGCTTCCGGCCTTGGAGCGCGGTTTGGCCAAATCGGGACGTGAGCCCAAAGACTTTCCGATCTCGTTTTCCGGCTTGGTGGCGACGGGCGAGAACGACGAGGAGCTCGAAGACGCCACGCGCCAGGTTCGTGGCCAGATCGCCTTCTACGGGTCGACACCGGCCTACCGGGGTGTTCTCGAGTTGCACGGATGGGGCGATCTCCAGAGTGAGTTGAACGCATTGTCCAAGACGGGGCAGTGGGAACTGATGGGTGAACTGATCGACAACGACGTGCTGAACGCTTTCAGCGTCGTCGCCATGCCCGACGACGTCGGCGCGGTCGTTCGCGAACGGCTCAATGACGTCATCAGCCGCTTCAGCATCTACGCGCCCTACGCGCTCAGTGACACGGCGCGCCAAGCCATCGTGGAAGGACTCCGGTCGTAGCGACGGCACCTGAGTCATCGGTTAATAACGACCTTGACAATCCTCAGATTATGGGGGTCGCAAAACTAAGGTCGAAACGTGAGTTGGAACGAGGAACCGCAGTCCTGGGAGCCGACTCAAGACATCCTTGAATATCTGGGCTTTGCAGGCGTCGACACCACGCGTGACCAACTGGCTCGGCTGCATCGCCGACGTTTGATCGGTGAACCGTTCCACGATCAGATCGGTGGACGGAGTTCACTGGCGCGCTACCCGGCGGGCACCGCCGAGCGGATGCTGCGGATCTCGCAACTGCGCTCGAGTACGAAACAACTCGACGAGTTGGCCTGGCGACTTTGGTGGGAGGGTTACGACCTCGAGCCCGACATCATACGCACGTATCTTTTGAAGCGAGCGAGGCGCTGGGATGAACAGATGCGAGAGATTCGTGGGGTGGCCGACGATCGTCCGGAAGAAGAAAAGGGTGAGCGCGACGTGCTCGAAGAGGTCTTCTTCGAGCATCTCAAGACCCGTCCAGCGATGGTCTCGGCGCGCAAGCGCCTGGGGCGAGGTTCCGAACTGTACGCCGAGTTTTCGTCACTTCTCATCGATCTCATTAAAGGAGATCTGTGGTCACTCGATCCTGACGCCGGAGGTCTCTTCGATCGTCGAGACAGCGGGCGCGCCACCCCCGACATCGCCGAACCGTCACGAGCCGGCCAACTAGCCCTTCGCGCGATGCAGAGCACGATGGATACGCCTTTCATTCAGCTGGCGACCACCTTGGACGACAAGGAAATTGCCAACGCTCGGCCCGTCGCACTCCGACTACTCGGTCTCATCGCTAGCGCCGGGACCATCGTGCAAGAGGTGTTCGGCGGCTCGGGGCAGGGGCGCGACAACGTGGGAAAGAGCCTCATCACGATGGCCGAGAACTCCGAAGAGCAAGTCTTGGCGTTGCTCTTGACGTCATCGTTCTTGAAAGACGACCGAGTCCGAGACGCGCTTTCGGAATTGAGCAGCGCGCCTGTTATCCCTCCGCCAATCTCATACTTGGATTTTCGACGCCTGCGTTATCTCGCGGGCGAGGTACCGAGCCTCGCCGCTCTGTTGGTGCCGGCGGCCGTTCACGAAGCCTTCGCGTCCCCCGAGGGTGCAGATCGATGGCGCGTGGGGTTCAACGAGTATTGGATGAGTCACGCGCTCGAACTTCAGGAGGCGATGGCGCTGCGGCCCGATCTCTTCGTCGAAGAACCGGTCGAACCGGACGACGTCATCGAAATTGAAGTGGAAACTAAAAAAAAAAATCTAAAATGAGATTCTGGAACGGCGAATGCACTCGGGCATTGACGGACTGGCGCGGCTCCTACGTGGGGTCGATGACAGCGCGTGGACGAATGCGCACACCGACATCGGTCAATTAGTCGTGGATAAGGCGACGCTCTGAGTCGGTCTTAGAGTCGACCGAATTCTCCAGTAGTGAGATGCGCTCGTAGGTGACAGGCCGGACACAGATACTGACAGTTGGACAACTCTTCGTCACCCCCGGCGCTAAGCGCTTTCTTGTGGTGGAACTCCTTGGCCGGGAGGCGGCAGTGGCCGTAGTGCGGACACCAGCTGGCAGTGCACTCGCACGTTCCGCGTGCTCGTTGCCGGGCCAGACGCTGCACAGATTCGGGAAAACTCATGCCCCTCCTAGGTCATCCCGCATAAATCGCAAGACTTGGGCATAAATGGTAGCGGTCGACGAATCAATGAGTGGGTGCTTCGTAGAGCGAAACATCAGAAGGAGAAGGACGTTCCTACCATCGTCGCCGCGACGTCAAAGGCCACGGCGGGTGAAAACAAATAGCCCTGACCGAGCGAACAATGCAGCTCGCGAAGGTTTTCCAGTTGATCCTGCGTCTCGATACCTTCGGCGGACATGGTCATGCCTAGGTTGTGTCCGAGCAACACGATCGTCTCCAGCAAGCGGTCGCTATGGATGGTCTTCATCACAGGTCGAATGAAGGACTGATCGATTTTGATGATCATGGGATTCAAGAGCGCCAAGTACGAGAGCGACGAGAATCCAGTGCCGAAGTCATCCAGGGCGACACCGATGCCCAGGTCAGTCAACTGCTGGATCATCTTCACGGTGTCGGCCGTTTCCATCAGGGCGACGCTCTCGGTGATCTCGATGATAAGACGATCGGCCGGCAACGAGCAGACCTCCAGCTCCTTCTTTACGAGCTCGAGCAGTCCGGGATGGTGGAACTGGCGCGCGGAGAGATTGACTGTGACGTAGGGTTCGGAGAGCGAATCCTTCGTGCGACCCCATTCGGCGGCGGCCATGATCGATTCGTGCAGAGCGAAGGCGCCGAGGTCCAAGATGAGGTCGCTCTGCTCAGCCAGGGGGATGAACTCACTCGGCGGCACCCATCCGCGCTCGGCGTGATGCCAACGCATGAGCGCCTCGAATCCGATGACTTCGTTCG
>Ga0307373_10010296_pt1 | contig 13792 bp, 14 predicted proteins | sample OX2MG_FD_202534 | JGI IMG/M metagenome (GOLD analysis project Ga0307373, IMG submission 202534) | Soil microbial communities from Risofladan, Vaasa, Finland - OX-2 | ecosystem: Environmental > Terrestrial > Soil > Coastal area > Acid sulfate soil | place: Finland: Risofladan, Vaasa | collected... | reverse complement strand
TGGTGGACGCGGCAGGGATCGAACCTGCGACCAGTCGATTAAGAGTCGAATGCTCTACCAGCTGAGCTACGCGTCCATATTGACCTCAAGTGCATGAGGGGAAAGTGATTGAAGGGCACACCCTGAAACCAGTCAGCCGCAATCAATCGACTTAGTTAAGATACCACAGCTTGCGGAGTGTTTTCACTCCGCAAGCTGTTCGTTAGCCAACAAAATCTACGTTCGCGCGAATTGGAATAATGCCGCGGTCATAGCCCATGTCCAACAGCTTGCGGATCGCGACTTTGCCATCCTCGCCATAGTTCAGCGTGCGCTCGTTGACATACATGCCGACAAAGCGGTTAGCCAGCGCCGGGTCCAGATCGCGGGCGAATTGCATAGCGTATTCAAGTGCCTCTTCGCGGTGATCGAGAGCGTGCTGGATGCTGTCGCGCAGGGCGTTCGTTGTGGTCAACAGCGTCTCCTGGCTGAACGAGCGGCGGATAGCGTTGCCTCCGAGTGGGAGGGGAAGCCCGGTCTCGTCGCGCCACCACTGGCCCAGATCGAGCAGCTTCACCAGCCCGTCGTTGGCATAGGTCAACTGTCCTTCGTGGATGATGAGCCCGGCGTCAAATTCGCCCGAGACCACGGCCGGAATGATCTTGTCGAACGGAACGACCGCAGTTTCGATCTCCGGCGCGAAGAGCTTCAGCGCTAGGTACGCTGTGGTGAGGGTTCCGGGAACCGCGATGCGCGTCTTCTTTACCTCGTCGAGCGTGAGCTTGCGCTGAGAGACGATCATCGGCCCATAGCCTTCGCCGACGCTGCCGCCGCATGCCATCAGGGTGTACTTCTCCTGCAGGTAGGGGTAGGCGTGAAACGAGATGGCGGTGACGTCATAGAAGGCTTCGTTGATGGCGCGGTGATTCAGAGTTTCAATGTCGGTGAGCGTGTGGTTGAACTTATATCCCGGAACGCGGACCTTGTTGGTGGCCAGGCCGTAGAACATAAAGGCGTCATCGGAGTCCGGGCTGTGGGCGATGTTGATCTCTTGAATTGCGGTGTTCGCGGTAGTCATAAATCGATAATCCTTGGGAGAGTGAGAGGAATAGGAGACGCGGCCCGGCAGTGCCAGTGCAGAACGTCGAGAAGTTTCAGAATTGCTGGCTAAGAACGCCGCCACTTCTGCATTGAGCTGAAGATTCCAGCGGCAGCGGTAATTTTGATGGCCTCGCCTGCAAGGAACGGGGCAACAGCGAGGCTCCATACGGCCGTGCTGCCGAGGTGCAGAAGATGTGCCAGCCATCCCGCTCCAAGTGCGAAGGTGATGACGCTCGATCCAATGCCGGCGACGATCGCGCCGCTGAAGCGCGACACGACGCGGGGCATGGAGCGCACCAGCCATCCGGCAGCGGCAGCGGCCAGCGGGTAGGCGAACAGGAAGCCTGCGTTGGGGCCAAGCAGATGCGCCATGCCCCCAGGGCCGCCAGCGGGGCTGAATACGGGCAGTCCCACGGCGCCTTCGGCGAGATAAAGAACCATCGTCGAGAAGCCTGCAACCGGGCCAAGCACCATGCCGATCAGAATGACGGCGAATGTCTGCAGCGTCATCGGGACTGGCGTGAAGAAGAGGGGAATCGACACATGCGCGCAGGCAGCCACGAACAGGGTCGCGGCAACCGCCAGAACAACGCGGCCCGGCAGTGTCTCATGCAGCGGCCTGGCGCCTTCGATCAGGCCAGAGTGAGAAGAGGTAATGGGTTGCATGGTTAGCGTCCTTTCGCGTCAGCCGCGTTCGGTTGAAGTTACCTTGTCGTAGGAGTGGAGGGGCCTCTGGTTAGCAGGCCTGTTTTTGTTGCCGAGAGGTCCTGCGATGACGAATGTGTCGGAGCATGGGGCAGGGAACTGTGCGCGTCCTCTGCTGCGGCGAAGAGATATTGGCTGAACTCGGGCTGCACCGGCGTCGACGCACTCTCGAGTTTGTGGCTGGCGCGAATGCGCCGGGTAATTGCTACCGCCGCCCAGATCAGGGCGAGAAAAGAAAGAATCGAGATGGCAAAGAGAATCCGCATGAATAAGGAGAAGAGCTAATAGCAGAATACCAAGATTGCGCCCGGTTCGTGCGCCTGGTCGATGCTTCTCCCGATTTGCCGTCGAAATTCGAAAGTAACGCTGTCGTGGCTCGCTCCCATTGCCGGTTGGCAGTACAAACTTGGTACATTCAGTTCGTACAGATCTTTTCCACTTGACGGAGTCCTCTATCAAATTTGTACTGAGATGTAGATAAATATGACTGGTTCCAGCACAACAGGCGCAGGGGTAAAGCGGTCGAGCACCATCGTCCGCCTGTACCAGCGGATTCACGGCGGTTGGCGAAAGATTGCTACCGGCGCCGCTGCCGTGCTTGCGCTTGCCATGGCCTTCCACGTCATCTTTGGCCAGAACGGCCTGACCGTCTATCAGCAGAAGCGTCAGGAGACGCAGGTGCTGACCAGGCAATTGCAGACCCTGCAGCACGAGAACGATTTGATGAAGAGCCACGTTGGCCGTTTGGAGAACGATCCTAATGCGATCGAACACCAGGCCCGCGAGGAACTGCACTACACCCGTCCGGGCGAGGTGATCTACACCCTTCCTCCCGATCCCGTCTCAAAAGGCGCAGCGAATCAAGGCAATTCGGCGAAACCTTAAAACCTGTCGAAGAGTCACACTGTCTCGTCCGACGACGCGCGAGTGCGCGCAGTGCTGTAGCTATATGCGGTAGCCTGAGGATAATTGGGGGCAAGCAATGAAGATCAACATGGAAGACGCGACCGCACGGCAGACCTACAATCTGTTGATCGGTCTGGTAGCCCCGCGGCCAATCGCCTGGGTGACGAGCATCAACGAGCAGGGCAGCCTGAACGCCGCTCCCTTCAGCGCATACAACTACCTGTGCATCGACCCGCCAATTATCGGAATCGGGGTGACTGACCGCCCGACCGGCGGCTTCGTCCCCAAAGATACGGCGCAGAACATCCGGCGCACCGGCGAGTTCGTCGTTAATGTCGTGACCGAAGATCTCATTCACCAGATGAATATCTGCGCCACCGACTTTCCCCCGGAGTTCAACGAGTTGGAGATGGCGGGATTGACCACTGCTCCCTCTCAGGTCGTGAAAGTGCCGCGCATCGAACAGGCACACGCCGCTCTTGAGTGCAGGGAGTACACCACCATGGAGATCGGCAGGTCGCGCATTATTCTCGGCAGCGTGGTCGCTATGTACGTCGAAGACAAATTTGTCGATCTCGCTGGCCCCTACGTCCGAGCCGAAGAGCTTCACGCAGTGGGGCGCATGAATGGCCTGGGATCGTATGTCAAAACCCGGGATTCCTTCTTGACCGTGCCGCGCATCTCGTACGAAGAGTGGAAACAGGGAAAGCGCTGACTGCTCAGGAGATATATTCCTTGAGCCAGGGGTCGGTGCTGTGAACGAGCGCTTCGGTCGTGCCGTCGAAGACCACTTTTCCCTCGTTCAGAACCAGAAATTTGGTACTGTCGTCGATCCCATTATTGGGAATCAGTTCCATCTTGCCCGTCTCCGGGTTGAAGCGATTTCGGGCCAGCACGAAGGCATCTTGCAACCGATGGGTAATCAGCAGCGAGGTCGTGTGCGAGACATCGCGCTGCTTCACCACCAATTCGATGATGGTGGTCGATGTGATCGGGTCGAGGCCGCCTGTGGGGGAGTCATAGAGAATCAGGTCCGGGCTGGAGATAATAGCGCGTGCGATGGAGACACGGCGGCGCATTCCGCCCGAAAGCTCCGACGGAAACTTGGCGATGGCATGCTCCAGTTCGACAAACTGTAGCGCTTCTACCACGCGTTTGTGGGCCTCATCCTCAGGAACACCATCTTCATGGAGCCGATAGGCGACGTTGTCCTCCACCGAAAGCGAATCGAACAGCGCTGACTCCTGGAAGACCATGCCGATGCGTGCCCGCAGCTTGAACAGGCTTTTCTCGGGCATCGTCGTGATCTCCTGCCCAAACACCTCGATCGTTCCCGAATCGGGGCGGAGTAGTCCATTGGCGAGCTTCATCAGGACAGATTTGCCGCAACCGGCTGGCCCTAAAATAATGCGCGTCTCAGCCCGCTGCACGGTAAAGGAGATCTTCTCGAGCACCGGCTTTCCGTCGAAGCTGATGGAAACATCCTTATAGGCGACCACAGGCCCAGCCGGATCGGCGTCGCCCCGGTTCGATGACAGCCCTGCGTTGGCGAGGTCTATGGGCATGGTCTGGGTCACCGGCCAAAGATGCCGATCATGGCTCGGCTGACGATAAAGTCGACGATGATGATGAAGACCGACGACACCACGACGGCCTGCGTAGTCGAGCGGCCAACGCCCTGGGTTCCGCCCTTGGTCTTCAGCCCGAAGTAGCAGCCGACCGTGGCAATGATGAACCCTGAGAAGAGCGGCTTGGTCAACCCCTGCACGACGTCGCCATAGGCCAACGCGCGGTACGACGTATGGAAGTAGCTGGAGGCGTTCAACCCCAGCAGCGTCACACTGACCAGTGCTCCGCCCGCGATTCCAACGGCGTCAGCTACGATCGTGAGAAAAAAGAGCATGAAGACGGTAGCGTAAAGCCGCGGCGTCACCAGTTTCCGGATCGGATCGGTTCCCAGGGCCCGCATGGCGTCGATCTGCTCAGTCACCTTCATCGAGCCGAGTTCCGAGGCCATTCCGGAGGCGTTCCGTCCCGAGATCATCAGTCCAGTAAGGACCGGCCCAAGCTCCTTGACCATCGAGAGCGCCACCAGGTTGCCGGTCATGCTGATTGCGCCAAATGCCTGCAGCGACGTCGCGGACTGTAGCGCCAGCACGCACCCTGTAAAAAAGCCGGTCAAAATGACGATCGGCAGGGAGCCGAAGCCAATCGAGTCCATCTGGGTGAAGATATCGGGCCAATACCGCGGACGCGAGAAGATGTTCGAGACGGCGTGCCACGAGAGCAGCGCGTAGTCCTGAACGGCGGCGATCTTTTCTTTGGCGAATTCCTCTGGGGAGACGAAGGGCATGGGTTATCAGGCTCAATGTATCAGATGCAGAGACAGTCTTGAAGATTGCATCTTCTTGGCACGATTGAAGAAGTTACTGAACCAATGTCAGGATAGGCCTCAAAAATGAGAAAATAGATTCGATCATGGCTGAAATGACAGCGGCGGTGTTGTACGGCAAGCAGGACCTGCGATTGGAGAGGGTGGCAATCCCGCGCCCGGCAGACGGAGAGCTGCTCGTCCGCGTCGCGGCGGCATTGACCTGCGGAACAGACCTCAAGGTCTACCGCCGTGGCTATCACGCCCGTATGCTCAAGCCCCCCATCCGCTTTGGCCACGAACTGGCCGGCGTCGTCGAAGAGGTTGGCCCCGGTGTGACCAGGTTCCGCAAGGGAGACCGCGTCGTTGCCCTGAACTCCGCTCCCTGCGACGTCTGCTTCTTCTGCACCCACGGCCAGCAAAATCTCTGCGAAGACCTCTTGTTCAACAACGGGGCCTACGCTGAGTTCATCCGTGTCCCCGCTCGCATCGTCGAAAAGAACACACTGCTCATCCCCGACGATGTTCCCTTCGAGCACGCCGCGCTCACTGAGCCTCTGGCCTGTGTCGTTCGCGGCCTCGAAGAGAGCGGAGCCAAAGCCGGCGACACCATGATCGTCATCGGCGCAGGCCCCATCGGCCTGATGTTCATGCATGTCGCCCAGGTTTCCGGTGTCCACGTCATCGCCGTCGTCAAGCGCGAAGACCAGGTCGCTGCCGCAAAGTTGTTCGGGGCCTCCAGCGTCCTGCAAATCTCGGCTGTCGACGATGTCGTAGCCGCCGCGCGCGCCCTCACCCCGCAGGGTCGCGGTGCCGATATCGTCATCGAAGCCGTAGCCATCCCCGCTACCTGGGAGTGGGCCGTCGACATGGTTCGCAAAGGCGGCGTCGTCAACTTCTTCGGTGGCCCGCCCAGCGGCACCAAGGTACAACTCGATACCAACCGCCTCCACTACGGCGACATTACCCTCAAGGCCAGCTTCCATCACACCCCGGCCACCTGCCGTACCGCGTTTGAGTTGGTCACCAGCCGCCGTTTCAAGTGTGCGGACTACATCACCGGCCGCGTCGGGCTTACCGATGTTCCCGCCGTCTTCGCACGCATGATGGACCGCAGCGGAAGCACGCGCGAGATCAAGACTGCCGTCTTTCCGTCCGGGGTGCCCAAATGAGCGAGATGACGCTGTCAGAACACGCGCTGCTGGGCGCACCCCATGAGTACCTCACGCCGATGGAGCGGCCAACTCTCGCCGAGGCGCAGGCCTGGTGCCGCCATCTTGCCACGACCCACTACGAGAATTTTCACGTCGCTACCTGGTTTCTGCCGCGCAAGGTCAGGCCCCACTTCGAGAGCATCTACGCCTACTGCCGGGTAGCCGACGATCTCGGCGACGAGGTCGACGACCCCGAGGTCGCCATGCGCCTGCTCAACGCCTGGGGCTCCATGCTCGACGAGTGCTACGAGACGCCCGAGCGATCCATGCATCCCGTCTTTGTGGCCCTGCATGAAACCGTGCGCGAGTGTGGCGTGCCCCGCGAGCTATTCTCCGATCTTCTGCACGCCTTCCGCATGGACCAGGTGAAGACCGAGTACGAGACATGGCACGAGCTTCTGGAATACTCCCGCTACTCCGCCAATCCGGTTGGGCGGCTGGTGCTGTGGGTCTGCGGATACCAGGAAGAGTCGCTCGCGCTGCTCTCGGACAAGGTCTGCACCGCGCTCCAACTGGCAAACTTCTGGCAGGATGTTACCGAAGACGCCGACCGTGGCAGGCGCTACATTCCCGCTCAGGCGATGGAGCAGTTTGGCGTGGAAGATGGTCAGATTGAGGGCCGCGTCTTCACGCCGGAGTTCGCCGCGATGATCGAGAGCCTCGTAGCCGGAACCCGCGCCATGTTGCACGACGGTGGCGTCATCAGCTCCCACGTCGACAAGGAGCTCGCGGTCACGCTCGACCTCTTCCGCAAGGGCGGCGACGCCATCCTCGACGGCATCACGGCCGAAAACTTCGATGTGCTGCGCGGCAGGCCGGTCGTCTCCAAGATAACGAAGCTGGGCCTGCTGGCCGGTGCATTAATCGCCAAGATAAGGGCGGGGCTTACGACGTGACCCTTGCCGAAGCCTATGCCGCCTGCCGCACCATAGCGCGGCGAGAGGCCAAGAACTTCTACTACGCCTTCCGCGTGCTGCCGCAGCATAAGAGCGACGCTATGTGCGCCGTCTACGCCTTCATGCGCCGCGCCGACGATATCTCCGACGATGAATCGCTCCCCATTGAGCAGCGCAGGCAAGCCATGAGCGTCTGGGTTGAGTCATGGCGCACCGCTCGCCGCAGCGGAGTCTCCGACGATCCTGTCTTCATCGCCCTCAACGACACACAAAAACGGTTCGCAATTCCCGACGCTCTGCTCGAAGAGTTGGTGCAGGGAACCACGATGGACCTTGAGCCCCAGTCGGTCGCAGCCGAAGCAATCCAGACCTTCGCCACCTTCGAGGACCTCTACCGCTACTGCTATCTCGTGGCCTCGGTGGTGGGTCTGGTCTGCATCCGCATCTTCGGCTACACCGATCCCCGCGCGGAAAAGCTCGCCGAAGAGACTGGAGTCGCCTTTCAGTTGACCAATATCCTTCGCGACGTAAAAGAAGATGCGGAGCGCGGACGAGTCTACCTGCCACAGAATCTGCTGCACGAATTCGGCAGTAGCACCGAGCGGGTGGAAGCCCTCGCCCATGGCGCGCCTATGGAATCCGCAGACCGCGCCATGCTTCATCAGCTTGAAGCGAAGGCTGCAGCCTATTACAAATCGGCAGACAAGTTGCTTCCATTGATCGATAAAGACAGCCGCGCTGCATTGTGGGTACTCGTGACCATCTATCGCGGGCTACTCATCAGAATAGGAAAGCGCGACAGCGATGTCTTCTCTCAACGCGCCAGCGTCCCCACGACATCAAAGCTCCTGACTCTCGCGCAGGGCATGGCAATGGCTCTGCTCAACCGGGCGACCTCATGAACCGTCCCAATCCGGGTGCGGTTGCCCCATGTCCCGATTCTGGGACATGGGTTTCGGACGTGCCTCAAAGATCGCCTGAGGCAACAAATGCTCGCGACATTATCGTCGCAGGCGCCGGTGTGGCCGGACTATCTGCTGCCGTTGCGCTCGCTGATGCGGGCGCGTCGGTCACTCTGCTCGAACGCCGCCCTTACATCGGTGGTCGCGCCTACTCCTATGATCACCCCGCTCTCGAAGAGACGATCGACTCGCAGCACGTCGTCGTCGGCTGCTGCACCAACGTCCTCGACCTCTGCAACCAGGCAGGCATGGCGGACACGATCCGCTGGTACGACGAGCTGACCTTCCTCGAACCGGGAGGCCGCCGCAGCCTGTTGCGCCCCGGCAGCCTTCCCGCGCCCGCGCATCAGGCCATCAGCTTCCTGCGCGCGCCGATGCTCACGTTGCGCGACAAGGCCGCAATCGCTGCTGGCCTCGCCCGGTTTCTGCGCGGCTATCCCGCCGACGACACCGAGAGCTTCGCCTCATGGCTCAAGCGCACTGGCCAGACCGACCGTGCCATCCGCCACTTCTGGGAACCCGTCGTCGTCGGCGCGCTCAACGACACCTTTGAGCGCTGCTCGGTGAAGTACGCCGGCAAGGTCTTCTACGAATCCTTCCTGCGCTCAGCCCCGGCCGGGCGGCTTGGTATCCCCGCAGCCCCATTGAGCGAATTCTTCTCTCCTATCGCAGAACTCGCGCAACGCAAGGGCGTTGCCGTCAAGCTCAAGTCCGGGATCGACCGCATCAAGCAAACACCGGACAAGCGCTGGCAGGTTGAGGCTGGCAGCGAGGTCTACACCGCATCCTCCGTCATCCTCGCGACCGACTTCAGACAGACAAAGAATCTGCTCGCAGGTCTTAATTCGTCAACAAACGGAGAAGCAGCCCTGAACACCGATTTCGACAAATTTACCGTCGCTCCCATCACCACCATCCACCTCTGGTATGACCGTGACGTTGTCGGCATCGACCACGCTGTCCTCCTCGACACGCGTATCCAATGGATGTTCGCCAAGTCGCGCATCCGCCGCTGGCCCGCCGAGCGCGGCAGCTATCTTGAGCTGGTCATCAGCGCGTCCTGGCTCGAACTGGAGATGGGCAGGGAAGAGATTCTCTCCTCCGCGATTAGAGAGTTCGAGCTGTTCTTTCGCGCGGCAAGGACCGCAAAACTGGTCAAGAGCGGAGTGCTCAAAGAGGCCCGGGCCACCTTCTCCGTCACCCCCGGCCTCGACAGCTTCCGGCCAAAGCAAGCCACGCAATGGCCCGGCCTCTACCTCGCAGGTGATTGGACGGCAACGGAGTGGCCCTCAACCATGGAGGGCGCAGTCCGCAGCGGAAGGCTGGCGGCTGGCGCTCTCATGGGCGACAGCAGCCGCTTCATGGCTCCCGAACTTCCCGCACAGGGACTCATGCGCTGGTTGAGCCGCCAGTAATACACGCCTTATTCCGGCGGTCCCACCGTTACCACAAAGTAAGTCGCCGGCGTATCTCCGACATTCTTGATGAAGTGTTTATCCCCGGCGACGCAGATCCCAACGTCACCGGCCACCATCCTGCGGCTCACACCATTGGTCATCAACTCCACCGTGCCCTCGCGTACCAGCCAAAGTTCATTGTGCAGATGCGTTCCAATCGGCTCATGCGGAGCGCCAACGGCCTGCGTCGTCTCATGCATCTCCAACCGAACATTGCCTGCCTTCAGCATTCCGGTGACGTAGTGGCGAGACACCCGCTCCTGTATGCCGACTGTCTTCGCTGGTTCCGGCGGAAACACGCCTGACTGAAGTACAGGCAGATTGCTCTGTGCCAAAGCTGACTCCGGCATCACCGCCGAACAAGCCAGCAAGGCTGGCAGCAAAGTTGCAAATTCACGACGATCCATCGAACCCTTGGAACCCATAGAACGAAATTTCCTCCACTTTAAACGATACGCCCCGGCAAAAGCCGGGGCGTATCGTGCATCTGCATCTTTAACTAGACAGCGCTCAGTGCAAGGCCAGCCATCTTTTCTTCGCCATCCGCCGCAATGGGCCGGTAGAACAGCGCATTGTTCTCCATGTAGACCTCGAGGAACGCCGGTCGTTGCACGATTCCGCCGCCAATAAGCGTCTCCGACAGAGGGTCTTCGACATAACGCTGCAGCGCACGACGCAGCGGGCGAGCGCCATAGGTACGGTCAGAGGCAGTCTTCTCGATGATCCACTTCTTCGCCTCGTCCGTCACCGAGATCGTGATCGCCTTATGCACCAGGTTCACATTGAGCTGCTGCACCAGCAGTTCGAGAATCTGCATCAGGTCAGCATCCGACAGCGAGGTAAAGATGATGATCTCATCGAGACGGTTCAGGAACTCCGGATTGAAGGTGCGCTTCACCTCTCCGCGTACGAGTTCTTCCATCTTGTCGAGCACCATGTCTTCCTTCTCGCTCTGGAAGCCAAGCCCCTGCCGCTTCTGCAGATGCTTCGCTCCAATGTTCGAAGTCATGATGATGATGCAGTTCTTGTAGTCAACCGTATTGCCGAGGCCATCGGTCAACTGCCCGTCTTCAAAGACCTGCAGCAGCAGGTTGAAGACATCGGGATGCGCCTTCTCGATCTCGTCGAGCAGCACCACGCAATACGGATTGCGCTTGACGCGTTCCGTAAGCTGGCCGCCCTCTTCGTAGCCGACATATCCCGGAGGCGAACCGATCAGCTTGCTCACGGAATGCTTCTCCATGAACTCCGACATATCGAACCGGATCAGCGCCTTCTCACTTCCGAAGAGGAACTGCGCCAGAGTACGCGCCATTTCGGTCTTGCCGACGCCGGTTGGCCCAAGGAACAGGAAGCTGCCAATCGGACGCGCCGGATTCTTGAGACCGGCACGCGAACGGCGAATCGCCCGCGCCAGCGCCGAGATTGCCTTGTCCTGCGAGATCACGCGCTTGTGCAACTCTTCTTCGACGCGCAGCAGCCGTTGCGTCTCTTCTTCCTTCAGCGAGGTAATCGGAACGCCGGTCCAGCGGCTGACAACATCTTCAATGTCTTCACGCGTCACGATGCCCGCCGAAGAATCGTCAAGATGATACTTGTCGCGCAGCGTGCGCAGGTTCTCGCGCTCCTTGCGCTCTTCGTCCGAATAGAAGCGCGCCTTCTCGAACTCATGGTTCGCGATGGCGTTCTCCATCCGGTGAACGATGAACTTGATGCGCTTCTGCACCTCGGTCAACTCTTCCGGCAACGAAGTCTGCCGCAACTTCACCCGCGCGCCAGCCTCATCGATCAGGTCAATCGCCTTATCGGGCAGGAAGCGGTCAGGAATATAGCGGCTGGAGTGCGAGACGGAGAAGGTGATCGCATCATCGGTGTAGCTGACAGCATGAAACTTCTCATACTTGTCCTTGATGCCCATGATGATCTTGATCGCATCTTCCTCGTTCGGTGGCGGCACCTTCACTGCCTGAAAACGCCGCTCCAGCGAACGATCCTTCTCAATCGACTTGCGATACTCCGCCGGTGTGGTCGCGCCAATGCATTGAATCTCGCCGCGGCTTAATGCCGGCTTTAGGATATTCGCCGCATCGAGCGAACCTTCAGCCGAACCCGCGCCCACCAGTGTATGCAGCTCGTCGATGAAGACGATGGAGTTCTGGTTTTCCATCAACTCTTTCATGATGGTCTTGAGACGCTCTTCAAACTGGCCGCGATACTTGGTTCCAGCTACGATGAGCGAAAGATCGAGCGCCAGCACCCGTTTATCGGCAAGGAAGCTGGGCACCTCGCCGTCAGCGATCTTTTGGGCCAACCCTTCGACAATCGCAGTTTTGCCAACACCCGGCTCGCCGATCAGCACAGGATTGTTCTTCGTCCGGCGGCACAGAATCTGGATGACGCGATCGACCTCGGCATCCCGCCCAACCAGCGGATCAAGCTGCTGGTCCATGGCCGACTGCGTAAGATCGCGGGAGAACTCCGCCAACATGCTCTGCTCGCCGCGCTGTCCTTTGCTGCCGCCGCCTTGCGCGGTGGGCACCTTCTCCTGGGTCGTGCGCTGCAACTCTTCACGGATGGCCGGCAGCCTCAGGCCGCGCTCAGTCAAAATCTCCGCCGCGAAGCACTTCTCTTCGCGCAGCAACCCCAACAGAAGATGCTCGGTCCCGATGTGCTTGTGTGAAAGCCGCTCGGCTTCTTCCGCAGCATAGGCCAGGACGCGCTTGCACTCGTTCGAAAGCGGTAGATCGACGGAGGTCGAAACCTTCTCCCGGATCGTCGTATGTCCTTCAATCTGCTTGCGTATGGATTCAACCGATGCGTGCGACCGCAAAAAGCGGTTCGTCAACGCCTTGTCCTCCCGCAGCAACCCCAGCAACAGGTGCTCTGTCTCGATATAAGGCGACCCGAACTGGCTGGCCTCGTACCGAGCAAAGAAGATCACCCTCCGCGCCTTCTCCGTATAGCGTTCGAACATGTTCTCCCCTTCAACGCCGGCCACCACCCAGCCCGAAGGCCGCATAGCGCCGTTGGTACCGTACCCATCTCTGCGGCGACTGCCCGCAAAGACAATCAGGCTACTTCGAACTGCGAAGCATCCATCCCACTTCTATCAGTGTAGTCGCCTGCGCAACACATCTGGAAATACCTCAAAAGTTATGCAATACCCTAGCACTGTCTATTAGATGAGTGCTGTGCAAAAAAGGCACCAAACCCGGTGCATCACCCCGCCGACCTGGATTCAGCTTCTTCCAATCGGCCTTCCCGCAGCCGCAGCATCCGCCCGCAACGCCCTGCAAATTCAAGACTATGCGTCACAATCACGCTGGTCAGGCCGTGAGCCGTATGTAGCCCTTGGATCAACCCAAAGACCGCCTCCGCCGTCTTTCCGTCGAGGTCCCCGGTTGGCTCATCTGCCAGAAGGATCTTCGGCTCCGTCACCAGCGCCCGCGCCAGCGATACCCTCTGCTGCTCTCCTCCGCTCAGCTCGCCGCTGCGATGCTCGGCTCGTTCCGCCAGCCCAACCTCGCCCAGCCAGGTCCGCGCCCGCTCCAGGGCAGACGAACGTCCCATTCCCCGAGCCAGCAACGGCATAGCTACATTTTCGAGCGCCGTAAACTCCGGCAGCAGATAATGGAACTGCCACACGTACCCCACGTCCCTGTTCCTGAAGTCTGCCGCCTGCGCCGCCGAAAATGCGCTCAAGCGACTCTCCCCGCACCAGACCTCTCCAGCCGACGGCCTGTCCAGCGCAGCCAGCAAATGCAGCAGGGAACTCTTACCCGCGCCGCTTTCCCCAACGATGGCAACCATCTCTCCGGCATGAACCACCAGATCCAGCCCGCGAAAGAGCTCCAACTCCCCTCGCCCGGCCGCTCCGGGAACCGCGGCATACGTCTTCGTCAGCCCGTCGGCTCGCAGTACGACCGTTCGCTCCACCGATCCCGGCAAAGGCTCCAGCCTTTTATCCGAGCCATCCCCAAAAATGTCATCTCGCCCGGAGGCGCCGTTCTTGCCGCCGGAGTGAAGAGGTCCCTGCATTCCATCCTCGCGCTCAGCCACTTATCTCTCCACCGTCTCTGTACCGGCATGGCCGGGATACGCTCCCAGCGAAATCGCAATCCGGTTCCAAGCATTGATCGTCGTAATGGCCAGCGTAAGATTCACCGTCTCCACGTCGCTGAAGTGCGCGCGGACCTCGTCA
>Ga0307373_10010295_pt1 | contig 13792 bp, 10 predicted proteins | sample OX2MG_FD_202534 | JGI IMG/M metagenome (GOLD analysis project Ga0307373, IMG submission 202534) | Soil microbial communities from Risofladan, Vaasa, Finland - OX-2 | ecosystem: Environmental > Terrestrial > Soil > Coastal area > Acid sulfate soil | place: Finland: Risofladan, Vaasa | collected... | reverse complement strand
CTTCGCTACCGCCGGGTCGGTGGATGACGGCAAGAGCACGCTGATCGGCAGGCTTCTCTACGACTCAAAGCAGGTTCTGGTGGACCAGCTCGAGCATGTCGAGCAGACCTCGAAGCGGATGGGCTCAGACTTCCTCGACCTGTCGCTCCTCACGGATGGTTTGCGGGCCGAGCGCGAGCAGGGCATCACGATCGACGTTGCCTACCGCTACTTCGCCACACCACAACGGCGGTTCATCATCGCCGACACACCCGGACACGAGCAGTACACCCGCAACATGGTCACCGGGGCGTCGACAGCGGACCTGGCGATCGTGCTGATCGACGCGCGCAAGGGCGTTGTCGCTCAGTCAAAGCGTCATGCGTTCATCAGTTCGCTGCTGCGTATCCCGCACATGGTGGTATGCGTGAACAAGATGGACCTCGTGGACTTCAGCCAAGAGGTCTTCGATGAGATCGTCGATGAGTTCGAGGGGTTCGCGGCTCGCCTGGACATCTCGGATGTGACGTTCATCCCGATCTCGGCTCTGCATGGCGACAACGTTGTGGAGCGCTCCGCAACGATGCCCTGGTATGAGGGTTCGCCGCTGCTCTACCACCTCGAGCACGTCCACATAGCCTCAGACCGCAACTTGATCGACGTTCGCTTCCCCGTCCAGTGGGTTATCAGGCAACGAAACAGCGACTACCGGGCATATGCCGGGCAGCTCGCCGGCGGCATCCTCAGGGAGGGGGACGACGTAGTCGTTCTTCCCTCTGGCCAGCGATCCAAGGTCGCCGGGATCGACACGTTCGACGGGCCGGTGGACGAGGCCTTCCCACCGATGTCTGTGGCGCTGCGGCTCACCGATGACATCGACGTGAGCAGGGGGAGCACGATTGCGCGCACCCAGAACCAGCCATCGGTGTCGAACAGCTTCGAGTGTTTGCTCTGCTGGATGTCCGAGCAGCCTTTGGACCCCAAGCGCCGGTATCTCGTGAAGCACACCACCCGCACCGCGATGGTCGGTGCTGTGGATGTGCGTTACAAGCTCGACGTCGAGGATCTGCACCGTGACGAGAGCGCGAGCACCCTGGGTTTGAATGATCTCGGGAGGGTTCGTCTAGAGCTGAGCTCGCCGCTCGTTTACGACTCCTACCGCCGTAACCGGATCACCGGCAGCCTGATTGTGATCGACGAGGCGAGTAACGAGACTGTCGCCGGAGGAGTGATTCTCGATACCGACGCCGAGGTCGAGCATCTAGCAACGCCGCAGACCAAGACTGAGCGCAGCCCGAACGTGCGGTGGCAGGGGTCACGATTGACCCGCCGCGATCGTTGGGATGCGCTCGGGCACGCTGGGGCAACCGTGTGGTTCACCGGATTGCCGGGGTCGGGGAAGTCGACGATCGCGACCGCTGTCGAGGAGCGTCTGGTGAAGGCCGGTCGTCCGGCATTTCTCTTGGACGGAGACAACCTGCGTCACGGTCTGAACGGGGATCTCGGCTTCGACGAGCAGGCCCGCTGCGAGAACGTCAGGCGTACCGCTCACGTCGCACGACTGCTGGCCGAGTCCGGGACGATCGCTCTGGTCAGCCTCGTGAGCCCGTATCTGTGCGATCGGGAACACGCCGCGGATCTGCACGCCGCCGACGACCTGCACTTCATCGAAATCCACGTCGATACGCCACTCGAGGTCTGTGAAGCGCGAGACCCCAAGGGCCTATATGCACGCGCGCGTGCTGGCGAACTGCAGGGAATGACCGGAGTCGACGCCCCCTACCAGCCTCCCGCCCAGCCGGACCTCGTGCTACGCACCGGCCACGAGACGATCGACCAGGCGGTCGAGCAAGTGATGCAGGCGCTCGCCGGCCGGCTGCTGCACCCTCCTGCGCTGGATAGATAGCCTGCTGGGCGACCGGCGGCCTGGTTGCCCACCCTGCGGGCGCCACCTCTACGCAGCAGTGGCTTCACCGCCCGGCGCAGAGGCCGTGACGATCCAGGTCGAGGCTGGGCCCATCACGGTCCCGTCGGGACCGGCCCACTGGACCATGTCCTCGCGCAGCGCCGCGGCGACCGGCTCGTGCAGGTGCGCGGCGCGCTCCCCCGCCAGGCGCAGGATCTCACCCGCGGGGCCGATGCTCATCACGAACTCCACCGCCTCCTCGAGATCATCGCCGATCCGGATCGGCTTGTCGCAGCGCAGCAGCGAAATGTCCTCGAAGCCCGCGCTCAGCAGGATGCCGCTGGTCGTGTCGGCGTTGCCCATCGAGAAGGGGCCTGGCCCGCATGTCGGCTCGTCGTACTCCTCCGGCTTCGTCACGAACCGCTCCGTGATCAGCTGGCTGCGGTAGAAGCCCTCGTTCTCGACCTTCGAGCGCCAGACGACCATCGCCAGCCGCCCGCCCGGCACGAGTGCATTGCGCACGTTGCGCAGTGCGGCTACGGGGTTGGCGAAGAACATCGTCCCCATGCGCGAGAAGGCGAGGTCGAACTGCTCCTCGAAGGAGTGCGCCTGCACGTCCACGGCCTCGAAGCGGACGTTGTGCACACCAGCCTGCGCGGCCTCCTCGCGGGCGGTCTCGATGAAACGCGGAGCCGCGTCGACGCCGAGCACGCTGCCGTCCGGCCCAACCAGCCCGGCTAGCTGTTGTGCGGTATCGCCGAAGCCGCAGCCGATGTCCAGCGCACGCTCGCCCGGAGCGGGCGCCACTACTCGCAACCCTTCGTCGCCGTGCACGCCCAGACCACCCGCCAGCAAGTGGCGAAAGCGAACAAATGTGTCGTACAGCGGGCCGTCCCATGCCTGGATCGCCTCGGCGTTGACGCCCGTGCCCCACTTGCTCTGCACCGTGTTCATTGCTCGTCCCCTTCCTCGATCAAGGCCGCCTCATACGATACGCCGCTTGCCCGCCACGGCTTTGCGTGCGCCAGCCAGGCGATTGCGGCCGTGAGCAGAATGCCGCACAGGATCCAGCCGAGAGCTGTTGTGCCCACGCCGACATACTTAAGTCCGGAGGCGAAGATCACGAAGGTGATCGCGGGCCGGACATAGCGGTCCGGGACGCTCGAAGAGATCAGCGATCCGACGAACACCGCTGGGACGCTGCCGATGATGAGCGAGGTCGTGACTCCGAACTCCACGTGACCGAACGCGATGGCCCCTAGCGCTGCCGCCGCAGTCAGAGGCACCGCCTGCGTCAGGTCGGTGCCCACTAGCTGGTTCGCGCCGATCGTCGGGTAGAGAAAAAGCAAAAGGATGATCATCAATGACCCCGAGCCGACCGAGGTCATCCCGACGATGATCCCGCCAAAGACCCCAATCATCACCGTCGGCAGCGGACGGGCGATCAACTCGTGGACCACACCCTTGCGGGACTCTCCCGCATGCCGGTCGAGGACATAGCGCAGCACCATCGCGGCCGCCCCCAACAGCAGCGCTGCGCCGAGCACCACCTCGATGTTCTGCTGCGCGCTTTTCGCGTTCCCCATCACATGCAGCAGATACGCACCCAAAAACGCGCTCGGGACCGAACCGAGGACCATCCACCCGACCAAGCCCCGATTGACAGTGCCTTTCCTCAGATGCACCCCCGCCCCGATCGGGCGCATCACGACCGCCGCCACCAGATCGCTCGAGATCGCCGCCGAGGGCGTCACGCCGAACAGGAGGATCAGCATCGGCGTCATCAACGCTCCTCCGCCGGCGCCCGTCATGCCGACCAGGAATCCGATGATGGCACTCCCGAGAACGATGAATGGGTCGACGTGCATAGTTTGGCCCGGCGGGCTGGGAGATGTTATTCGTCGTTGTGATCGAATGGGGTGGTGCCCGCGAGAGACCGATAGTGGCTGCCGCGATGCGGGTCATGACTTGCGGCTGCTCCTTGCGGGCTGCGCCTCGGAGCACTCACCGAAGACCGCTATAGCCGCTGTCCGCCCGGCGGCTTTGCCCGGCCCAGCGGGACCTCGGCTAAATATTTGCGCACAGCGGTCGGAGTTCGATCCCGCTGCTCGTAGTAGTTAGTAAGAGCCTCGTAAGACCGGCCCCCAGGGCCGGGCACCGGCATATCGAAGCAGCAGGCGAGAAAGGGGAACGGATGCGTTCAGTGCCACGACCACGCCGCTACGTTGCCCGGCGCTGGCTCTTGCTCCTGCGGCCGGTGCTGCGCTACAGCCCCACTCGCGACGCCTTTGTGCTGCGCGGGGCCGGGAGCTCCATCGGTCCCGTTCTGCGCTCGGACCGCCGTGCCCGCAGGCGCAGCTCATTTGAGGGAGTAGACCGCCGCACCAGCCCTGCGTAGGGCTGGTGCGCCTGCGTAGCGCGCGAACACAGCGCCCTTCCGGCAAGTGGGCCCCCATGAGCGCGGCTAAAGGTTTATCCGGCGTGACCGATGAGTCACCCCATGAACGATCGCCACCAAGCAATCAACGTCATCGATGACCGCACGCGCGACTATCGCAAGGTCGCACTATCGATCGCGCTGCTGCTCGCGGCGGCCGCGGCGCTCATCGGCGGCGCCTTCGCGACGTTCACCAACACCGCCACGGCGGGGCCTCAGGCGATCTCCTCGGGCACGGTCAAGATCGCTGTCGGCCCGACCAACGACGCAGCCACCGGCGCGACCAACATCGCCGCTGGAGACACGGTTGCCCGCGAGGCCGACCTGAACTCGACAGGCGCCACGCTCGCGAACAAGGAAATCACGCTGAAGTTCACCGCGTCGCCGACATCGAAACTCGACACCGACGCGACGAACGGGCTGCAGGTCAGCATCCAGGCGTGCTCGGAAGCATGGAAACGAGTGAAACCCGCGACGCCGCCTCCCGCGTTTGAATACACATGCACCCCTGGCGCCAGCACGGTGAAAATCAACGGTGCCAACACGGCATCGGTCAGCGCGCTGGAGACGACCGCCCAGCCGCTGGCGCCGTTGAACTCGCTGGCGGCGGGCGGACAGGACTACCTGGTCTTCACGCTCACCCTTCCCGAAGGCGCACCCGGTGACCTGTCCAAAATAGCCGCTTGCACGGGCTCCGTTGGCGGTACTGTGGCGACCGAGGATCTGCAGGGCTGCTCCTCGACTTTGACCTACACCTTCCAGGCGACGCAACGGAACGCGATCGCCCAGTAGCGATGGCAGCCGCGGCGCGTGGGCTGGCCGGTGCCCTGTACCGCTCGGTACGGGCCCGCGCCGGGCACTCGATAGGCATCATGCTCCTCGCGGTTGCTGTGCAGATCGTAGTGCTGGGTACGGCGCTGGCGGGCTTTGCCGGCACGAAGACCGTGAAAACGACGGCCCTGGCGGCGGCAAAACTGGCGACCCCAACCGGCCTCGAAACCGCCAACGGTGGGTGCGCCGGCGGCAACGGACAGACCAACGTGTCCATGGAATGGACCGAATCCGCGTTGGTCGACGCGGACGGAAACGCCATGATCAACGGCTATGAGCTCTGGCGGTCCACGACTTCCAAAGGCGTCTACTCCGAAGTTGGCAGTACGGGAATCGCTACGAGCTTCACCGACGCCGATCCACCCGAAGCAGCGGAAGTGCCGCAGGTGTTCGTCGGCAACGGCGGCCTGAAAACGGTGCACGCCATCAACACGTCCACCAACGCCGGCACCTCGATCACAACCGGGACGATCGGGATCGAGCCCAACGACATGGCCGTCACTCCTGAAGGAACCAAAGTCCTCATAGCCGAGGGTGCGTCCAGCCAGGTGCAGATCGTCACCGTCACCACTGACAAAGTCGCCAAAACTGTGGCGATCCCGAAAGTAGGCGCCACCGTCTCGCGGCCCGACGCGGTCGCCATCACTCCCAGTGGGAAAACGGCATATGTAGTCGACGGCGCCAACAATCTCGTCTACCCGGTCACGATCTCCTCGGGCGAAGTCGGCACCGCGATCGCCGTCGGCGCCCAGGGTGATCCGGGAGCGATCGTCGTGACGCCGAATGAACAAGACGTGTACGTCGCCAACTACTCAGCTCACAACGTGTCGGTGATCGCCACGGTCTCGAACACTGTGACCGCAACCGTCGCGATCGGCGCCGGCGAAACGGGCAGGCCAATCGCGCTTGCGGTCACCGATGACTCGGCACACGTCTACGTCGCCGACCAGGTGAACGGGCAGATCGATGACATCGCGACCTCGGGCAACACGGTCGCCCACACGATCGCCGTTCCCAGCATGGCCGATGCCAACGTCGCTGGCGGCGGGGACCCCAACATCCTGGCGGTCACCCCGGAAGGGTCAAAGCTCTACGTGGCGAGCTACACCGGCGGCACGGTGGCGGACATCGCCACCTCCACCGGCACGGTGACAAAAACGATCACGCTTCCGGGGACCGCCCCCAACCCGAACGCGCTCGCGCTGACGCCCAACGGCTGTCAGCTCTATGTCCACGATCACGCCAACAACCTCCTGGACGTGATCACGGTCTCAAACGACGAAGTCGCTGCCCACCCCGCCGTTGGAACCACGGGGGATCCGACCGGTATATCGGTGACGCCCGACGGAACGCACGTGTACGTCGCCAATCGCGGCGGCAACTCCGTGTCGGTAATCGCGACGGCGACCAACACAGTCTCCGCGACGCTGGCCGAAGGCACGGCCGGCAAAGAACCCTACGCCGTGTTGGCGACGCCTTCACAGTACTTCTACAAGCTGCAGGCGGGGCACGGCGGCTGGCAGAGCGCGCTCACCGCGGCGGTGACCTACACGCTCGGCTTCAACCAGGGAGGGTGGCAGTAGATGCCCGTGCACATACCGGCATATGGCGGCCGGTCCAGCGCGGTGGGCGGCACACAGACGGTCAGCGTGCCCGTCGCCGGGCGCCAGCGTACCCGGGGACGCGTCAGGGTGGCGAAGGTGCTCTCCTCAACCATGCTGGGGGGTGTCCTTCTTCTGATCGTGCTAGCGGCCGGGGGGATGGCGCTCGGCGTCTTGCGGTTTGTCGTGATCGACACAGGATCGATGCGCCCAACGCTCAACCCGGGAGATGTTGCGATCCTCACATCAGAGTCGGCCGCCAATCTCCATCGTGGCCAGATCGTCGCCTTTCACCCACCCGGCGAGCCGGGCCTGACCGTGACGCATCGCGCCGTCTCCGTCGAGCACACCAAGCACGGGGTTACTTTTCAGACCCAGGGCGACGCGAACAACGCCAGGGATCAGTGGCATGCGCGCATCGTCGGCAACACCGTCTGGCACGAGGCCCTCAAGTTGCCAAAATTCGGATATCTGGCGGTCTGGAGCCAGCAGCGACTCGTTCGCTTCGGCTTGCTGATCGTCATCGTGATCTTGATCCTCAGCATGCAGCTGGGCTGGATCTGGCGTCCCAGGTCCGCTTAGAAGCCGTTCCTCAGGCGTCCTCGATCAGTGTCCGGAACGGCGCTGAGGGCTCGACCGTGGCGCCTGCGGCGTGCACCCGGTCAGCGAGCCATAGATCCGAGGTGACGACACGGACAGTTGCGGGATCGGGGACGGCAGCGAGACGCCGGACGATCTCATCGTCGGCCGAGTCGCGACGTGGCCGCGGAGCGTGTGCGACCTCGATGACAGTGGAGCGGATCGGTGGCGACGGTGGCTGCTCGAAGACGACCATAACCTCCTCGCCGTTGACCGCGGCCCAGCGCTCGAGCATGTCCACGAGCCGCACCATCGCTCCGTGCCGGTCCTTCCACCATGCGTCGGGACGCGTGCCGATCACGTTCATCCCGTCTATCAGCCACTGCATGAGAGCAAGCCTACGTCCTCCTATGTCCTGTTACAGTGTTCCGATCGCCTGCACGCAGCGCTCGGCGGCGTGGCCGTCACCGTAAAGCGCTGGATGCTCGTGAGGCGGGGTGGAGTCCAGTGCGGCTAGCGCCGCCGCCACATCGAGATCCACGAGCGTGTTCCAACCCGTGCTCACCGTCTCGACCCACTCGGTGTTCGCTCGCAGCGTCACGCACGGCACACTGGCAAGGTAGGCCTCCTTCTGGACGCCCCCGGAGTCAGTCAGGATCGCCCGCGCCTGGCACAGTAGGGCCGCGAGCTCGACATACCCGAGCGGCTCGGTCAGGTGCAGCCCATCGAGCTCCTCCAGCTCCTCCAATAGGCCTGTGTCCCGCAGTCGCGCGCGTGTGCGGGGGTGCAGCGGGAACAGGACCGGCCGGGGCAGCGCCTTGATTAGGAGCACGAGGGCGCGCAGGCGGCCGGGATCGTCGACGTTACCCGCGCGGTGGGCGGTGAGCAGTAGGTAGGAGCCTGGCTGCAGGCCGTAGGCGCCGGGGACCTCTGTGTTCTCGCCCGCCGCCGGCTGCCAGCGCAACGCCACGTCCACCATCACATCGCCCACGACAACAGCCCTGCCGGAGACCGACTCGGCCTGGAGGTTCTCGGCGGCGGTGTCCGAAGAGCACAGCAACAAATCGCTCAGATGGTCGGTGAGCACGCGATTGAGCTCCTCCGGCATGCTCCTGTCGAACGAACGCATGCCCGCCTCGATGTGCACGACCGGGATGCCGGCCTGGGCTGCGGCGAGCCCGCCGGCGAGCGTCGAGTTGGTGTCGCCGTAGACGAGGACCGCGTCGGGCTGCTCGTCGCCCAGCAGCGGCTCCAGAGCGGCGAGCATCCGCGCTGTCTGCCCCGTGTTCGAGCCGCCCCCGATGCCCAGCTCGCGGTCGGGACGGGCGAGACCGAGCTCGGTGAAGAACACCGTCGACAGCGAGTCGTCGTAGTGCTGGCCGGTATGCACCAGCACCTCCTGATGCTCTTTCCGCAGCAGCCCAGAGACGGCCGCAGCCTTGATGAACTGCGGGCGGTTGCCGACTACGGTGAGGATTCGCACGGGCGCAGCCTATGCGCTCGGCAGCGCGCTACCAGCCGCCCGCGGGTGCCGCGGCGCCCACGACGGACGTGGACCAGTCGATCACCGACACGGGCCGTACCACGTGGCGGCTGAGGCCGAGCTCCTTGGGCTCGAGGCCCAGCGCGAGGCCGACGAGCTGGGGCAGGTGCAGGACGGGCATGTTCAGCTCGCGCCCGACGACCCCCTCGGCGAGCGGTTGCTGCATGTCGAGGTTGAGATGGCACAACGGGCACGGCGTCACGAGGCAGTCAGCATCCGCGTCGACCGCGTCGCCGAGGTGGCGGCCGGCCTGCTTCAGCGAGGCCTCCTTGTTCATCGTGATAATCGGGAACCCGCAGCACTTGCGCATGCCGGCGTACTCGATCACCGTGCCGCCGAGCGCCTCAATCACCTGCTCGAGGTAGTGGTCGCGCGGGTGCTCCTCGTCGATCCCCAGCCGTGGGCGGGGCCTGACGATGTAGCAGCCGTAGAAAGGACCTACCTTGAGGTTTGTCAACGGGCGCTTCACGCGCGCGCGCAACGCGTCGAGGCCGATCTCCTCGACCAGCAGCCACAGGAAGTTCTTGTTGGTAAGGCCCTTCTCATAGCTCAGCCCCTCGGCTGAGAGCGTCTCGTTGACGTGCCCGCGATACTCGGCGTTTGCGTCGAGACGTTCCTGGCACTCGCTCTGCGCGCCCTGACAGGTCGAGCAGATGTTCATCATCAGCTCCGCTCCCTCCACCTGCTGGGCGAGCGCGAACGTGCGCGCGTTCAGCGTGTCCGCGAGCTCCTGGTTGTGCTCGGCGATCACGCCTGCGCCCGTGCAGCAGGCGCGGTCCAGCTCGACCAGCTCGATGTCCAAGAGCGGCGCGACCCGTGCCATCGAGCCGTGCAGCTCGGGGGTGAAGCCGCGGCTCACGCAGCCGGGCCAGTAGGCGACCTTCATCAGCTGGCGCTCCCTTCGGTACTCGACTGGGCCGCGGCGAGTGGCGCTGCCTCCTCCTTGGGTTCGTCCTCCCCCGTGATGTAGAGGTTCAGCTCATATCGCTCCTTGCGGCCCTCGACCTTGTCGTAGATCGCCTGCACCGCCTTCAGATCCTGCTTCGGAAGCTTGTGGCCGAAGATCGCGATCTTGATGTTGACTTTGCGCCGCAGCACCCCTTTGATCACGATCGGCAGCGAGGACAAAAGCTCCTTGCCGGCCGCCGGGTGGAACTTGCCGAACCACGAGTTCCCGCCGTAGGAGCGCGGCAGCAGCTCCGCCTCGTGGTTGAGCCCGTAGTCCTTTACCAGCGTCGTATATGCGGCCTCGTGGCGCTCGCCGTTGTTCTGGTCGACGATGCCGAAGTCGTTGCCCGCGATCCGCCGCAGGCGCATGATCTGGCCCATCGGATTGACGTCCTTCGGGCAGGCCTCCACGCACTTGAAGCAGTGCGTGCAGTCGTAGATCCCCTGCGGGTCTTCGGCCAGGTCGCGCAACCGGACCTCGTGTTCGTCGTCGCGCGGGTCGCCCACGAAGCGGTAGGCCTTCGCGAGTGCGGCAGGCCCGATGAAGCCGGGGTCCACCTCCATCGCCAGGCAGTCCGACACGCACGCGCCGCACTGGATGCAGCCCATCGTCTGGGTCACGTCGACCATCGACTCTTTCGAGACGATGTACTCGCGCTCGGGCACTGGCTGGGAGGCGATCAGCCACGGCGTGACGCGCTGGATCTTCTTCCAGTGCACCGCGTCCATGTCCACGATCAGGTCCTTCAGCACTGGCATGTTGCCCATCGGCTCGATCTCGATCACGCCGTCCTTCGCGCTCCGCTTGGCGGCGTCGAGGTGCGTGTGGCACGCGAGCGCGGGTTCGCCGTTGACGCGGATGCCGCAGGATCCGCAGATCGCCTGGCGGCAGGAGCAACGCACGCCGATCGAGCCGTCAAAACGGTCTTTCGCCTGCAGGATCGCCTCCAATACCGAGCGGTGCGGCTCGAGCTCGATCGTGTGCTCGTCCCAGTAGGGGGCCTCGCCGGCCTCGGGGTCGTAGCGGCGCAGCCGCAGCGTGAACTTTTCCGGTGGCTTGTGCGTTTCGGCCATCAGTCGCAGTTGGTTGGATTGAAGATCATCAGTACTTCCTCTCCTCGGGCTCCCACTGGGTGATGGTGACCGGCGAATAGGAGACCTGGGGTTCTCCATTTCCATCGAGTGAGATGTCGATGTGCTTGAGCCACTCCTCGTCGTTGCGCTCGGGGAAGTCCGTGCGGAACTGCGCGCCGCGCGACTCCTTGCGCTCGATCGCGCCGACCACCGTCGCCTCGGCGCAGTCGACCATGAAGCCCAGCTCGATCGCGCCGAGCACGTCTTGGTTGAACACCGTCCCGCGATCGTCGATCCAAGCCTTCCCGGCCTCCTCTTTGAGGCGGCCGATCGTCTCGAGCGCGCTCTGCAGCCCTGCCTCGTCGCGGAACACGGCGGCGTGCTTGTTCATCACTTCGCCGAGCTCGTTCTTGATCTCCGACACGCGCCTGTTTGATCCATTCCCACCCTCCCGGGCGATGATCGCGTCGATCATCGCTGAATCCTCGCGCAGGTGCGGGCGCGTGTCCACGCTCGGCATGCCCATCGTCGCCGCGCGATGAGCGGCGTGTTCGCCCGCGCGACGTCCGAAGATCAACGTGTCCAGCAGCGAGTTCGCGCCCAGGCGGTTGCCGCCGTGCACGGACACGCACGCGACCTCGCCCGCCGCATACAGTCCCTCGATCGGTGTGCGCCCGTCGACGTCGGTCTTCACGCCGCCCATGATGTAGTGCTGGCCGGGGCGGATCATGATCGGTTCGCGCGTGATGTCCACGCCCGCGAAGTCGCGCCCCAGGTTGACGATCTCGCGCAGCGCCTCCAGCGTGCGCTTGCGCGGCACGACCGTTACGTCGAGGTAGATGCCCGCGCCGTCCGGGCCGACGCCGCGGCCCTCGTTGATCTCGATCTGCTCCGCGCGTGAGACGACGTCGCGCGAGGCCAGCTCCATCTTGTTGGGCGCGGATTTCTCCATAAAGCGCTCGCCGGCGGAGTTCAGCAGATGCGCGCCCTCGCCGCGCGCGCCCTCGGTGATGAGAATGCCCGTCTCCAGCAGGCACGTGGGGTGGTACTGGACCATCTCCATGTCCATCAGCGGCGCGCCCGCGCGGTAGGCCATCGCGATCCCGTCGCCGGTGACGATCAGGCCGTTGGTCGTCGGCTTGTACGCCTGGCCGGCGCCGCCGCACGCGAGGATCACGTTCTTGGCCGTGAACGCCTCCATTCGCCCGCTGCGGACCTCGCGCGCGATCACCCCGCAGCAGCGCCCGGCATCGTCTTTCAGCAGCGAGGTGGTGAACCACTCCTCGTAGCGCTCGACCGTCTCGTGATGGCGCATCAGCTGCTCATAGAGCACGTGCAGCAGCGCCTGCCCGGTGATGTCGGCCACGTAGGCGGTGCGCTTCATCGACGCGCCTCCGAACGCGCGCAGGTCCATCTCGCCCGCCTCGTTGCGATGGAAGGTGACGCCCATGTGCTCAAGGTCCATGACCTCCTTCGGCGCCTCTGAGCACATCACTTCGATCGCGTCCTGGTCGCCAAGGAAATCCGAGCCCTTGACGGTGTCATAGGCATGGGAGTGCCAGTCATCATCGACGCTGATCGCCGCATTGATGCCGCCCGCGGCCGCGACCGAGTGTGAGCGCACCGGGTGGACCTTGCTCATGATCGCCACGCTGGCGCCGGTTTGTGCGGCCGCGAGGGCGGCACGCTGGCCAGCAAGGCCGGCCCCAATGATCAATACGTCGTGTGCTGGCATGGCTTTCTGAGGTCGGCTGGGAGGGGAAGGGGGTCGCTGCGGGCAGGACTCTATAACGCTCGGGCGCTCGGACCGTCTTACGCTCAGATTGCCACTCGCAGCGCTTTACGGACCTCGGCCAGCGTGACCACGCCTTGCAGCACACCGTCGTGATCGACTGCAACCATCGCGCCGAGACGCCCGAGGCCCTCTGACCCAAGTAGCGATTCGAGCGGTTCGGCCTCGTCGATGCGCACGTGCATGTCGTCCTCGAGCACGTCCACCACGGGCAGCGCAGGGCGCCCGGCGGAGATCTCCGCGTCGACGCGCGCAGCCGCGACTACGCCGAGGAAATGATGCGCCGGATCGACCACCGCGAACCATGGCCAGCGGTAGCGCAGGAAGAACTGCTCCTGGGCGTCGAGCAGCGTCGCGCTGGCCGGGATCGTCACGGGCTCGCGATCCATGATGTCCGCCACCGTGAGGCTCTGGATGCGCCGTCCGAGCGCCCCCTGCACGACGGCCGCCCCGGCGGACTGGTAGAGGAAGTAGGCGAGCAGGATTGACCACAGGCCCGCCGTGCCCACGCCGTTGGCGAGCCACCACAGTCCCAGCGCGCCCAGCAGCAGCGCAAAGCCCTGGCCGGCGCGTCCTGTCGCGTGCGTCGCCCGGTTGCGGTCGCCCGTTCGCCACCAGATCGCGGAGTGCGCGATGCGTCCCCCGTCGAGCGGGAAGGCCGGCACGAGGTTGAACAGCAGCACGAGCACGTTGATCGTCGCCAGCCATGTCAGCCACACGAGCGCGGGCGTCGCGTGCGGCCCTTCTTCGCCGATCGCGAGTTCGAAGAAATCCTTGCTGCCGGTCAGCAGCAGCCCGGTCAGGATGCACGCGGCGATCACACCGAGCGTGACCAGCGGCCCGGCGAGCGCTACGCGGAACTCGGTGCCGGGATCCTTGGACTCCTCCGTGCGCGTGATGCCACCGAGCGCCCACAGATCGATGCCGGCGACCTGCAGGCCGTCGCGCCGGGCGGCGAGCGCGTGGCCGAGCTCGTGCAGCACGAGCGAAGCGAAGAACGACAGCACCGAGGCGACGGCAACGAGATAGGCAGTCGTGCGCGACCCGCCAAGCTGAGTGTGGAAGATCGGCGTGACGAAGATGATGAACACGAACAGCACGA
>Ga0307373_10010293_pt1 | contig 13795 bp, 13 predicted proteins | sample OX2MG_FD_202534 | JGI IMG/M metagenome (GOLD analysis project Ga0307373, IMG submission 202534) | Soil microbial communities from Risofladan, Vaasa, Finland - OX-2 | ecosystem: Environmental > Terrestrial > Soil > Coastal area > Acid sulfate soil | place: Finland: Risofladan, Vaasa | collected... | reverse complement strand
TGCGGGAGGGGCAGATTGGAGGTCACAACCCGTGACCTCCAATCTGCCGGAGCATCCCGATCGCACACTCGGTGCGACCGGGGATGCAGAGCGAAGAGGCAGAAAGGAGCGGATACGGAATGAAGAGTCTGCAGCGGAATCCGGACCTGAGCACGGCGGTTGTCGCCGTGTGCCGATCAGCGGTGCGCTGATATGGCGATCTATCACCTTTCGGTGAAACCCATGTCGCGCAAAGGCGGTCGGTCGGCGACCGCCGCGATTGCATATCGGAGCGCGGAGAAAATCCACGATCTGACCTCGGACCAGGTGTTCGACTACACGCGCAAGCGCGGCGTCGAACACACCGAGATCGTGCTACCGACCGCGGCGGCCAAGCTCGATATCAATTGGGCGCGAGATCGGCAGGCGCTGTGGAACGCCGCCGAGATGGCCGAGAAGCGAAAAGACGCGCGGGTGGCGCGGGAGTATGAGGTCGCGCTACCGCATGAGTTGAAAGCTGAGCAGCGCGTGGCATTGGTGCGCGCCTTTGCGGCGGAGCTCGCGAACCGGTACGGGGTGGCGGTGGATATTGCGATCCACAAACCGCATCGCAATGGTGATGAGCGGAATCACCACGCGCACATCATGACGACGACGCGGGAGATCACGGCGACCGGGCTCGGCCGGAAGACCGACATCGAGCTTGGCGATCGGGACCGAGGCAAGAAAGGCTTGGCCTCGGCGGCGGAGGAAATCGAATCCATCCGTGCCCGCTGGGGGGCGCTCACGAATGAGCACCTGAAAGAGCAGCAGCTCGAGATCCGGGTGGATCACCGCAGTCTTGCCGCCCAGGGGATCGAGCGGGAGCCGACCTCGCATTTAGGGCCGGCGGTCTCTGGCATGGAACGACGCGGGATGGACACCGAGGTCGGCAGGCGGCTGGAGGTTGAGCGTGCCGAAGCCGTCCAGCAGAAGCTCGAGAATGCGGCGGAGCTGGTCGCGGTCAAAGCTGAGCAGCAGGCGCTGCGGGTCTCGCTCTTGGAATTGGCGGCGATGGCGCCGCGGCAGCGGGAGCGCAAGGTGAATCCTCAGACTCCGGAGCGAACTGCCGACGCATCGACCCATGCGGCGCAGCGGATCGTGGATCACTTAAGAGAGCTGGGGCCGGAGTTGAGGGCGTTCGAGCCTTCTCGTACCGCCCGGCCTGCGCAGCCGGAATTAAGTGCGCAGGAGAAGCGGGATCAATTGGTGGCGCAGCTCGGGAAGGAGCCGGGGCCTGCCGTCTCGCGGCCGCCGGCGGCCGCGGCCGCGCCGGCGTTGGATCTCGAACAGATCAAGGCCGAAGGCCGCGATGCCGCGAAACGCTGGGCACAGGAAATGGCGCAACAGAAGGCGCGGGAGTTGGAGCGACAACAGGAGCTCGAGCGGCGGCAGCGCGACTTGGAACGTTCCAAGAATCGGGGTCGGGGACGGGATTTAAGTCGAGGGCCAGGCCGCGATGGGCCGGACAACGACATGGGCCTGTAGGGCCGGAGGTAATTGGGCAACAGGCTGTTGCACAATTGGGGAGCCGCAAAGACACAGCCCAGGGAGGTGTAGGTGGACAGCCAAGAAACCAAGATCGCGGTGCTGATCGCGGCGTTCGACACCGAACACGGCCGGGTGCTGGGCGCCATCACGGCGCTCAATCAGACCGGCGAGCAATTGAAGAGGGAAGTCAGCAGTGCAGCCAAGGCAGCGGTGCAGGCGGCGCTGAAAGATCTGAATGCCGACATCGAGAAGGCCTCCAAGGTGCTCACCGATCTGCAGGGGCTCTCGTTGTGGCGGGCCTCCTTGCAGCACCTGGCTGTGGCGGTGGTCGCGATGGCGATCGCGCTCTTGGGCGTGTGGTGGTACGTGCCCCCACAAAGCGACATCGCGGCGCGGCGGGCGGAGCTCGACGAGCTGCAGGCCTCGATCGATGACTTGACTAAGCGCGGCGCCAAGATGAAGACCATCGGGTGCGGTCCGAAAAGTCGTCTGTGTGTGCTCGTCGATCGCGCGGCCGGCACGTTTAGCGTCGCGGGCAACAAGGACGATGTGTATATGATCGTCAAGGGGTATTGAGTCAGTGAGCGAGGCACCACGGGACCGTCCTTGGGATTACACGGCGCTGGCTGTGCTGTCCTCAGCCTACATCTTTTGAAACGCGATACGTGCCAAATCGGGTCTCGTCTGGTACCAGCGGATTGCCGATCACCGGGAATAGAGCAGGCGCCCAGCCCGGATACTCAACAGGCAGTTGCTTCGATTGCACCGTTGTGCCGCCGCGAGTAATTTCGATCACGGTATAAGTGAGGACAAGACACGAAACGGAATTTTATGCACGCTAACGGTGGGCGACCGGCGCGGGGCTGGCCTGCAGTGCAAGTTCAATCGCCTCCGGCATTCTCCCTAGCACTCTGATCCCTGAACGATGGGGTCCATCGGCCGGACCCAGACCGACAAGTACGTCAGGCTGAACGCCCATCATTTCATTGGACCCATCCGCGCGAAGCCGGGCACAGTCGGGCAATTCCAGAATCCCGCCGCTGTTCTTCAGGATGGTAGGAGTACCACCGGCGGTATGACCGCAGCCTCCGTTGGCGGGTGAACCAATAAGCACCGCGGCATGATTGTCTTGCAGAACAGCCGCAAACTGTGTTGCCGCAGATCCGGTGCCATCATTGATTAGAACGATCAATGGACCACTCCATAATCCAGCTGAGTAGTTGAACCGTGCCGGCTTAAAAATGAGGGATGCCCATGGCTTTCCGTGCAGCTGATCCGCGTCCGAGTCCAAGAGACCGGAACTGTAAAAGCCCTCACCGAGCCAAGCACATGGTGGCCGGTTTCCCGACCAGAAAGGAGTCGAATCACATCGCATCGCCGCTTCGTTGCGACGGATCTCAACCTGGTCTGCAAGATTCGTTAGCAGCGCTTTGTCCTTACCATGCGCCGATCGAGCCGACTCACGAAGTTCGATTTCCTTTTTGGCGAACTGGGTCTCCCAATGTGAGCCGCGAACGAATGCGATTCGCTCCGACTTCAGTCGGACCGCTGTCACCATGCGTGCGGCAACTTCGGCCCACTCCGTGCCACCCCCATTGTCGGCCACATCCACCACCAGCACATCCGCCCCCGCTGATTTGAGGGAAGTCAGTTGAGCGGCGATATCGCTCGTCATACGGTCTGCGGCCCATTTCTCAATTCGATCAGCACACTCCTCCGGACACGGTGAATCCGGGACGATCTTGAGAGCCCCTAGGGCCGCCGCGCAAAGCTCTGGATAGCCTAACGGGGAGAAGAGACCGATCTTCAATACGCCTAATTTATGTCCAGCCACCTGGACTAGCCCTGCGGGAAACTCGTTCGTCGTGCCACTTAACAGCGGTGAGTACCCTGGCATCAGGGCGGCGACAGGTTGCCCCTGCATACGTGGGTCATATCCAAGCGACTCGCAATTGGCCTTTGGAACGGTGGACGAGTGATCAACTATCCATCGAAAACGTACGTGACCGTCACTGAGCCTACGCGCCAATCGATCGAGCGCGGCTCGCGCATCAGCGTCGCTCGATGCAGATTCAATTCGCGCTCTGGTGTCGGCAAATAGACCGTTTAGGTCGCTCTCATGTTCGAACACTAACCATTCAAAATTCGCGTACTTGGTGGAAAAAGCTTCCTTCACTTGCTCAAGATCCTGCAGCCACTGTTTTGGATCAAAGGTGAGTGGAGTAGCGGCAGTAGTCCAGGACGTGAAACCAATGCAGATGACTCCGAAAATCACTGCAGATAAAGAGATCCAACGAGAAAAGCGGAGTGTGCGCACTCTCATTGCGGGGCCGCTACGCGGCGCGATCTCGCTTGACGATTCCGAGGACCGTATTCTTGCTCAGACCGAGCCGGTGGCTGATTTCCCGGTACGATTGACCCTCTCCGACCAGCTTGAGCACCTTCGGTGCAAATCGATCGGCTTTGACACGCTGGCCAGGCCGACGACCAAACACGACGCCGCGTTTCTTGGCGGCGGCGATGCCGGAGCGCACTCGCTCGCGCAGCAGATCGCGCTCGAACTCGGCGAGCGCTGCCATCAGGGAGGCAATGAGCTTGCCCTGCGCGCTGCGCAGATCGAACTGCAACCCGGTCTGGGCGACGAGTGAGACATCCCACGACTGCAGATCCTGCAGGGTATGGAACAGGTCGAGCATCGAGCGACCCCAGCGGGTGAGTTCGGTGACGAGGACCACGTCGATCTCGCGGGCCTGAGCGAGCGCAAGGATCTTCTTGCGCTCGGCGCGGTCATCCTTGGCGCCGGAGCCGGTCTCCTTCCAGACCCCGACGACTTTATAGCCGGCTTTCTTGGCGAAGGCCTCGAGGTCCCGCTCCTGGCGCGCACAGGTCTGGTCGGCGGTCGAAACTCGGCAATAGAGTGCGGCGGACTGTCCCAATTGAACCCTCGGCGCCAAACGCCCCGGAAAAGGGTCTTTTCCCGTGGCACAGTGTTGGTCTATTCAAAGTTTACTTCAAGAGGGACAGCCATGCCACGTCGTGAACTGTTGACCGAGCCGCAGCGGCTGGCCTTCACCGAGCCTGCTATCGAAGAACGCGAGATGGTGCGGCATTACACGCTGAGCTCAGAGGATCTGGCATTGATTGATCGCCGACGCGGCGAGCCCAACCGCCTCGGGTTCGCCGTCCTGCTGTGCTACCTGCGGTTTCCGGGACGGACCCTACGCCAAGACGAGCAGCCGCCGGCGGCCATGCTCAGCTTCATTGCCGAGCAGCTGGCGCTCGAACCGGCAAACTTCGGCGACTATGCGGAGCGTGACCAGACGCGTCGCGAGCATCTCGCTGAAATCCAGAACCTGGTGGGTTACCGCATCTTCAATCGGGCGTTTTACCGCGACATGTCCGCTTGGCTCTTGCCCACGGCGCTGGCCACCGAGAAGGGCAGCGCGCTGGCGGCGGTCGCGCTCGAGGAGCTGCGACATCGACGGGTGATGGTGCCGCCGATTCCGGTCATCGAACGACTGTGCGGGGAGGTGCGCGGACGCGCCCATCGGCAATTGTGGCGCAAGCTCACCGACGGGCTGACCGATGTGCAGCGGGCGTCCCTCGATCAGCTTCTCGTGGTGCGCCCCGGTGGCAATCAGAGCACCCTGGCGTGGCTCCGCCAAACGGCGTTCGCCGCCACGGCAGGCAATTTCCCCAAGCTGATCGAACGGCTGAACCAGATTCGCGCGATCGGGATTGAACCGGAGCGCGCTCATCGAATTCACCAAAATCACTGGCTGAAGCTCGCCCGCGAGGGTGGGCAAACGACCGTGCAGCACCTGGCTGACCTCGAGCCGCTGCGTCGGTACGCAACCCTCACAGCCGTGGTGCTCGAATTGACCTCCACGTTGACCGACGAAGCGCTCAACATGTTCGAGCAGCTGATCGGCAGCATGTTCAAGAAGACCGAACGGGCACACGCCGACGAATTCCACAAAAGCGGCAAGGCCATCAACGAAAAGGTACGCCTCTATGCCGCGATCGGCGACGCCCTGATCGCAGCGCGCGCCGACGGCGGCGATCCCTTTGCCGCCATCGAGGCGGTGTTGTCCTGGGAGCGATTCAAAGCGACGGTGGCCGAGGCACATAAGCTGTCGCAGCCGGAGAACTTCGACTCTCTGTCGCTCTTGGATGACCGGTACGCCAGCGTCCGCAAGTTTGCCCCCTTGCTCCTGACCGAGTTCGAATTCCATGCCGCGCCGGCAACGGCTGACCTGATGGAAGGCCTCGACGTGCTGCGCGAATTAAACGCGACCGGCAAGCGCACGATGCCGGACGACGCACCCACCGGATTCGTCAAACCCCGGTGGCGGCCGCATGTGATCGGACCGGAGGGCACCATTGATCGGCATTTCTATGAGCTGTGCACGCTCGCGGAGCTGCGCGATCGCCTGCGCGCGGGGGATGTCTGGGTGCGTGGCAGCCGGCAATATCGGGACTTCGAGACCTACCTGATTCCGCCCGAGGCCTTCGCGACCCTCCAAAAGGAGCCCTTGCCACTCGATATCGCCACCGATTTATCGCAGTACATGGACGAACGTCGAGATTGCTTGCAAGCGAAGATGGACGAAGTGGCCACCAAGGCTCGCAAGAACGAGCTCGTCGATGTGTCGCTGGCGGATGATGTCTTGCGGATCTCGCCACTCAAGAAGGCGACGCCGCCATCCGCGGTTGCCTTTGCCGAAAAGGTCTATTCGCTGATCCCCCACGTCAAGATCACCGACGTGTTGGGCGAAGTGGACGGCTGGACGCGACTCGCCGAGCGCTTCGTCCACATGCGGACCCTGGCGCCCCCCAAACATCGGCAAGCTCTGCTCACGGCCGTACTCGCCGACGGCATCAATCTCGGTCTCACGCGCATGGCCGAGGCCTGCAGGGCGACACCCTGGCGGCAGCTGACGTGGACGGCCGACTGGCACATCCGCGACGAGTGCTACGCTCAGGCGCTCGCCGGCCTCATCGATGCGCAGCACCGGCAGCCGCTCGCCCTGCATTGGGGTCGCGGCACAACCTCGTCCTCGGACGCGCAATTCTTTCGCGCCGGCGGCCAGGGCGAAGTCCGGGGTCGCAACAATCTGCACTACGGTCAAGATCCCGGCGTGAAGTTCTACACCCATTTGTCGGATCAATTCGGGCCGTACCATACCAACGTCATTGCCGCGAGCGCGCACGAGGCGCCACACGTGCTCGACGGGTTGCTCTACCACGAGAGCTGTCTCGTCATCGACGAGCACTACACCGACACCGGCGGTTTCTCAGACCACGTGTTCGCCGTCTGCCGGGCTTTTGGGTTTCGCTTCGCGCCGCGCATTCGCAATCTCAAAGAGAAGCGCCTGTACTCCGTGCCCGGGGTGAGGGTGCCACCGGAGCTCGAGTTCCTGGTGGCCGGCCAGATCAACATGAAGCAGATCCAGGACCATTGGCAGGACATTTTGCGACTGCTGATGTCCATCAAAACCGGCACCGTGACGGCGTCCGTCATCTTGCGCAAGCTCGCCGCCTATCCGCGGCAAAACGGCCTCGCTCAAGCGCTGCGCGAGCTCGGCAAGCTCGAGCGAACCCTGTTCACCCTGGATTGGCTACAGGACCCTGAATTGCGACGCCGCAGCCACGTCGGCCTCAATAAGGGCGAGCAGCAAAATTCGCTCCGTCGCGCAGTCTTCTTTAATCGGCTCGGCGAAATCCGCGACCGTTCGTATGAGAACCAACGCTATCGGGCTAGCGGCCTTAATCTGCTGGTGGCCGCTATCATTCTATGGAACACCGTGTACCTGCAGAGAGCCGTCGATCATCTGCGAAAACAAGGAATCGAACCTGGCCCCGACGACCTCGCGCACCTCTCACCGCTCGGCTGGGAGCACATCAATCTGACGGGCGATTACGCCTGGGAGGCGGAAGAAAAGCTGAATCCGGACCAGTTTAGGCCGCTGCGGACCCGCGCCAGTGAGCTGCCGATGGCGGCTTAGCGTGCATAACATTCCGTTTCGTGTCTTGCCCTCTAAGTACCTGCATTGGCGTTACGAATTTCGTCCAGGTGACTATCTCGCACGGTCTTGGGCAGGAGCCCCTGGAGCTTGTCGAGTACCGATACGTTTACGCAGTGAGTGCCCTTGAAGATTGAGTGTTTGAAGCCGTGTAAGTGCCCATAAAGATGCATGAAGGTCCCTGGGCAAAACTTATTGATATGAGCAAATCGCTGGTGGGTAACAAGAATCACACTGCCGGGATCGATGCTGCTGTCCACAAGGTACTTAATCATTGCGGATCTGTTCTGGGGCAGGATGTCACTGTCTGCAGCGAGGACGTCTTTTTGGTATGCGCGGAAGGCACGCGAACGCTCTAGTCGATCTACGGATTTATAGGCCCGGTCGATTTTCTTTTCATACTGGCGCTCCAGCGCCGCAAGACGGTCGCGATAGGTTGAGCATTGTTGGTCGTTGGCCTTGCGCTGCAGTTCAAGAAGCTTCTGTTCATGCGCAGTGTCGATCGCCCGTTCCACACATTGATGATTCTCCTTTGCATCTCGCAGCGCTCGGACAATCTCCCGATGTCGATCATCGACTTCTTCATAGGTACGCTGTGCGATTGGGTTTCTACCCCAATGAGTTTCGCAGCCGCTGAAGCCCGCAAATGTCAGCTCGCCAACTTTTATAGGCTCAAGATGTAGAAGTTTTGCAGTCGGCGTGAATTCTGCGGAATACTCGAGTTCATTGTCCCAATTGCCGTAGACGTAGACTACGGGGCAATCAAACGTGGAGAGAGCCTGCAAGAGCGGTTGCGCGATCGCATTGCCCATGTCCCCTGCAACAACCGCGACGTCAAAGCGGTTCGACTCCACGGCGCGAAGCTTGTTCACGCAAGACATGTTTGAATGGATGTCGGAAACTGCGAGAATCCTCATTAATGGTCCCACCGCGGCGGTGTTGGTGTTGCCCAACAAGGCGGCATTAGCGGCCCTGTCGAGATGCGGCGGCGAAGATGAAGAAAGAGCAGCACTGCACCGTCGTTGTCCCGGCCACGGCTTGAATAAAAAAAACCGCGAGATCCTTGCGCCACGCGAGAATGTGCGCGCGGCTGGACGAGCCGCAGCTCCGCCGGCGCCTCGATGCCGATGAAGGTCCCAAAATTATTTCGCGCACTGATACGCGACGCCTTTTAGCACATCGATGCCTACACCATGTGGGAGGACCAGCAACGTATCCGCATGTAGGGCGATGGCCGCGTTGACCATATCATTAACCATACCTGGCAGGGTGCCGCCGAGCGGGCGCGGATCGCTTTGGACTTGTGCAACGACGGTGCAGTTCTGTGTATCGTGAGCGTCATAGGTGATCTTGATTCCTGATGCTGCATTGGCGCGTATTGCAGGGCCAGCACAGCCAGCTGCCAGCAGAGTGGCTGCAAGACTGACGATTATTTTTCCGTGATGATTAAAGCGGTTCATAAAAAACTCCCGTGTTGAATGACTGTCTAGCGACACCATTCCAAAATGATGAATAAGCTGGGCCGGCTGCGCCTGAGACACACAGTCGAACCCAAGTAGCGACCCCCGCAAAGCACTGGGTATGTGTCAATGAAGTCTTCCTGGCGCGTCGCTTCAATAGCGCCGGTAGAGATCTTGCGATCAAAATTACCGTTAAGTCTGTGCTGGAACACACGATATACCGCAGAGCTACATGAAATAACGATCGGATTGTCTTTCCCATAAATAGCCCTTAATGGGAAAGATCAGATCCGCTAGAATGCGGCAATGGCCACATCCACGCGCAAAACTGGCACACGGCAAAAACAGAAGCTACCTGCGCCAACACCCGTAAATGGGAAAGTCACCTCGAGCGGGCGCACTACGAAGGCCTCTGGCCGGCGATCTCGAGCGGCCCCCTCCCCTTCTACCCCCCCACGGAGACAATCTAATCTTGATCGGCGCACCCGCGAGTACCTGACGCCGGCGGAGGTCGAGAAGCTGCTGCAGGCCTCGAGCAAGGTGGGCCGCCACGGTGCGCGCGATCGGACGCTCATCCTCCTTGCCTACCGCCATGGGCTGCGTGTCTCGGAGCTCGTGACGATGCGCTGGGAGCAGATTGACCTCAAGGCCGGCCTGGTGCACGTCGCGCGACTCAAGAACGGCCTGGCCTCGACTCACCCAATCCGCGGGCCCGAACTCCGGGCGCTGCGCGAGCTCCGCCGCGACTATCCGGAGTCGCCGTATCTATTTGTCACCGAGCGCGGTGGACCGATGACGCCGGCGACGGCCAGGAAGCTGATCGCGCGCGCCGGCGAGCGCGCGAAACTCCCCTTCCCTATCCATCCGCACATGTTGCGCCACTCAGCGGGCTACAAGCTTGCCAACGAAGGGCACGACACCCGCTCGATCCAGCAATACCTCGGGCACCGAAACATCACGCATACCGTGCGCTACACCGAGCTCAGCCCGGAGCGTTTCAAGGGGTTTTGGAAGGACTGATTGCGCGCTTGCTGTGAGGCGCCCGGGAGGGATTGCACCTCCCGGGTGCCCTCGACAAAATTAGTCCTCAGAGGTCTGAGAGCCGTGAGCTCTGCGCGCCATGTCTCGCGCAATCATTTTCGGCAGTAGATCAACATCGATGATGACTTTGTTGCCCTGCATCCTGGCATGGCCCTCTTTGCAGAGCTTCCAGGCAGCCTTCTTGCCCAGTTCGTCGGTGAGATCAAAGGGAACCATCTGCATCACGGAGCCTCCCGCCGCGCTCGCTACTTCCCATGCACGGCGCATCAGATCATCCGCCCGCGATTCGATCTCCTTGGTGTCTTCTTCACGGCGAAATCGTTGCAACAGAATGCGGTTTGCAGTGCTAGCGTAGTAAATGCCAAGGCCGCCGCCGAACAGCCCGACGATACCACCAACCGTCCCCACGATTGGCGCCACAATCTCGCGCATCGTTTGCCAGTCAATTCCCATGCTCACTACCCGCGTGTTGCGCAAGACCGGCGTAAACCAGATGTCCTTTCGAGCGAGCTTGTTCAAGGAAAGCATCGTTTTCCTGAGCCCCGTCAAATCTAAATAGAAAGGTATTCGGCATTTGTGCAACGTGACGGCCGCGGCTCAAGGCCGCAACCGATACACGTCATCGAATCGACTGTGATGTGCGACCCAATCGGCCGTCACGGCGCAGCACCAACGGATGACGGCCAAGATCAGCGCGTGCTCGTCTGGTAGTGGACGGTGGAGAATGGATTCGTGGTGCGCAATGCGATTCCGCAAATACCGAATCTCATTGAGCGCTTTGTGGGCGTCTTTCCGAACCAATGGTGTCGAGGTGTTGACGAAAATCTTGCGAAGGTGCGCGCGCCATAAATTCTCGTATCGTGTGCCGAGCAGACCAACCCAAAAGCCAAAGGTCAGTTCAGCGACCATGCGCGTGTGATCGAGCGGCTTTTTCTGAAACTGGAGAGAGCTTTTCGCGTCGTTGATTTGCCGCTGCTGGGCAAATTGGATACCGATTTTGGGATTGTCGTACCAATGCGCGCCGAACGCGGCGCTCAGGCGTTCATCAATTTTGTTGCGCAGCGTGATTTCGATCCCTTGCAGGGGTCCATATAGAGATTCGCTGAGTGCCGTGTTCCACATGTAGAGGCGCAGCGCCTGCGCGGTGTCGCCGCCGGCGATTGCCACATAGCGCTGCAAGCGCGCCGCGGACACGCAGCGTGAGAGAGCTGCGAGATTGTGACTGTCGTATAGAAACGGAGGTTGCAATTGAACGCCAGATCCTTATCATTAGTGCCGTAGACCCCGGTAGCGCCTCTGCTTGCATGCGCCCGGGGTAATTTGTTTCTGGGGTCCGTAAATCCCCCCTACCCTGCCCCCCGTTTCTTCGAAAACAAAACCGATGCATGTTCGTAGACCGCCCGATTCCGGGGGTGGCGTCCGTGTGCTGCGCGCCGCAGCCATCGCTCAATATTCTGTCACATGTCCACGCGTTGTAGTACGATAATGTACAGACGTGGATATGTGTACACGTGGAGATGCGCACATGAAAATCATTGCGGTGATCTCGCAGAAGGGCGGCGCAGGCAAGACCACGCTCGCCGTGAATCTCGCGGTCGCGGCCGAATTGCAGGATGTGCCCACGGTATTGATCGACCTGGACCCGCAGTCGAGCGCAAAGACCTGGCATGACATTCGAGAAAGCAAGGAGGCGCCATTCGTGGTCTCGGCGCAGGCCAGTCGGCTCGAGGAGGTGATCGCAGCATCCCGCGCCAACGGTGCGGAGCTGGTGATCATCGATACGGCCCCGCACTCTGAATCGTCGGCGTTGGCGGCGGCGAGGGCGGCGGACTTGGTACTGATCCCGTGCCGGCCAGCGATTTTGGACCTCAAGGCGATCGGCACTTCCGGGGATCTCGCAGCACTGGCCAAGAAAGAGGCCGTGGTGGTGCTCAACGCCGTGCCACATCAGGGAAAGCTCGCGGAGGAAGCCGAGGAGGCGGTGCGGAGCTACGGCTTGAGCGTAGCGCCGGTGAAGCTCACACAACGGGCTGCTTACGTGCATTCGCTGACTGGCGGCCAGGCCGCGCAAGAATTTGAGCCAGACGGCAAGGCCGCGCAGGAGATTGCGGATCTCTATAGGTGGACGCATACACGTGTCCACGCGTCCACACTTGAGACTGTGAGAAAAAGCGCCTAGCTGCCCGCGGTGGGCGTGTGATTTATCGGATCTGTCGTCGAGAAGGTGCACCATGAACAAACGAGCAAATTTGGCCGCAGCGCTGCAAACCGCCACACGAGGTGGGGATCCAGTGTCCGCGCCGGCAACGGTGACGGCCATCCGAGCAAGTACCCCGAGCCGCATCGGCAAGAAGACCGTCGCGGCGCATTTCGATCCCGCCGTGTCGCGGCAGCTCAAGCAATTGGGGCTCGACCGAGACACTTCGACCCAGGCCTTGCTGCGCGAAGCGATCAACGATTTGTTCGCCAAGTACGGTAAACCGCCCATTGCTTGATAAATGCACCAGATACGCATGTTGACAGCTAAACATGTCCACATGTGAGATTGTGGATGTGAGACAACGGGGGAGAGGGCGTTGAACAGGGAAGGGCTAGACAAACTGATCACCGAATCGCTGGCGATCGAGGCGCAGGAAGCGAAGGCGGCCGGCGCACTCGGCTACATGGCGCGAGCCCTGACGCAAGCGACGATGCCGCATGCGCCGACCGAGGCGACAGAGTTCGTGCGGCGCAATGGCGCGTTCTCGCTCACGATGTTCGCCCGTCGCGACGTGGGGTTGCCCTACGGCTCGGTGCCGCGGCTCCTCATGGCCTGGCTCACGACCGAGGCGGTGCGCACCAAGGAGCCTCTGTTGAGTCTGGGGCCGACGCTCTCGAGCTTCATGGCGGAGTTGGACCTGGTGCCCACAGGCGGTCGGTGGGGAACGATCACCCGCTTGCGTGGGCAGACCCGGCGGCTATTTTCCTGCGCAATCTCGGCGAATTATTCGGACGACTCGAAGGATTTTGGCCAGAATTTCTTCGTGGCCGATAAGTACGAGCTCTGGTGGAGCCCCAAGGAGCCGAATCAAGCGGCCTTGTGGCAGTCCAACGTGACGCTCAATCCGACGTTCTTCCGCGAAGTGACGACCTATCCGGTGCCCATCGATTTGCGGGCGCTGAAGGCACTCAAGCGCTCACCCCTCGCGCTCGATATTTATTGCTGGCTGACGTATCGGCTGAGTTACCTCAAGGGCCATAAGATCATTCCGTGGGGAGCGCTGCAGTTGCAGTTCGGCAGCGGCTATCCCCAAGACGGGCAGGGGCTGCGTAACTTCAAAAAGGCCTTCTTGCGCGAGTTGAAAAAAGTCCGTGTCGTGTACCGGGCTGCGAAGGTGGCATCCAGCGAACGCGGTTTGGAGCTACGCCCGAGCCGCACGCATATTCCCTTGCTGGCCAAGTCGCCAAAAGCCTAATTCCAGCGCTTGCTGTTGTCGGTGGATAAGCCTGAGGGCAACCGAAGTTATCCACGCATAAACGGTACCGCCAAAATCCCGGGGATTCACGCATAAACGGTACCGGACTTACGCATAAACAGTACCGGACATATGATCTATATGATTGATTTTGATATGAAAATCAGGCCTCTCCTATAGTCTTCCTTTAGTTAAGACCTATAGTTAGCGGACACTTTCTGTCGATAAGCTCGTGGTTTCAAGAACCCCGCACCGCCTCTTAGGGGGCTAACGCCCCCTGCCGGCTCGATCGCGGACGCGATCC
>Ga0307373_10010292_pt1 | contig 13795 bp, 8 predicted proteins | sample OX2MG_FD_202534 | JGI IMG/M metagenome (GOLD analysis project Ga0307373, IMG submission 202534) | Soil microbial communities from Risofladan, Vaasa, Finland - OX-2 | ecosystem: Environmental > Terrestrial > Soil > Coastal area > Acid sulfate soil | place: Finland: Risofladan, Vaasa | collected... | reverse complement strand
GCCGCCTCGCCGGCCTTGGCCGCCTCCTCGATCGCGGTCTTGGCCGATCGCATGTCGCGGTCGGGTCCGTAAACGCTTCTGACCAGGCCCAGGTAAGGGGCTGGATCGCCCGGCACCTGTTCCATCGCGGTGCGAAAGAATCCCTCCGCGTTCAGCATGTAGCCGGCTGCCGCGTAAGCCTTGCCGGCATCGATGAGAAAGCGCATCCGCTCGGTGGGATCGCGGGTCTGGGCCGCCGCGCCGGCATAAAGGGCGGCCTCCTTGAGCGGAAGGTTGAGGCTCGAGTAGAACTGGCCGATCCCGCGGAAGGCGCCGGGAAAGCCGGCCGCCACCGCCTGCCTGAATCCCTTCTCGACGGCTGCCTGAGTGACCGGCGCAAGCCATCGCACCAGCTCCGGGCTCAGATAGAAGTGAGTGCTCGGGGTGGGTGAGTTGAAAACCGAGCGCGTGACCTCGACCAGCGCCTGCGGCAGTTGGCCGTGGCGCGCGAGCATGCTGGCATAAACGTCGCGCTTGTCGGGATCGGTCGGGTCGAGCCACACTGCCGTGCTTAGCTCGCGCATCCGCACCTGCTGGCTCATCGCGCCCGCGCCCAGGGCATACATGAGGTAGTGGCTGTCGGAATCGGCGGGATGTGCAATGACGCGCGCGCCCGCGGCCCGCAGCGTCTTCGCCGCGGGGATGAAGTTGGGGTAGGAAACGTCCTTCTGGCCGAACGTGGTGAAGACAAGCGCGAGCGCGCCCGCCGTCACTGCCGCCAGCAGCACCCGCGGCACCGGCCGCCATCCCGGCTCGTCTTCATCCGCCGCGGGGGCTGGCGTAGCGAGCCTCAAGGCCAGGCCGAGCAGCACGGCCAATAGCGCGGCGTTGGCCGGCACGTGGAGGTTGAAGTCGATCAGCTCGTGCAGCGCGGTCGCGACCACGGCCGCCACCACCGCCGCCAACAGCGGCCACTTGCGCGGATCGCCCGCGCGCATCGCCGCTCCGATTCGGCGCAGGAGACGCCAGAAGAGCCAGCCCAGGGCGAGCAGGGCGATAAGCCCGCTCTCGGCGGCGAATTGCAAATAATCGTTGTGCGCCTCGCGATAGTAGAAGAACTGCGACCACGGCGGAGACACGTAGCGCGTGAACAATTCACCCCAGGCGCCCATGCCGACGCCGAAAAGAGGGAAATCACGGATCATCGCGAGCGTGCGCCGATACAGCATCCCGCGTTCCGACAGGCTGAGCCCGGTCGAGACGGTTTCCGCCAGGCGGACGTCGGTGAGGTTGCGCCCCTGCGGACCAATCAGCATCAACGCGAAGATAAACAATCCGGTCGCCGCCAGGGCGACCCAGCGCAGCGTGCGGGTGTCGGTATTGCGTGCGAAGGCCGCGCGCCGGCGCTCGGGCTGGGCGAAGAACATCGCGACCAGCACGCCCACGCTGAGTGCGGTCGAGATCCAGCCGCCGCGCGAGAGACTCAGCACGATCGCGCACAGCATCACGAACGCGATCGCCATCGAGGCCATACGAAGCGTGCCGGCCCAGGCACGCGGGACCAGATCGATGCGCAGGAGCGCGGCGACCAGCGCCAGCGGCAGGACCATCGCGAGATAGTTGGCGAAGTGGTCGGGGTTGACGAACGGCCCGGTCGCGCGCAGCGCGAAGGCCAGGTGCGGCCCTTGCCAGTCCTGCGGTACGAAGAACCACAGAATCTTGCCGTTCCACGACGCCCAGTTCATCAATCCCAGGAACGCCACCATGAAACCCATCGCCAGAACCACGCCGAAGATCGTGCGGCAGAAACGTTCCTCGGCATGCGAATCGCCCTCGGCGCCGAAGGGGTAGAGCGCGACCAGGAGAAAGAGGGCCGCATAGGCCAGCGCCTTTAACATCCCCGCGCGCGCCACTCCGGGTTCGAAACTGAGCGTGCGCCATCTGAGACTGTTGGGCACCGCCGCGGCCGCGCCCTGTCTGGCGCCGTTGCGTGGCCGGCGCGCCTTGGCGGCGGCCGGAGCGAATGGCACCTTCGCTCCGGCGCGCACCTGTTCCGCGGTGGGCAGGACGACCAGTCCGGACGGGCGCGCGGGCGGCGCGTCGAAGTTGACGTTGCGATAGGAAGCCTGCGTAGGCCATCCGGGCAGCGCGCGGGCGTAAATCTCGTAGGCCGTGGGCGAGAGAGTGGCGAGCAGCGCCGGCGGCATCGGCACCATCTCCAATCCCATCAGCGCCAGTACCAGCGCGATCGGAAGTGCAACCGTGCCGGCCGCCCGCCGGCCGCCCGCGCGCGTCAGTCGCCCGCCACCGAGCCACGCCCGCACCATCCACGCCGCGAGCAGCGCGAAGACAATCGCCTCCATCAGCGCATAGGACCACGGATGGACCGAGCCGAGGCACAGCGGGGTGAGGACGACCAGCAGGCCGATTCCTCCGACGATTATTTGGTCGAGGCGGCGCAAAGTCTTGATGCACCCGTCACGGGGCGCTCGGTGCCTGGTTCTTCCTCAGGCTGGGGCGATACGACGGTGCGGGAAGCGGCCCCTGACTTCAGGGAGCCTCTTGGTCTTGATGCAGCGCGGCGTTTTCATCCTCGGGAGTATAGTAGCCCTGATGATAGTAGTACTGGTAATCGGAGCGATGGACTTTGAGCCTGTTGAGCACGGTGCCGAAGATTTTGGCCCGCGCGTAGTCCAGACGAGCCCGCGCCGCCCTGACCTGTTGCTTGGGCGTGCGCGAGGCGTTGGTCACCAGCAGCACGCCGTCGACGATGGTTGAGAGCAACAGCGCGTCGCTCACCGGCATTACCGGCGGCGAGTCGATCACGATGTAGTCGTAGATCTCCTGCAGCTGGGTCAACACCTGATGCATCTTCGAGGAACCCACCAGCTCGGTCGCGTTGGGCGGTACCGATCCGGAAGTCAGAACGAAAAGATTGGGAACGGTGGTGGAGCGGATAAGGTCGTGCAGGTCGCGCACTCCGGTCAGGACCTCGGTCAGCCCGAGATTGTTGTCGAGGTCGAGCACCCGATGGCAGCGCGGGCGGCGCATGTCGGCGTCGATAAGGAGCACGCTCGCGCCCAATTGCGCCAACATTGCGGCGGTGTTGACCGCGGTCACGGTTTTGCCTTCGCCCGCGACCGCGCTGGTGACCAGCGTGACCTTGGGCGGAGCGCCCGCGCGCGAGAGCAGCAGCGCCGTGCGCAGGTTGCGATACGCTTCACCCAGCGCCGAGTAGCTGCCGTGCTCGGTCACCAGCTCACTGATCGCCGTTGCCGTGCGGGCACCCGTTCCGTTGGCGCCATTGCCGTTGCCGTTGTGGCTGCCATTGGTCAAGGCCTTGGGCGTGTCTTCGTCGGTCGCCAGCATCGCGGTCAGCGCCTTGGCTGGCGCGTAGCCCCGGGGTCCGTAGGCCGAGGAATTGAGGCGGCTGAACTCGGGGATGATTCCGATGTTGGGCAGTCGCAGGTAACGCTCAGCCTCTTCGGGGTCCTTCAGCGTGTTGTCGAGGTAGTCGAGCATGAAGGTGAGTCCCAGCGCGCCTAGCAGGCCGAGCAACGCGCTCACCGTCAGGTCGCGCAACTTCTTGGGATAGGAGGGGATGCGCGGGGCGGTCGCCTTGTCGACGATCGAGACGTTGGAGGTCTGGGCCTCGGCCTCGACGCCCACATCCTTCATGCGCTTGAGCACGGCGTTGTAGAGCTGGCGATAGGTGTCGACGTCGCGCTGCAGGATCGCGTACTGCACGGCGGCGTCGTTGAGGCTCATGGTCACGGTGCGCTGGCGCTGCATTTCGGCGTCGAGTTCGTGCTCTTTTTCGAGGGCTTGCTGATAGGACGCTTCGACGCCCTTGATGGAATCCTGGATTTCCTGATTGAGCCGCGACTTGATCGCGTTTTCTTTGGCGCGCAACTGTGCCAGCGGCGGATAGGCGGCGGTGAATTGTTCGGACAGGCTCGCGTCCTGGGCGGAGAGCTGGTTGAGCTCGCCCTGCATGGTCTGGACCAGCTTGTCATCCATCACCACCGGCAGCGAGTCATACATATGCTTGTTGATGAGTTCGACCTGCGACTCCAGCCCGATGCGATCAACCTGGGCCTTGGTCAGGTCCTTGCTCAGGTCGGTGAGGCGGTCGATCACCACCGCGTCCTTGCCGTCGAGCGACATCAGGCCGGGGATGATGCCTTTGGCGCGGCGATAGTCGTTGAGGGCGATCTCGGATTTCTCGAGCTGCTCCTTGAGCTCGATCAGCTTTTGGCGAAGGAACTTCTCGGCGTCGAGGCTGCTCTGACGATGCATCTCGACCCCGCGCTCGATATAGGCTTCGGCGTGCGCGTTGGCGATGCGCGCTGCGAGCGTCGGGTCGGGCGAGCTGTAGTCGATTTCGACCAGGCTGGTACTGGGAATCGTCCTGATGCTGAGGCCGCCAAGGTAGGCGTTTATCTGATCGGTGGACACCCCGAGCAGCCCCGAGCGCGGCGCGTTGGAGCCCGGTGGTGGCGGCGTCAACAGGTCGTGCAAACGTTGACGCAGGCCGTTCACCACCACGCTGAACAGTCCTGCACGCCCGCTCCCGGTGAAAGCCGGGTTGCGATTCAACCCGAGGTTGCGGACCACCGCCGCCGCCAGCGTTCTGCTCTTGAGGATCTCGCTCTGGGTTTTGAAATAATCCGAGCCGTCGTAGGATGCCTCGATCTCGACCAGCGCTTCGGCCGGGTCGATCCCGGTGGGCGCCTTGGGCAGGATCATCACCGTGGTCTGCGCGGTGTAGATCGGCGTGGTCATCAGCAGATGCAGCAGAGTGACGAAAATCGTGCCGGCCACCACCGCGCCGATAAGGCGCAGGTGCTTGCGCACCATGCGCCAATAGACCCAGAGGTCGATTTTGGCGACTTCGTCCTCGAAGAACGACGGCGCAAACTCGGCCTCCATCGCGGGCTCCGCGGCCGGTCTGCGGTGAATGAAATAGGGCGAGGGTTCTCTCACGAGCTTAGTCCACCTAAGGTGTCGGCATCGCGGGGCCGCCGATCGCCATCTTGCTCAGCATTTGATAGAAGACGTAGGGACCGACTTTGATGCTGGAGTAGGGCACGTCGATGACGTCGTTGCCACGCACCGGAAAGTCCGCCTCCTGCCCGTCCTTAATCTTGTCCAGGTCGATTCTCAGCACCAGTTTGGAACCATCGCGGCGGGTGCGGATCAGATGGACGTCGGATGTGTCGGCGGCAAACATCGGGCCGCCCGCCGCGCCGATCGCGCCCAGCGCGGTCAATCCCGAACCGACTTGGAAGTGTCCCGGGTTCTGTACCCATCCGACTACCATAACTTCGCCGCCACCGGGCACCACGATCACGTCGCCAGGGCGTACCGGCATGTTGAGATAGGTGCCGCCCCCCGAGAGCGCCGTGCTCTTGAGTCCGATAATCAAGGGATGCGAGTTTTGCCGCAGGAGCGCACTCAACTCGCCCCGCTTGAAGGCCGCCTCGCGAGCCGTCGAAGCGTCGGACGCCGGTATCCCGTTGTGCAGCGCCGCCGTGGGGTCGGCTCCACTGGCCGAGACCTCGGCGATGCGCCCGATCGCCTGCTGCTTGTTCTCCTCGGCCGGCATCAGGATGATTTCGTCGGCCGCGGTCGCAGTCAGACCGCCCGCGCGGGTCATCATGTCGAGCACCGTTTCATCGGGCCCGGTGAGAGTAATCAGACCAGGATTGTTGACCATCCCGATAACCGCCACCTGGCGGCTGCGATACTCCTTGACGAAGACGTCAACCTCGGGGTTGTACATGTACTTCTTGAGCCGCTCGTTGATCTCGGCGCGCAACTGTTTCTCGGTCAGCCCTCCGGCCTGCAGGGTGCCCAGCATTGGCAGCGATATGGTGCCGTCGGCTTCCACTCGCACCGTGCGCTCGCGCAACTCATCGATGGGGGGCACCGAAACCTGGACGATGTCGCCCGGGCCGATGGGGTAATCGGTCACCGCCTGGCCGCGAGTGCGGCTACGATAGAGCGCGTCGAGCCGCGTTGTGTCCTGTGCGTTGTCAACCGACGGCGGCGCGGACGGTGCGGATGCGTCGGCAAGTTGCGTGTCAGCCGTGCCAGACCGCGCACTCGCGCCAGCCTGCTCCGGCGGTATCGCCGAGCTCGCGTCGCCGAAGTTCGGCTTGTCCGAAGCCGCGCTGGTGGATGAGGCCGAGGCGCTCTCGGAAACGGAACTGCTCGGCGCGCACGCCATTAGGGCGCACACACAGAGCAGCGTCAGCAGAGACTTTACGAGATTCATGGTTTCAGCCGTTGTGCCGAACGAGATTCGGCGCGGCCGACCGACGTTTATTGGCCGGTCGATTTAGGCGTCTTGGTGGAGTGTTCCGAGCCGCCCGAAAGCCCAACTGCGATTCCGGCTGCGATGCCTCCGGCACCCAACACTCCAGCTCCCGCGCCGACCATTTCCGCCGTGTCCCATCCGGCCGCCGCCAACTGGCAGGTGCTTCCCGGCTGCGCCGTCGCTACCGCCGGTGAGGTCGTCGAGACGCCCCAGTTGAGGCATATGCCGTCGGGGCCCACATAGGAGGCGACGGTCTGACCTTGAAATCCGGATGAACCAGGGTCAAGAGTGAAATTGTAATTGCCGGGCTTCAGGCCGGAAATGTCGTACACGCCGCCACTACCAGGAGCGCCTTGGCCGATTACATGACCGCTGGCATCCTTGGCGATGACCTGTATGCCAGAAACCGACTGCCCTTGTGAGCCTGCCACCGTGCCGCCCACTGACGCCGCCATTGCCGCCGCGGACATGCCGACAACAAATGCGAGTACAAATAACACCGAGAAGCTCTTCTTCATGACGTTCCTCTCTACTCTACGATTCTACGATGCGGGTGGTCGCGCCGTGTGGCGCCGTTAGCGGAACCGGCCTACCTGCGATGATCAAAGCAATCCCGAGCAGTGTCATTCTCGACAGGCGCCCCTTCCGGTTCTTAGGCTGCCAGTGCTTGCTTGTGAACCGGTTGAAATTCAATCTGACCCCAAAAGCCCAAGCGACGACCTCTCAGAGCGTACATTTGCATCTTAAGTGTGTCAATATCAACTTTTAGCTTCTTTAGTGGCTGAAATTGAACAACGGACTGCACTTCTTCCCCTCGGAAGAACTGTGGAAGCCCTCGCAGAACAAATTTCCCCTCTTATATAGGTAACCGCCACGTAAGGGTCAAGTCTGCTAATCAGAACGTAATATCACGACTCTAGAGCTTTTCTGAGCAACCCCACATGAAACGCGGGATCTTGCTGCTCAGGTCATAGAGAAGGCTGCGAATCGTCACCGCTTCAATTCGGCGCGATAGGTCTGCCTCAGACGGAAGCTTGAATTCTAAATGCGGCGCAGAGCGCGGGAAGAATTGCAGACCAGTCGGCGACCAATCCCAGCGCCGCATGCTCGAAGATCGGCGCTTCGGGATCGTTGTTGATCGCGACCACGACCTCCGCCCGCTTGATGCCGACGGTGTGGTTGGGCGCCCCGCGCACTCCTATCGCGAAGTACAGCCGCGGATCGATAGCCTTGCCGGTCAGCCCGACCTGCAACTGCCGCGGCATCCAGCCCTGGTCCGTTACGCGCCGCGTCGCACACATTCCCGCGCCGAGCACTCGCGCGAAATCCTTCACCGCCGCGACCCCCTCGGGTCCGCCCACGCCCATGCCGACGCCGACGACCACGTGCGCGCCGTCCAACGGCGCGACCGAATTGTCGAGCAGCGAGTGCATGGCGATGGTCCGGCCGCGCGCCGGCGCAAGCTGCGGCCGCACCGTTTCGACCGTCGCCTCGCGCGCGCTATTGGCCGCGGCCAGTTCCAGCACGCCCGCCCGGACCGTCGCCATCTGAGGGAATGTCCTGGAGAGGATGGGGGCCACGATATTGCCGCCGAAGGCCGGCTTGAGCGCGACCATTCGGCCTTCGCCGTCGAACTCGATACCGATCGCGTCGCCGGTCAGTCCCAAGCCCAGGCGCGCCGCCAGCCGCGGTCCCCAGTCGCGGCCGCGCTCGCTTGCGTTGAGCAACACCCCCCACGGCGTCCGTTCGCGCACCAGGTGCGCCATCGCCTCGGCCGCGGCCGCGGGCGTGTACGCCTGCAATGCCGGATGGTCGAGCACCACGACATGATCCGCGCCGTAGCTCGCGAGTAACTCCGCGTGTCGCGCGAGCACCGCCGGAAAACCCACTGCGACGAGCGCGCCGCCGAGCCGGGCCACCAGTTGGTCGCCGTGCGAGAGCAGCTCCAGACTGCCGCGCGTAACCGCGCCTGCAAGATCGGTTTCGCATGCCACCCACAGATCGCGCCCGCGCGCCGGCTTGCGTATGTTCGCACCGACCGGGCGGCGCGCCTTGTCCTCGCGCCGGAGCGCGCCCATCGCGCCGAGCGCCGCGATCACCTCGTGCGCCGCGCTCACCGGGTCGGCCGTGTCGATCATGCGGCACTTGGGATGACTCGTTCGGACCGCGCGCACTTCCTGCACCCAGGTTGGCGAGCCGGCCGCGCCGAATTGCGCAAGGTCGGAATCGAGCGCCGCCGCGCGTACCGTTTCAATCGGCCGCGCGCCGGTCTGCTCGGCGGTTTCGGGTTTGACCCGGATCGGCTGTGCGACGCGCTCGGCGCAGGTCAGCACCGCGGGCATCGCGCACTCGACCTCGTCGTAGCCCTCGTCGCTTTCGCGCTCGGCGGCGACAGTGCGGCCTTCGATGCGAACCTTGCGCACGCCGGTGATCTGCGCGACGCCCAGCAGTTCGGCTATCTCGGGACCGACCTGCCCGGTCTCGGCGTCGAGCGAGTACTTGCCGAGCATGATCAGGTCGAAATTCCCGCGCCTGAGCCACATGGCGAGCGTGCGCGCGGTGGCCAGCGTGTCCGAGCCGGCAAACGCGCGATCTTCGAGATGGACCGCGCGATCCATGCCCATCGCCAGCGCGTCGTTAAGCGCCTCGCGCGCTTGCGGCGGCCCCATGGTGACCGCCGTTGTGTCGGCGCCGTGGCTTCGCTTGAGTTCCACCGCGAGCGAGATCGCACGCAGGTCGAACGCGCTTATCACGTTGGTGCCGTCGCGCCGGATGGTCTTGGTTACGGGGTCGAAGTTGGCGTCTTCGACCAGCGGAATCTGCTTGATACAGACGGCAATCCTGAGCACGGCGCTGGCTACTCCTTACGCTGGGACGATCGAGGCGGTCGGCGATGCGCGTCCGAGCGTAACCGAGCCGGGCGCGCCGATGCAAGGCAAGCTCGCGCGGGCGTGGGCCGCTTACGGCGGCGCTCGCGATCGGGTAATTTCGCAGGGTGGAAGATCTCGCCCCGCGTATCGTTCGACTTCTGGCCCGACCTATGGCCCGAGTGCCGGCCCGACTGTTGGCCCGGCCACTTGCCGCGCTGCTCGCCGTCGCGTTCTCGATCGGCGCCGCCGCTGCGAGCGCGGCGGCCGCCGCCGCGCCGCCAATGCGCATCGTGTCGCTTGCGCCGGGGGTCACCGAAACGCTTTTTGCGCTGGGTGAGGGCGCGGCGGTGGTCGGCGTCTCGCAGTATTGCGACTATCCGCCGGCCGCGACCCGTCTGCCCAAGGTCGGCACCTTTCTCACGCCCAACGTCGAGGCGATCGTGGCGTTGCGCCCCGATCTCATCGTCGGGCCGGGCCTCTCTTCGAGCCGGCGCGAGGTCCGCATGCTCGAAGCGATGGGCTATCCGACGCTTACCGTCGACGATAATTCGCTCGACGGCATCGAGCGGAGCATCACGCTCATCGGTGCGCGCACTGGAGAGCCGGAGGCTGCGCGGCGCCTGCTCGGCGCGATCCAGGCGCACATCGAGGAGGTCCACACGCGTCTTGAGGGGACGTCGCCGCGCACGGTCGTGATGCTGGTGGGGCATCAGCCGATGGTCGCGGTCGGGCGCGGCACCTTTCTCGACGACCTGCTTCGTCTGGCGGGCGGCGACAATATCGCGGACCTTGCCAGGCAGAATTGGCCGCAGCTTAGCCTCGAGTACATCATCGCGATGCGGCCCGAGGTGATCCTCGATGGCGCGATGGGCAGCGACGCGAACACGCCGGCCGGTTTCTGGGCGCGCTACCCGACCATCCCGGCCGTCCGCGACCATCGCGTCTTCGGCTACGCGCAGGACCCGATGCTTCATCCGGGACCGCGCGTGTGGCAGTCGCTGCGGATTCTGGCCCGACGGATTCATCCGGAAGCCTTCGCGGCATCCGCTGCCGATTCGTCAGCCGCAAGTTCCGTTGGAGTTTCCACTTCAGCCGCCGCCGCCACGCGCGCCGCGCCGGAGCGCGCCGCGCGATGAACGAGCCGGCTGGAATTCCCGCGCGGCCCGTCGCTGCGAACGTCGTTGGCGCGGCGCCATCGCCGGCCATCCTCGAAGATTTCTCCGCCGCGCACCTGACCCGCGCGCGGATGACGCTGACGCTCGGTGCGCTTGCGCTCCTGGTGCTGCTGAGCGCGATCGTCGCGGCCGCGTTCGGCAGCGTCCATATCAGCCTGGTGCGCGCGCTCGGCGAGCCGCTCAGTCCCGACCATGCGATCTTCTTCAGCGCGCGCCTGCCGCGCGTGCTGATGGGCGCGGCGGTCGGCGCGGCGCTGGCCGCGGTCGGCGCGGCGCTGCAGGCGCTGGTGCGCAACCCGCTTGCCGAGGGCGGCATCCTGGGCATCTCGGGCGGCGGCGCGTTCGGCGCGATCGTCGCGCTGGTTTTCGTGGCCGGGCGCACGGGCGCGGTGGCGGCGGTGCCGCTGTGCGCCTTCGGCGCGGCGCTGCTCTCGACGGTCGCGGTCTACCGCCTCGCGGTGGTCGATGGGCGGCTCGAGCCGTTCACCCTGCTGCTGGTCGGCGTCATCTTCAACTCGATCTGGGGCGCCGCGATCATGCTGCTCAACAGCGTGGTCAACTATTACTACGTCCATGACATCGTGTTCTGGCTGATGGGCAGTCTGGAGGCGCCGACCTACGGCGAGGTCGCGATGGTCGCGGTGCTGGGTGTCGCGGGGTTCGCGGTGCTGATGGCGCATGCGCGCGACCTCAATCTGCTGAGCCTCGGCGACGAGGCGGCGGGCGAGCTCGGCGTGGACGTCGATCCTTTGCGCCGGCTCATCTTCGTCGCGACCTCGGTGATGATCGCCGCCGCGGTCTCGGTCAGCGGCATCATCTCCTTCGTCGGGTTGATCGTGCCGCACGTGTTGCGGCTGGCCTTCGGCGCCGACCATCGTTTGCTCTTGCCGGCGTCATTCCTGGGCGGCGCGGCTTTCCTGGTGCTCGCCGACCTGCTCGCGCGGGTCGCGATCGCGCCCACCGAATTGCCGGTCGGCGCGATTACCGCGCTCTGTGGCGGCCCGTTCTTCATCTATATGCTGCGCCGCGAGGGACGCGGCCCGCTCGCGCTGTAGCCCGCGCGGTCAATCAGGGATAGCGTCCGATGGCCAACGCTCAAGATACGCCGCGAACCGCGTCCCACGCCAGGTCCGCCATCCCGGGCGCTGCGGCGCTGCGCGCTTCGCACCTGGTTGGCGGTTACGGCGAACGGGCCGTGCTGCACGGCGTGTCGCTGGCGGTCGAGCCGGGCGAGATGCTGGCGATCGTCGGACCCAATGGCGCCGGCAAGTCGACGCTGCTCCGGCTGCTCGGCGGCTCGCTCGATCCGTGGCAGGGCACGGTCGAGCTGCTCGGCGCGCCGCTGGCCTCCTTCGAGCGGCGCGCGCTCGCGCGCCGCCTCGCCTTCGTCGGGCAGGAGAACCCCGTTGCCTTCTCGTTCACCGTGCTCGAGGTGGTGCTGATGGGCCGCGCGCCGCATCTGGGGTCGTTTCACTTCGAAAGCCACGGCGATCTGATGCTGGCGCGCGAGGCGCTCGAGCGCTTCGATCTGCTCGCGCTCGCCACCCGCCCGATTCAGGAGCTGTCCGGCGGCGAGCGCAAGCGGGTGTTCCTCGCGCGCGCGCTCGCGCAGGAGCCGCGCGTGGCGCTGCTCGATGAGCCCACCGTTCACCTGGATTTGCGCCACGTGGCGGAGATTTTCGCGCGCCTGGGCGAACTGCGGACCGAGCGCGGCCTGGCCGTGGTCGCGACGCTGCACGATCTCAACGCGGCGGCGCTCTACGCCGACCGCGTGCTGATGCTCAAGGACGGGATGGCGATGGGCTGGGGCGCGCCGCACGAGGTGTTGACCGAAGAGAAACTGCGCGAGGTTTACGAAACCGAGGTCTACGTCGGGCGCAACCCGGCCACCGGCGCGATCGCCGTGCTGCCGGGTGCGAGGGCCGCGCCGCCGCCGCGCCGATGAATGCCGCGGCCCTTCTTCTAAATTTAATGCCCTCGCCCCCTTTTAGGGGGAGAGGGCATGGTGAGGGGATCTGTGGCAACGGCAATGAGGTTCGGGACTGTCGAGACACCGGGTGAAAAAGTCAAGCGGTGAAAAAATGAGACGTTGTTGCGTAGCGATTATTCTCGTCGGCTGGTACCTGATAGCTCCGCCGATGTACGAAAACTACAACTCCAAGCACAAGCTGCTTTCGACCCGCGCCTACGTGAATGCGCCCCTTCCTGCGTGGACCAAGTTCGGCACCTACCCGACGCGCGAGAAGTGCGAAGCGCAAAAACACAACAACTTCGACGACGCGGTCAAGGCGGGTCCGGGCAACACCGCCCGGGACAAGGCTCTGTGGGAAAGCTCGAAAAATGCGATGTGCGTGCGCGCTGACGATCCGCGTCTGAAGAAATAATCGTCGTCAGGTAAATACCGTCCTACTGCGAGCGCGAGGGCAGGCGCACGATGCCCTTCGCGCGCACCGACAATTCGCCGTCCTGGTTGGTCGCGGTCTGTGCGATCTCGGCGTAATGCGCGCCGTCTTCGGTGAAAACGCGGGTCACCTCGCCGTTGATATAGAGCGTGTCGCCGACCGGGTTGTGGCGGCGGATCTCGACCGACAGATGGCGCAGAAATCCGACGTCGCCCATCCAGTTGGTAAGCTGATGCGACATCCAGGAGCATCGCTCCGGCCCGTAGTCGTATGCCGCCGGCGTTCCGACCAGCGTCGCGAGGTCATCTTCCCAGTGCACGCGCTCGGGAACGTCGGGGATGCCGAACTTGTTGGGAATGCCGACGCCGGGATGCTTGCGCAGTTGTTTCCACGCGAGCTTGTTGGCGCGAATGTAAAGTCCGCCCCATCCCTGGGCAAAGGCGATGAAGCCGGTGACGGTCATCGGCCCTTTCGCCATCGTCTGCAATTTGTCGCCGACCTTCACGTCCTCGATATAGCGCGGATTGGCGCCGCGGATTTCCTCGGCTTCGTAGAGCGCGAAAATCTTCGCCAGATCGTCGCGGGAGTAATGGACCGGCTCCTTCTTTTTGACCTCGTCGTACTTCGTGCCGCGCTCGCGCGCCGTGTCGCGCTCGGTGCGAAAGCACCAACTGTCGCCCTCGGCGACCAGCTCGCCGCGCTGATTGTGAAATTCGCAGCGATAGATTTGCTGGACCGCGCGGCCGGCGAAGCGGGTCTGATGCTCGACCAGCTCCTTGAGCCACGCCCTGGTCGTGAACTGGTCGCCGAGCAGCATCGGGCGGTGCCACACGGTGTCGATGCCGGCGAACATCGCGTGCACACCCGGCAGGCCGCCCACGTAGCCGCTGAACGAGCGGTTGAGCGCGAAGATAAACGAGGGCGGCGCGGCGGTGCGCCCGTGCGCCTTCGCCGCGTACTGGGGCTCGCACCACAGCGGATTGTCGTCGCCGATGCCGTGCGCCCAGTGGCGGATATTGTCGCGCGTCGCCTCGTAGCACCACGGCT
>Ga0307373_10010290_pt1 | contig 13798 bp, 12 predicted proteins | sample OX2MG_FD_202534 | JGI IMG/M metagenome (GOLD analysis project Ga0307373, IMG submission 202534) | Soil microbial communities from Risofladan, Vaasa, Finland - OX-2 | ecosystem: Environmental > Terrestrial > Soil > Coastal area > Acid sulfate soil | place: Finland: Risofladan, Vaasa | collected... | reverse complement strand
ACCTCGGCATGGCGCGCACGTTCCAGATCACCGAGATCTTTCCGGAGCTGACGGTGCGTGAGAACCTGCGCATTCCGGTCGAGGTCGCCGCGGGGCTTCGCCTGCGCCCGTGGATATCGCGCGACGCTAATGAGGAAGCGCGCGCGCGCGTGTCCGAGCTGATGGAGATGGGCGGCCTGACCGAGCATGCGGACCGCCTGGTGGGCGAGCTGTCGCACGGCGACCAGCGCGCGACCGAGATCATGATGTCGCTCGCGCTCAAGCCGCGCCTGCTGCTGCTCGACGAGCCGACCGCCGGCATGGGCGACCAGGAGACCTACAACATCACCCGGCTCATCCGCCGGCTGCACAAGGACCAGAAGCTGACGATCGTGCTGATCGAGCACGACATGCGCGTGGTGTTCCACCTCGCCGACCGCATCATGGTGCTCGCCGAGGGCGCGATGCTCGCCGAGGGCACGCCCGAGGAGATCGCGGCGAGCGAGCGCGTGCAGGCGGCGTATCTTGGAAAGGCGGCGGCATGAGAGGCGGAGCAAGGGCCCCATTGGGCATGCGACCCGGTTCATGGCGCCTGAGTCGCCGACGGCCTGACGTGGGAATTGCGCTCACCGGATCGGAGGCTGCGGCATGAACGCCCTGGAAGCGGAAGCGATCCATACCTTCTACGGCAAGAGCCACATCCTGCACGGCGTCAGCCTGGAGGTGCGCGAGGGCGAGATCGTCACCCTGCTCGGGCGCAACGGCGCCGGCAAGAGCACCACGTTGCGCAGCCTGGTCGGCCTCACCCACGCGCGCGAGGGCGCGGTGCGCATATTCGGCCACGCCACGACGCATTTCCCGCCCTACCGCATCGCGGGGCTGGGCGTCGGCTATGTGCCGGAGGGCCGACGAATCTTCGCCAACCTGACGGTCGAGGAGAATCTCAAGGTGCCGATGGAGCGGCCGGGCCCGTGGACGATCGGGCGCATCTACGAGCTGTTTCCGCGCCTGGCAGAGCGCAAGACGAACAAGGGCCGCCAGCTCTCCGGCGGCGAGCAGGAGATGCTCGCCATCGCGCGCGCGCTGCTGCTCAACCCGAAGCTCCTGATGCTCGACGAGCCCTCGCAGGGCCTCGCCCCGCTCATCGTGCAGGACGTGTTCAAGGTCGTCGCCGCGGCGCGCGAGGAGGGCATCTCGGTGCTGCTGGTCGAGCAGAACGTGCGCGCGGCGGTCGAGATCGCCGACCGCGCCTACGTGCTGGATAACGGCAGCATCGTGTACCAAGGCTCGGCGGCCGAGTTCGCGAAGGACGAGGAGCGCGTGCGCGCGCTCGCCGGCGCGAGCGCCGAGACCTGGGAGGAGATCGACTAGCCGCGGCGCGTCAGCGCGCCGCCGGCAGGTAGATGTGCTCGCGCGTCCAGGGCACGTCGTTGTGCCCCGAGCGGTTGAATACCACCTGGAACAGCTGCAGCGCGCCGGCGTTGAATGCGGCGATCGAGCCGGCGAGGTACAGCCGCCAGGTGCGCACGAACGCCTCGTCGTACATCGCGCGCACGCGTTCGCGCGCATGCTCATAGCGCTCCAGCCAGTGCCGCAGCGTGAGCGCGTAGTGCAGGCGCAGGTTCTCCACGTCGAGCACCGAGAAACCCTGCGGCTCGAAGATGTCCATCATCTCGCGCAGGGTCGGCGGATAGGCGCCCGGGAAGATGCGCTTGCCGATCCAGGCGTTGAGCGGCTCGGCGCGGTCGCGGCCGATGCTGTGGATCAGGCCGCGACCCTCGTTGGTGAGGCAACGGTCGATGATCGCGCCGAGCCCGCGGTAGTGCTCGCGGCCGACGTGCTCGAGCATGCCGATCGACACGAACGCGTCGCAGCGCCCGGACATGTTGCGGTAGTCGCCCTCGACGAACTCGACGCGGTCCTGCAGGCCGAGCGCGCGCGCGCGCTCGCGCGCGAAGGCGATCTGCTCGCGGGATATGTTGAACGCCCTGACTTTGGCCCCGTAGCGCGTCGCCGCGTGCAGCGCGAAGGCGCCCCAGCCGCAGCCGGCCTCGTACACCGTTTCGCCCGCGCGCAGCCGGATTTTGCGGCACACGTGGTCGAGCTTCGCGGTCTGCGCTTCCTCGAGCGTCGCCTGCCGCGTCGGAAAGTATGCGCACGTGTAGAGCATGTCGCGATCGAGCCACAGCCGGTAAAAGTCGTTGCCCAGATCGTAGTGGCGGTGGATGTTGCGCTGCGAGCCGGCGAGCGTGTTGCGGCGCTCGCCGTTCAGCCAGCCGGACACACGGCGCATCAGCCCGGAGGACGCGCGGGTGGGCGGCATGGCGTGGTACGCGTCCTCCAGGAGCTGCACCAGGTCGCCTTCGACCTCGACCGTACCATCGGCGTAGGCCTCGCCGAAATGCAGCTCCGGATTGAGGAGCAGCTTGAGCAGCGCTGCGCGGCTGTGGATCCGGATGGTCGCGGGAACCGGATCACGCGTGGCGATCGTTTCGCCGTTCCACAACGTGACGCGCACCGGGGGGCTGCCCAGCGCGTCGAGCAGCCGGCGCAGCAGGCGCGCGTCGCGCGACGTGGCCGGGCGTTCCTTCGGCGGAGCCACCGCGTCGCCGCCCGCCGCGCGCAGGGTCTCCAGATGTTCCTCGCTCATGTTGCTAGTCCTGTTGGCATGCCGTCGAGCAGCGATTTTCCGCCTATTTATGACAAATATCCGCCGTTCCGGCAACGCCCGGCGCGTCCGGTTCGCACACTTATGTTTCGGTAGCCTGCTGCCGGGCCTGGCGCCGCGACCGCGCCGCCTCAGCCGAGGATGAGCCAGCGCGCGGCGAGGATGAGCGGCGGCCGGATGATGCCGCCCAGGAGCGCGGGCAGGGCCAGCGGCTTGAGCAGCATCCTGGCGGCCATCTCGTAGGGATAGGCGTCGCGCACGAGGGCCCGGATCCTGACCGTCATGGCTCCCAGGCGCGCAGGGTCGGGAGCGCTTTCCCGATAGCGTTCGGCGATCGCGTGCCGCAGCCCGCATTCGGCGTCTTCGACCCGCTCGTCGAGCACGCGGCGCACGATCGTGCGCAGCGCGCGCAGGCGTGAATTGCGCTCGGTGCGCTGATAGGCGCGGAAATAGCGGTAGAAATGGCGGTAATGGCCGATCTCGTCGCGGCTGATGCGCGCGGTGAGCGCGCGCAGCACCGGGTCGCGGGCATGCCGGCTGATGGTCTGATAGAGCGTGGCGGTTCCGGTTTCCACCACGCAGCGCGCCACCAGTTCCAGCCCGCGCACCGGTTGGAGTTCTTCGGGCGTGCACAGCGCGCTGTACTCGCCGAAGAACGCCGCGTAGGCGCGCTCCCAGTCGTAATCGGGCCAGACGCGGGCGACGTAAGCGCGCAGCGCGCGTCCGTGCTGCAGCTCTTCGGGTTCCCAGTGCTGCGCCAGCCATGCCGAGACTTCGGCGTCCGCGCCGAAGTGCTCGACCAGGTTGCCGGCATACAGATGCGAGGCCGATTCGACGAACGATGACGCCGCCAGCAGCAGCAGCAGAGGCTCGTCGTCGCGCACGGCCTTGGCGTCGGCGTGGCGCAGATCGATGTCCTCCAGATGCCAGGGAAGCGCGCCCTGCGCAAGCGGGCTGATGCTCATGGTCGGTCGCATCATGGAGTTGTTATCGCTTTGAGACAAGCACAGCCTGCCTAAGTTGCCGCCACGCACCATTGCCGTGCAATGCGGAATTTCCGGCCCGGGCGGAATGATCCGGGGGCGGCGCGTGTTTGCCCGTTCGCATCCCGTCCCAACCCGGAGATTGACATGAGCCTGACGAAGAATCACCTCCTGCCCTCCTTGGCGCTCGCCTTCTGCATCGGCGCGGCGGCCAGCCTCTCGTATGCCGCCGAGCCCGTCGCGAAGGGCGGCATGCTGACCGGCGACAACGGTATGACCCTGTATACCTTCGCCAAGGACAAGGCCCATTCCGGCAAGAGCGAGTGCGTCGCGGCCTGCGCGAAGAACTGGCCGCCGTTCATCGCCAGTGCCTCCGACGCCGCCTCGGGCGACTACAGCTTCGTCAAGCGTGCCGGCGGCAAGATGCAGTGGGCGTACAAGGGAAAGCCGCTGTACTTCTGGCACCTGGACAAGAAGCCCGGCGACATGAGCGGCGACGGGTTCAAGAAGGTCTGGCACGTCGCCAGGCCCTGAGCGCGCCGCGCCGGGGCGGGTTTCCCGGGTACCGGGTCAGCCGCCGAAGCCGTCGGCGACCATCACTTCGAGCAGCTGCGGGCTGCCGCTCGCCATCGCGGCGCGCAGGGCGGGCGCGAAGTCCTGCGGCTCGGTGATGCGCCGTGCCGCCACGCCCATCGCGTGTGCCAGGCCGGTGAAGTTGATCGCCGGGTCGCGGATGTCCATGCCCACGAAGCGCTCGCTGTGACGCATCGACACCAGGCGCTCCTTGAGGATGCGGTAGCTGCGGTTGTTGGCGATCACGTAGGTGACCGGCAGGTTCAGGTGCGCCGCGGTCCACAGCGCCTGGATGCCGTACATCGCGGCTCCGTCGCCCACCAGCGCAACCACCGGCCGGCCGGGCAGCGCGAGGCTCACTCCCAGCGCGCCCGGCATGCCGAAGCCCAGGCCGCCGCTGGCCAGCCCGTAGAAGCACTGCGGGTCGCGCAGCGGTAGAAAGGCGGGCAGCGCGCTCGCCGAGGTGAGCGCTTCCTCCACCACCACCGCGTCCCCGGGCAGCGTCTCCGAGAGGCGCAGCATCAGGTAGCGCGGGTCGATCGGCTTTTCCTCCGCGGCCTCGAGCGCGGCGGCGCGCGCGGCATCGCGCTGCGCGCTCCAGTTGCGCGGCGCGAGTGCCGCGAGCCGCTGTTCCGCGACGGCGATGTGCAGGGCACTGCGGCGCGCGTGCAGCAGCGGCAGCAGCGCGCGCAGCGTCTCCCTGACGTTGGCCTGGATCGCGATCTCTGTGGGGTGGTTCTTGCCGAGCTCCCAGTCGCGCTCGCTGACGTGCACCACCGCGGTGTGCGCGGGCAACGGATCGATCGGGCTGTGCACCGACATGCGCAGCAGGTCCGCGCCCAGGCACACCAGCAGGTCGAACGGCTCGAGCGCCGCGTGTACCGCCTTCTGGCTGCGCGTCAGCGCGCCCAGGCAGGCGCGGTGCTCGCTCGGGAACTGCGCGCAATAGGGCACGGTCTGCTGGAACACCGCCGCACCGAGCAGCTCGGCCAGCTCGGCCGCCTCGGCGAACGCGTCGTGGACCGACAGCTCCTGGCCGGCGACGATCACCGGATTGCGCGCCGCGAGCAGGCGCGCCGCGAGCTGATCGAGCGCTTCGTCGGAGGGGCGCGTGCGGCGTTCGACACGCGTCGGCCGGCCGAGCTCGAGCCCGGCCTCCTGCTCGAGGACGTCGCCCGGCAGCGCGATGAACACCGGTCCGGTGGGCGGGGTGAGCGCGACCTTGGCCGCACGCCGCACGATGAGCGGCAGGTCCTCGACGCGGGTCACCTCGACCGCCCATTTGACGAACGGCTGCGCGACCGGCACCAGCGGCGCGTACAGCAGCGGCTCGCGCAGGCCGTGGCCCTGCTCCTGCTGGCCCGCGGTGACGATGAGCGGTGAGCCGGAGAACTTCGCGTTGTAGAGCGCGCCCATGGCGTTGCCCAGGCCCGGCGCGACGTGCACGTTGCAGGCGGCGAGCCGGCCGCAAGCGCGCGCGTAGCCGTCGGCCATGCCGAGCACCACCGCCTCCTGCAGGCCGAGCACGTACTTGAGCTGCGGGAAATCGGGAACCACCTCCATGATCGCCAGCTCGGTGGTGCCCGGGTTGCCGAACAGGTGAGTGACGCCCTCGTCGACGAGTAGCCGCAGGAAGGCGCTGCGCCCGGTGAGCCTGGTGGACATGGTGGCGAAATCTTAGCCGCTTGCGCGCGCCGCCGGCGCGGGATTTCGCCGCGCCGGCACGGCCGCCGCCTGCGGGCCGGGTTGATCCAGATCAAACCCGGCCGCGCGCCGCCGCGGCATAAATGCGTAAGCTCTTGCGTATTTGGGACTTCGGCGAGGAGGCGGCGATGGTCGAGGCAGCGGAGACGGTTCGCGACGTGGCGCATCTGGGACGGGTGGAGCTGCTTACCCCCGAGCCCGCCAAGAGCCTGTGGTATTTCCGCGACGTGCTCGGCATGGAGCTGGTGCACGAGGAGGGCGCATCGGCCTACCTGCGCGGCTACGGCGACTACGCCGCGGCGACCCTCAAGCTCAGCGCGGCCAGGCAGGCCGGCCCGGGCCGCATTTCCTGGCGCGCGGTGAGCCCGCAGGCGCTCGAGCGGCGCGCGCGGGCGATCGAGCGCGCGGGGCTCGGCCAGGGCTGGAGCGAAGGCGAGTTCGGGCGCGGGCGCGCCTACCGGTTCCGCGATCCCGACGGCCACCTGATGGACATTTACTACGACGAGCAGCGCTACCGCGCTCCCGACCACCTGCGCTCGACGCTGAAGAACCTGCCGATGAAGTACACCGGGCGCGGCGCGGCGGTGCGCCGCATCGATCACCTGGCGCTGCTTGCGAAGGAAGTCGCGCCGAACCGGCGCTTCCTGCAGCAGGAGCTCGGCTTCGGCCTGCGCGAGCAGGTCCTGTTCGAGCGCGGCACGGTCGAGATCGGCTCCTGGCTGAGCAGCAACCTGCTGCACCACCAGGTCGCCTACGTGAAGGACGTGCACGCCGCCAGCGGCCGCCTGCACCACTTTTCTCTGTGGGTGGACAACCGCGAGGACGTGCTGCGCGCGGCCGACATCCTCACCGAGAACGGCGTATTCATCGAGGCCGGGCCGTCCAAGCACAACAACTCGCAGGGCTTCTATCTGTATTCCTACGAGCCGGGCGGCAACCGGGTCGAGGTGTATTCGGGCAGCTACCTGGTGCTGGCGCCCGACTGGGAGCCGGTCACCTGGAACGAGGAGGAGCGCGGCACCGGCGTGTACTGGGGCGGCGCGCTGCCCGAGAGCTTCCTCAAGTACGGCACCCCCGACGTCGCGGCGAGCAACGTGCCCGCGCAGAGCGTATCGGTTTTCGACCCTTACTGAAGGCGCCGCGGCGCGCCGCGGATGCTACGATTCCGGCCGTTTCCTTCCCGTGACCGGAATCCGCCGATGAAGCTCGCCATCCTGGACGATTACCAGCGCGTCGCGCTCCAGTGCGCAGATTGGGAGCGTCTGCGCAGGCGCGGCGTCGAGCCGAGCGTGTTCCACGAGGCGTTCGCATCGCTCGACGAAGCCGCCGGCAAGCTGGCGCCGTTCGAGATCGTCATCCTGATGCGCGAGCGCACGCCCTTTCCGCGCGCGCTGATCGAGCGCCTGCCGAAGCTGAAGCTGGTGGTGCTCACCGGCGTGCGCTCGCCGAGCCTCGACGCGGCGGCGTGCAGCGAGCGCGGCATTCCGGTCAGCCACACGCGCCAGGGTAATTCCACCGCGTCGACCGCCGAGCTCACCTGGGGCCTGATCATCGCGGCGGCGCGCGACCTGGCCAGGGCCGAGCGCGGCATGCGCGTCGGACGCTGGCACGAGGGGGTCGCGGGCGGCATGATCCTGGAGGGCCGGCGCCTCGGGCTGCTCGGCCTGGGCAAGCTCGGCAGCCGCGTGGCGCGCGTCGGCGCGGCGTTCGGCATGGAGGTCGCGGCCTGGAGCGAGAACCTGACCGGCGAGCGGGCGCTGGCCGCCGGGGCGCTGCACCTGCCGAAGGACGAGCTGCTCGCCACCTCGGACGTGATCAGCATCCACCTCGTGCTGAGCGAGCGCACCCGCGGGCTGATCGGCGCCGCCGAGTTCGCGAGGATGAAGCGCGGCGCGATCCTGGTGAACACCTCGCGCGGGCCGATCGTGGACCAGGCGGCGATGATCGAGGCGCTGAGGACCGGGCGCCTGGGACATGCCGCGCTCGACGTGTACGAGCGCGAGCCGTTGCCGCAAGATCACCCGCTGCGCACGCTGGACAACGTCACCCTCGCGCCGCACCTGGGGTACGTGAGCGCCGACACCTACCGCACTTTTTACCAGGACGCGGTCGAGAACATCGAGGCCTGGCTCGACGGCAATCCGGTCCGCCTGATCAACCCCGAGGCGTCACGCTAGGCGCCGCCCGAAAATGCAAAGCCCGGCCGGGGCCGGGCTGGGCTGGGCGCGGACGGGTCGGCCTCGATCAGCTTTCGCTCCTGCGCACGAGGTGGACGCGACGCAGGTCGCGACGGTCGTGCCGGACCTGCCACAGGTCGCGTCGCTCGGCGATCGCGCCGGCGCGATTGCGCTGCCGGGCGTCCTGAGCGATCTGGCGCCGGTCGCCGTGCGCGTCTCGGCGATCGGCGTGGATGTTGCGCGTGTCGTGGTGGATATCCCACAGTTCTTTGGGCATGTCCTGTGCGAACGACGCTGTGCTCATCGCCAGCATGGCGGCCGCGCCTGCTACGTAGATCACCTTCTTCAGCATGATGCCTCCTGTAAGGTTGACGGTGCTTTGCGCTGCTCGCGGATGCCGGCGGCAGGTGAGGTGATTGAACACGCGACGAGCCGCAGCGTGTGCAAGAGTCTGCAAGCGGCGCGTAAGGAGTTGTGATGCGCGGCACTCAAATTGCTCACCCGGCGCGCCGGGACTGCGCGCGGCCGAAGCCCCGAGGAGGCGGTCCGAAAAACGCGCTGCCCGGCCGTGGCCGGGCAGCGCGCAGTCGGGGCAGCGCTGAATCAGCGCTTGCCTGCGCGCGCGAAGCGGTCGCGGTGCAGGTCACGGCGATCCGCGCGCCGGTCGCGGCGGTCGTGGCGCAGGTCACGGCGCTGGGCGCGCGCGCCGGCGCGATTGCCGTGGCGCATATCCTGGCGCATCGCGTGCCGGTCGCCGCGCGCATCGCGCCGGTCGGCGCGGATGTCTTGCCGGTCGTGGTGGATGTCCGCGGTGCGCGCGAACGACGGGACCGCCATCGCCAGCATGGCCGCGGCGCCTGCTACGTAAATCAGCTTCTTCAACATGGATGCCTCCTGAATGGGTTGAGCTTCTTTCGCTGCGCACGGATATTCGCCGCAGTTGGTGACAGTAAACGCGCTCTGCCGCGCGCCGTCTGCAACAGTGTGTAAGCGGTTGTTAGACGGCGCGTGCTACGCTTGCACGCGAGCGTATTTTTGTGATTTCTTCGAAGTCCGTGCCGTGGCGATCGTGACCGATTGCATATTCGGGAGCGCGCGCGCAGGCAGCGCGGGCGAAGGTGCGCGCGCCGTGGGCACGCAGCGGCGGAATGGCGACGATCGTCATCCTTGAGCACGCGCTGCAGCGCAGCCTGCGCCTGCCGTACCTGGTCTATGGCCTTGCCGAGCGCTGGCGCCGCGACGGGCACCGCGTGATCGTGCACCATGGACTCGACGCCCCCCCGGCGGGCGATCTGGCGATCGTCAATATCGACCTCACCGTGATCCCCGCGGCGTACCGCGCGCTGTACGCGCGCTACGCGAAAGTGCTCAACGGCGCCGTGCTGGACGTCTCCAAGCGCCGCTACAGCCTCGATCTGCTCGATCGGTACAGCGACTGGGTCGGTGCGGTGATCGTGAAGACCGACGCCAATTTCGGCGGCCGCCCCGAGGCGCTGCTGCGCTCTGTCGCCGTTGCCGAGGGCTCGTCGTGCGACATCCCCGCGGGACCGCTCGCGCAGGGCTATCCGATCTACCGCTCGCTGCGCGAAGTGCCCGCGGCGGTCTGGACGACGCCGGGGCTGATCGTCGAGCGCTTTCTGCCGGAACGCGATGCGCGCGGCGACTACTATTTGCGCACCTGGATGTTCCTGGGCGATCGCGATCGCAGCACGCGCTGGCGCGCGACCGGGCCGATCGTGAAGGCGGACAACACGCTGGAGCGGGTGCCGGCCGAGGTGCCGGACGAGATCCGCGCCTGGCGCGAGCGGCTGGGATTCGATTTCGGCAAGTTCGACTTCGTGCGCCACGGCGAGCGCTGGGTGCTGCTCGACGTCAATCGCACGCCCGCGTATCCCCCCTGGGTCCCGGGCGTCCCGGACCCGGCCCTGGACACGCTCGCCCCCGGTCTGCGGTCGTATCTCGGCTAGGGGCGCGCGCGCAGCACTACGCGCGCGCAACGCTCGCCGAGCTCGTAGCCGGCGAAGCTGCACTCGGTCAGCTCGAACCTCCGCCCCACCAGCTCGCGCAGCTCGCCGAGCGTCGGGAACGCGAGGCACGCCTGCGAGTCGCGCCAGCGCTCGACCATGGCGAGCGCCTGCTCCGGCCAGGCGAGCCGCGCGAGCAGCGCGGCGCGATCCGGGATGCGCGCTTCGAATGCTCGCCAGGCGTCGTTCCGCCGCGCGCCGCGGCGCGCGCTGTCGTGCACCGCCATGGCGAGGCGCATGCAGAACGCCTCCGGCGCGCGGATGCGCCCCTCGAACAGGTCGGCGAACAGATCGTCGAGCCGCTCCGGCACTTCCGGCCGCACGAAGCAGCGCAGCACGCACCAGCCGCGCGGGCGCAGCACGCGGCGGATCTCGGCGCTTACCGCCGCGCACTCGTCGAGCGAGGCGAGCGCCGCGAAGCAGCCGTCGCCGACCGCGATGTCCTGCGACGCCGGCGGCAGCGGCAGGCGGCGCCAGTCGGCGAGCACCGCGGCGCGCAGCCGGCCCTCCGGTCGCGCGCGCCACCAGCGCTTCACCATTCCCGGCGCCCAGTCCGCGGCAATCAGGGAGGTGCCCTCGGGCCAGCCCATCTCGGCGATCTGGCGCGTGACGCCGAGCATCAGCGCCCGCAGCGGCCGGTCGCTCGCCGCGGCCGCCTGCAGCGACCGCGCCTCGAAAAGCCCGATGTCCTCCGCAGAAGGGGCCACGGGCGCGACCAGGATCCGGCCGGAAGGCGCGCCTGCCATGGCCCCCCAGAAGGCGCGTTCGGCTTGCGTCATCGGTCCCATTATGGCTTGTGCACCCGGTTTTCCGGTGCGAGAATTCAGCGAAACGACAGTATCGGCGCTTCGGGCGGTATCTTCTGGGAGGGAGACCGTGGGGGGAAGGCGGCTCGTGAGACTGGTATGTGCGGCCGTCCTGCTGTGGCTGCAGGCAGTTGCGTATTCCCAGCCGGCGCCCGCTCCGCGCTTCGCCATCCAGCGGTTCGTGGTCGAGGGCAACACCCTCATCCCGCAGAACGAGGTCGACGCCATCCTCGCGCCGTTCACCGGCCCGAACCGCGACTTTGCCGACGTGCAGCGCGCGCTCGAGGCGCTGCAGAGCGCGTACATCGCGCGCGGCTACCAGGCTGTGCGCGTGGTCATTCCCGAGCAGACGCTGAACTCCGGCCAGGTGCGGCTGGACGTCGTCGAGGCGCGCCTGCGCAATGTGCGGGTCGAGGGCAACCGCTTCTTCGACTCGGCCAACGTGCGCGCCAGCCTGCCCGCCGTGCAGGAGGGCGCGGTCCCGAACACGCGCAACATCGGCGAGAACGTGCAGCTGGCGAACGAGAATCCCGCCAAGCAGGTGAACGTGCGGCTGCAATCCACGCCCGAGCCGGGGAAGGTAGACGCCACGCTGCGGGTGGCGGACCAGAAGCCGACGCGAACCTCGGTGTTCCTCGACAACACCGGCACCAGCGAGACCGGCTATTACCGCGCCGGGATCGGCTACCAGAACGCCAACGTCGGCAACCGCGACCAGGTTCTCAACCTGCAGTTCATCACCTCGCCGACGCGCGTCAACGACGTCAAGATCTTCGGCGCCGGCTACCGCATCCCGGTGTACGCGCACGAGGGCATGGTCGACCTGATCGCGGGCTATTCCGACGTCAATTCCGGCACGCTGCAGGACCTGTTCAACGTGAGCGGCAGTGGCACCATCCTTGCCGCGCGCTACACGCAGGTGCTGCCGCGCATGCAGGATTACCAGCAGAAGCTCGCGCTCGGGTGGGATTACCGCGACTACCGCCCGAACGTCAGCCTGGTCGGCACGACCGGTACGCTGATCCCGAATATCACCGTCCGGCCGCTCACCCTCACCTACTCGGGCAGGCTGTCGCAGGTCGGCAGCGACCTGTCGCTGTTCGCCTCCTACGCGCAGAACCTGCCCGGCGGGGCGGATGGCGACCAGGCCGCGTTCACCCGGCGCGGCGCGGGCGACGCGCGCTACGCGATCTGGCGATTCGGCGCGAGCTACACCAAGGCGCTGCCCAAGGACCTGCTGTTTCACGCTGCGCTCAACGGGCAGTACACCAGCGACCAGCTGGTCGCCGAAGAGCAGTTCGGGATGGGCGGCGTCGACTCGGTGCGCGGCTACCACGAGCGCGAGACCGCGAACGACATCGGTCATCGCGCCTCGCTCGAGCTGTATTCGCCCGACCTCGGAGAGTCCCTGGGGACGGACTGGCGGGCTCGCGCGCTGGTGTTCACGGACTGGGCGCGCGGACACGACAACCCTCCCGTGCGGGTAACGGACAGCGCCTTGCAAAGCGTCGGCGTGGGAATGCAGATGAGCCGCGGCAGGTCCTTGTCCGTACGGGCGGACCTGGCTTTCGTGCAGAAGACCGCGGGGACCCGCCCGGACGGGTCGAACATGTTCAATTTCGTTGTGGGATACAGCTTCTGAGGGTGTAGTGAGCTACTTGACTATCACGCGCCGGAGCGCGAACCAGGATCGAGCCGCCATGCCAACGATGCGAAACGGCACACCTTCCCGGCCCAAGCTGATCGCGGCATCGGTCGCGGCGTGCTTCGCGCTGCCCTCGATCGTGGTCATGGCCAATCCCACCGGCCCGAGCGTGGTCTCCGGCAGCGCCTCGTTCGCGAGCGCCGGCAACCAGCTCACCGTGCTCAACAGCGCCAACGCGATCATCCAGTGGCAGGGGTTCTCGATCGGGGTCAACGAGATCACGCGCTTCCTGCAGTCGTCCTCGGCCTCCGCGGTGCTCAACCGCGTCGTGGGCTCCGGCGGCACGATCCCGCAGAGCGTGATCGACGGGCTGCTGTCCTCGAACGGCCGCGTGTTCCTGCTCAACCCGGCCGGCGTGGTAATCGGCCCGTCGGGGCGCATCGACGTTGCCGGGTTCGTCGCCTCGAGCCTCGGCCTGTCGGACGACGATTTCCTGCATGGCCGGATGCGCTTCACCGCGGTGCCGGGGGCGGGCGACGTGATCAACGGCGGGGTGATCCAGACGCAGTCGGCGGGCCGCGTCTACCTGGTCGCGCCGAACGTCGGGAACTCAGGGGTGATCAGCGCGCCGCGGGGCCAGATCGTGCTCGCGGCGGGCAAGAGCGTCGAGCTGGCGTCCTCGGACTCCCCGGGCATGACGGTGCAGGTGACCGCGGACGGGGGCCAGGCGCTCAACCTCGGCAGCCTGCTCGCGGATTCCGGCAGCATCGGCATGTTCGGGGCGCTGGTGCGCAACGCGGGCGTGGCCGAGGCGAACGCCGCGGTGGCGGGCCCCGGTGGGCAGATCCGGTTTGTCGCGAGCCAGGACGTCGCGCTCGATGCGGGCAGCCGCACCACGGCGAACGGCACGAGCGGCGGCGACGTGCTGCTGCAGGCGCAGGGCGGCACTAATTTGATCGGCGGCACGGTCGAAGCGACCGGCAGCGCTGGCCAGGGCGGCGCCGTGCAGGCGCTCGGCGTGCGCGTAGGTGTGATCGGCAACGGCGTGATCGATGCTTCCGGAGCGGCGGGCGGCGGGACGGTTCTGGTGGGCGGGGACGCGCACGGCGCGAATCCGGACGTGCAGAATGCGCAGAGCACGTACATCGGGCCTGACGGCGTCATCCGCGCCGATGCGGGCGCGACCGGCGACGGCGGGCGGGTGATCGTGTGGGCCGACGGCGATACGCGCTTCTACGG
>Ga0307373_10010289_pt1 | contig 13798 bp, 9 predicted proteins | sample OX2MG_FD_202534 | JGI IMG/M metagenome (GOLD analysis project Ga0307373, IMG submission 202534) | Soil microbial communities from Risofladan, Vaasa, Finland - OX-2 | ecosystem: Environmental > Terrestrial > Soil > Coastal area > Acid sulfate soil | place: Finland: Risofladan, Vaasa | collected... | reverse complement strand
GACGGCGATGGCGCAGTCCATCTCCTGCTTCTCGACCGTCACCCACTTGCCGCCCGGCAGCAGGACGAGGGTGGCCAGGTTGCTGCTTGAGTAGAAGCCCTCCGGGTAGACCCCGTCGGCGGGTATCTCGGCCGTCTCGACCGGGTGGTCCTCCGCGGCCGCGGCGCCGAGCTCCCTGGCCTTGCGGACGATCCTGTCCAGCCGCTCCGGGGTGGAGGCGGCCACCTGGATCCGGCAGAAGGAGGTGTCGGTCTTGTGCTGGCCGACGCGGAGCTCCTCGACCGTGAAGTTGCCGCCCTCGTCCATCACCATGTCCATGATCGAAGGCAGCATCAGCGAGTCGATGATGTGGCCCTCGAGGACCAGCAGCGCAGTGTGGCGGTTCTCGCTACTCATGCCGCGGCGAGCACACTGCGCATGCGATCCCTCACCGCCCGCGCCTCGGCGGCGGGGTCGTCGGCGTAGATCACCGACCGGCTCGCGTTAACCAGGCAGGCGGCCGGGTCGCCGGTCCAGGCCGCCCGCAGCGAGGCCTCGAGGTCCCCCCCCTGGGCGCCGATGCCAGGCAGCAGGAAGGGCAATCGGGTCGCGGCGCGGAGCTCGGCCACCTCGGTGGGCGCCGTGGTGCCGGCGACCAGGCCTACGTTGCCGGCGCCGTTGACAGACTCGGCGAGCGCGGCGACCCGGAGGTAGAGCGGGCGCCCCTCCGCATCGAGGTGCTGGAGGTCGGCGGCGCCCGGGTTGGAGGTCCGGCAGACGACGTAAACACCCTTCTCCGCGAAGGCGACGAACTCCGCCAGCGAGTCGGCGCCGTGGTAGGCGTGGACGGTCATCGCGTCCATCCCCAGGGCCTCGAAGGCCGCCCTTGCGTAGGCGGCGCTGGTGTGGGCGACGTCGGCCCGCTTGCCGTCGAAGAGGAAGGGGATTCCGTCCGGTGCGCCCTGGCGCACCTCGAGGAGCGCCTTCCAACCGTCGGGCCCGTACTGCTCCCAAAAGGCCGAGTTGGGCTTGTAGGCGGCGGTGTAGTCGGCCGTCCGGTGGATCACCTCCGCCATGAAGGCCGCCGCGCCCGCCGCGCCGCCAGGGATCCTGTCAGGTTCGGGGTCAAGGCCAACGCAGAGGAGCGAGTGGCGGGCACGCGCCGAGGCGCGCAGGAGCTCGAAGTAGGTCACGGCGATGGCTAGCTTATCGGGACCGCAGCCGGCGATCCCCGCATCACCTCTCAGGGTGGGGAACAATGTCGGCGTGGAGACCAGTCCGCGCGTCCTGAGGATTGCCCTCGGTCAGCTCAACCCCACCGTCGGGGACCTGGAGGGCAACAGCCGCAAGGTGATCGACTGGGTGGAACGCGCCCGCGCGGAGGGAGCCGACCTGGTCGCCTTCCCCGAGCTGGTGCTCACCGGCTACCCGCCGGAGGACCTGCTGCTGAAACCCAGCTTCATACGCGACAACCTGCGAGCGCTAGAGAAGGTCGTCGCCGCGAGCCGCGGCATCGCGGTGATCGTCGGCTTCGTGGACATGGACAGCGACATCTACAACGCCGCCGCCTTCGCCGCGGACGGCGAGGTCAAGGGCGTCTACCACAAGTACTACCTCCCCAACTACGGCGTCTTCGACGAGGAGCGCTACTTCCGGCGCGGCGACCGGTGCCCGATCTTCATCTACCAGGGGGTCAGGATCGGTGTCAGCATCTGCGAGGACGCCTGGTACCCGACCGGCCCCGTCTCCCTGCAGGCGCTGAGCGGCGCCGAGCTGCTGGTCAACATCAACGGCTCCCCATACCACCACGGCAAGCGGGAGACGCGCGAGACGATGATCCGGACCCGGGCGATGGACTCCCGGGCGTTCATGGCCTGGGTCAACACGACTGGCGGCCAGGACGAGCTCGTCTTCGACGGCAACAGCCTCATGTTCGGCCCGGAGGGCCAGATCATCGGGCGGGCCCCCAGCTTCGAGGAGGCATTGCTCGTCGGCGACTTCGATATCGGCTCGGTCTTCGGCGAGCGCCTCCACGACACCCGGCTCCGCCGGGAGGCGCAGGAGCCGATGAAGATCGAGATGTCCGTCAGCGAGGTCGCCGTCGGGGGCGTCCTCAAGCGGTCGCGGAAGTGGCTCCGGGCGCCGCTCGCGGACCCGCTGCGTGGAGCCGCTGAGGTCTACTCCGCGGTCGTGGTCGGAACCCGCGACTACCTTGCCAAGAACGGCTTTGCGAAGGCCGTGCTTGGGCTCTCGGGCGGCGTCGACTCGGCCCTGACCGCGGCGATCGCCGCCGACGCGCTGGGGCCGCAGAACGTGATCGGTGTACTGATGCCCTCCCGCTACACCTCGACCGAGAACCTAGGGGACGGGGCCGCCTGCGCGGAGGCGCTCGGCATCCAATTGGTGGAGATCCCGATCGATCCGGCTCACAGGGCCTTCGAGGCTCTCCTCGCCGACGCCTTCCGGGGCACCAAGCCTGGGATCGCAGAGGAAAACATCCAGCCCCGGATCCGCGGCAACATCCTGATGGCGCTCTCCAACAAGTTCGGCTACCTGCTGCTGACGACGGGAAACAAGTCGGAGCTGGCGACCGGCTATTGCACGCTCTACGGCGACATGGCCGGCGGCTTCGCGGTGCTCAAGGACATCCCCAAGACCCTGGTCTACGAGCTCTGCCGCTATCGCAACTCGATCGACGGCGCCGCGATACCCGAGCGCATCCTGACCAAGCCGCCGTCGGCCGAGCTGCGCGAGAACCAGAAGGACACCGACAGCCTTCCTCCCTACGAGGTGTTGGACCCCATCCTGCGCGGCTATGTCGAGGACGACCGCAGCTACGAGGAGCTGGTCGCCGCAGGCCACGATCCCGTTATCGTCAGCCGCGTCATACATCTGGTCGACCGAAGCGAGTACAAGCGCCGGCAGGCGCCGCCGGGCGTGAAGATCACGCCACGTGCCTTCGGCCGCGACCGCAGGATGCCGCTGACCAACCGCTACGCCTCCACGGGGGGTGGCATCTCCGCTGCCGGCCGGGCCGTGCGGCCTCCGAGACAGCCTCGCAAAAGCACCCGAGCCTAGAATTGGCGGGTTCCTCTCCCGCTTTGGAGTAACCATGGCCTCCTCTAGCTACGACATCGCTGTGATCGGCGGCGGTCCCGCCGGCTATGTCGCAGCCATCCGCGCCGCTCAGCTGGGCGCGAGCGCCGTGGTGGTCGAGAAGGACAAGCTGGGCGGCACCTGCCTCAACTACGGCTGCATCCCGACCAAATCGCTGCTCACCTCGGCCGAGCTCTACGCGCTTGCCGGGCGGGGCGCCGAGTTCGGCGTCGAGAGCAAGGGACTCACCTTCAACCTCGCCGCCGCACAGGAGCGCAAGGCGAAGGTCGTCTCGACCCTCGTCAACGGGGTCGCGAGCCTCTTCAAGGCGAGCGGCGTCGAGTCGGTCAAGGGGACGGCCAAGCTCCTCGGCAAGGGACGCGTCGGGGTCGGCAAGGACGAGATCAAGGCCGGGAACATCCTGCTCGCCACCGGCTCGGTGCCGGCGCGCATTCCCATCAACGGGATCGAGCACGCCATCGACTCGACGGCGATCCTGGAGCTCACCACGGTTCCGGGCCGCCTGGTGGTGATCGGTGGCGGCGTGGTGGGGATGGAGTTCGCATCGCTCTTCAGCGAGCTCGGCTCCGAGGTGACCGTGCTCGAAATGCTCCCCCGGATCCTGCCCATGATCGAGGCCGACATCTCCAACATCTACCGCCGGCACCTCGAAAAGCTCGGGGGCAAGGTTCACACCGAGGCCAGGGTCGAGGCGGTGACCAAGCACGGAAGGTCATTCAAGGTCCGCTTCGGGGTCGCCGGCGAGGGCGCAGAAGCGTCCGCCGACGTGGTGCTCCTGGCGGCCGGTCGGACCCCCTACACGGAAGGTCTCGGGCTGGCGGACGCGGGAGTCGAGCTGGACGGCCGCCGGGTCAAGGTGGACGACCACCTGCGCACCTCCGCCGACGGGATCTGGGCGGTCGGCGACGTCATCGGCGGCATCATGCTCGCCCATGTGGGCTCCTACGAGGGCGTCTGCGCCGTCGAGAACATCGTGGGGCACGCCGACCGGGTACCCGACTACCACGCCGCCCCCAATTGCATCTACACCGACCCGGAGATCGCCAACGTCGGGCTCGGCGAAGCCGAGGCGAAGGAGCGCGGGATCGAGGTCAAAGTAGGCCGCTTCCCCCTCCAGGCCAGCGGCCGGGCGCTGACGTTGGGCCAGGCCGAGGGGATGGTGAAGGTGATCGCGGACGCGACCGACGACCGGGTCCTCGGCGTCCAGATGATCGGGCCCCGCGTCACCGACCTGATCGCCGAGGCGACGCTCGCGGTGCAGAAGGGCCTGACCATCCATGACGTCGACCTCACCATGCACGCCCACCCGACGATGGCCGAGTCGCTGTTGCAGGCGGCTCTGGCGGCCGATGCGAGGGCGATCGAGATCCCCAACCGAAAGACCCGGACGCCGGCCGCGACCACCGCGGCTGCGCGCGCGGCGCAGCCCAAAGAGGAGAGCTCAGTGGCACGTTCCGTGGAAGAGGACAGGCCGGCCGTCGGGGCCGGCGGCGGCGCACCTCCGCCCAAGCCGCCGCCCGCGCAGACCGACATCACGCTGTCGCTGGACAAGAAGAACCGGTCCGAGCTGGTGCGGCTCTATCGCCAGATGTACTACATCCGCCGCTTCGAGGAGCGCTGCCAGGAGATGTACACGCGCGCCAAGATCGGGGGCTATTGCCACCTCAACATCGGCGAGGAAGCGACGGTCGTCGGCGGCATCGCGGCGCTTCACGCGGGCGACTACATCTACACCAGCTACCGCGAGCACGGCCACGCGCTGGCGCGCGGAGTCGACCCCAAAGCGGTGATGGCGGAGCTCTTCGGCAAGGAGACCGGGAGCTCCCACGGTCGGGGCGGGTCGATGCACCTCTTCGATGCCGAGCACCGCTTCATGGGCGGCTACGGCATCGTCGGCGGCCACCTCCCGCTCGCGGTCGGCGCGGGCTGGGCGATCCGCTACGAGAAGAGGACGGACGTCGTCTTCTGCATGTTCGGCGACGGCGCCACCAACATCGGCGCCTTCCACGAGTCGCTGAACTTCTCCGCCGTGTTCAATCTGCCGGTGGTCTGGTTCTGCGTCAACAACAAGTACGGGATGGGGACCGCGGTGGAGAAGGCGTCGGCGGTGCCCGAGATGTACCGGAAGGCCTGCGCCTACGACATGGAGGCGATCCAGGTCGACGGCATGAACGTGCTCGACGTGCTCCACAAGACGGGTGAGATCGTCGAGAAGACGCGCAGGGATTCGCGCCCGCGATTCATCGAGGCCGTGACCTACCGCTTCAAGGGCCATTCGGTCGTCGACCCCGACAAGTACCGCGACGAGAAGGAGAAGAAGGAGCACCTGAAGTCGGACCCCGTGCTGTTCTTCGAGTCGGAATTGGTCGGCGCTAAGCTCATCTCCGCCGACGAGGTCGGCAAGCTGAAGGCACAGGTCGACCAGGAGGTCCAGGACGTCATCGACTTCGCTGACTCCAGTCCCAACCCAGACCTCAAAGACCTCTACAAATACGTCTACGCGGGCGAGTGGGAGACCAAGTAGAGGTGGCCGAGATGCTCTACCGCACCGCTCTCCATGACGCGCTGGTCGAGGAGATGGACCGCGACCAGAAGGTTTACCTGATGGGTGAGGACATCGGCCGTTTCGGCGGCGCCTACCGCGTGACCGACGGGCTCCTCGACAAGTACGGCGAGATGCGAGTTGTGGACACGCCGATCGCCGAGGAGGTGATCGTCGGCTGCGCCATCGGCTCCGCCATGCTTGGGCTGAAGCCGGTGGTCGAGATGATGACCGTCAACTTCTCCCTGGTCGCCTTCGATCAGATCGTCCAGTCGGCGGCCAAGATCCGCTACATGTTCGGCGGCCAGTCGCAGGTGCAGATGGTGATCCGCATGCCGGGCGGAGCGGGACACCAGCTCTCAGCGCAGCATTCGCACTCCTTCGAAGCGCTGTACGGCATGATCCCCGGCCTTCTGGTGGTGGCGCCGACCACGCCGGAGGACGCAAAAGGCCTGCTCAAATCGGCCATCCGGACCCCCGACCCGGTGATGTTCCTAGAATCGATGAGCCTCTACAACATGAAGGGCGAGGTGCCCGACGATGAGTACCTGACGCCGATCGGCAAGGCCGCGCTCCGCCGCGAGGGGAACGACCTCACCATCGTCGGCGTCTCCCGCCAGGCGGTCCTCGCGCAGCTCGCGGCGCAGAAGCTGGAGGAGCACGACGTCGACGCCGAGGTCATCGACCTGCGGTCGATCCGTCCCATCGACTGGCAGCCGATCGTCGACTCGGTCAAGAAGACCAACCGCCTGCTCGTCGTCGAGGAGGGGTGGCCGACCTACGGCGTGTCGGCCGAGATCGCGGCCGGGATTCAGAAGCGCTGCTTCGACTACCTCGACGGTCCCATCGAGAGGATCGGCGGCGCCGAGGTGCCGATGCCCTACAACCAGCAGCTCGAAAAGCTGGCCATCCCCTCCAGCGACGACATCATCCGGCGCGCGCTGGAGATGGTCGGCAAGGTGGCGGAAGGATGACCGCCGATGGCTGACGTGAACATGCCCAAGCTCTCGGACACGATGGAGGAGGGCACTGTCATCGAGTGGAAGAAGAAGTCCGGCGAAGCAGTCAAGAAGGGCGACGTCTTGGCCGAGGTGGAGTCCGACAAGGCCAGCTTCGAGCTGGCGGCGGACGCCGACGGTGTGCTAAGCATCGTGGTCGACGCGGGCAAGCCGATTCCGGTCGGCGATCTGATCGCCAACATCGGCAAGGAGGGCGAGAAGCCGGCGACCAAGAAGGCTCAGAAGGCCGAGCCGGCTGCCCCCGTCGACGAGGAGGGCGCTGGCCGCCCACAGGAGCCGCAGGGCGGGGTTAAGGCGCCCGAGGAGCCGCGAGAGGAACCGGAGGAGCAAAAGCCGGCCGCCGCGGCCGCCTCGCGCGGCGGCGACGACGGGGATCGCCTAAAGGCGTCGCCGATCGCCGCCCGGCTGGCGGCCGAGATGGGCGTCGACCTCCGCTCGCTGAAGGGCAGCGGCCCGGAGGGCCGGATCGTCAAGGAGGACGTGCTTGCGGTGGCCAGGCAGACCCCCGGAGGTCGCCAGGCAGCCGCCAACCGGCCTCTGCCGCCCCGGACGGGCCCGGAGATCGAGCACGAAGAGCTGACGCGGATGCAGACCATCGTCGCCCGCCGGATGACCGAGTCGAAGACGACCGTCCCCCACTTCTACCTCACCACCGAGGCGCGGATGGACGAGGCGGTCCGGATCCAAAAGCAGATCCGGGAAACGGTGGCGGGCGCCGAGAAGCTGACCATCTCCGACCTCGTGATGCGGGCCAGCGCTCTTGCCCTGCGCCGCTTCCCCAACGTCAACGCCTCCTGGGCCGGTGACCACATCGAGGTGAAGCGAAGGATCAACATCGGCTTCGCCGTCGCCCAGCCGAAGGGCCTGGTGGTGCCGGTCCTCCGGGACGCCGACGCCAAGGACCTGGTCCAGATATCGATCGAGTCGCGCCAGATGATCGAGCGGGCCCGGGCCGGCAAGCCGTCGCCGGCGGACCTGGAGGGTGGCACCTTCAGCATCTCCAACCTCGGCATGTTCGGCGTGACCGAGTTCGCCGCGGTCGTCAACATGCCGGAGGCTGCCATCCTCGCGGTCGGCGCGGTGGTGGACCGGCCGGTCCTGGACAGCGGCGCCATCGTCCCTGGCATGGTGATGGCAATGACCCTCTCGGTCGATCACCGCGTCCTCTACGGCGCTGACGGAGCCCAGTTCCTGGCCGAGGTCCGGCGCCTGCTTGAAAACCCCGTCAGTCTGGTCCTGCCGCCCGACTGAGCCGCCTGCAGCCCGACGCGCAGGCTCAAAGTGGCAGGGTCAGCCGTAGCTCAACCTCCGAGTCGCGAACCTCGGCCCAGAGCCTGCCGCCCATCGCGGTCGCCAGCTCCCGGCTGATCGAGAGCCCGAGACCGACGCCGCCGGCGGCCGAGGAGCGCGAGGGATCGCCTCGGTAGAAGCGCTCGAAGATCCGCTCCGGGTCGGGCGCGCTCCCCGTCACCCGGTTGCCGACCTTGACCTCGACTCTTCCGGCGCCGTTCCGGATGGCGACGTCCACGGGCGCTGCCGGGTCGGCGTACTTGACCGCGTTGTCGAGAAGGTTGGCCACCACCTGGCGGACCCGGTCCTGGTCGGCCCGAACGGGCGGCAGGCCGTCGGCCGCATCGAGGACCATCGCCAGGTTCCGCTTCACGGCCCGAGGCCGCATGATCTCGATCTCCTGTTCGACCACGGCGCGAAGGTCGACCTGGCCCGGGTTCATGGGCAGCTGTCCGGCCTCGACCCGGGCGAGGTCGAGCAGTTCCTGGGAGAGCCGCAGCACGCGCTCCGCCTCTTCGTTGATGATCTCCGCCGCCCGCGACCGCTCGGCATCGGTGTGAAGGCTCCCATCACCGAGCGCCTCGCTGAAGCCGATGAGGCTCGTGAGCGGCGTCTTCAACTCGTGGGAGACGTTGGCCAGGAAGTCACGCTGCTGGGTGCGCGCGTTCTCGACGGCGGCCGCCATCCGATTGAAGGAGGTCCCCAGCACCCCGAGCTCGTCGCGACCGGTGATTGCCACCCGGCGCGAATAGTCGCCCCCGGCGATCGCCTCGGCCGCCGCGGCCAGCTCGCTGACCGGGCGGCCGACGGCGCGACTCAGGATCAGCGCCAGCGCCAGCGCTATCGCCAGTGCCAGGAGGGCGGCCTCGACGAAGATCGGCAGCAGCTGGGCGAGGGCCAGCCCATTCAGCGACGCGGTCGAGCGGAGGAGGACGAACTTGTTGGCGCCGAGGGGGTTGCGCCGGGCCGCCAGCGAGGATCCCGAGCCAAGGTACGTCGTCCCGCCGATCTGCAGGCTGCCCTCGCTGGCGGTGCCGGTTCCCACCCGGCGCACCCGGGCCAGCTGGACCTGGAGGCCCACCGCCTGGTCGGCCGAGTCGAAGCTCACCGAGTTGGCCGCGGTGAGCAGCAGGATGCGATCGCCTCCGCCCGGGACCAGGCCATTGACGCGGTCCGAATAGGTCACGGCGTCGGCCAGCCGGCCGCCGGGGCAGCCGGCCGTGACGGTCGCGGGCGGGAAGGCGCAGGCTGCCCGGAGCAGCCGCGGCTGCACCGTCAGGGCCTCCCGGTCCAGCGCCAGCTGGGCGCTGTCGAACTCAAGCGAACGGACCAGCACCAGAGCAAGAAAGCCGCTGATGAGGAGACTGACGCCGACGATGCCGGCCGCAGCCAGTAGCAGGCGGACGCGGAGGCTCATTCTCGCGGACCGCCGGTTACGCCGCTTTCAGCTCGAGCCGATAGCCGACGCCCCAAACGGTGTCGATCGACGGGTCGGTGACGCCGGCCGCGGCCAGCTTCTCCCGGACCTGCTGGACGTGGACGTCGACCGTCCTCGTGTAGCCGGGAAAGTCGTAGCCCCAGACCAGATCCAGCAGCTCCGTCCGCTGGTAGACCCGCCCAGGATGCCGGGCCAGCAGGGTCAGGAGGTCGAACTCCTTCGGCCGGAGCTGGATGCGCGCCTCGCCGTGGCGCACCTCGTGGCGGCCGAGGTCCACCTCCAGCCGACCGGCGCGGATCACCTCCGGCTGGTCGGGCTCCTGGCGAGTGCGCCGCAGCAGCGCCTTGGCGCGCGCCACCAGCTCCTGGGGATGGAAGGGCTTGGTGAGGTAGTCGTCGGCGCCCAGCTCGAGACCGACCACCTTGTCGGTGATCTCGTCCCGGGCTGTCAGCATCAAGATCGGCACCTGGCTCCGGGACCGGATCTCGCGGCAGATGGTGAGGCCATCGACGCCCGGGAGCATGACGTCTAGGACGACCAGGTCGGGCTTGCCGCGGTTGAACTCATCCAGTGCGAGGGCGCCGTCGGTCACCGAGGACACCTGGTAGCCGTCGCGGCTCAGGTAGAGCCGGGCCAGCTCCACGATGTGCTCCTCGTCGTCGACGACCAGGACCTTTTCGCCGCTCATGGTTGGTGCACTTGCCAGTGGACGGGACGGCTGTGAACCTTCCGGCCCCCGAATTGCGAACTAAATGTAAACGCGCCGCTCGGAGCGGCTGCTCGGTCCGCGATGACGACTTATTTCTTCTCCTGCCGCAGGACCAGCCGGAGCGGATTGCCCTGGAAACCGAAGTGCTCGCGGAGCCGGTTCTCCAGGTAGCGCCGGTAGGAGAAGTGAAGGAGGCCGACGTCGTTCACGAAGAGGACGATGGTCGGCGTCTCCGATTCCGCCTGGGTCGCGAAGTTGAGCGACAGCCGCTTGCCTTTGAAGCCCGGCGGCGGCCGGCTGGTCATCGCCTCCCGCAGCACTTTGTTGAGCTCATTGGTGGGCACCCGGGTGCGCCGCTGACCGACCACCTCCAGCGCCGCCGGCAGCACCTTGCGGACTCCCGCGCCAGTCTTGGCGGAGATCACCACCACCGGCGCCTCGGAGACGAACTTGAAGGCGCGGGCGACCCGGTTCCGCCATTCGGCGACGGTCTTCTCCTCGCCCTCGACCAGGTCCGCCTTGTTGATCACGAAGACCAGCCCCTTCCCCGCCTCCATCGCGTAGCTGGCGACGTGCTGATCCTGGGTCAGGATGCCGGCCGTGGCCTCCATCACGAGCAGGACCGCGTCGGCTCGCTCCATCGCCTTGATACCGCGCAGAAGGCTGAAGCGCTCGAGGCGGTCGCGGGCGGCGGCACGGCGGCGGATGCCGGCGGTGTCGACCAGCACGACCGGCAGGCCATCGAAGGTGAGCAGGGTGTCGATCGGGTCGCGGGTGGTACCCGGGACGTCGCTGACCAGCGCCCGCTCGTCGCCCAGGAGCGCGTTGAGCAGCGATGATTTGCCGACGTTCGGCCGGCCCATGATCGCGATCCGGGCAGACTCCTCCTCGCCGACCTCAGGCTCGGACTCGGGAAGCTCCTCGAGGACCCTGTCAAGGAGGTCGTCGACGCCGATCCCGTGCTCGGCGGAGATCATCAGCACGTCCCTGAAGCCGAGCTCGAGAATTTCGTGTCGGAAGTGCTCCTGGCCATAGTTGTCAGCCTTGTTGGCGGCGACCACTACCCGCCGCCCGGAGCGGCGGAGGAGCTGCGCGATGTCCCGGTCGATCGTAGTCAGCCCCTGGCGCACGTCGAGCAGGAAGACGATCGCATTCGCCTCCTCGATCGCCACCCGCGTCTGGGCCTCGATATCGGCTTGGGAGAACTCTCGCGTGGGATCGGTTCCGGCGTCGAGCTCCAGCCCGGCCGTGTCGATGACCGTGAACTCGCGGCCGAGCCATTCGCAGACGCCGTAGAGCCGGTCCCTGGTCAGCCCGGCGGTCGGGTCGACGATGGCCTTTCGCCAGCCGACGAGGCGGTTGAAGAGCGTGGACTTGCCGACGTTGGGGCGCCCAACGATGGCGACGATGGGGCGGGACACGCCGCCTATTGTCGGCCTCGGGGTGAATCGGCCCGCTGCAGAGGTCGACGGTTGCCGTACACACTTGACTCTCAGTGCTCGAAGATCGGGTGATCCTGAAGGAGAACCGCGTGTTCGCGGTCTCCAATTCCTCCGGCGACATGCCGATCGGGAACGAGTATGGCTTTGGCCTCTACCAGCTCGACACTCGGTTCCTCTCCGGCTTCCAGCTGACGCTAAGCGGCGCCACGCCGATCCTGCTCAGCAGCAGCGTGGACAGGGCCTATGTGGCTACCTTCCAGCTGGTCAACCCGATCCTGCCCTCGCCCGACGGAGGCACCATCGCCAGGCAGACCATCAGCCTGCGCCGGACCCGCTTCATCCACCGCGGCCTCCACGAGCGGATCGGGATCCAGAACTGCAACCGGCACTCCGTCCAGGTCGTGCTCGAGCTCGGCTTCGCCGCCGATTTCCGCGATATCTTCGCCGTCCGCGGCTACCACGCCCGCGACCCCCTCGGCGAGGAGCTGCCCGAGGAGACCGGTGAGCTCGGGTTCCGCTTCCGCTACGCCGGCCGGGACGGAATCAGGCGGGCGACCGAGGTCCTCTTCCACTCCCGGCACCTGAACCCCACCTTCAAGGCGGGCCAGGCCCTTTTTCCTCTCGCCCTGGCGCCCCAGGAGACGTTCGTGCTGGAGGTCGACGTGCTGCCGCTCCTCGACGACCAGGAGCCTCCGCTGAACTTCGAGTTCGACTCCGCGCTGGCCAAGCTCGAGACCTCCTACCTCGACTGGAACCAGACCTGCACCCAGATCCACACCGACAACAAGGTGCTCGACAAGGGCCTGCTCTGGCGGAGCCGGGAGGACCTCCGGATCCTCTGCGACGACTTCCCGGACGGCCTCTTTCCCACCGCCGGCATCCCCTGGTACGCGGTGCCCTTCGGTCGCGACGGCCTGATCACCTCGATGCAGGCGCTGGGCCTCAACCCCGACCTCGCCCGGGGAACACTCCGGTACCTGGCACGCTGGCAGGGTAAGGAGGTCGACCCCACGCGAGAGGAGGAGCCCGGCAAGATCTTCCACGAGATCCGCTTCGGCGAATTGGCCAACCTGAAGCTGATTCCCCACACCCCCTATTACGGTTCGGTCGACTCGACGCCGCTGTTCCTCTGCCTGCTCGTCGACCTCGTCGACTGGACTGGCGACGTTGACCTGCTGACCGAGCTGACTCCGAACCTGCTCGCCGCGCTGCGCTGGTGCGACCAGTACGGTGATCTCGATGGCGACGGGTTCGTCGAGTACCAGCAACACAACCCACTCGGTGTCCGCAACCAGGGCTGGAAGGACTCCACCGACTCGCTGACGGCGGTGGACGGCCGCCTGGCTCCGCTGCCGGCGGCGCTGGTCGAGGTCCAGGGCTATGTCTACCGGGCCAAGGCGGGCCTGGCACGGATCTTCCGGGCGCGCGGCCAGGCCGGGACGGCTGACCGGTTGGAGGCAGAGGCTCGGCAGCTGCGCAAGCGCTTCAACCGGGCCTTCTGGATGCCGGAGGCGAAGTTTCTCGCCCAGGCCCTGGATGGCGAGAAGGAGCAGGTGCGCGCGATCTCCTCCAACCCCGGCCACGCCCTCTGGGCGGGGATCGTGGACAAGACCCGCGCGGCAGCCGTCGTCCGGCGCCTGGTGTCGCCGGAGATGTTCTCCGGCTGGGGCATCCGGACCCTCGCCGCTACCTCGGTCAACTACAACCCGATGAGCTACCACAACGGCTCCATCTGGCCCCACGACAACTCGATGATCGTCGCCGGGATGCGCCGCTACGGCCACCATACGGAGGCCGAGCTGGTCGCCCGATCGGTGATCGAAGCAGGTATGCGCTTCGCCGACGACCGGCTGCCCGAGCTCTTCTGTGGCTTCGCCCGCGACCGCCGTTTCAATTCCCAGCCCGGTGAGTACCTGGTCAGCTGCAACCCCCAGGCGTGGGGATCGGGGTCGATCTTCCAGTTCCTGACCGTGATGCTCGGGCTGGAGGTCGACGTGCTCGGCGGCAGGGTCCGGATTGACCCCGTCGAGACCCCCCTCTACGACCGCCTCCACGTATCCGGGCTCCGGGTCGGCGACGGCACCCTCGACTTCACGGTGGACCACCGTCGCGGCGGCGTGCGGGTGGCCGTCGACCGCTGCCCGGCCGGCATCACGGCGGAGCACCCGTCCTGAGCGCGGCGCTGCCGAGCCTGCTCTTCGTCCACTACACCGCGGCGCCGGTCCTCGGCGGCGTGGAGTCGATCATGGCAGCGCAGGCGCG
>Ga0307373_10010288_pt1 | contig 13800 bp, 11 predicted proteins | sample OX2MG_FD_202534 | JGI IMG/M metagenome (GOLD analysis project Ga0307373, IMG submission 202534) | Soil microbial communities from Risofladan, Vaasa, Finland - OX-2 | ecosystem: Environmental > Terrestrial > Soil > Coastal area > Acid sulfate soil | place: Finland: Risofladan, Vaasa | collected... | reverse complement strand
GGTGGCGGCGGCTCCTGCCCCCTCGACGTCGGTCCGCGGGGCAACGCGTACCCGCGCTCGGCATGCGCGGCCGCCGCGGCCCAGATCTCGCGGCCTTCCACCAATCCTGAAGCCAAGTCCAGGCTTAGGCGGACACCTGCACGGCGGGCCGACGCCCTTGTGCTGTCCGCCAACGACTGGCCTTTATCACACGCGCTGCCATCGGGATCTGTGGCCGACTTGGCTGAGGAACTAGCCCACAACCTGGAAAATGCTCGTGAGTCGGTCGAAAATGCAACCGCTGGCAAGCGGCTCTCCACACGACAAAACAACATCAGGCTACGGAACAATCCTCCTCGCGGTATGCAATTTGCGGCGTTGTAGCTACTTCGCGATGAACAAGCCGATCGCAACGCCACTGAATACTAGACGTGGGAATCCAATCAGATTAAGGAGAATACGATGCCCGCTCGATGGTTGATCGTTGCCGTGACCGTTGGCGCTTTGTTTATTGAAGCCGGTTCCGCGAAGGCGCAATTCGGTCGCGGCGGCTATGGTTACGGCGGATACGGCTTCGGCGGCTATGGCTTAGGCGGCTACGGTGCCGGCAGCACGCCCATGGGGAGCGCGATGGCGGGCTCCGGCATCTATATGATGGGGGCTGGGAGATTCATGCAAGGGGCTGGGCAATTCAATGCGCTTTCCGGGCAAGGGGCGATCAGCTATCAGCAGGCCTATAGCATGGCGCTCGACAACCGCTTGAAATACGAACAGACCTATTTCCAAGCGCGGCGGGAAAACTCCAGCGCGCGGGCCGAAATGGCCGCGATGCGCCCGCATTATACTCCCGAACGCTACGCCGCCGCCAACCGTGCGCGCATTCCCGGCCGGCTTTCGCCCTCCCAGTGGGATCCGGGCAGTGGAGTATTCGTTTGGCCACAGAACCTCGCCAGCGACGAATTCGCCAATGACCGGAGGCCGATTGAAGCGCTGTTCGAGGTGCGCGATGCCGATCCAAGCGCGGCCGGTCTAGGAACCACCAACTACCGCCAGATCAGGGTGGCCGTCACGATGTTGTTCGACCACCTGCATTCGCTCATTCATGAGATGAGCCCGGACGAATACATCCCGTGCAGTAAGTTCCTCAAGAGCCTCGAATATGAGGCCCGCTTCGTCGCGCCAGGCGCCGAGGCCGGAGTGCCGCCTTCTGATTCCGCCTCTCGTTGACTCGACCCGTAACACAAGCCAGCGGTCTCGGCCGCTAGGCCGTGTCCCAGTCAGACGGGGCTTTACATCGGTGCACGCGTCGCCTGCACCACACGGGTTGAATGGGACGTCGGATGATGAACACGTTTTTGTCGGCTTTTTCCCCCGGGGCGGCTTGCGGCCGCGCATCCGTTCGCGGCTGCGAGCCCGGAGGTGGCCAACGCTGGGGTAGTATCACGCGCTTCGCGCGGATAACAGAGGAAGGAGTGGCTTTCCGGGTAGCACATGGACACTGGGAAAAAAACGGTCAACTTGAACTTTTGTCCAAGCACGAAAAATTCCGTTCCGGCAGGGCGGCAACAGCGCCGTGGCGGGGCGGCGACAGCGCCGCAACGCCGGCGATCGCACCGAAAGGGCAACCCCTAATTCGCCAATGTTCCAACCGAGTCGCTTCGATGAGACGCAACCCGGGGCCGTGGGCGGTCGCACCGGCAGACGGACCGTGAATTCGCTGCCGTGGTATCCGTACGCAATACGCCCACGGTCAGCGGCACAGCGCCGCCAGAGTTTCCTGGACGCGGCGGATGTCGATCGGCTTGGCCAGGTGCGAATCGAAGCCCGCCTCCTCGGCAAGCTTCACATCGCTGTCTCGCGCGTACCCGGTCACGGCGACCAGCCGAACGTGTTCGAATTGCGGATCGAGGCGAATGTGTTGCGCCACCTCATAGCCGTTCATGCCCGGCAACCCGATGTCCATCAAAATCAGGTCGGGCAGGAACGCGCGGGCCACTTCCAGGGCGGCCGGCCCGTTGTGGGCCGTCCTGACCTCGTGCCCAAGCTTCTCCAACAACAGGGCCGTACTGTCGGCAATGTCGAGATTGTCGTCGACCACAAGTACGCGCTTTGAACTCGCCGGGGCGGCCGGGGGCGTCGAACTCGCGCCATACTGCGCGGTGGGCGGCTGGATCGGCAGACGGACCGTGAATTCGCTGCCGTGGCCCAACCCGGCGCTCTTGGCCTCGACCGTCCCGTCGTGCATCTCCACGAGTCGCCGGACCAGGCACAACCCGATACCCAATCCGCCTTCCGAGCGCTCCAGCGAGCGGTCGCCCTGCGCAAACAGGTCGAAAATGTTGGGCAGCACGTCGGCGGCGATGCCGATACCCGCGTCGCGCACGCGGATGAGAATTTCACTGGTCGGGTCACGGCCGTCGCTCGCCGTCACACCGGGGGGCTGACGCCCCCCGCTCGCCAATGTGCCGCTCGCCCATTCGACGGTCAGCCAGATACGGCCGCCTTGGTCGGTGTACTTGGCGGCGTTGTTCAGCAAATTCACGATGACTTGTTCCAATCGCGTCGGATCGGCGTCGACCCAGATTGGCTCGGGGGGCAGCGTCACGGTCAGCGCGTGCCGCATCCGGTCGAAGAGCGGACGGCATGCCGCGACCGCCTCTTCGACGGCAGCATGGACCTCCAAATGCGTTCGATTCAGTCGTATCCTGCCGGTCGAAATCCGCGAGATCTCCAGCAGATCGTCGACGAGATGGGTCAGGTGCGCGACCTGACGTTCGATCATCTTGAGGGCCAATTGTCGCACCGGATCCTCGGTTCCCCGCAGGGCGAGAAGTTGTGCCGCGTTCGCCGTCGCGGCCAATGGGTTGCGTAGCTCGTGCGACAGCATCGCCAGGAATTCGTCCTTGCGTCGGTCGGCGTCGGCGAGCCGATCGCGTAGTCGCGTCATCTCCGTCAGGCGGCCTGCTTCAATGGTCTCATGATAGCGCGTCTGAAGGAACGTTTGGCCCAGGGTCGCCAGCAGATCGGCATACACTTCCAGGGTGGCCCGCTTGACCGGATGTTCCAGGCGTGCCATCCGCCAGACGGCTGCCGGTGAGAGGCCAAGCTGCTTGGCCGCTTGCTCCAGCGGCAGTTGTTCGGGGTACTGTTCGAACACCTGGCCCGCGACCAGCGCCCCCAAGGGATGTCCGCCCAGCACCAGCGGCACGGCGAAATGCACCAGCCCCGTTCGGTCGCGCGTCACGACGAAGCCGCCTCTGGCCAAGGCGTCGGCAACGCAGTTGCACGGCTTGAACGGCGCCAGGGAGAAGGGACATCCGGCGGGCGAACGGGGAACGTAAGCCCCCTGTTGGGCCTCAACAGGGGGCTGACTAGCCCCGCTTGCCTTGTGCAAGAGACTCCACGTCGGTCGAGGGTTGATGTATTCCCCGATCAGGCGACCGTTCGCATCGGCGAGTACGAGAGCGAGGTTCGTGGCGCGGGCGTATTTTGCCAGCCCGTCTTGCCAGAGCGCCGGGTCCAGAAGGCCGGCACGGATGGCCGCCGGCAGTTGGGCGCCGATCGGCTGCCGAGAGGGATCGCCATTCGCTTCGTCGCAGTCGTGCTCCAGCACACGATGGTCCGGGAGGGGCATGGCTTCCTTTCAACTTCACGCGGTCGTTCCCTACATATGCCGTCGCGGTGGCCAATTCTTACGTTGCTTTGGGGAGGCCGCCCTGGCCGCTTCGCGGCAAATCGGGGCTGAGCCGCGCCGGCGCGCGGCTCAGAAGTCCATAATAACTCTGGAACGGCAGCACAGGCAGGGCTTTGCCCTCTTCCAGCGGCAAGAGGCTGATACCGCCCGGCCCGATCGTGTACTCGCGCGTGACGAACTCATGTTTGCTGCCCCGCGCCTTGGCCACGGTGATGGCGCGGCGCAGCGAATTGCCCAGCTCCACGAAGTTCATCAAGATGAGGTTATCCACGATGGAGCTGATGGCGAAATCCGGCATGTAGTTCGACAGGCCGAACAGCTCGGGATTTTCATAGTTGAAGAAGGTCGTCAGCAGCTTGTTTTTGCTATAGGCCACCAAGGAATGGATGAAATCGCGGTACAGCCCCTGGTCCGAGAGAGCGTTGCTGTAGCTCGTCATGCCGTCAATGAGCAGCCGTTCGATCTTGTGTTCCTCGATGGTCCGGATGATGAGATCGAAGTGAGCGTCAATCTCCAACTCTTGAGGAGAATCGTAGAGGACCTGGATCATCCCCGTGTCGATCTGCTCTCTCAGGTTCATGCCGAGGGTCGCGGCATTGCGCAGGATCTGCGCCGGGTGCTCATCCAGAGAGACCAGCAAGCCGCGCTTACCCTGTTTCACCGCTCCTTCCAGCAACAATTGCACGCCGAGCACGGTCTTGCCGGCGCCCGAGATGCCCACGACCATGGTGGTGGATCCGTCGTAGATACCGCCGCCGATCAAGGCATCGAGCGGCGCGCAACCAATGGGCGAGCGTTTGTCGGAGGTGGGCTGAAGCGGGACGCCACGCGCCCGGAGTTGCACGCGGCGGAAGACCTGCAACCCCTTGCCGTCGGTGATGTGCAACGTGTGCTTGCCGTCTTCATAGTCCTGTCCGCGGCTTTTCATGACTTCCAGGCTGCGGTGGACACTGCGGTGGTGCTGTTCGCGCTTCAGGATGATCACGGTGTCCGCGAGGAATTCCGCAACCTCAAATGTGGAGGACCGCTCATGATGAGCGGGGATCTCGTGGGAGAGCATCGCCGTCAGGTTCTCGCGTTGCAGCCCATCGATGAGCTGCTGTAACAACTCGCGAAAGGAGGTCGACCCGTTGTCACCGGCGCCGTTGCCGGTCGAGAGCGAGCGTAACAACGAAATGCCGTCAATGAAGACCCGTTGCGCGCTCATGTCCGCCGCGGTTTCAAGAAGCAGGCTGTCCGGCGAGCGCAGCTCCTGGTCGAGCACCTGCGGACTCGTGAAGATGATTTTCAGCTTGTTCCGCCGCTGCAGCTCGTCCAGGTCCCAGCCGAAGCCCGCGGCATCCCGGATGACCTTCGTTGGGGACGTCTCAAAGACCACGATGATGCCTGGCTCGTCGTGCTCGGTAATCCCCCGGAAGATGAATTCCATGCCTAGCAGGGTCTTGCCCGTGCCGACCGCGCCTTCGACCAGGATCAGGTTGCCCTTGAGAATGCCGCCCAAGAAGATTCCGTCCAGGCCGTAAATGCCCGTTTGGATCAGATCCCTTTCAGACATGGTTCATTTCCTTTTCCGCGATTTCGAAAACAATCAGCCGCTTCAATGCCAGAATCCGAAGACGGGACAGCCTCTGTAGCCCCGGAGCCGGCTGCGCCGGCCAATGTCGGAAAGGATGTTCCTTGGGAGGGAACGCCCTCCGTGGCGCTGGCGTGTGCTGCCAGACGACGTCGCACCCGCTTCCCGGAACGCCACGGAGGGCGTTCCCTACAGAACCCAACGGGACGATTCTGGCATTGAAGCGGGTGATTGTTCGAAAACGGTGCTCCCGGTCGCCTCGACGCACTATTTGGTCTCCTCAGGGATGCGCTGGTCAGCTTGAAGACCCTCCCCCATCCCAACCCCCCCGCGGAATGTCGTCCCCTGCCCGCAACTTCTTGGACAAGACCACGCGGCCAGCGCGGCTGTTTGCCAGTGCGAAGAGCCGTTCCAAGGCGTCGCGGCGCTCAGGGTCTGCCGGTACGGTGAACCGGTACATCCGCACCTCTTGCGAGACCCGAGAACGTTCCAACAAGCTCAAGGACTCCAGGACTTCCAGGGCGGCGACGACCGCGCCGATCTCACGTCCCAGCAGGCTCGCGAGGTACGCCGGCCCGAGCAGGCTCATCGGGTGGCCTTGAAAGAACACGAGCACATCCCACTGGCACAGCGATGCAATGCCCAAGGTCTTGAGCCAGCTTTCAATCTCGGCGTCAGGGGCATTTTCTTGGTGCAATCTCGAACTCTCATCGTTGGAAGTTCGCCGACCACGAAGCCAAAAGGCCGCGCACTGGGAGTCGGTCCGCTGGGAGACATTATCATAGGCGAACCGGTATCCGCACGCAATACGCCCAGGGTCAGCGGCACAGCGCCGCGAGCGTTTCCTGGACACGGCGGATGTCGATCGGCTTGGCCAGGTGCGAGTCGAAGCCCGCCTCCTCGGCAAGCTTCACATCGGTCGCTCGCGCGTAGCCGGTCACGGCGATCAGCCAAACGCGTTCGAATTGCGGCTCAAGACGAATGCGCTGCGCCACCTCATATCCGTTCATGCCCGGCAACCCGATGTCCATCAGAATCAGCTCGGGCAGGAACGAGCGGGCTACTTCCAGGGCGGCCGGCCCGGTGTGGGCCGTTCTGACCTCGTGTCCAAACTTCTCCAACAACATGGCCGTGCTGTCGGCAATGTCGACGTTGTCGTCGACCACGAGCACGCGCTTCGATTTTGCCGCGGCGGCCGCGGGCGTGGCACACGCGCCGGACGGCGCCGGGGGCGGCTGCATCGGCAGGCGGACGGTGAATTCGCTGCCGTGGCCCAAACCGGCGCTCTTGGCCTCGACCGTCCCACCGTGCAACTCCACGAGTCGCCGCACCAGGCACAACCCGATTCCCAAGCCGCCTTCCGAACGTTCCAGCGAGCGGTCGGCCTGCGCAAACATGTCGAAAATGCGGGGCAGCACGTCGCCGGCGATGCCGATACCCGCGTCGCGCACGCGGATGAGTATTTCGCCTGTGCCCCCGCTCGCCGAAATACCGGGGGGCTCACGCCCCCCGCTCGCCAATTCGCCGCTCGCCGATACGCCGCTCGGCGATGTGCCGCTCGCCGATTCGACGGTCAGCCAGATGCGGCCGCCTTCGTCGGTGTACTTGGCGGCGTTGTTCAGCAAGTTCACGATGATTTGTTCCAAGCGCGTCGGATCGGCGTCGATCCAGATCGGTTCGGGGGGCAGCGACACGGTCAGCGCATGCCGCAGCCGGTCGAACAGCGGACGGCAGACCGCGACCGCCTGTTCGACGGTGGCGTGGACATCGAAACTCGTTCGGTTCAGGCGTATCCTGCCGGTCGAAATCCGCGAGACCTCCAGCAGGTCGTCGACGAGATGGGTCAGGTGCGCGACCTGACGTTCGATCATCTTGAGGGCCCGTTGTTGGACCGGATCCTCGGCCCCCGGCAGGGCGAGGAGTTGTATGGCGTTCGACGTCGCGGCCAGCGGGTTGCGCAGCTCGTGCGACAGCATCGCCAGGAATTCGTCCTTGCGTCGGTGCAAGTCGGCCAGGGCTTGCGATTGCGCCTGCGTCGTTCGCTCGAGTTGGCTGCGTTCGGTGATATCGCGGATGTTGCATTGAATCACCCGTCGATCGCCCACCCAATAGACGTTGCTGACGAATTCGACCTCCACCTGCCGTCCGGCCTTGGTCTTCAACGGCAAGTGCTCGTAGCGGACGTAGCCCCGCTCTTGCAACTCCTGGTACGCGAGCCGGCTGGCTTCGATGTCGCCGAACATGCCGAAGCGCCAGAGCTCCCGGCCCAGGAACTCTTCGTGCTCGTAGCCCAGGAGACCGCACATGAACGGGTTGGCGTCGACGATCGCTCCCGTGTCGGCGTCGAGAATCAGGATGCCGTCCTTGGCCGTCTCGAAGAGCCGACGATAGCGGAGCTCGGAGTGCCTCACGCGCTCTTCGTGCTTGCGACGCTCGGTGACGTCGCGAAAGACCAGCATCACGCCGCTGATTTTGCCGTCCGCGCCGCAAAGCGGAGCGGCGCTGTCCTCGATCAGCCTTCGCACGGCGTCTTTGGCGATCAGGATCGTGTGGTTCGCCAGGCCGACGACCACCCCGTCGCGCAGGGCGCGAACGGCGGGGTTTTCGACCGGCTGCAAGGTCTCCTCATTGACGATTTCGAAGACGCGAGCCAGAGGGACCCCGGCCGCGTCGGCTTGCGTCCAGCCGGTCAGGTTTTCGGCCGACGAGTTGAGAAAGACGACGGCACCCGTCACGTCAACGGTGATCACCGCGTCGCCGATGCCGGAGAGCGTTTCCCGCAGCCACTTCGCTTGTTCCTGCAACATGCCGTCCGTCGCTTCAGGGTTGATCACGCGATTTCGAACCCAACTTGGAACAGAACAGCCCGTTTGGCGGTCAGGCATTGATCGAGACGGCGGCCGTTCGTTGTAGCTGAAAATCGTCAGTTCAGGCGCATGTCCTCGCAAGCGTGCTAATTGTGTGCCAATCGGGTGCGATCTTTCCGAGGACTATTTCGTCCCGGAGGCGAGCCGGGCATGGCCCTCCGTCGGTGAAGGTGAATTGGAACGCTCCACCAGAGGAGCCAAAACGACCAGGGGTCTTGAAGGCTTGGGACACGGAACGCCGAGTGCAATGGCGATTGGCGCCCGATTTGCACTCGCGACTCAAGCAGCGCTCGTTTCTCCCGGACGGCTGAAAGGGCACTAAGGACCGGTGGCCGCCGGCACAGGCTGCTTGCCTGGGTTTCCAGGAACCAGTGCCTCATCGAATGTCGCCACGTATGCGAACATCGCCAAGAGCATCAACGCCACGGCGACATATACTCGCCAGTCCTTGTGAGGTTGACGCCACCACGGCCGCTTCCCGCGTCGCTGGTCATGTGCGTGCTTTTCGTCGTGGTGCTTGTACTCCGACTTATGGCTCATTCGCAGGATCCTTGAGAATGCGACCTAGCCGGCTCCCGCCGGCGACCGTCTCCCAACTTCAAAAGCAATTGGCATACCGAATGGCGATTCTCTGACCGACTCGGGGGGCAACTGATGGGTGGGAAACGTCTAGGGCTCTTTGCGAGTTGCCCGCGGCGGCCAGAACAAAAAGGCATCCCGCCACCGCCCGCCGGCAGCCGTCTCAGCGGCTGTGGCGAACACGTGTTCCAGTCCACCCCCCCTACGCCCCGCGTTGTGCGTGGCCGAAGCGACCGGGTTGGAACATTGGCGGATTAGGGTGCCTTTTCGTTCGGATCGCCGGCGTCGCGGCGCTGTCGCCGCCCCGCCATGGCGTTGTTGCCGTCCTGCCGAAACGGAATTTTTCGGGTTTGGACAAAAGTTCAGGTTGACCATTTTTTCCGTAGGGGGGGCGCGCGCCGCGTCGCGCCGGAACCAGGGCCGTGCGAGGCGCGAGCGCCGACGCGCACAGCGACACCCGGCTGGGTATGCGCAGGCTGGCGAGCGGCGCGACGGGTGGCGTTGGCCGCGAGATCGCAGCAAGGTCCCGCGGGCTCGCGGCCGCGCACGGATGCGCGGCCGCAAGCCGCCCCGGGACGAAAAAGCCGACAAAAACGTGTTCATCATCCGACGCCCCGTTCAAACCGTGTGGTGCAGGCGACGCGGGCACCGATGTATAGCCCCGTTTGACTAGGGCACGGCCTAGTGGCCGAGACCGCTGGCTTGTCGATAATGAACACGTTTTTGTCGGCTTTTTCATTTTGCCATCTCGTTGCTGCGCAACGAGATGGCCACGTTGTTTGACCGCCCCAGCGCGCAGCGCTGGGGGTCGTGGAGACGCAGGAGTTTTTGCCGCGTTCTTGCGTTGCTACCCAGTACTCATCGGGAAGACGGCTTGCTCGTCTGAGGATTCCTCTTCCGCGTCGACGCTCGAAAGTGCGTCGACACCAATGCTGAGCTGCCGGAGCTTCTTCCGCAAACTGCTGCGCGAGATACCCAGCGCCTTGGCGGCCAACGATTGATTGCTGCGCGTGTGCTCCAACACACGGGTCAGGAGCAGCGATTCCATGCGGGTCAGGGCCTCGGCGTAAAGGCCGGTACAACCCTGGTGCAATTGCTCGTCGATCAACGCCTCCAGGCTCGGCGAGGCGATCGCGGCGCCCGACGCGACCGGCCTGACGCGGACGGCGGGCGGCAGAAAGTCGGACAGCAGCACCGAGCCCGTCGCCTGCAACAGCGATTGCCTCAAGACGCTTTGCAGCTCCCGCACGTTGCCCGGCCAACGATAACCCAGCAGCAGCGATTCCGCCTCGTCAGACAGTTCGTACACGACCTTTCCCAGGTCGCGGCTGTACCAAGCCAGGTAGTGCCGCACGAGCAAGCGAATGTCGTCGCCGCGCTCGCGCAGCGGCGGCACGTTGATCGTGAAGCCGTTGAGCCGATAGTAGAGGTCGGCGCGGAAACGTCCGTCGGCCACCATCGGCTCGAGGTCGCGGTTGGTGGCGGCGATGATCCGCACGTCGGTCTGGATCGTGTTGCTGCCCCCCACGCGCTCGAACCGCTGTTCCTGCAAGACGCGCAGCACCTTGCTCTGCGAGAGTGGCGTCATGTCGCCGATTTCATCGAGAAACAACGTGCCGCCCGAACACTGCTCGAACTTGCCGATCTTCTTCGAGTTGGCGCCGGTGAAGGCCCCTTTTTCGTGGCCGAAAAGCTCGCTTTCCAAGAGCGGCTCGGGAATCGCCGCGCAGTTGACCGCCAGAAACTTGCCCTGCTTGCGCGTGCTGTGCTGGTAAACGGCCCGGGCGATCAATTCCTTGCCCGTGCCGCTTTCGCCGCGGACCAGCACCATCGTGTTCTGCGACGCCACGCGCCCGATGGCCTTGTACAGCTCCTGCATCGCCGGACAGCGGCCCACGAGCACGTCGCTGCGCGCGGGCAGGTCGTGCGCCGCGTCGGGCAACAGCACCGGCACGCGCATCAGACGTCGCACTTCGAGCGCTTTGCCCACCAGCTCACGGACGAGAGGGAAATCGAGCGGCTTGCAGAGGTAATCGAACGCGCCAAGGTTCATGGCCTCGATGGCCGTGTCGCTGTCGTCGCGGGCGGAAATGACCAGGATCGGAAGCCGCGCGTCGCGGCCCGCAATCCGCTGGAGGGTATCCATGCCCGACGCATCGGGCAGCATCACATCGAGCACCACGACGTCCGGGTCGCCGGCCTCGAGTTGGGCCAGACCTTCCTTGGCGGACGCGGCGCCCAGCACCACGACGTCGCTATCACAGAATATCCGGCTGAACACCTGCAAGACGGCCAGATCGTCGTCGATCACCAATAGCGTCGACATAAACAAGCGTCCTGCGGCGATGGCTATAGACAGTAATCCATTAGCCTAGACGATCGGGAGGCCGATGTCAAACAACGTGGCCATCTCGTGCCATCTCGTTGCGCAACAACGAGATGGCAAAAAAAGGCGACATTCAAGAAAAAAAGCATCCCGCCGCCGACAGCCAACGCCGCGATAACGGCTGGCGGCCAAATCCGAAAACCCGCCATGGCGTGGCGGCGACAGCGCCGCAACGCCGGCGATCGTAGCCAAAAGGCACCCTAATTCGCCAATGTTCCGACCCGGTCGCTCCGGTGACACGCAACCCGGGGCGTAGGGGGTAGGGATTGGAACACGTGTTCGCCACCGCCGCTGAGACGGCGGTCAGCCCCCCCAGTGCGGCGCCAATGGCGCTACCCGCGGTGACGGCGGAGGCCGTGTGGCTGCCCGCCGGCTCCTGGTGCTCGAAGCGGTGATAATGGCCTTCAATGGCTTTGTTCGAACAAACCACGGTGATTTCCTCCGCGGTAAAGCCTGACTCAAGCAGCGCCGCGACCGCGTGATCGGCGTCGTCGATCGACGAAAAAATGCCGACGCGGATCGGATTTTGCAGTTGTGAAGCGTTTTCCATGATCATTGTTCCTTCGGTATTGTGCTTTGCAGCCCAGAGTGCAAAGCACGTGCCGCCGATCGACTCGTAACTATTCCGCCGAATCCTTTCGATCCTCGGCGAAGCGTGCGAGTGCCTCGGCCGCCTTGCGAGCCGCCTCACGGGCTTCAGAGTCGCCCGGCGCGGCCACGGCCACCTGGGGTTCGCCGTCGCCGGCGAAGGTGACCACCACGGCCGGCTTATCACGTCGATCCAACTCGCGGAGCATGTCGTCGGCCGACGCCGCCGACGTTCGCGCTTGTGTTCCCGCTTCGTTTTCCGCCGGTAACTCGCAATGTGCGTCACGTTGAATCGGCATTTGCATCCTTCTCCAACAGGTTTGTAGGTGGCTGTTCCGCCGGCGCCGGACGTCCGGCGGGCGTAAGTTTACCCTGCATCAGGTCGCGCAACTGGGCGGCAAAGTGGTCCTGGGGATGCAGCTTAAGGGCCTTTTCCAGTTCGCGGACGGCCTGTTGCGGATGGCCGAGATAAGCGTAGTGATATCCCAGCAGAAAATGGATTGCCGGGGATGCGTCTTTTTTTCGCGCTGCTTCCAACGCCCGCAATTGGTTGGTATAGGTCTGGTTGCTGGCGTACAGCTCCCGAAAGTGCTCGACCACCAGGCCCCATTTGTCCTGCGGCAGCATCTGCATACCGTGCTGCACGGCCCCGGCGGCTTCGTCGTAGTGCCCCTTCGCAAAATAGGCCTGGCCTAGGAGCATCACCAGTGTACCGTTGTGCGGATCGTCGACCAGGGCGTGCTGCCAGTGATGAATCGCGTCGTCGTAATTCCCCTCCTTGAACGCCTGGTCGCCAAGCGAGGCGAAGCCAATGTCGGCCGTCGGCGGCGGCACGGGCGGAGTGCCGGTTGAGCCATAAGCAGAGCCACCGTAGCCTCCGCCGCCGTAGCCTCCGCCACCATAGCCTCCACCGCCGTAGCCACCACCGCCGTAGCCACCACCATAGCCGCCGTACCCGCCTAGGCCGCCCAGCCCATAGCCGAAACCGCCGAGACCGCCGTAGCCGAGGCCGCCGAGACCTCCATAGCCGAGGCCGCCGAGACCTCCATAGCCGAGGCCGCCGAGACCGCCGTAGCCAAGACCGCCGTAGCCAAGACCGCCGTAGCCAAGACCGCCGAGGCCGCCACCGTACCCGAATCGATTGGCGTTCCCAGCGTAGCTGAAGCGGTTGAAATTGTTGACGTTGCTGACGCTATTCACGGAGCGATCGCCGACGCCGCCCGTGGTGTTGCCGCGTCCGATGCCACCCTGGTTCGATGCGCTGTTGGTTGCGTAGCGACCAGCAAACGAGCCGGACGAACGGCCACCCACGGCACCGGCCGCGCCATTTCGCGCGCTGGAACCGCCGGTATTGGCGCCGCGATAACCCGATGTCTGCCGGCCGGCGCTGCTTGACCCACGGCTGACCCCGCCACCACCACCGGCACTTCTTCCGCCCCCACCACCGCCGCTGTAACCTCCACCGCCATGACCGCCACCACCGCCGCCAGCGCCATGACCACCACCGCCGCCTCCACCGCCATGACCACCACCGCCGCCTCCACCGCCATGACCTCCACCACCACCGCCGCCGCCTCCATGGGCCAGGGCGATACTGTTTGCTCCCAAGAAAACCAGCGCCGTCCACAACGCGCTCGATCGAAACCAACTTGTCGTACGCATGAGATGCCTTTCTTTTCTTTCGGCACAGTCCGCCGAAGGTTGGCCCGCCGAAGCTTGGCCCGCCGAAGCTTAGCCCGCGATTGCCTTCTTACGACCAGCCGCACTTTTCGTGCCCTGCTGCGCAAAGGCGCGTTCGTGTCGTGCTTTTCCTCTCGGATGTCGGAATACGGCGACCTCCACGAGACCGGCGTGTGCGCGGTTAGGACGAATTAGGACCATCACGACCTAAGCGCGACCGGTTCCCAATTTGTTTACAGCGGCCTTAATTCGCGATTGGGCACGACAGTTGCGGTCTCGTGATGATCGCGGCGATCGTCCGCCGTACAGCACGCAGGGGCGACCAAGAAAAACGAAGGTGCCAAGATGCGACTTTTCTACATGCTGATTTTGCTCGTCCTCGTGGGCGCGGTTGCCGTCTTCGCGCTGCAAAACAGCGAGGTCGTGACCCTGCGATACATCGATCGCGGCGTTT
>Ga0307373_10010287_pt1 | contig 13804 bp, 8 predicted proteins | sample OX2MG_FD_202534 | JGI IMG/M metagenome (GOLD analysis project Ga0307373, IMG submission 202534) | Soil microbial communities from Risofladan, Vaasa, Finland - OX-2 | ecosystem: Environmental > Terrestrial > Soil > Coastal area > Acid sulfate soil | place: Finland: Risofladan, Vaasa | collected... | reverse complement strand
GCGTAATTGCTGGTACCACCGCCTTCGGCGGCCTTGCAGGGCTGGCCGCTTCGGCCGCCCACGCCACATCGTCATTCACCGCAACGACTGTGTACGGCGCAGACCGTTACGCGTCAGCCGGTGTCTCCAACGAAAAGGCTTTCCCTTCCGGAGTCAGCGAAGTAGTGCTGGCTGACGGACTTCCCGGACACCAGGGCGATGCCCTGGCCGCCTCCGGCTACGCCGGCGTGAACGGCTATGGCGTTCTCCTCACCGATAACACCAACACCGTTCCGGCCAACACCATGACGGATCTCTCGACCCTAAAGGTCAAGACCATCCAGCCTGTCGGTGGCACCGCCGCCATCAGCGCCGCCCAGCTGGCTCAGCTCAGCGCGGCCGGCTACACGGTCAAGCCCTCCCTGGCTGGTGCAACCAGCCTCGGGACCATGCAGGCCATCGACGACAGCATCCCGGCCGCTTCGGTCGGGACCTCTTCGAGCGGCCTTCCGACGGCCTTCCTGGCCTCGGTTGACGCCAACCACCTGGTCGACGCTCTGTCGGCCGGCGGCGCCGCGTTCGCCCTCAAGTTCCCAGTGATCACCACCGAGACCACGTCTTCGACCCTGTCGCCCCAGGCTCAGCAGGTCATCACGGCCCTCGGCATCAAGAAGCTGGTCGTGCTCGGTGGCACGGCGTCGATCCCGGTTGCAGAACGACGGCGCTGACGCGCTGTCCTCTGCTCCGTTCGGTGGCATCTCCAAGTCGGTCACCATCGTGACCAACGGACCGACCGACATCGGCCAGGCCGGGAACTTCGCCACCGCGAACGCCTCGACCCTGGATCCGCTGTACGTCATGACCGGCACGGCCAACCTGCCCCAGTCCCAGGTCAACACCGTCGTCACTGACGGCGGTGGCTCAGCGACCTCGACCAACGGCTACACGCTGAGCGGCGGTTCGCTGACCGCAGCCGCCTCGACCGCCTCGGCCCCAAGCCAGGGCGCCACCACCTACACCGCAAGTGGACTTCCCACAGCTGCGGGGACGGTGGCCAATATTGCGCTCTTCCCCTGCACCGGAACCTCGCAGGCGGGCAATAACACAACCAATGGTGCTCCCACCACCTCTGGAGGGACCACCACGTTCACCGCACCGGGCGGGACCTCCCCCACGGGCGGTAACGCGATCGGCCAGGGCACCAGTTCGAGTAACTCGGCCCCGGCAACGTCGGGATTCTCCAATGGCAACTCGACCGGTAGCGGAGCAGGCCCGTACAGTTCGACGGCCTACGTCGCCTCGGTCAATGGAGTCCCCACGGCTAATGGCGGTGGCGCGACGAACAGTGGTCCGACCCAGGTGTATGGAGTCAGCCCCTCAAGTGGAACCTTGACCTTCGTTGTCAACAGCTTCCAGTTGGACTGCGTCGTCCCGGTTGTGTACACGGCGCCCGCGTCCGCGGGTTCGACCCCGCCGCTGCTGGTGAATGCCAACGGATCGCCCCAAAGTGGGTACACGGTGGGAGTCGGTGGCCCGACGGCCTGGTCTGCCCCGGCGGCGCCCTCCAGCCCGAGTGGCTACGTCGTTGACGTCGTCTTGACGGCCCCTCTCACCCCTGCGAACACGTTTGACGGCCTGGTTGTGAGCTGCAACGGGGCCTGCCCCGCCGGCGTGAACGCTGGGACGAGCGTTCTGGGATTCAAGTACGGGACTTCCGGTCGCACGTACTACTACACGGACGGATCCCCGCTGGCTGAGACCAGCTTCGCCTCCTACCTCAGCGCCGCTAACAGCGGTCAGACGGTGCCTGGGACCTCAACAACCCAGGCTGTCGCTGGCGACCTGGTGGCCGTAGGAACTGGAACGGCTAATGGAGGTGCGTTCACGGGATACGCCTCTGGCGCCCCGGCCTCCTTCGCCTACGACACGGTCGACGTGCCGAAGTACGGCGACGTACCCGCGGCGCCGACCAGCCCCAATGCCGCCTACAACGGATGTGCCTTTACCACCTCAGGCACCTGCCAGCCCGGCGTTGTCGTCAGCTGGACGCCCCCCGCCAACCCGGACGTCTCGGGCGGGCAGGCTATCGCGGCCACAAATGCGCAGTACAACGTCTGGCGAGCAACCAGCAGCAGCGGGACCCTCGGCGCGGCCACCAAGGTCGGGACCGTGTCCGTCATCGCTGCGGGCACGCCCGACAACATGACGACCACAAGCATCTCGTCGCCGGAGTTCATTGATACCTCGGAGACGATTGGGACCTCTTACGTGTACTACGTAACGGCCGTGGCGTCCTCGACCGGTGGATCGCAGCAAGGCCCCTTCTCGGCCGCCACGAGTCCCGTGGTAGCTGGAGCGGCCGTCGGTGCGGCCACTATCTCGGACGTGGCGATCACCCCGAGCAACTGCACCGATGCGACGGCGGCTAATTGTAAGCCGGGTCAGACCACAGCTGCGCCGGCTACAACGGGCGGATATGCGGTTGTCACGTACAACGAAGCCGTTACCTGCCTCACTGCGGCTGGAGGCGACTTCAAGTACAGCAACAGCGCGGCTGGCGGAGCGGGCGTGGCAAATGAGGTCGGTGCCAGCTGCGGCCAGGGTCCAGCGGCCAACAAGCTGATTATCCAGTTCCCCACTTACACAACTGGGTCAACGGTCATCGCAGGCACTACGACGACGACCTACACCTACCAGGCTACGGCGGCACCGGTGAGCGGCGATTCGTTCTCCTTCACCGCCCCCAGCAGCCCGACCACGGCCACGGCCGTGTTCGCTGGCCAGGTGTCCTCGCCGGTGTATGCAGCGAGTCAGACCGTTACAGACAATGGCCAGATCAACGGCCCGAATTCTGTGGCCAACCCGCTGAACGTGGGACCGGTTATCGCAGCGGTGAGCAGCAACACCGGTACGAATGCCATCACACTCACCTACAACGAGAAGCTCAACTGCAGCTCTGTTGATGGCACTGCGGGCTCGGCCGATCCTGGCGCCCGTACCAACGCCAACGGCGACTACACCCTGGGCTTCGCCAAGGGGAGCGCAGCGGCGACACCGAGCGCTACACCGACGAGCTACCTCGTCACCTGCACGGTGAACACTCACTCCGGTCATGCGAGCGATGGGGTAACTGTGACGACTACGTACGACACCACGGTTGTCATCACGCCCACCCTCGCAACTCCTGCAATTTCGGGCAACACGTTCAGTGTTGTTACCCGGATCGGCACTGACGGGGACACCGTGACAGATGTCGTTGCGCCTACGGCCAATCAGGATCAGGTCGGCGACGCTGCGGCTGGGTCATACGCATAACGTCCTCTAATCGTGTAGCAACCTCACATTGAGGTCCGAAGGCCCGGCCCCGTAAGGGGTCGGGCCTTCGGTTCTTCTTGGGGCTTAGTTCTAGATGCTGGCCAGCTGGATGTTGGGGGCGTAGGTGCGGCTGAGGGTCGAGCTCGATGAGCGCGAGCGCGTCTCCATCCGTATGGCGGCCGGTCCTCAGCGCCAAAGGCTCCTCGGGGGCGAAGCGATCTGACTTCCATTGGAGCCCGGCTAGGGAGGGGCGGGTCCTGAGAAGCGTGACCTTCGCTTCAAACCGGGCCAGCCGACGCTCCGCTTGTGTGACACAACCAACCTGCCCCCGTCCTATCTCTGCAATGTTTGCCTTGGACTTCCGCCATGTGCCCCGGAGTGAGTTGTCGGCGCGACCAGGTCGGCGGGTGGTGAGGGCGCTGCGCCGGGTAGTCAGCCGGCGCATGGTTCTGGGTGTCATCGTCCCCGTCGCCCTGTTGGCTGTCCTGCCTTCGTTCTCATCCCCGGCCCTGGCATCGCCCTCCGGGACCATGTTCGGGGTGCAGCTGGGAACTGGCATCTTTTCCATGACCGCCGACGGCGCTGGGCGCCAGGTGGTGGCGGCCGATCCAACCATCGACGTGATGTCCGCCGCACCGGACGGTTCGGCCATCGCCTACGCGTCCAGAGGCAGCGGGACCGTGGTGTTGGCCACTGCCTCGGGGACCGAGACGGCCAGCGTGTCCGCCGGCTACGGCCAGGTCGGTTCCATCGCCTGGTCGCCCGATTCGGCCTCGGTCGCCTTCACCGTGTGCTCATTTGCGGACGGGCCGTGCTCGTTGGACACGGCCGCGTCGGATGGGTCGGGATTGCTGACCATCGTGGCCAGCACGTCTGATGGCTCCGGCGTGGCCCCGTCGATCTCCTGGGGGGGCACCGGTCTGGTGGCCGACCTCATGGGGTCCTCCGGGGTGCCGGTCTGTGACCCGTGCGGAGGGATTCCCTACGTGCTCGGCCGGAACGGCTCGGTGGGCGGTCCGGTGCTCCCCGGCAGCGCGACCGGGGCCAACCGGGACGGAGCGCTGGCCCAGGCCGACAGTACGGGCCGGGTGGCCTACGCGATTGGGACCGCGCCCCAGGCCGGCGCCGTGCAGGTCTTCGACCCCGGAGCCACCCAGCCGGTGGCCAGCTATCCGGGGTTCACGGCTCCGGCGCTTTCTCCCGACGGGTCCGAACTGGTTGTCTCCAACGGACACCAGGTCCTCGAAGTCCAGCCTGGCTCCGGTGCGTCGCCTCAGCCGATCGCCTCGTTCGACTCCTATGGGGTGACCAGCCTGAGCTGGGCCGGACCCCCTTCGCCGGCCGGCAGCGCCGGGTCGTGCAGCGTCGCTCTCAGCCCCGGGGCGGTCCAGGGCCTGGCCGCCAATCCGGCCGGGACGGGCTACTGGATTACCGACGCCTACGGCTCGGTGTCGGCCTGCGGGGCGGTCACCGACTACGGGGGCTCCGGCCTCGTCCATCTAAACAAGCCGGTGGTGTCCATATCGGCCACGCGCGACGGGCACGGCTACCGCCTCGGCGCCTATGACGGCGGGGTGCTCAACTACGGAGACGCCACCACCGAGCACGGGCCGGGGACCACCGCCGTGAGCCTGAGCGGGGTCTCACTGTCTGCTCCGCCCTGGTCGCTGGCGTCGACCCCGGGCGGGAACGGTTACTGGATGGCCACCACCGACGGCCACGTCTATACCTTCGGTGACGCCGGATTCTTCGGTCCCACCAAGAGCCTTCACCTGCTGGCCCCGGCAGTCGACCTGGTGCCGACCCCGGACGGTGGGGGCTACTGGTTGGCGGCGGCCGACGGGGGCGTGTTCGCCTTCGGGGACGCTGTCTTCGCCGGCTCCCTGGCGGGCAAGGCTAAGCAGGCACCGATAGTCGGCATGGCCGCCGACCCGACCGGTGGTTACTGGCTGGTGGGCTCGAACGGCACCGTCTATCCCTTTGGGGGGGCCCCGTCGCTGGGCTCGGCCCCCTCGGGCCAGCTGTCGGCCCCCATCCGGGGCATGGCCGCCGCCCCCGACGGGCGGGGCTACTGGCTGGTGGACACCAACGGTCGCGTCTACGTCTTCGGGGACGCTGTCTACGCCGGTTCGGCCAGCCAGTAACTGCGGCCGCCGAACCGGCGCTCAGTCCACGGTGCCCTTCGGAACCACCCAATGCGTCCTGAGCGACGGTTCCACCGACGCCAGGTGGTCGAAGTCGGCATCGTAATGAGCGATGACCACCGGGTGTTCCTGGGTGCTGTGGTGCAGGGCTGTGGCCGCGATCTGTAGGTCACTGACGCCGACGGAGCGCCCCTTGGCCGCCTTGAACAACCCGGTCTGGAGGCCCAGGGCTATCTCCATGATCTCCGGGGCCGGTCTGAGCACCACCCAGGCGGTCACGTAGGCCTCCAGTTCCCGCTGGTGCTCGGCCTGGCTTCTGGCGCTGAAGCCGGCCTCCAACACCGTCGGCAGGCAAACGGCCAGCTCCCCGGTCTGCAAAAGGGCGTCCCGGCCCGCTCTCACCTCGGGTGATCGATGGAGGCGTTGGATCACGCTGTTGTCAACGAGGTAGACGACGCTCATCGCTGGGCAGAGCGGATCACCTCGGGGTCGTCCAGGTCGCTCAGGGCACCTCCGTCGAGTCGGTCCATCATCGTCTCCAAATTGCGCCGTCGGACCAGTTCGGCCAGGGCGACCCGCACCGTCTCCGCTTTGGTCGCCTTCGGCCCCACCACCCGGCGGGCCCGGTCCATGAGTTCGTCAGGTATGTCCACCAGCGTCCTGGTCATGGCGTGCCCTCCCCTTCTCCCTGGGTGGAGAGTATATCGGTCCTGGGGTGCAACCGATATCGGCGACTCTAGCCGAGCATTGTGGGCGTCCCGGCCGTCACTGTTCAGGATGGCGGCGTGAACAAGGCTGCACCATCGTCAGAGGCCGAACAGTTCCTACCGAGCATCCGGCTAGGGACGGGGGGTCGGCTTCGCGGTGGCGGGCGGCCTGGTCGGTCTGGCGGCCCTGGCCGGCGCGGGTCTGGCCAGAGTGTCCATATACGCAGGGACCGAGGCGACCGGCCCGGGCGGTGCCCAGCCTCCGGCCGGGGACCTCAGCCGGCGGCGGAGCAGCGCAGAAGCACCTCGTACAGACCGAACTGGGCCGCCGGACAGAACTGGCGGCTGACGACCCGGTTGGCCGCTTGGGATCCGAACTGGCCGGAGCCGTTGGTCTCGTTCCACTGGTCGAGTTGGCGATCGAGGATCACTACGTCGGCCGAGGCCACGTCCTGGGCCAACAGGGGCTCATGGGACACGGCCACGGTCGGGTTCATGTCGGGGAAGTTCATGGCGTCGCGCAGGGTCGGGAGTAGGACAGCCACCGAGTTGTCGTTATAGGCAGTGCGGGCCAGGTCGCCCGGGCCGATGAAGAGGGTCTGGCCCGGACGGGTGTGGCCCTGTACCCACTCGACCAACTGGGCCATCAGCAGTGCATCGCCGGTGGGATAGACGAAGCTGTGGCCCCGGTTGAGAACCGTGGTGGTACCCGGGCTGACGACTGTCAGGGTCGTCCCGGTATCGGTGAGATAGGGCCATATCGCCTCCTGGTAGGCACCCAGGCTCAACACGGCAAGGACGGCGGCGCCGTAGCGCAGGGCGGTCCGCGCCGGTATCCGGGGCTCCTCGGCGGGCAGGGCCAGGTCGGAGAGGGCGGCGGGCAACAGAGCCACCGCCAGCGATCCTGCCACCAGGAGGTGGCCGGGATCGGCCCGCTGAAGGAACTCCGGGACCAGGGTGAGGGCGAGGGAGGCGGCGCCCAACATGACCGGGCCCCGGGGGGAGGCAGGGCTGATGCGACGTCGCCGCCAGCCGGCGTAGAAGTCGAATCCCAGCGCTACGACCACCAGGGCCATCCACAGGTCGTCCCAGTAGCTGGAGACGGGGAAGGGGAGGTAGCGATCCCCGGGGATCCGCAGGGCCGTGACCACCAGGTTTTCGAAAGTGGCGCCGAACCCGGCCACCGCCGCGTAGGCGACCAGGAGCCCCACTCCGACCAGGAAGCCCATGGCCGCCAGGTTTCGCCTGGGGCGATCGGCCCAGAAGACGATCAGCAGGGCTAGCGCCACGCCCATCCCCCGGTCGGGCCGGAAGAGCAGCACTGTCCCCGCCGTCAGTCCGGATAGCAGCGCGTATCGGCGCAGCCGGGTGCCGCGGCCGATCAACGAGCGGTAGGCGAAGTACAGGGCCAGGATGCCGAGGCCGATGGCGGCGTATTCAGGAAGGTCGCTGGCCCGGTCGATGAGGGCCATGATCACGCCGGCGAGGATGCCGAGGCCCTCCGACCAGCGCCGCACCAGGGCGTAGGCGGCCAGCGTCGTCACCATGGCGTAGGCCAGGCCGATCATCCGGGAGACGGCCTCGGTCCAGCCGAAGACGGCGTGCACGACAGCCGGCAGCCACAGCCCGGCCGGGCCCCACAGCCAGTCGAAGTCCCGGTAGGCGACGGCGCCGTGCAGGACCCGCTGGGGAAGGAGGACCATGAAACCGTCCTCCATCAACTGGCCCTGGCGCGCCTGGTGCAACAGGCCTCCGGCCGGGGCCAGGACCATGATGAGCAGGGTCAGGACCGACAGTTCCCGCGACCAGACCCGGTGCGCCGGGCGCACCGCCGAAGAGTCCGGTTTGTCCATCGGGAGGCCGACGGGCCTCGCCAAGGTGTCTGTCACGCGCCTCCCGGTAACCGGCCCGACGCCAGTCTGGCCAGGTTATTGGCCGATGGCACTGCGTCCGTGCCAGCTGGGCCACCGGGCATACTGCCGCCCGTGGCCGAGGCGGACGGGCGAAGAAAGGGCCTGGAGCCGTGGTGGATCCTGATCCCGGCCGGCCTGGTCCTGGCCACCTTCGTGGTCCTTCGTTTCTGGACAACCTCGGACCTGTGGCTGGACGAGGCCCAGACCTTCGCCATCGCCCATCTCCCCCTGACGCGGATCCCGGCCGCGCTGCGGGAGGACGGGTCGCCTCCGCTCTATTACTTCCTGCTCCATTTCTGGATGGAGGCCTTCGGGGCCAGCAACATGGCCGTGCGTTCCCTGTCGGGAGTCATGGGGGTGGCCACCCTGCCCTTGTCATGGCGGATGGGCCGGGCTCTGGGCGGACGACCGGCAGCGTGGGGAGCACTGGCAATGATGGCGACCAGTCCCTTCGCCGTGCGCTACTCGACGGAAAACCGGATGTACATGCTGATGATCCTCCTCAGCCTGATCGGGTTCTTCGCCCTGCGCGCCTCGTTGGCCCGCCCGACGGCGCCCAGGTTGGCCGGAGTGGGGCTGGTGTCGGGGCTGTTGCTGCTGACCCACTACTGGGACTTCTATCTGGTGGCGGCGGTGGCCTGTGCCCTCCTGTGGCGCTCGGTCCGCTCCGGGCCGGGTCCGGCACGCCGAGCATCGACGTTGACCTTTGTGGCTCTGGTCGGCGGTTTCGTCCTGTTTGTCCCATGGATACCGAGCTTCGCCTACCAGCTGGGCCACACCGGAACCCCGTGGGCCCCGCGGGCCGACTTCACCGACCTCGGCATCGTGCTGGGCGACTTCGGCGGCCTGGGCTCCCGCCTGGGCGACCTGCTCGGGACTTTCTACGCCGTGCTCATTGTCCTGGGCCTCTTCGGTGCGGCCTCCGGTCGGTGGGACATCCATCTCGATCTGCGCGTTCGACCGGCGGCGCGAGCTCTGGGCTGGGTGACGCTGGCCACCCTGGTCCTGGCCATCGGGGCCTCCGAGGTGGGCGACAGCACCTATTCCCTGCGCTACACAGCGGCCGACTTCGTCCCCATCGTCGGGCTGGTGGCCCTCGGGATCGCGGCCATCGGGCATCCGGGCTTCCGGGTCGGGGCCCTACTGGGGGTCGTGCTGCTCGGAGTCCTCGGTTCCTATCCCAACATCACCACCAACCGGACCCAGGCCGGGGAGGTGGCCGCCACCCTCACCCGCCAGGGACATGCCGGTGACGTGGTCGCCTACTGCCCGGACCAGCTGGGCCCGGCGCTTGAGCGCCTGTTGCCGGCCGGCCGCTACCAGCAGGTGGCCTATCCCCGCCGGGGGAACGCGGACATGGTCGATTGGGTCGATTACGCCCGGGTCAACGAGTCCTCCCACCCGCTGTCCTTCGCCCGGTCACTGGTGGCCGAGGCCGGACCGGCCCATGCCGTGTGGCTGGTGTGGTCCCCCGACTACGCCACCTTCCAGGGCAAGTGCAACGGACTGCTCAACGATCTGGGTGCCCTGCGCTCCGGGCGCATCCTCTTCTATGAGAACCCGGTGCTGTTCTACGAGCACGAGGAACTGGTGGTGTACCCGGGCGCCTGATCGCCGCCAAGTCTCTGGAGGTCCGGGGGACACCGGTACCGTTCGGTCTGTCGTCTCGGGGGGAGCGATCCTGCTTACCGCCGGCCCGGTTCTGCCCGGCGCCACGGCGGCCTACCTGGCGTCGGTAGCTTCGCCCGTCGTCTACGCCGTCGGAGGTCCGGCGGCGGCGGCCGATCCCCGAGCCACCGCCCTGGTGGGGGCCGACCGCTACGCCACCTCGGCCCTGGTGGCCGGCCACTTCTTCCCGGGCCGGACCCTGGTGGGCGTGGCCACCGGCCTCGCCTTCCCCGACGCCCTGGCCGCCAGCCCCTACCTGGGGTCGCGCCAGGCGCCGGTTCTCCTGGTGCCTCCGACCGGCACCCTGCCGGCGGCGGATGCCTCCTACCTGACCGGGGCCCCAACTATCGGGTCGGCCGTTGTCTTCGGGGGCCTGGCCGCCGTCTCCGACCAGGTGGCCTCCGAGGTCCAGGCGGCCCTGGGGGCCTAGCCGGCGGGAGTGCCGGAGGAATTGACTCGGGGGGCGTCGGGAGGATCGGGGCTGTCTCGGGGACCCACAGCTAGGGTTGAGCGGCTCTGATCCAACCCCACTCGCCCCCGGCCTGGTCCTACGCCGCCTCCATCCTCGGGGCGGGCGCCCTCGCCACGCTGCTTACCCCGTGGGTCCTGCGCTTCGCGGAGCGGCGCGGCGTCCTGGACCACCCCGGTCCGGCCAAGATCCACCCCCGGGCCGTTCCCTACCTGGGCGGGGTGGCCATCGTGGTCGCCTTTGCCGTGGTGGTGGCGGGTATGGCCCTGGTCTGGCGCCCGTCGGGAGCCGACCTCGGAGCCCTGGGCACGACCCTGGGCCTCGGGGTGGGCCTGGCTGTCCTCGGACTGGTCGATGACCTCAAGGACCTGGCCATCTGGCCCCGCCTGCTGGTCGAGGTGGCCGCCGGGGTGGTTGTGTACTGGACCGGAACCCGGGCCGATCTGTCCGGAGCCGCGGCCGGTGCTGACGCCTTGGTGACGGTGCTTTGGATCGTCGGCATCACCAACGCCTTCAACCTGTTGGACAACGTGGACGGGCTGTCCGCCGGCGTGGCCGCCATAGCCGCCCTGTCCCTGGCCGGCATCGGGCTGGTCAACGACCAGTACTTCGTACCCCTGCTGGCCCTGGCCCTGGCCGGCTGTGCGGCCGGCTTCCTTCGCCTCAACTTCCACCCGGCCCGCATTCATATGGGTGACGCCGGCAGCCTGTTCCTCGGCTTCGTGCTGGGCGTCCTGGCCCTGCGGCTGCGGGTGCACACTGCCCACCAGGTCAGCTTTGCCGTGCCCCTGGTGGCCCTGGCCGTCCCGATCTTCGACACCGCTCTGGTGGTCTCGTCCCGGGCCTGGCAGCGGCTCAATCCCCTCCGCGGCCAACGGGACCACATCAGCCATCGTCTGGTCGCCCTGGGCTGGTCGGTGCCTCAGGCCGTGGCGGCCATCTATGTCGTGGCGGCGGCCTGCGGGGGCCTGGCCATCGGGCTCACCCGGGTGGGACGCGGGGTGGGCTTCGCCGTTGCCGGGTGCCTGGCCGGGCTGGCCGCGCTGGCCGCAGTCCGATTGGTCCGAGTGCCTCTACACACCGGGACGGACGCAGTCGAAGGAAACCGCCGGCGATAAGAGCGGCCGTCGGGGTCGGGGGTATCGACCCGGTACCTGATCGTCCCTCGGAGCACTCAGGTTCGGGAGTGAACATGCCGATGCTGGATCAGCATGCGATTTGTCCCATTCGAAGGGCTCCGGCTCCGACGGGCCCTGGCCCCGGCTGTCCTCACCTGCTGCTTGTTGGCCAGCGGGCTCGGCCAGCCGGCCCTAGCCGCAACCATCCGGCCCCGGCCGGCCGCGCCCGCGCTGTTTCACCTCCGAGCCGCCGCCCTCCCCGCCGGCTCGCGCCGCATCGGTGCCGCCGCCGGCAGTACGCCGCTGCAGCTCACCGTGACCCTCACCTCCCGGGACCCCGCCGGCCTGGCCGCCCTGGCCTCGGAGGTATCGAACCCGGCCAGTCCGGAGTACCGGCGGTTCATCACCCCGGCCCAGTTCATCGCCCGTTTCGGGGCTTCGTCGGCCGAGGTGAGCGCGGTCCGCGCCTCGCTGCGCTCAGAGGGAGTGGTCGTGGGTCGGCTGGCCGCCAACGGTCTTTCTATGACCGTGTCGACCACCGTGGCGACGGCCGAGCATGCCTTCCGTACGTCACTGGCGACCGAGCGGCTGGCCACCGGCCGGCTGGCCTACGCCAACGTGAGCAGCGCCACCCTTCCGGCCGGCGTATCCGGAGTCCTGGGTCTGGATGACCTGGCCCAGGCCCATTCGGCCCGGGCCGAAGCCCGGACGACAGAAGCCTCCTTGCCGGTGAGCAGCTGTGTTTCCTCGCCAACGGCCAACCCACCCTCCGCCCTGGCCTCGGCCTACGGAATCGATGGCCTGTACGCGCAGGGCCTCGACGGAACCGGCATGACCGTGGCCCTCTTCGAACTGGCCGACTTCTCGACCTCCGACATCGCTGCCTTCGCCTCTTGCGACGGGATAGCCGGTGAATCGGTCAGCCGGGTACCGGTCGACGGCGGCGCCGCCGTAGGGACCGGCACCACTGAAGCCACCGCCGACGTCGAGAACCTCATGTCTCTGGCCCCCGGGGCTTCGATAGTGGCCTATGAGGGACCCAACACCACCTCGGGCCTTTATGACACCTACTCGGCCATCATCTCGGCCGATAGGGCCCAGGTGGTGGCCACCAGCTGGGGGGTCTGCGAGGCCCAGAACGACCCGAGCTTGATGCAATCCGAAAACACCCTGTTCGAACAGGCGGCCACCCAGGGCCAGACGGTTCTGGCCGCCTCCGGGGATTCGGGCTCCCAGGACTGTTATGGGCCGCCCTACAGCTCTGATACCGCCTTAGCGGTGGACGACCCGTCCAGCCAGCCCTATGTGACCGGTGTGGGTGGAACCAGTCTCTCCTCCACCAACCCCCGGACCGAGTCGGCCTGGAACAGTGATGGCGGCGCCGGCGGCGGGGGGATCTCGAGCGTATGGCCGATGCCTTCCTGGCAGACGGGCAGCGTGACCGGCCAGTCTTCGGGTTCGCCCTGCGCGGCTCCCTCGGGTGATTGCCGGCAGGTCCCGGATGTATCTGCCTCGGCCGATCCGAACTACGGCTATCCCGTCTATTGCACGGCCGGGGACTGCAGCGGCCGGGGCTGGGGGACGGTCGGTGGCACCAGCATGGCGTCACCGGTGTGGGCCGCCATCGTGGCTCTGGACGACCAGTCCTGCGCCACCTCCAATCGGGCTGGGCTCATCAACCCTGTGCTCTACGGGGCGGCCCGGGCCGACCTCAACGACGTCACCACCGGTAACAACGACCTGAACGGGACCCACCCGGGCGATTACAACGCCGGCTTCGGATACGACATGGCCACCGGGCTCGGCAGCCCCAATGCCACTGGGCTGGCGTCGGCTCTGTGTGCTTCTTCCACCCGGGTGTCCGGCGGGGGTTCCTCCGGGGGCGGGGGCGGGACGACGACTACCACGACCACGACCACGACCACCACCACCGTTCCAACCACCACGACCACGACATCGCCCGGAGCTCCGCCCACCACGGTGCCGGGCTCGCCCCCGACCACCATTGCGCCGGCGCCGGCCCCCGTCCCCGTAGCTGCTCCCGGGTACCGTTTCGTGGCCGCCGACGGTGGGGTGTTCGACTTTGGTAGCGCCGGCTTCGATGGTTCCGGCGCCGGGGCCGGTCTCGGGACGCCCGTGGTCGGGATGGCGGCCACACCCAGTGGACTGGGTTATTGGCTGGTCACCGCGGCCGGGCGGGTGCTGGCCTTTGGGAACGCCCCTGACTTCGGCTCGGTCAGCGGTTTCCTGGCCGCCCCGATCGTGGGCATGGCCGCCACCCCCGACGGCGGCGGCTACTGGCTGGTGTCCTCCTCTGGGGCCGTCTACTCCTTCGGGGACGCCGTCTTCCACGGTTCGGCCGCCGGCTTGCCCCTGGCTGCTCCGGTGGTCGGGATGGCGGTCGATCCGGTGACCGGTGGCTATTGGTTGGTGGCCGGGGACGGCGGGGTCTTCAGCTACTACGCCCCCTTCTACGGCTCGGCCGGCGCCA
>Ga0307373_10010282_pt1 | contig 13808 bp, 16 predicted proteins | sample OX2MG_FD_202534 | JGI IMG/M metagenome (GOLD analysis project Ga0307373, IMG submission 202534) | Soil microbial communities from Risofladan, Vaasa, Finland - OX-2 | ecosystem: Environmental > Terrestrial > Soil > Coastal area > Acid sulfate soil | place: Finland: Risofladan, Vaasa | collected... | reverse complement strand
CGGCTGCCGTCGCGTCCTCCGCGAGTCACAGGAAGTGCCACAGCGGGTTGCCGAAGGAAGCTACCTCCCAGCCGCCAAGAAAAACGGTGCCTGGTCGTTATGCGCCACTACCCGGCGCTACGCTGGCGTCTGCGTGCACCACACGTGAACAGGGGCGCCAGCGGCATGCAGCCGGCGCCCCTGTCCTGTCCCTGGCGGCTTGTGCTATCCGCGTCTGGCGGGGTCGTGCTGTTCCTGCCAGCGCGATAGCGCCTCGATCGAGGGCCGCGCATACCTGGCCAGACTCGCCACGGACGTGTGCCCAGACTTCCTCATCAGCAGTGGCGTGCTCATGCCCGCTTCGGCGTCGTGGGTCAGCGCCGAGTGCCGCAGCTGTGCAGGGTCTTGCCGCCGGACGCAGCTTTGAACAGGTCCTCGGCCTGCCGGTAGGACAGCCGGGCCCGGCCGGGTGGCTCCAGCCTGCCGGCTGCGGGATGGTCTGCGCGTGGCTGGTGCAAGGGAACCAGTAGGTCTGCGTGATCCCCGACGACTGGTTGGTCATCTGCTGGCTGCACACGGCGCTGTAGGCCGAGAGCGGGTCAGTCGGCACGGTCAGCGTCGCCACCTGGTTGCTCAGGTACGTCTCCCGCTGGCTTACCGAGCGCAGCATTGCCTCGTCGTGGCGGATCTGCCGTGCCAGCCTCGGTGAAGCCGTACACCGTCCCTGCGGTGCCCAGCGCCAGCGCCAGCACCGCCACGACGGCAACTGCGATCTTCTCATGGGCTCTCCTGGTGAGGTCATCGGTCTGGAAGGGCTGGGGGTCCTAGCCGAACGGGGTCCCGTGGATCGTCGGCGTTAGGGCCCTCCGCTGAATTACGCGGGTTTGTCCGAGACGGATGCCTATCGTGTGTGGTATGGCGACGGTTGAGGTTGATGAGGATCGTTTCGCGGCCATGCTGGCGGAGCTGAAGCCGCATCTGGACGAGCGGCAGTGGCGGCTGACGCTGGGGGGCGCAGGCGCGGGCGCTGGGCCGGGGCGGGGTCAGCCGGGTGGCTGCTTTGACCAGGTCGCATCCGGACACGGTGTCGCGGGGTGCGCGGGAGCTGGAGCAGGGCATCGAGCCAGGCGGGCGGGTGCGCCAGCGGGGTGCGGGGCGGCCGTCGGCGGCCGATCTCGATCCGGGGCTGGTGGATGCGCTGCGCAAGCTGGTGGAGCCGGAGACTCGCGGGGATCCGATGCAGCCGCTGGTGTGGACGACCAAGTCGACAGGGAACCTGGCCGGTGAGCTGGGCAGGGCGGGGCGGCCGGTCAGCGCGGACACCGTGGGCCGGCTGCTCAAGGACCGGCTCGGCTACAGCTTGCAGGGCAACGCCAAGACAATCGAGGGGAATCAGCATCCGGACCGCGACGCCCAGTTCCGGTACATCAATGACCTGGTGACATGGTGCATGGCGGCCGGCATCCCGGTGATCTCGATCGATTGCAAGAAAAAGGAACTGGTCGGCAACTTCAGGAACGGCGGCGCGGAGTGGGAGCCGAAAGGCTCGCCGCGGCAGGTCAGCGACCATGACTTCGCCGACAAGCAGCTCGGCAAGGTCGCCCCGTACGGGATCTACGATGTTGCCGCCAACTCCGGGTGGGTGAACGTCGGCGTCGATCATGAGACGGCGGCGTTCGCGGTGGAGTCGATCCGCCGCTGGTGGAAGTCTGCCGGGGCACAGGCCTACCCAGGCGCCCACCAGCTGCTGATCACAGCGGACTGCGGCGGTTCCAACGGCAACCGCCGCCGGCTCTGGAAGGTGGAGCTGGCCAAGCTCGCGACCGAGCTCGCGATCGAGATCACGGTCGCGCACCTGCCCCCGGGTGCGAGCAAGTGGAACAAGATCGAGCACCGGCTGTTCTCGGCGATCTCGATGAACTGGCGGGGCCGCCCGCTGGAGAGCCACCAGGTGATCCTGGAGACGATCCGGGCCACCACCACCCGCACCGGGCTGAGGGTGCAGGCTGAGCTGGACACCGGCAGCTACCCCACCGGGATCGAGGTCTCCAAGAAGCAGATGAAAGATCTGGAAGCCCAGGTCATCACTCCGCACGAGTTCCACGCAGACTGGAACTACAGCATCGCACCCGGATATCTCGGCCTTGATCCCGACACACCCGACATAACCTAGTTAATTTTGCGGAGAATCCTTAGCTCAGCGATGAGGCTCTGCGGTCTGACTGCATCTGCTGGCCGTCCGCGATAGCAGTGTCAGCGCGGGCCCGCGCTAGCCCAGGCTGACCGTCACGCCGCCGGAGAACATTGAGTCGTGCAGCTCGGCCTTGACCGCCTTGTCACCCGGCGGCAGGTCGAACGCGATCTTTCCGTGGACGGTGTTGCCTGGGTTGATGCTGTTGAGGAAGACGCTGTTGCTGGTGCCGTTGGCGAAGATGTCGGCAGCCGAGTCCGCCGAGAACTTCCGGCCCTTCGCGTCGTAGAGGTACTGCGCGGTGTCATCGAGGGTCTGGGCCACGTTGCCGATGTTGGTCACGGCCACATGCAGGATGGTGTACTCACCCTGTGCGGTCTGCCCGAACTGGCCGCCGACGTTCTTGGCATGCGTGACCGACGTGATCACGAACTGGAACTTGCCATCACGCACGGGGGTGCCGAGGCCAGCCTGGCGGGGCGCTGCGGCAGTCGCTCCCGCGCTGGTGCTCGCGGCGCCGGAGGGCGCGGCGGGGGTGCTCGTGGCCGTGCTGTTGCTGCTCCCCCCGACCGCTGCGGCGACGGCGCCGATGATGATGAGCAGCACGACCACGCCGACGCCGCCGAGAAATGCGTACAGGCAGCCGCGGCGCTTCCTTGGTGGCTGTGGGGGCTGCGGGGGCTGGGCGCCCTGCGGGTATTGCGGCGGCACCCAGCCGTACTGCCCAGTGTCACCGCTTCCTGGCACCGGACCGTCTGGCCCATTGCTCATCTGATTGTCTCCTCTTGTTGTGCTGATGGACCTGTCCTAAATGCTGGATCGTTTCGCGCTTGCGGGCATTGCCGCAGCCACGCCCGGCGCGGCGGTGGCACGGCGAGGGTCTCTGGGGTGCTGGCTTGCTGTGGGCTGGGCTCGGTCATGGCCGTGTCTCCTTGCTCCCCGTTAGTCGACTCCGGGTGGTGCTGTACGGATTACGCGCTGGGAGCGGCGTTCCGGTCACGATGCGGGGTGCCTCGATCGCCCGCGGGGCGGCTGCTGGAAGCGCCCGGGGTGCTCGCCGGGAGAGGGCGGGCCGCGAGGCTGGCTGTTGCGGCTGTGCGGGCCGGGTGAGCTGGCGGACACGCACCGCCAGGTAGGTCACCACTGCCACGGCAGCGGCTGCCGCGATGACGGCGATGAGCGCGATGACGTGCTCGATCAGCGTCAGGGCAGCTGCTGCCGATGTCACCAGCACTATGGCCGCGCAGACGAGGCCGACCAGGCCGCTGCCTCCCGGTGTGCCACCGCAGCCGCATGGGGCGCCTTTCTGGCACATACCTAATCCTCCGATTCGCTGTCGCGGGTGATGGCCCTGGCGAGCATCCGGCCCGCCAGGGTGAGCGTCTCCCCGGTGCCGCCGCACCGCCCGCAGGCGTGGGTGCCCGGCAGGATCCAGTTCGGGAGACGGCGTTTGCCCTTGCACTTGGGGCAGGTCCTGACCAGCAGGCTCACGGCTGCCTGCCCCGGGCGCGGAGCCGGGCGTAGCGGGCGCGCTGGAACAGCCGCACCCCCAGGCGCGGCAGCTTGCCTTTCCCGCCGCAGGTGGGGCACTCCCCGAAGGCGTACCGCCAGAGCGGGTCGCGTTCCTTGCCGCTGCCCTCACATGGCTTGCAGGGCCGGTAGGGGTGGAGTGCGAGGCTGACCGCGTAGGCGAAGCCGCCGGCGAGGAGAGCAAGGGTGATGGGCAGCACGTAGTTCACGAGCGGGTCCTTTCGTATGCGGCGAGGACCTTGGCGTCGTAGGTGTGGGCTGCGCCCTTCATGCCGGACGGCTGGGGGAAGGCCGGGTCCCGGTGACGGGCGGTGCGGGCGGCTGACAGCGACATCGAGAGCACGCCGGCCCGGACCGCTTCGGACAGCGTGACCTCGGCGCCGGGGCCGCTGGCGATCTGCCCGGCGGGGGTATAGGACGGCGCGGCGGTCGCGCCGGGCATCCCGGCTGGGAGCGGGGTGAGGATGCCATTGGTGGCGAGCTGGCGGGCCTGCGCGCCGGTGGACACGGCGACCTGGGTCTCCCGGACCTTCCCGGAGGCGGCGACCTGGACCCGGACGAGCACGGACGGCACAGGAGGCGCCGCCAGTTCTGGCGCCATCATCTGCCAGGCCCGCTGGGAGTAGCGGGCGAGGATCCGCACGCCGAGGTTCTCCCGGGCCTCGCCTGAGCCGGTGGCCCGGGCGGACAGCATCTGGCCAATCATGAGCAGGTGGACACGGACGGCGCGGCCGGCGAAGGCGATGTCCTCCATCGACTAGATCGCTGGCGACTTCACCATGTCGTCGCGGTGCCGGATGTCGGCCCACAGGGCACGCAGCCGGGGGACTGCCAGGTTGAGCTCCTCGGCCACGACCATGAGCGGCGCCCCGACGTTGGCGTGCACGACCCCCTCGATGTCCGTGGAGCGCTTGGCCACCTGCGTGCGGCGGTCCAGTTCGCGGGCCAGCCAGACCAGGGCGGCGTGGATGTCCTCCGGCTCGTCGGCGTAGGCACAGTTCGGCAGGCCCCGCATGTCGCCGCTCACCGGGCCGCCTCCGTCTGGGCGCAGGTCTGGCCGGGCTCCAGCCAGTGCGCGCCGCGGCCGTCGTCATCGGCGTGCGCGCACAGCACCCGGTGGGTTGCCGCGTAGGCCCTGGCCGCGCCGGGGTCCGGTTCACCTGCCCGGGCGGTCACCTCGGCGTACTCGGCGTCGCTCATGCCCAGGCGGCCCTCAGTCCAGCGGAGCATGTCGTGCTGGCTATCAGCCGAGGCCCGGTACGCCATCCGCGCCATCGCCTCATCGGTGTCCAGGGCCTCGGCGATCTGCTGCCAGGTCGCCCCGGCCCGCAGCGCATGGTCCACCTCGAAGGTCGGCCTGTAGGAGCGGGCCAGGTACTCGCCGAGGGCCAGGCGCTCCAGGTGCTCGTCAGCGGTCAGCGGCTCGGTGTCCCCGGTGCCGTGCTTGGCCGGATCGTATGTGCCGCGGGCCCGCAGCGTCGCGTAGGCGCGGGCCAGGTGGTCGCGCGTGCTCAGCTCGTCGTGCCGCTCCAGGGCGTCGTGCCTGCCGAAACGGCTGGCTGCCTGGTGATAGGTGACCGGGGCGGGCGCGGGGGCGCTCACCCGGCACCGCCGGTGATGACCGCGGCGCGGGTGATAACGACCAGCTCGCCGATCACGGCCGCCATGTAGGCGCGGGTCAGCTCACCGGCGGTGTAGGCGTCCAGGTAGCGGGCCAGGTGGTCACCTGCCCCGACTTGGCCTGGCACGGCACACCCGGCGCCGCCGGGCACAGCGGGCACTGGCGGGCCCGTGCCGCCTGCGCCTCGGTGACCGGCCGTGGGATCGTGGTGCTCATGGTCATCCGTCCTCCTTGGGGATGGGTGAACTAGGCCCCGCCGGGCGTGCTCGCGCCACGGCGGGGCCGCTGTGTAATGGGGTGGTCGGGACTGCCGGCTTCGTAGCAGTTGTCGTAGCAATGCAGGTACGCGCGGCACCGTTCTGGGCCGTGCCGAAAGTGGTTTCTACGTGCGCAGATGCTTCATGCGGAACCGCGCGGAACGAACCGCAGAGACACTCGTAATGCGTAGGTCTGGGGTTCGATTCCCCAAGGCGGCTCCCACGTCAGAGGCCCCCTTCCGGTCATGGGAGGGGCCTTCGTGCTAACGGGTCTGCTAACAGCCGGTCCTGCGCGCTGTCCGGTCAGCGGGCCTATGCGTTCACGGCCTGGGCGAAGATGTCGGCGGCGGCAGCCTCGGCAGCGCGGATCACGTGCGTACACGCGGAGTGTGATGGCCGGGTCGGCGCGGCCCAGGCGAGCGGCGACGACATGGACCGGCACCCCCGAGAGCACGCGATGGCGCAAGCGCCACCCCTGACACTGGATCTTGCACGGCGAAGATCGGCGCCTGTCAGGAGGACGGAAGCGTAGTGAGGCCACGATCAGGTGATCTGCGGGTACAGAAAGCTAGGACAGTTCTCTGGACAGTAGAGTGGACAAAGTAGCTATGCGATAGCGTAGCCTGGGGTCATGCGCGAGTACGAACGAACTCATCCCTGGATCGACTTTCGGGCCACGGACGTCAACCAGGTCCAGCCCAGGCACTGGATGCTCTTGGGAGAAGCCCGGTCGAAGTGCGGACATCTGGCAGGCGCGCCGCTGAAGCCTGCCGTCGCACAGCAGTTGTATCAAGTAACCCTAGTAAAGGGAGCCTTGGCAACAACTGCAATAGAGGGTAATACGCTGACCGAAGATCAGGCCAGGGGCATCTTGGAGGGGTCTTACAAGGCTCCGCCTTCCCGACAATATCAGGAGCAAGAAGTGCGCAATGTTATTGATGCACTTCAAGACCTCCATGCTCGTATCGTGGCAGGACAGAGCATCCAGCTCACAACAGAATTGATCTGCGAGTTCAATGGTGGAATTCTCAAAGGAACGGACTATCGGCCGGGAGTTGTGCCAGGTGAGATCAGGACCGAATCTATTGTTGTGGGCTCATATCGAGCGGCGCCTGCCGAGGATTGTCGTTACCTGCTTGATAAGCTCGTGGACTGGCTGAATGGCCCGACGTTCGAGCACCCAGATCCGGAGATTCAGTTCGCGCTAATTTTGGCAAAGGCCGTTTATGCGCACTTGTATCTAGCGTGGATCCACCCGTTTGGGGACGGCAACGGTCGAACGGCAAGATTGGTAGAGTTCACCGTTCTAGCTAATTGTGGGCACGTTCCTGTTCCTGGGGCCCACCTTCTATCAAACCACTATAATCTCACACGTGATCGTTACTACCGTGAGCTTGATCGCGCGAGTAAGCCAGGTGAGAATACGTTGGGCTTTCTTAGCTATGCCATCGAAGGCTTTATTGATGGCCTCCGAGAGGCGATCGAAATGGTTCGTGAGCAGCAGATCGGAGTGGCTTGGGTAAACTACGTCCATGAGCGGTTCGGCTTGCTGCCCAACAGTAAGGCCTCTCATCGTCAGCGAACGCTCGTTCTAGCAATGCCAATGAGTGGAGTCGTGCCGCGGGAGGATCTTGAAGGTCTGACGCCTAAAATTGCCAAGCTTTACGCAAGTACTGGACCTCGGACGCTCTCGCGCGATCTTAATCGACTGGAAAAGCTAGGTCTCATTCGTCAATCAGGCGATAGCTATGCTACGCGGGCTAGAATTGTCCAAGCATTTCTTCCGCCCATGGCCGCGGTCGAATCTTAATAGCGCATCGCTGCCGGGAAGGTCGTCTGAGGGAAGGGTGGAGTTCAGAAGACGGACCCACTGAACGTCGCTGGACGGCCCGAGTCCTCCTCGTAATGCGTAGGTCTGGGGCTCGATTCCCCAAGGCGGCTCAGCTCAAGAGACAAATGTCGTTAGCGTGTTCAGCGCCATGGCACGACATGACCGGTCCACGAACGCGGCATGCTCCTCTCTACAGAACGACAGACGGTCACGGCCGGGCTGCCCCTGACCGACTGCTCAGCGGAACTCTGGAGCCGGTGCCGGTCTGCAACAGCAACGGGCTGGGCCCGGCCGGCCCTTCGGCCGGCAGACCTTGGCGAAAGGTGCGGGCGGTGACCAGGCCGTTTTGCAGGTCGATCAGAACGAGCGCGGTGCGCTCATCAAGAGAAGTCAGGGGCATCCCGTCATTGTCCCGGCACCGGCTTGGCCGGCGCTGGCCTGCGGGATGCGCCTCGGGCCGGGATCGCGATGAGCAGCGCGCCGGCGCCCAGGACGATGATCCCGCCGATCAGCAGCCCGGTGATGAGCCACGGCAGGGCCGGCAGCGTGGCCGCCAGGTTCACCCGCACGCTGACCGGGCGGGAGCCGTCGGCGTTCATCGCGACCACCGTCCAGCTGCCACTTCTCACCCGCCACGCCAGCGTCTGGGTGCCCGCACCGGCCGCCTGGATGGTCCAGATCCCAGCCCGGGCCGGTGGCACCACGGGAGCGGTCCCGCTGTGGACGGTGTACAGGCCGCGCTGGCCGGCCACGCCGGAGACCGTCGCGTAGGCCACGCCGGACAGGTAGCGGCTGGCAGGACCGGCCGGGGCGATGCCGATGAACACCGGGGCCGCCCCGCTGGCTGATGTGGCGCGGATGCGGACCGTGCCGAGGAACGCCTGCGCCGCGTCCCACCCGGGCCCGGAGGCATGCAGTTCGACGGTGTCGCTCGCCACGGCGTAGCCGCCGGTACTGTACGTCGCCGTGCCGAGATCGATGTAACCAGCGTGCCGCCCCCCGGTATCCGCCCACCAGGCGGCAGCGCCCGCGCCGAGCAGCCCCAGCGAGCACAGGGTGAGCACCGCCCCGGCGACCACACAGATGATGCGGCCGGGGGTCCACCCTGACGGCCGCTGCGCAGCTGGTCCCGGCTGCTGAGGTGCCACCGGCGGGCTCTGACCGGTCGGCGGCTGCGGCAAGGTCAGCGCGCTGCCAGGGTCATGGCCGCCCATGTCCAGCCGGAACGGCGGGTACTGGTCGGTCATCAGGCCGGCATAGGCGGCGACCCGCAGCACCCAGCGGTTCAGGCCCAGCACGAAGTCGAAGATCTGCTGCGGGTACCGGCCGGTCACCAGCAGCACCACCGCGGCGACTATCGCCAGGATGCCGATCAGGCCGGGCCAGCTCCCGTTGGCGTTGTCATTGCCGAGCCGCCAGGCGAACCACACCCCGCCGCCGGTGAACAGCCCAACGATGATGTACTGCGGGATGGCCAGCAGCCACCACTTCACCAGCACCAGCCCACGGGACAGGCGCTCCGGGTAGGCGATCTCCAGGTGCGCCGGGTAAGAAGGGTCGTCGGCCAGGCTGAATGGCGGGTACCGGTCGGTGCCGAACGCGCCGATCGCGTAGTACTGCACCCGCCATGTCCAGCGCAGCACCCCCACGTTGAAATCGAAAATGCCCCGCGGGTAGGTGCCGGTGAACAAGATCGCGAAGAACGCCACGGCGCTCAGCACCACGAACGCCATCCACAAGAACCCCAGCACGATGTAGTGCGGGATCAGAAGCAGCCACTTCACCAGCCACAGCCAGCGTGACAACGGCACGTCCAGCGACGCATCTACTCGGACCGGGTAACCCTGCACGGCTGCCACCGCAACCACCCCCACTGCGCGGACCCGCGCCTCCACCAACCTGGTCGCGTCGGGCTCGTCGTCGAGCCACCGCAACCACCCCCACTGCGCGGACCCGCGCCTCACTCCCACTCTTCACCTAGCGGGCCTGCCGCGCACTGGCCGAACGTCCCGTCGGCGCCTAACCGTTCGTCCCCTGTGCCGGCTGCTGGCTACAGCCGGGCACGGTGCCCTGCCGGACCTGGTCCGGCGAGGGCACCGGTCGCTCAGGCTGCGGGAGTGCGCTGTGGGACCGGGCTTTACGGCGGCCGGCTCCTGGATCACGATGACCTTGCGAGGTCCCAAGTCGCTGACCGGCAGCCCGCGTGCAGGCCCGATGCCACCACCGCTGGCGCGCCGCCCGCGCATTGGCCCCGAGCACCGATCTCAGCGACGAGAGGGGCAGCGACCGTGGCGGACGTACATGGCAGGTGTGACGAGCGCTTCGAGGCGGTGCGCAGTGCGCTTGCGGCGAACCTGGACTCCGGCGACGAGCTGGGTGCATCACTTGTCCTGGACATCGACGGTGACATTGTCATCGACATGTGGGGCGGCTTCTGCGACGAGGCCCGCACGATCGGCTGGTCGGCAGACACCATCACGAACGTCTGGTCGTCGACCAAGACGGTGACCAGCCTGGCGGCGCTGATGCTGGCCGATCGTGGCGGGCTGGACGTTGACGCCCCGGTCGCGAGGTACTGGCCGGAGTTCGCCGCCAGTGGCAAGCAGGACGTCGAAGTCCGCCAGCTCATGTCGCACTCCTCCGGGGTTTCCGGGCTGGACCAGCCTGCCGTGGTCGAGGATCTCTACGACTGGCAGCAGGCCACCTCCCGGATGGCCGCCCAGGCCCCCTGGTGGGAGCCGGGAACCGCGTCCGGCTACCACGCGCTCAGCTACGGGCACCTGGTCGGTGAGGTGGTGAGGCGGATCAGCGGCCAGACGCTCAAGCAGTTCGTCGCCGAACAGATCGCCGGGCCGCTGGGCGCCGACTTCCAGATCGGCGCCGCGGAGAGCGACTGGGGACGGATCGCGAACGTGGTCCCGCCACCGCCCCTGCCGATCGACCTGGCGGCGCTCCCCCCGGACAGCCCGGCAGTCAGGACCCTGACGGGGCCTGTCATCGAGGCCGAGGTCGCCAACACGCCCGGCTGGCGGCGCGCGGACATCGGCGCGGCGAACGGGCACGGGAACGCGCGTTCGCTGGCCCGGATCATGTCGGTGGTCGCCCGCGGCGGTGAGGTCGGCGGAGTCCGCCTGCTCAGCCAGGACACCATCGAGCTGATCTTCCGCGAGCAGCTCAACGGCATCGATGTGGTGCTCGGGGTTCCATTGCGCTGGGGCATCGGCTACGGGCTGCCCCAGCCCGACGTCCTGCCCTGGCTCCCCGACGGGAAGATCTGCTTCTGGGGCGGCTGGGGTGGCTCCATGATCGTCATGGATGCTGGCCGCCGCATGACGATCTCCTACATGATGAACAAGATGGGACCGGGGATCATCGGCTCCGACCGCAGCGCCACCTACGGGAAGGCGATCTACGGCGCCGTCACCTAGCAAGCACAGGCTGGTGCGCTGACCTGCGGGAAGGGCTGCGCCAGCCCTGCTACAGGACGCCCATGGCGATCACGGGATCGCTGCTGGGCGTAAGCCAGCGGATGATCTTGCGCAGCTGCGCCTGGGGGAGTGAGACACAGCCTGCCGTGGCGTTGCCGTCGCCGACATGCAGGAAGATCGCCGACCCGGCACCTGGGGTGCGGGCCAGGTTGTAGGCGATCACCGCCGCGTAGTTGTAGACCGGGACGTTGTGCATCGGCTCAGGACCTGCGCCCGCGCTGGCATGCCGGGTGTCGGTCCACAGGTTGTACCGTGCGCTGGCCGGGTCGTCGTCCCAGTAGTCGTAGCGGTAAGCGTGCCGCCAGGGAAAATGAACGCCCGGGTTGGCATCGACCCCGAACATGAACCGGAAGCCATAGCTGCCCTGAGGAGTGAGGGCGTCGCCCTCGATCTTCTGCCCGGGATTGGCGAAGCCGCCGGAGCCGATGCGGGCGGTCCACGGACCCCACCGATGCGTCCAGGTGCCGCCGGTCAGGCTGAAGCCATTGAAGAGGGCGTAGCTCCTGGCCTGCTTCCAGTTCGTCACGGTGAGCACCTGGGTGGTGTCAGAAGGCAGTGTCACCTGGACATACCCCGACCGGCAGCCACCCGGGGTCGGGTATGACTGGTACGGCGCGTACACGTGGAAGCACTCATAGGCCGAGGTCGTGGCCTGCGCCCCGGCTGGCAGGAGGGCCATGCCGGCCGCGGCCAGCACCGCTGCGATGAACCCCTTCACCGGCTTGCCTCTTCCCGGGCTTCGCGCCCGACGAGATTTCTCGGTCAGTTCCTTCGGTGACTGTGAAATCGTAGCCGGGATACAGCACACCGGTGACGGGTATTGCGGCCATCGCCAGCCCGCTCCGCCTTACTGGCTGGAGCCGGCCGGTGCCATCGTTGCGATGCCCGCTTCAGGGCACACCGCCGTGCGTCAGCAATGCGTCGGTGACGATGACCAGCGCGAGCGCAGCGATCGCGATCGCAGCCAGAACGAAGACCTTCAGGGCCCGGCGCCTGCGGGATGGCGGGCCGGGCTGGTGATAGGGCGCCCCCCGGTATGCGGGCGGGAGAAGGGACATGGCGGGCTCCCTTCACACGGGCCGCTCCTGCCGGGATGCAGGGGATGCCGGGATGCCGGGGCTGAGCTGGGGATGCCCGGGTGCCCGGCCTCACGGCGATTGTAAGTCGCCTGCCCGGCCGCGGTCGATGGCCCGCGCGGGGATGGGCCTGGCGAAAGGCCCGTCCGATCACCGGCTGCGGGGTGCTCGGGACCTGAGCTACCGCCCGCCGGGCCCTGCGAGTCTCGCACGGACCTGCCCGGCGTCGGGGTGGTGCAGGTCGTCGAGGATGGCCCTGCCCGCAATACTCCAGCGCCTTCTGGACGGCACCGAGCTCGCGCCATATGCGGGAGTTTGCCATGCTCCCGGCATGGTGAGGCAAATCTGCTGGTGACAGCACCTCTACGATGAGCTGGAAACGCGTTCGCTCTTCTGTCCCGCTGGCGTAGCCGGCCAGGGCAGGGCGCTTGGTGATAGGACCCCATGCATTGGCGATCTTCGTCCTTGTTCACGGCGCCTGGGGTGGTGCGCACGGCTTCGGCAAGGTCCGCGGCCCGCTCCGGCTGGCCGGCCACGAGGTGTTCACACCCAGCCTCACCGGTATCGGTGAGCGCGTCCACCTCACCAGTCCCCAGGTCTGCCTGACGACGCACATCACCGATGTCGTCAACACCGTCCTGTATGAGGATCTGCGCGGCATCGTGCTGCTCGGCTTCTCCTACGGCGGCTTCGTGATCACCGGCGCGCTGGAGCACATCGGCGACCGGATCGCCCACCTGGTCTACCTCGACGCCTTCGTGCCCGGTGACGGCGACAGCGTCAACAGCGTCACCGGGGCAGGCAGCAGCCGTGGGCTGACCGGGCTCGGCAGCGACTGGCTGGTGCCGCCGCTGCCTCGCGAGTTCGACGACCCGGCAGAGGCGGCGTGGGCGAGCGAGCGGCGGACGCCGCAGCCAGCCGGGTGCTTCAGCGAACCGGTCCGGCTGGTGCGCCCGCTGGAGGACTACCCGTTCACCCGCACCTACATCAAGGCGGCCGGCGAGCCCCGGCCCGGGCCCGGCGGTCCGTTCTGGGACGCCGCCGACCGGGCCATGCGCTCACCGGCGTGGCGTTACCACGAGATCGCCACCGGCCACATGATCCCCAGCAACCGGCCGCAGGAGCTGGCCAGCATCCTGCTGGAGCTGTCTGAACCCGGCACACCCGCAGATTCGCAACGCTAGGCTGGATCAGGCGGCGGCTGAGCCTTGACGCCGCCGGGAGGTCAGCCCTCGGGCGCTTAACGACAGATGCCACCGGCTGCCCGGTTCACGCTGGCCCGCCCGGTGTGCCAGGGCAGGCCGGGCGTGAGGCAGAGCCTCCCGCTCGGAGTGGATGAGGCCGCAGCGGACGGCCGTCATCAGCGCCTGTGCCCGGTTCGCCGCGCCGAGCTTGTCGTACAGCCGTGCCACGTAGGTCTTCGCCGTGGAGTGGCTGATCAGCATCTGCGACGCGATGGCCGGGATGGACAGGCCGTCCCGCAGCAGGCGCAGCACCTCCGCCTCCCGGGGGCTGAGCGTCTGCCGGTCCTGCTCGGTCCGCCGCCGGGCCAGCGCCACCGCCAGCCCAGAAGCGGTGAAGGACGAGGCGGCGACGGCCGCATGCCGGATCGCCGCCAGCACCTCTTCCACCGGCGCGGTCTTGGCTACGAACGCGGAGACCCCGGTTTCCAGCGCCCGGAACAGGATGTCGTCCTCGCCCTGCGAGGTCAGGATGACGATGCCGAGGTCGGCGTACCGGTCCCGGAACTCCCTGGCCAGCTGGAGGCCGTCGTCGTCGGGCAGGCTCACATCGACGGTGACCACGTCGGGCCGGACCGCGCCGATGACCCGGGG
>Ga0307373_10010281_pt1 | contig 13809 bp, 13 predicted proteins | sample OX2MG_FD_202534 | JGI IMG/M metagenome (GOLD analysis project Ga0307373, IMG submission 202534) | Soil microbial communities from Risofladan, Vaasa, Finland - OX-2 | ecosystem: Environmental > Terrestrial > Soil > Coastal area > Acid sulfate soil | place: Finland: Risofladan, Vaasa | collected... | reverse complement strand
CACCGGCGTCGTGCATGTGTACGCGGAGGGGGACATGAAGATTGGCCAGGGCGGCTGCCAGCGTGTGGGCCTGTCTGCAGCGGACACGAAGGCGGTGCCCTGCAAATGGGTCACGGAGCACGGCGAATCCGTGTTGCAATACACGGACACGTTTGGCGCCACCAGCCGTTTGATCCGCGTGCCCGCGCTCCACCTCGTCGTGGACCCGGCGCTCTTTGAGGCAGCGTTCAGCAGGTAAGGTCTCGCGGGGCAGTCGACAAACGGGCGCCCGGACGGGAGAATCGCGAAGCACAGGGCCCGATTGGGCCACGGGAGTACTTGATGGCCCCATTTCGACCGAACCGCATGACGTTCGGGATTTTCATGGCCCCGTTCCACCGCGTGGGCGAGAACCCGACCGTTGCGATGGAACGTGATCTCGAACTGATCGAACACCTCGACCGGCTTGACTTCGACGAGGCCTGGATTGGAGAGCACCACAGCGCCGGCTGGGAGATCATCGCTTCGCCAGAGGTGATGATCGCGGCCGCGGCACAGCGCACGCGCACCATCCGGCTGGGCACCGGCGTGAGCAGCCTGCCCTACCACCATCCGTTCATGCTGGCGGACCGCATGGTCCAACTCGACCACCTCACCCGCGGGCGGGCGATGTTCGGCGCCGGGCCGGGGGCACTGACCTCCGACGCCTACATGATGGGCATCGATGCGCTCACGCAGCGGCAACGCATGGATGAGGCGCTGGGCGTCATCCTCGCCCTTTTTCGCGGCGAAACCATCTCCATGAAGACCGACTGGTTTACGCTCCAGGAAGCCCGGCTCCAGCTCGCACCCTACACCTACCCACACATGCCGGTTGCTGTCGCCAGCACGTTTTCGCCGGCCGGCCCGACCGCCGCAGGGAAGCACGGCGTGGGCGTGCTTTCCGTCGCCGTTTCGCAGCCCGGAGGGCTCATCTCGCTGAGTAAGACGTGGGAGATGGTGGAAGCAGCAGCCGAAAAGTCGGGCAAAACACCGGACCGGGGGTCGTGGCGGCTGGTGATGCCGTTTCACCTGGCCGATTCGCGCGAAGAAGCGCTCGACGACGTCGCGGAAGGAAGCCTGCGCTTCAATGTCGACTACTTCGAAAACACCCTCGGCCGGCCGTCGGACCCCAACGTGCCCGGGGACATTCGCTCGACGGTTGAACGCGGCGGCGCAATCGTGGGCACGCCCGATGATGCGATCGAGGCGATCGAGCGGATGATCGAACTCTCCGGGGGCTTCGGCGGACTGCTTGGGCTCGCCCACGAATGGACGACGTGGGAGAAGACGAAGCACAGCTTCGAATTGTGGGCACGCTACGTCGCCCCGCACTTCCGCGGCCAATTGGAGCGGCTCCGCGCGGACCACGCATTTGTGGCCGAGCACCGGGCCACGATCTTCGGCCCGAACGTCGCCGCTATCGGCAAGGCGTTCGCCGATGCCGGGGTTGAGATCCCGGGCGCCACCGCCCAACGGATGGTGCGCGGCAACACGTAGCAGGGGCCGGCGGTGGAGCGGCGGGGCGCCGCGAGATCAGATACCTTCCTTCGCCAATGCCGAGAGCAATTCGAAGGTGCGCTGAATCGCCGCCGGGTCGCCTTCCACGGGAAAGGGCGAGGCATTGAAATCGGTTACGCCGATACTCGCGAGGTGGCGGACCTGCCGTTCCACGGCCGCTTCATCGCCAACGATGGCAACGCTGGAGGCATCGGCAGCGCCCTCGACATCAAGGACAGCGCGATACGACGGCAGCTGGCCATAGATGGCAAACACCTTCGATGCAGATGCACGTGCATCATCGGTTTTCGCGGTCACGGCGACGGGGAAGCCGGAAGCGATGCGCGGCGCCGGGCGGCCGGCCGTGGCAGCCGCGGCGCGGAGGGCGGGGATTGCTGTCTCAGCCAGGTACTTCGGCCCGCCCATCCAGGTTGCGGTGCCATCGGCCATCCGCCCGGCGAGCCGGAGCATTTGCGGCCCCAGGGCAGCCACAAGGAGCGGCGGCTTCGCTGCTCCGGCAACCGATATCTGGGCTGCGACACGGAACTCCTCGCCGCGGAAAGAAACGGGCTGCCCGGCAAGCAGCGGGTCGAGCACGGAGAGATACTCCCGCATATGCCGGATTGGCTTCGAATAGTCGAGGCCAAACATGTTTTCGATGACCACCCGGTGGCTCAGGCCGATGCCGAGCGTGAAGCGCCCACCGGCAGCCACGCTGGCAGTCAATGTCTGTTGAGCCAACGCCGTCGGGTGCCGCGGGTAGGTGGGGACGACGAAGGTACCGAGTTCGATCGTCTTCGTGACGCGGCCGGCGAGCGCGCAGAGCATGATCGCATCGGCACCGAAAATGTTCGCCACCCAGGCAGCGTCGAAGCCGCTCTCTTCCGCACGGACAAACTGGGCAAGCAGGCTATCAATCGTCCCGGGCTGGCCGACGCCCTCGCCAATACCGATCCCGATGCGCATGTGAGCTCCCTTTTTGATGTGAGCTGCAGGTTACAGCCCACATGCGCCAGCGGCGAACGATTCACGCCTGCCGACTGTAGCGAAGGATGCCGGTAGTCTTGTCGCGGGCGCTCTGAGCGAGGGCGGACTGGTCATGCGTGTCAGGTCCGGGAGAAGGCCGTGTCGTATCTGCAGTACTTGCTCATCTTCCTCGTAGCCCCGACGGCCGTGCTGTTTGCCTATCACGGGCCTCTGCACATTCGAAGAGTAGTGGCTGCCTGCGGCCTGGCAGCTGCGGTGATGGTGGTGGCGGGAGTGCCGTGGTTGCATGCCCTCGTCCAGCTGGAAGTGTGGGGTTGGGACCCCGCGAAAGTGACCTTCACGACGTGGGACGTGCCGTGGGACGCGGCGGCGTTCTTCGTGTTGCAGGCGTTTTTCACCGGGGTCCTGGCGGTGCTGGCACTGCGCCGCCCGTGGGGCCGAAAGTGACATACCTTTGGATGATTCTCCTACTGGCGGGCCCGGTGATCGCGATTGAGTGGGCGGTCGGATGGCGCACGCTCCTGCTCGAGTGGCGGCCGCTCGCCGCCGCCGTGGTCATGGCGACGGCCTACCTCGGCTGCGCCGACATCGTCGCCATCCGCGACGGTATCTGGGCGATCAGTGCATCGAAGACGCTTGGCTGGAGCGCTGGCGGCTTCGTGTTCGAAGAGTGGCTGATGCTGCTGGCCACGAACACGGTGATCGCGCAGACGGTGATCCTGGCCCTGGATGAGGACGTGCGGGCGCGGGCGAAGCGAGTGCTCTGGCCCAGGTAAGAGTGGCGGCCAAGGCATGGTGACTCGTCCCTTGCGCGATGTTGGCGGGCGGCCAGCAGCCACGTAGACTGCGGCCATGCCGTTCGCCGACGTCAACGGGGCGCACCTGTACTACGAGCAGCACGGACACGGACCGGACCTTGTGTTTCTGCACGGTGCCGGTGGGAACCACCTCTCCTGGTGGCAGCAGATACCGGCGTTCTGCAGTCGGTTCCGCTGCACCATCTATGACGCGCGCGGCTGGGGCCGGTCGGCGGGCGAGATGGGCGTCGGCCGGTTCGTCCTGGGCACCGACCTGATCGCGCTGCTGGACCACCTCGGCGTTGAGCGCGCAAACATCGTTGCCCAATCGATGGGCGGTCGTGCCGTCGCGGGCCTCGCGCGGTTGGCACCGGCCCGCGTCCGGTCGCTGGTGTTGTGCGGCACGACCGCAGGTGCGACGAACGACCGCGTGCGCGAGCTGCAGGATGAGCTGAAGGAGACTCGGGGGGATGGAGGCCTGCGCGAACACGCGCTCGCTCCGGGCTTCGAAGCGGCGCAGCCCGCGCTCGCACTGCTCTACCGGCAGATCAACGCCCTCAACCCGCCGCGACCGCGCGGGTTCCTGGGGCGGCCGCCTGCGAGCTATCGCGGCAGCATGCACGGGCCAATCTCCGCGCTCGGCGTGCCGGTGCAATTTGTCGTCGGTGAACACGACCTGATCACGTCGCCGGCGATGATCCTTGAGGCGCAGGGGCTCATCCCCGGGGCCCGCTTCCACGAGATCGCCGGCGCGGGCCATTCCGCCTACTTCGAGCACGCGGCCGAGTGGAATGGCGTGGTTGGGTCATTTCTTCACGAAACAGCAGCGCAAAAGCACTGACAACACGTTGCCATTGGGTGGACGCGCGCGGTATGGTCTAGCCTCTATGCAAGCCGTCCTCGAACGACTGCGGGCGCTCCTGGCGTCGCTCTGGCCCTGGAAGGGGGACGACGCGCACCTCTGGGTGGAGCCTGAAAACCGCATCACGCGCCAGGTCCTGGCAGCGCAAGCGGTGCGGCTGCCCGCACTCCCGCCACCGGCTGCCCGGCCGGGAATCGCGACACACACCATGCCCGCAGCTCCTGCACTTTCAGCGAGCCTGAGCACCTCCGAGCTCGACCGGGCTGTGGCCTCAGCAGCAGCAGCGGCGGCGCTGGCTGCGAAGTCTCCGGCCACGCGCCGCGAAGCACCGGTGCCGACGCGGACCGCACGGCGACGGTCCCGCCGCGCCGCCTGACGCTTCCCGCGCCGCCCTGAGCGCTTGCCGCGCTATAATTCGGGCATGGCCATTTATGAGTACTACTGCCCGACCTGCCGAGAGAAGTTCGAGGAACGCCGGCCGATGACCCAGGCGGCCGTCGCCACCACCTGCGCCCACGGGCACAAGGCGGAGCGCACGATCTCCGCGTTCGCAATGGCGCGCAGCGGCTCTGCGCAGGGCCTCGACGAAGCCATGCCGTCCGCGGGCGGTTGCTGCGGTGGTGGTGGTGGCTGCGCCTGCGGCGGCAGCCAAAACTAGCGACACCAGATTCCCCAGCCTTCGCGCGTGCTGACCCCCGCTCGCCCGAGTCATGCAGTAGCCACACCGTAGCCACAGTCGCTCGTCAAGAGAACTGCTTGAGATCGCTGGGCTTGGAGATTCGAGCGGCCGGATTCTCTCGGCGCCGGCGTCGGCTGCCAGGGCGAACTCGAGTTACTCCTGCAAATGTAAGGGCTGGAACATCGGGCCTGTCACATTCCGGTGACCGATTCAGGACGTGGACTATCAGTCGTCGAGCACTTCTAACTGCAGACGCCCGTACCAGTTGATGAAGTGTCCACCGTGTTCCTTGAGGATCGCCCGGGCCTTCAGTGCGGCCTCTCGGTGGTCCACATGCACGATTAACACGATACGCCCCTCGCGCACTTCGTCTTCGTAACGCCGCGACTGGTTGTTGTCCATGGTCGTGAATTGGATGAGACGGACGAGCCGCGCGAGCAGGCCGTGATGCGCGCCACTGGCATCGATCTCGTTCGCTCCCTCCTCGCCTTCAAGCGCGACAACGCTCTCCGCCAACCCATCCCGCTCGAGCGCTGCCTGTACCTGAACAAGCGAAGCCTCATCATCGAGCACACCCACGACACAGTTCGTGGGATACGAGATGAAGTGGCCGGCCTCCACCGTTTTGCGAATTGTGGTCATGGGAATATCCTCCACCGGAAGCGTAGTGCGCATCGGCTCGCGATGACAACCAAGGTGACTCCGAGCGGTTCGACCTCGACGACATCCGAGCCCGAGTGATCCTCACTCCCTCCCGCCCAGGCGCCTGCGGACAGCGCTCCTCACGCGCGCGGCAGGCCGAGGCCGCGCGTCGCGATCACGTTACGCTGCACTTCAGACGTGCCACCGCGGATCGTCGCGGGGACCATGCCGAGATAGGCGTGGCCGAAGGCAGCGGCCGCACTATCGTCGAAGAGGTTCGCGCGCAGGCCGAGCGCCTGCATCGCTGTCTGGGCAAGGCGCTGGGAGAGCTCCGAGTTATAGAGCTTCGCCATGGACGCCTCGTCGTTCGGGAGTTGGCCGCGGTTTTGCATGGAGATGATGCGCAGGGAGAACTGGTACATGACCTCCGTCTCAATGTAGCGCTGGGCAATCTCGTGACGCAGGGGCGAGCCCGCCATGCTCGCCTGCAGGCTCGGGTCGGAGCGGATGAGGTCGAGGAGCCGGTGCAGCGTGCGACGGGCGCCAACGGCACCGCCGATGTTCGAGCGCTCGAAATCGAGCAGCGTCATCGCCACGTACCAGCCGCGATTGAGCTCGCCGATGACGTTGGCAGCGGGCACGCGCACGTCTTCGAAGAAGACCTCGTTGAAGTAGTGGCGCCCGCCCATATCGACGAGCGGGCGGACGGTGATGCCCGGCGTATGGATGTCATCGATTAGGAGGAAGGAGATGCCGCGGTGCTTGGGCGCCTGGGGGTCCGTGCGGACGAGGGCGAAAATGGCATCGGCAGCGTGCGCGCCGGAGGTCCAGATCTTCTGGCCGTTGATGACGAAGTCGTCTCCGTCGCGGACGGCCCGCGTCTGGAGACTGGCGAGGTCGGAACCAGCACCCGGCTCGGAGTATCCCTGGGCCCAGGTCACCTCCCCATCGAGGATGGGCGGGAGGTATTTCCGGCGCTGGTCCTCGGTGCCATGGAGGATGATCGTCGGCCCGAGCATCGCGAGGCCCGATCCACCGACCGCGGGGGCACCGGCGCGGGCGAGCTCCTGGTTGAGGACGAACTGTTCCATGGGGCTCAGGCCGCCGCCGCCATATTCCTTCGGCCAATGTGGGGCGACCCAGCCGCGTTCGGCGAGGGCTGCGTGCCAGGCCGTGGCGGCGGCGCGGGCTTCCGGGTCGATGGACTTGCGGTCGAACTCCCAGGCGCGCTCGCCGGGGCCGCCACGGGCCGCGGCCTCACGGTAGCGTTCCGGCAGACGGGCCTCGACGAGCGCCCGCACATCACTCCGAAATCGCGCCTGCTCCGGCGTATCGGTCCAATCCATCGAAGCCTCCTGGGTCCCCGTCAGGCCTTGATCGGCGACGCTTCCTTCAGGAAGGCGACGACTGCGTTGCGATAGGCCGGGTCGTTGAAGGCGGTGATGTGGTCTCCCGGGACTTTCACATAGCGCGCCCCCGGGATGGTTGCCGCGAGCGTATCGGCCGACCCCACGAGCGTGTCCTTCTCACCGACGATGACCATGACAGCGCAGACTGGCTGCGACAGTTTCGCGGCGTCGTAGCCACCGCGCGTTGATCGTTGGATGGCGGCGAGGGCCAGGAGGTCGTTGCCGCTGCGTTCGGCAAAGGTGCGGAAGCTGCGGGCAGTCGGGTCAGTAACGGCCTTCGGGTCGGCAGCTTCGAGGGCCCGGGCGATAGCCTCAGAGCCGGCCGGGCCGCGGCCCCCGGTGAGCAGCCCATCGCCCACGCCGCCGAGGATGACGGTCCGGAACCGGCGCGGGAAGCGAACGAGCAGCGAGGCGGCGATGCCGGCGCCCATCGAATAGCCCATGAGGTCGGCCTCGGCAACCTCCAGGTAGTCCATCAGTTCGACGACATCGTCGGCCATCTTCGTGCCGCCGTAGGCATCCGGGTCGTGGGGTTTGGAGCTGAGGCCGTGACCGCGGCAGTCGATCGCGATCACCTGGCGGCCGGCGGCGGTAAGGGCGTCGATGACGCCCGTGGCGCGCCAATTTCCGTCAATGCTGCTGGCGAAGCCATGGACGAGGACGATCGGCGGGCCACTCCCTTCGACGACGTAGTGAAGCTGGAGGTTATCGATCTCAAAAGTCGGCATGCAACATCCTTGAATCAGCTGGTGAGGGAAGTATGGCGTGAGGTGGAGCAGGCCGCCAACAGCGCGCCCCTGGCGCGGACCTGTCGCCGCCCGGCCAGGCTAGTGGTCCGCTGCCGGGGCCGCACCGGGCGTAGCGGAGGCGGGCCGCTCACGCCGGGCGGCGCCGCCAGCCGGGGACTCATCGTCGCGCTGCCGCGTGTGGATGAGATAGCCGAGCGAGAGCGCGATGATCACCGTGACCTCCGCGAACGTGAGGCCGGCGACAATCGTCGTTGATTCCTCCCAGAACTTCTCGGGAAACATCTGGATGAGGTGGTCGGTGGCGGGGTTGAGCTCCCAGAGGTTGTTGCGGAAGACGATTTCATGGAAGCGGGTCCATGCGGCGTTGAAGCCGGTGAGTGCGAAGGCGCCAATGCCGGCGACCACGGCGAAGCCGAGGCCAACGCCCCCGAGCGCCTGGTAGGCGAGGGCGCGGATCGGCTTCTCCCGCGCCCAGAGGAAGACGGCAGCGATGTAGCTGATGATGACCACGAGCGATATTTCGTTGAGGCGATAGACGAGGTCGACGAGAGACTTCACGTCCTTCATGTGGTTAATCTCGCGGGTGTTGAAGAGGGCGACCTCCTGGCCGTTGCGGGTGACGAGGATATGGAGCGCAGTCGCATCATCTTCGAAGTAATTCACGATATCCTGGCCGGCGCGGTCGAGCTGGGGCAGTGAGATTCCCGTGGCGGCGGCGGCATTGTATTCGCGGAACCCGTGGCGATAGAAGCCAACGTTGCTCGCCAGCAGGCGCACGTTGGTGGTGATCAGGAATACCGGGATGGCAAGGATGAAACAGGCGGCGGCCAGCCTGGAGACAACCTTCATACGGAGGATACCGTCCTCTTCGAACCCTGCCAGCATACTGGGTCGATGCGCAGCGGGAGTCAAACGCCTTTACGGCGGCGGCGCGGGGATGGGGATGCGGGAGGCAAAGGCCATCTTGCTGTAAGCTGGGCACACCACCTGACACAAGCCAGCCGCGCGGGCCGGCCCCGCTGCAGCCTGTCTCGAAGCAGAGAATCCGGCCACCATCGGCCCCGACGGAGAACTCACTGTGTCCACCGCGCAGGCGCTTGCGCCCGAACTCGACTTCATCTTTCATCCGCGATCTATCGCGATCGCCGGCGTTTCGGCGAAGGAGACCGGTGCCTTTGGCGGGGGTGGCTTTGTCTCCTCGCTGCAGGAGATCGGCTTTCGCGGCCCGATCTTCCTGATCCACCCGACGGCGCCGGCGATCCGCGGACTGAAGTGCTACCCGAGCCTCCGGGACATCCCCGATGATGTGGATTATGTCATCTCATCGGTCAATGCCCGCAACGTGCCCGCACTCCTCGAAGACTGCATCGCCAAGGGTGTCAAAGTCCTGCACCTCTTCACCGCCGGATTCACCGAAACGGGCGATGCCGAGCGCGCCAAGATGGAGCAGGCGCTCGTTACACGGGCGCGTGCTGCCGGGATCCGACTGATCGGGCCAAACTGCATGGGTCTCTATGTGCCGGCGGCGCGGCTGGCGATGATGGGCGGCCAGATAGCCGAGGCTGGCCCCGTGGGCATGGTCTCGCAATCGGGGATGAACGCCGGCGAATTCGTCCGCTACGCCATCCCGCGGGGGATCCGCTGCTCGAAGGTGATCAGCTTCGGCAACGGTGCCGACCTGAAAGCAGCCGACTTCTTCGATTACCTCACAGACGACCCCGAAACGGAAATCATCGTCGCCTACCTGGAGGGCATCCAGGATGGGCCCCGCCTGGCGCGGGCGATCCGCAGGGCGGGCGCCGCCAAGCCCCTCGCCATCCTCAAGAGCGGGCGCACGGAAGCAGGCTCGCGGGCCGCGAGCTCGCATACGGCTTCGCTGGCAGGGTCGCTCCAGATCTTCGACGGCCTCTGCAGACAGGCCGGGGCGTTGCGGGTCGAGAGCCTGGAGGAGCTGGTGGACGTGGCCGTCACCTTCCGGTTCGTGAAGCGGCTGGCGGGGCCGAACATCGTCGTCGTTGGCGGTGGCGGCGGGGCGAGCGTGCTGGCCGCCGACGACCTGGACGCCGCCGGCCTGAAGGTGCCAGCACTCCTGCCGGAAACGCAGGAAGCGCTGGCAAAAGTCACACACGAGGCCGGCACGAGCGTCCGCAACCCGATCGATACCACCAGCCTGTGGGAGGAGCAGGGGTTTGAATCGACGCTCATGCCCTGCGCCACGGCCCCGAACATCGACGCCTTGCTCTACCACACCAGCTTCGGCGGTGGCCCGGTTGCGCGCATGGTGGATGCCCGCGGGCGGCTCACCCGACAGGCAGAGGGCCTCCGCCGGGTGCAGGAAGAGAGCGGCAAGCCGGTCATCGTCGCGATCCGGCCTGCCACCGAGGCAGCGGCGTTCGAGCATTCGCTCGAGTTCCAGGAGCAGTGCTGGCGCAACGGGCTGGCGACCTATCCCAGCATCGCGCGCGCCGCTAATGCGCTGGCACGCCTGCTCGAATGGCAGAGTCTGCGGGCCTGAACGGCTCGCGCCTCAACGCCGCCCGAACTGCCGCTCGATGAGCTCGGTGCCGACGTGCACCAGCGTAGGCCGTCCGTGCGGACAGGTGCGCGGCGATGCCGTGCCCTCTAGGTCCTCGACCAGCCGCCGCATCTCCTCCATCGCCAAAGCCGTCCCCGCACGGACACTACCGTGGCAGGCGACGGTCGCCGCCACGCGCGCGAACGGGTCGGCCACGCCGCGTTCGGACGCGAGCTGATCGAGCACTTCGCGGATCGTCGCGGCGAGATCGCTGCCGCCGATGCCCGCGGGGACTGCTCGGACGAGAGATGCCGAGTCGCCGAAGGGCTCACTTTCAAGTCCGAGTGTCCCGAGGTGCAGGCGGTGCTCCTCGAAAGTCGCCGCCTGGATTGGGTCGACTTCCACCAGCACTGCTTCGAGGAGCGGTTGCGATGGCGGGGCGGCGCCGCTTGCGCGCCCGGCAACGATGCGGTCGTATACCACACGCTCGTGGGCGGCGTGCTGGTCGATCAGATACATGCCGTCCGGACCTTCGGCGACGATGTAGGTGGCACCCATCTGGCCGACGACCCGGAGAAGGGGCAGCGTCTCGCGCTGGCTGCGCGGCGCCGTATCCTCGCCGCCGGCGGATGGCCCGGCGCGGGAGAGCGTGAACGCAGCCTGCGTGGGCTGCATGGCGCGGAGCGCAGCGGGGATCCCCCCGCGCCCGGACTCAGCTGCGGTCGGAGCAGGCGCGGCGGACGGCATGAACCAGGCGACCGGGCGTGAGCCTTCCAGTGCGGCCGCCACCGCATGGCGCACGGCGCGGCTCACGACGCGTTCGTCGCGGAAGCGCACTTCGGCTTTGGCCGGGTGGACGTTGACGTCGACGTCGTCGTCGCCGATAGCGATGGCCAACGCAGCGATGGGCGCCCGTCCCGCAGGCAACTGCGACTGGTAGGCGTCGACGGTTGCGAAGATGAGAGGGCGGCTTTGCACCCAGCGGCCGTTTACGAAGATCGAGATCGCGGCACGATTGCCGCGGTGCAGCGACGAAGGGCTGACGAGGCCCGTCACGTGCACGCCCTCTTCGTCATGCGAGACGTCGAGCATCGCGGAGCCGTTCGCTGCACCATAGATGGCCGCGAAAGCGTGGCGGAGGTCGCCGTCGCCGCTCGTGGCGAGAATGCGGCGCCCGCCGGAAGAGAACTGGAAGGCGATGCCGGGGTAGGCGAGCGCATAGTGCGACGCGAGCACCGTCACCTGGCGCGTTTCACTCACGACCGAGCCAAGGAACTTGCGCCGCGCCGGGAGACGGGCAAACAGGTCGCGGACCGCGAAAGTCGTGCCCTCGGGGGCCGGACGCGCGCCGCGCCGCGCGACTCGCGCATCGAGGATGACGAGATGCAAGCCGACCGGCTCCGTCGCCGCGCGCGTGATGAGTTCGACATCCGCGGCGGCCGCGATCGATGGCAGCGCTTCGCCACGGAAGCCGAGCGTATGGACGTGGCTGAGGTCGTCCAGGGCCGCAAGTTTGCTCGTGGCGTGGCGTTCGAATGCGAGCTCGACCTGTTCCGGCGGGATGCCGCGGCCGTTGTCGGTGACACGGATGAGGGCAAGGCCGCCCTCTTCGATTTCCAGTGAGATCCGGTCTGCGCCCGCATCGATGGCGTTATCGAGCAGTTCACGCACGACGGACACCGGCCGCTCGATCACTTCGCCGGCGGCGATACGCGCAGCCACCTCCGCCGGGAGGATGCGGATCGAACCGTGCTGCTCCGCCCCCAGCGCCGGGGTCGGCCCGGTCTCCACGGCCGTCATCGGCCGGTCGCGCCCGCGGCCAGCAGGGCGCGCAGCTCGTAGAGCTTCTGGATCGCTTCAATCGGGGTGAGGCCATCGACGTCGATCACGCGCACAGCCTCCTCCACGGGCGACGGCCCCGCAAAGAAGGAGGGCTGCGCAGGGCCCGCGATCCCGGTCCCCGCGGCAGGACGCCGGCCATCTTCGAGCTCCGTGAGGAGGTGCTCGGCACGCGTGACGACGGCGCCGGGGAGACCGGCCAGGCGCGCCACATGGATGCCGTAGGAGCGGTCGCTCGGGCCCGGCACGATGCGGTGTTCAAAGACGACGCCCGAACCCTCTTCGTGGACCGCGACGTGGGCATTGCGCACACGCGGCAAGACATCTGCGAGGATGGTGAGCTCGTGGTAGTGCGTGGCGAAGAGCGTGCGCGCGGCCACCTCTTTGCGGTTGTGGAGGAATTCGACGACGGCACGGGCAATGGCCATGCCATCAAATGTGCTCGTGCCCCGGCCCACTTCATCGAGGATGACGAGCGAGTCGGGCGTCGCCCGGTGCAGGATCTGGGCCGTTTCGACCATCTCCACCATGAAGGTGGACTGCCCGGCGGCGAGGTCGTCGGAGGCGCCGATACGGGTGAAGATGCGGTCGAACAGGGGCAGAGAGGCTTCCCGGGCAGGGACGAAAGAGCCAGCCTGGGCCATGAGCGCGATCAGGGCAGCCTGCCGGAGGAAGGTGGACTTGCCACTCATGTTCGGGCCCGTGAGCAGCATCACCTGGAAGTCCGAATCGAGCACGCAATCGTTGGGCACGAACCGGCCATGACCGAGTGCGGCTTCGACGACGGGATGTCTCCCGGCGATGATGCGCATCTCGCTGCCGCCGACCGATGGACGGACATAGCCGCGCTCACTCGCAACCTCGCCGAGCGCGAGAGCGAGGTCTATCAGGGCGACCGCTTCGGCCACCTGGTGGAGCGCGGAAAGGCTCGCTGCAAGCGTCTCCAGGAGCTGCGCGAAGGCGAGCTTCTCCAGTTCGACGAGGCGGTCACGTGCACCCACCAGGCGGGATTCGTGTTCCTTCAGCTCCTCGGTGACGTAGCGCTCGGCCCCGACGAGCGTCTGGCGGCGCTGGTAGTGCTCCGGCACTGCCGCGGCGTTGGAGGCCGATACTTCGATGTAATAGCCGAAGACGCGGTTGTGTCCCACCTTGAGCGACCTGATCCCCGTGCGTTCGCGTTCAAGACGCTCGAGCCCAAGGAGAAAGCCACGGGCGTCGTGGGTGAGCCCCCGCAGCGAATCGATCTCCGGGCTGAAGCCGCCACGGATCACGCCGCCTTCATCGAACGAGGTGGGCGGGTCATCGTCGAGTGCCGCATCGAGTGAGAGCAGTGGTTCGGCCGCCCCGGCCAGCCGCGCCCGGGCGTCCTCCAGCAACGCCGGAGGATGGCACCGCGAGAGGACGGCGCCGAGGTCGAGCGTGGCCCGCAGGCCAGAGCGCAGCGCGGCCAGGTCCCGCGGGGTGGCCGAGCGCGCGCCCACCCGCCCGGCGAGCCGGCCAATATCGCACAGGCCGCGGAGCACAGCCTGGGCCTGCTCCCGTTCAATGGGGTGCGCGACCGACCAGCCGGTGGCGTCGTAGCGCGCGTCCAGCGCCTCCGCATCGCGCAGCGGGTGCGTGAGCCACTGGCGCAGGAGGCGCGAGCCCATCGCTGAGCGGCAGACGTTGAGTACGCCCAGGAGCGAGTGCTGGCGGTCTCCGGATTGGTCGCGTGCGGGGAAGACATCGAGGTTGATGAGGGTGTGCCTGTCGATCGTGAGGACACGCGCATCGCCCAGCGGTCGCACCCGCTGGAGGGCGCCGAGCGCCGCC